>Ga0134124_10000745_pt1 | contig 26195 bp, 27 predicted proteins | sample KB304_FD_96880 | JGI IMG/M metagenome (GOLD analysis project Ga0134124, IMG submission 96880) | Terrestrial soil microbial communities without Nitrogen fertilizer from Kellogg Biological Station, Michigan, USA - KB3-0-4 | ecosystem: Environmental > Terrestrial > Soil > Unclassified ... | reverse complement strand
GGTGGAGATCACGCCCCCGGACGAGCCCGCGCGTATTGGCCTGCTGCAACTATGCGTTGCCAAATACGCCGGCTCTCTGGAGGTGGATCAAGAAGCTCTCGTCTCAGTGGCCAGGCGCTGGAATGGGTTTTCTGTCAGTCGGCTGCTGGCCATTGGCAAGTCATTGCCGGAGTACGCCCAGGATGAGCAGATCGCGACGATCGGCTTTGAAGACTGGATGGCCGCGCTGCGGCTGGTGCAGGGTCGCAAGGGTCGTCCGCCGGCGGAAACCAAATCGCTCGCTGATCTCGTCCTTGAGGCCGCCACGCGCGATTCGCTGGAGCTGATTGTCAGCAGACTCAAGGACGTCCAGCGCATCGAGGCCATGGGAGGAACGCTGCCTAGCGGCATCCTGTTCCACGGGCCCTCGGGCACCGGCAAGACGGCAGCTGCGCGGGCACTGGCGCTGGAGTGCGGTTGGGCATTCCTGGCGGTCTCGGGCCCGGACCTGCTGGCCGAGCGGGACCGGATCAACAGGGTTTACGCCGAAGCGATGGATCTGCGCCCTACTCTCCTTTTCATCGACGAGGCGGACGACGTCCTGCGCGATCGCCAGTTCACATCGGCGCCTGACCTGGTGAATCGCCTGCTGGTGCTGATGGACGGTGCGGGCGAGAAGATCAAGGACGTGGTGCTGCTGGCCGCAACGAATCACCCGGAGCAGGCGGACCCTGCCCTGCTGCGTGCCGGCCGGTTCACAGAAAAGGTGGCGTTCTTCCTGCCACCCGCGGACCAGGTGCCGCGGGCGATCGCTGCCTGGCTCAAGGCAAAGGGCGTGACGCTGGAACTGGGCACCGACGCCTTCGACGTGGCTGGCATGCTGGGCCCGCAAAGCATGGCCAACATAGAGGGCATCCTGCAACACGCCTTGAACTGCGCGATCCCGCGTACTCGCGAGGGGCAGACCGTGGCCCTCACAAGAGAGGACATCAAGGCGGCTGTCAGTGTCGTCGCCCCCCGTGAAAACGCCTTGACGTGACCGAAGCCGTCCGAAACGGGCGGCTTCGCAGCTAACACGAAGTCGTTGCGACGAAAGAAACGTGTCCTATTTCCGAAGAGAGGAAGGCGGAAAAGACAACGAGGACATTTCGGGAGCGTGCCCAAGCACGTTCGAGTCCTTGCCTGCCACAGCCCTGCGGGCGAGGCGCACGGCGGCCACGAAGACGACCGCAACCACCAAGGCGCCAACTATGTGTCTTGGCCGAGCATTCAGGCCGAATCGGAACTCCAAGGCGATCCATATGGCCCCGGCGCAAAGCGAAGCCGCCACCAGCAGGAGCGCATACCTATTGCGGGAAGACTTCACCAATGGAAATGCCTGATCCGAATGAATTTGGTCCAGTCTAGTGGGGCGCTGCTGCTCGCGAAAGACCTTGCCCTTCGCCAGCCTCAATTTGTCGCTTGGTTGCCACGAAACAAGTGCGGCCAGCGACGCCGTCTTCGTCGGATCTGGTGCGACAGCAGCCCACTGCTGAGGTCTGATGAGGCTTTTCCCGGATGACAGATTCACGCATCGGTGCTTCAAGCCGCACCATCACAGGCTCAGACTTGTTCAGTCGCAGTCTCGCTGCCTTGGCGCCTCCTCCCGCTCATTCTCAGCGCGCAGTGCCTTGGTGTGCTGCTTGAGGAAATGTCCGCCAATAAGCGCAATGGCGATTCCCACGATCATGATCGTGTTCACCCAAAAGATGACCGGGTCTTCCATGGAATTTGGCAAGTTATCGTTTTGTATCACTAATCAATAGGCTCCGCACTCGCTCGCCAGTTAATCGCTGACTGCGGCAGCCAACTATCCAGCGCGGTCATGTTCGAAGTGCCCCGACCCCGATCAGAGTGCATATGCGTTTTGCTTTGCCGAATTCAAGACAGTCTTCATCGGGCAGGGGGAAAGCCATCACGTTCCCGCCGCGATGCTTCGCGGGAAACCGGCGTTGTCATGCAGTGCTGTTGGCGGGGGCTATTTGCTCTTGACGGGACGGTGGTCAGTGATAGCTTGATTGCGAGCATGTGCTCAGCAACCATATATTTCGAATGACAAATTCTCAACCAAAGAAGCCCACGATCGATGGCTCGCCCGCACCTGCCGTTCCTGCCGGATACGGAAACCCGAACGGCGGTTGGATCAAGCCCGATCAGATCTTCCTCGATCTTGACCTTTCTTACCTAAAGATCGCCCGCGCGCTTAATCAATCGGACGACGCGGCCGTTTGGGATCAGTTGCGTGAGTCGCACGACCCGCGAAGGTATCTGGACTCGCTGACGAGTCTGGCCGGTTCGTATTCCATCGACTTGAAGCATTTTCGCGATCCAACTCGCCAGGCCACGCGGCACACAGCTCTCATATCAATTCCGTTTCTGATGCCGCCCGAGCGCTGGTCAGTGGACCAACCCACGGCGCCGGATCGAGCCGCCGCGGCCGCAATTTTCAGGCTCCTGCGAGACTGGGTCGGCGACCAGCAGCAAGTCTGCGTCGTTACAGCGTGCACACCGTATTCGCAAGTGAGTCGCTGGTCCCCCGTCACGCAGCGCGAATACTTGCAGGTGCTCGCCAGGGAAGCCCCGAAACCGTCTGTACCATGGTTGGATCCTGTCGCGGAACTTCCGAGCGACTTTCCGCAATTGGCTTTTATGCATGCCGGCCTGGCGCGGTGGTTCGGCTTTCCTCAGTTGCCGGAACCGGACGTTCGCGCAGAAAAAGACTGGCGGTTGCGCTGTCAATTGGCAGCGCACCTTGCGTACCTTTGTCACAGGCCGGTGCAGCCTCAGGACGTGCCACTGCCCTCGAACTTTGCAGAAGCTGTACTCGAGGGAGTTCGGCTGTGGCTTGCCGACGTCTTGCGGCGGCGATTGATCTGTGCCTGGGAAGTGCATGTAGCCGATCGCGATCTGGTTACCCTCGAGCTTCGTCGACGCCAACAGGACGAACCAACCGTGATGCTGCCGCTGCGTCTGCACCAGATCGGTTGGACGGGCATGGATCTGCTCATGACGGACCTCAAGCAGGGATTGGGGGCGCCCGTGGTGCCAATCACGGTCTGTTGAGAGCGCGGATTGGCAATTGGGAGGGGCGGGACGCCTCATGCCGTTCAGTGCTGCCCTCGCGGCGTGTTCTCGAGCGCTGTGACAAGCATTTCGGCCCTCTCGATGTCCAGGTTGGCAATCGCTTCCAGGCACTTTGCTTCCAGACTGGCTCGAGGCGAAGCTGCCGCAGCCTCAATCTTGCGTAGGAGCAGCTGCCTTTCTACCGCAAGCCATCGGGACCATGCCCGCTCGAACTGATCGCGCGTGCTGATTGTCTTGGCCTCAATTCCCAGCAGGGCAAAACGGGGGCGAAAAAGCCGCAGACCGCGAACTGACCAGATGATTGGAGTGCGATCAAGAAGCACGAACAAATCAGGATGCTCATCGAAAAGGAGTCCGTCCTCGTCCCAAAGATTGAAGGCTGGCGACATTCGACCAGTCTATGCCGGTTCTGTCTTGCGTCAAGAAGCCGCAAACGTGCGCTCGGATCGAGATGGGTTTCACCTTCTCAGTCTTGGACGAGAGATTATTGCGAACTCGCCGCCAAGTCTGCCTCGCAAGCCCTGGCACCAGCCGCTCCGCTATCAAACCCTCTCGCCTCGAATGCCTGCCAGGGCTGGATCTCCAGTGTTCCATCGCTGCTATTGTCCGGCCAGTAGTCTGCGGCGGTGCAGGCGTGCGCCAGCGAGATAGCTCTCACATACTTGGCCTCGCCATTGGCCATGAAACTTTCCCCCGCCGACAACACGTGAACCGGGTGGGGCGCTTCGCCCTGCACGGCCAGGAAGACGAAATCGCGCGCACATTCCCGCGCCTCGAATCGGGCGTCTGCCAGGCAGTACATGTACGCCTGCAGGTCGTAGTTCAAGGTGATGCAGGCGCGAGAGAACTCGGCCACAGCGGCGTGGCGAGTGGTCTTGAGGTCGAAGATCGCCTCCGGGTGCCATAGGTCGACCCGCGTTCGGCAGGGCAAATGCGTTACCGCATCCTCGAAAAAGAAGGTCACCTCGGGCAGCCCCTCTTCCACAAATTTGTGGAAAGGACGACCGCGCACTTGGCGCTGCAGCACGCGCTCGGCGGCAATGCGGGCCTCGTGCAACTGCACTTCGCTGAGGATTTCCCGGCCGGGATGCAGGATCTGGGCTTCGCGCCGCTCACCCGGGCTGGGGCGCCCGGTACCCGGAATGACCGCGTAGTGTTCGGGCAGGCGGTGCGGCTCCAATACGAGCAGATGCACCAAGGAGCCAAACTGCATCGCGGGCGAGCTTGTCCTCTCCGAAACGAACTGCTGCATGTAGTGCGCCGGGGAAACGAGCATCTGTTTGAGCATCGAACAGGAGTGACGCGCAAGCTCGAAGTGATAGAGATGCGCCGGCATCTGGTCAAAGCGAAAGGAGCCGGGTGTGGCCCCCGCAACATACGGGCATCCCGGCGGAAGCTCCAGCAACTCTTCAGGCAATCGGGCCATATTCATCAGTGGTTTTCTTTTTGGTCATGAATGACCTATTCAAGTTACCGCACTTTTCGGGCTTGTCCAGGGCAGATCCGTCGGCGATTAACGCTCGGGCATTTTGACGCGGCCGACGGGCGACGACTGGTGGCGAAGCACTGGCCAACTCCGTCGCGAACTGGCCCGTCATCCAAACGCCCTTGACACGGTTGCAAAGTGTGGGAGGCTAGTCGCGAACGACCAAGGAAAGACAACACGATGAACAATCAAACATCTGACTGGCGAGCGGATTTTCGGCTTCACACACTGGACTTGGATGCCAAGGCCGACGGGGCTAGCGCCTCCGAAACTCACTGGATGCTTCGGGAAAAGGGGTTCCTGGACATGCTGGCAATCCTGGAACAGGACTACCTGAAGCTCTGCTCCCTCGGCGTCGATCCATTCAATGGGGACGAGATCACTGCGGAGAGAATTCTGGCCAAGCTTGGTTTCGATCAGCGACTGGAGCCCAGCGGAATCTTCGCGTCTGGGAAATTCATGGCCAGCTTTGTCATCGCGTGCTGTCGGGAAACCAACGAGGTGTTCGGCGAGATGGAGCGGTTGCGTCAAGCCGCCCGGCCGGGGCGTTGGTTCAAATGACAACTCAGATTCTCAGAGCGGCGCATGGTACCGCGCCTCCCGAGTTCGCGATTAGGCGGCGCGAAATGCGGTACATCGAATGGCGCATCTCCTTCATGAGAAGGACAGGGCCAGCAGGCTGGTGACCCTGCTCGCGAACCAAGGTGGCTTCCGAAATCTTCGCGCACCTATCGCATTCGCTCGAGGTTGGTGGCTCGGGTGCCCAGGGCGCAGGGCAATTCGCGTTGAAGAAGCGTGCGCGGTAGTCTGCAATGACGCGAAGATTGATCCTACGCCTGGGTTGCCGCCGCGAGCGTGTCCCGGAGAACGGGCACCTTTGCCGCCGGCTGCCCGGCGCTGGCCGATTTTCTTTAGTCCACCTACGCGCGAGGCAAACCGGGCTGACGCGGTCAAGTCCTCAGCGGTTGTTCCTCAAATACTCTCGAATTTTCCTTGGTGTGATCCCTACTGCCTGCACTGCCCGCTTCAGTTGCGCAGGTTCAATCCTGAGAGTCTTCGCCCACTGCTCTAGCTCACGTTGTTGATTTGCGGCCTGCGCATTCGGTTTCTTCTCCGCCATCACGTCGTCGCTCACCATGGATGGTCACCCTCAAAGCGTGGGAACTGATTGCTGGCGTGCGTACCGAAGTGGTTTGCCAGCAAGAACAGGTCATCAGCCGTGTCTTGTAATCGGATGACTTCTTGCGCTTCGGAGTCAGACGGATAGCCTGCCTTGCCAGCCATGGCAAGGATCGCTTTGCCAAAATACGTTCTCACCGCGGCGGTGGCCACCTGGTTCGCGGTGCGCCAGCTGTCGGATAGGTCTGCCATTTCCGCTTCCACTCTCTTCAAATCAGTCCCGTAGTTCCAGCGAAGTTTTCGTCGCACGGTGAACAGCGTCAAGCTCAGCCAGCATTCTCTGTGGGAGCCAAGCCACGTTCCGAAGTGATCGTCGTCGAGTCGTCGGGCGAACCGACCGCTCTTTTCGGCGATGGATTCGAGTTGAGGTCGCAGCCTTGCGAGGCGCAGCCTGCTCGACCGCGTTCACCAGCTGGTCGAACTCGGTAGATTTGTCCAGGAAGCGCTGCGCTCCCTCGTTCTGGTAGCGCTGGCGGTACGTCGGGGCCGCGTTGTTGGTAAAGACAACGAATGCGGTGCGTGTTTGTCTTTGCCGCACAGCACGCAGTACCTGCAGGCCAGAGCCGCCTTGCAGTTGAACATCCTGCACCACCACGTCCGGGTCAGCGCACAGGATGCTGTCGATGGCGTCCTGCGGCGTTTCCGCGTGACCGACGATCTTCATGGCGCGTGTGGCGAGCATCGCCGTCACCCGGTCGCGGATCATGCCCGAGTCGTCCACGAGAAAAACTGTGATCGGGACACTTCGTTGCTGCGCCATACCGCCACGCTAATGACTTGGCTTGGGGCGGAAGAGTCGGCCACAGAGAATTGGCTGTCGGATCGCACCACTGCACGGCCCTGCTACCTCACAAAGTGCGTCCCCAGATATGCGGTAACGCGCAACGGCGCGGTGTTGCCGGAGCGGACTTTCTTGGGTGTGAAAGGTGCCACGCCGATGGTCGGTAGGCGACAAGGCCCTCGTTTGATGTCAATCAACTCACTCACATCTCTGAGGTGAGTCTTCATTTCAACGGACGTGCCTGAGCCTCTGCTCGACTGGCGTACAGGTGCTGCGCCGTGTGCTGCAAAAGAGCATCGCCGAACTGCGTATCTAAGAAAGGAGTACGCGCATCCAGCTTGCTGGTGCGGTGTCGAAGCTCAAAGCTGTCCAGACGGGCAATCCGGCTGTCGAGGATCGCCGTCCATGCGTTGAGGGAGCGCGCCGCCTCGTCCACGTCAACACCGGCAGCAAGCAACCGCTCGGCCTTCATCACTTCACGCATAGCATCCCCAATTGCTAGGCTAAGGCCACGGCGCTCCACCGCTACTGCCCACCGTATCGCCCGCAATGAACTCTTCTGCCTCACCTTTGGCGCTAATGCTGTTTGTTCCATCGGCGCAATTTTCGGCAGTAAGAGCTGCGACGCTCACTCTCGCGCAGCGTTTAATTGACTTCAATCAACTGCCACCAGTTTCAGGTGACCCCGCTGTGGTGAATTTCTCACCAAAATCGCGATTGCCTTCCGGCGAAGCGGCCCCATACACTGACACGATGCAATCCATCGTACCCACCGTTGCGATCGCATCTAGCACCGTCGGGTTCACTTCTCCATCCCAGTGGTGCTGGTACCGATGAGACCGCAGCACGACCTGCTTTATGAGCTTCTATGGCGCCTCAGCAGCCGTCGTCGCGGTGATGCCGTGGCATGAGCACAGCAATGTTCGCCACCGTCGGCGTGTTGGTGTTGCAGTACCTTGCCTTGGTTGTCGCAGTCCTTGGTCTGATAGCCCTGCTGAGTAGTCGACGTTCGGGGCGCAGCGCGTGCGCTTTAGCCGCGCCTTTTCAACCAGCGCCTGGTGGTGATCGGCTTTCGAAGAGGGGATCGCTCATGGACGAAAAACAAAGGAGAAGCTGTTCCTGTGGAGCCAGTTATGCAGGCGGTGCGAGCAACTGGAGTTGGACTTGAAATCGGCAAAATCCAGTGGCTCAGACACTGACGCTATCGAGGCCGAACTGAAGGGCCTGAGGGATCGGGCGGCGGCGGTGTTCAAAGAAGCCGCCCACGCGTTGAGAAGCACAGACTCTGGAACTGGTCTTGCCGGCACACCAAGCTGAGTAAATCGACGATCAGGGCTCGCTCTGCCGGCGCCTCGCCGGGTCCTGGACCGCGCCGTGTGCAACGTCCGTGCCGGCCCGTCGGCGGCCTGCAGGGCAGCCAGATTTTGCAGTGCATCTACTGTGGCGCCACGGGCGTACCTCTTGGTACCCGCCCGACGTAAATCAACTGCGAACGGCAGGTCAGCGCTGCACTGCTGCTAAGGGGCGTGTCTACGACCTCACGAGCGCACCTGGGATTGGGCTGTTGGCCGGACGTGTGCCCAAGCGCGGAAAGAAGCGAGCCGGATAGCCCCGTTGCCCAAGTGAGCAGGGGACCCGTTTGTATTCGGGCCGGGGCGGGCTTCGCCTCCGCTGCGACATCTGCAAAGAGTTTGTCGACGTGGCGTCGACCGTGTCGTCCTCATAGGCGCTGTGCACGCCCGTCCCTTAAGGCACGCCAACGGTGGCAGCCCTCACGTCGCCATTGCTACCCGGGGCTGGCTTCTGGCGCTTGCGAAAACGATGTTGATGTGCGCTTGCTGAAGACTCGGGCTCTTTGCGTCCTGCACCAGATTCGCGTTTTCCAAACGGAACGAACACAAGACGACGTTGGTGTTCGCGAGTTTGACGATCTGGGCGAGGGTCATCCGCACAAGCAGGTCTGCGAGTTCGCCGCTGATGCCAAGTCGCAGCATGGCACTCGCGCGATCCTGTCGGAGCAGTTTCTGCGCGAGCAGCACGTAGTTGAGGTTCAAGTCGGCAATTTCCTGCGATGCGTTTGCGTTGTTCATTTGGGAAAGCGCCTCCGTCTACAAGGGGTTACGCGTTCTACTGTGTGTTTGTCCATTGTCACAGCGCGTTACTCGACTCAATTAAGCAAATTGCCCATGACAGATTTGCGCTAGATCAAGTCTTTGAGCATGACGCGCAGCCGGCTGATTGCCTGATTGTGAAGTTGCGACGCCCTGGATTGCGTGACTTCCAGGACAGCACTGATCTCGCGCAGGTTCATGTCCTCCTGGTAATAGAGGCTCAGCACCCGCCGCTCGCGCTCAGGCAAGTTGTCGATCGACTGGATCAAGCGGTTGCCGAACTCCGCAGATATGAGACGGCAAGCCGGATCTTCGCTCGCTTGGCGCTCCTGCGCGGCGCCGAGCGCTTCGTGTTCGAAAACCGAGTTGTCCGAATCATCTTTCTTGAAGTCCTCCGCGTACAGCAGCTGGCACCCCTGTATTTGCGCCAGCAGTTCGTGATAGTCGTCCAGGCCCACCTGCAATTCCCGGGCTATCTCTGTCTCCGTGGGCATGCGGCATACCCGGTGGCCAGCCGACTGAATAGCTCCCTCGATTTCTCGGGCCGATTTCCGCACCCGCCGCGGTACCCAGTCCATCGCGCGAAGCTCGTCCTGGATGGCTCCGCGAATTCGCTTCGTGGCGAAGGTTTCGAAGGACGCGAAAGTGCCTTCCTGAAACCGCTCCCAGGCGTCCATCAGCCCCAGCCTTCCGGCCTGGATCAGGTCATCCAGTTCGACACTAGCAGGAAGGCGGGCCATCATCTGGACCGCGATCTTCCTGACGATGGGGAGGTATGACTCCAGCAGGAAGGACTTGTCGATCGTGCCCTGAGCGGTGTACATGGTTATTGCGCCGGCGTTCTCAGGCCAGCGCCCGCGAATGGAAGCCTTGTGAGTTGCCGGGCAGGGCCGGGGCTGACAGGGAAGGATTCGGTAGCCCTCCTTCGGCGCCGCGTTCCCCGGCTTGTATCAATACCGTCGCGATCCGCCTGAATTCGGTGGCGGCCGCGCTCGTGGGGTAAGCCTCGCACACGGTCCTGTGCAAGCGCGCGGCTTCGCGCACCAAAATGTCCGTGCTCACCGAGCCGATCGGGCGTAGGGAGACGGCCAGAAAGCGGCTGCTGGTGTTCATGACATTCGCGATTACCAGTTGCGCCTGCCGCACATTCGCTACATCGTTGACGAGGAACTGGAAGGTCTGCAGCGCATGCGTGTACTGCAACTGCTTGAGCCCCGCGTAGGTCGAGGTTATCGATGCCGCCGAGGGCTGCATCACCACCACAACATTGTCAGCCATCCTCGCGAGAGCTGACAATCGGCCTTCGTCGTCCAGCGCAACGTCGATCACAATCACGCCGTCCGGGCACAGTGAGCGCACGTTGAAGGGGCGGTTCGACATCTCGCGAGGCGTCGGCAACAGCTTGACACCTTGAGCCACGTGCGCTGCAGCTTCGTCCAAGTTGATTTGCTGGCGCGCCACGTCCGCCAGGGTGCCTGCCGGCGCGACGGACCATGCGGACGATGCCGTGTTGGGGCAGCAGCCATGCTCGTCAAGGAGCAGTACACGCTTGCCCTGCTGGCCCAGCGACACGCAAAGATTCATCGCCGCTGTTGTCGCGCCCGCGCCGACCGACATGCCTACCACAGCGATGATTCGCGACCTGCCCGCGGTCAGCAAGCGCCGCAGTCCGTCAGCCTGGTCTACTGCGCCGCTCATGTACCGCTCCCGAGCGCAAGCGCCTCAAGGAGCTGGAACAGCTTGGCCAGGCCTTCGTACAGCGCAGTTCCCGATTGAGGACGGTCCGGGCGAACCTGACGCCCCGCCAGTTCCGTAAGCAGGACGCGCGTGCGCTCCGCCCGCACGCCCGGGATCTGCAGCACCCGCCAGGCGCAGGTGGCCATGTGTCCGGCGATGGACAGGCGCTGCATCGTGTCCGAAGTACGTGTCTCACCGACACCGCCCAGCAGCGCCACGCCTTTGCTCGCAAGCCGCAAGCAGGCTTCCCCGCGCGCCGCCCACTCCTGCCATTGCAGCAGTTGGTGCGATGTGATTTCCTGAGCGACATTCGACCACAGGAACCACTGCTCGAGTGGCCGCCGAGATTGCGCGTCCAAGGTGCGGCGACGCACGCATCGCAGCGTCAGCTCAGTGCCATTCGCGCGGGGAACCTTGATCCGAGATTCCCCTTCCTCGCGCAAAGCGGCTTTGCCACGAAAGTCGATGGCCTTCTCAGGGCCGAATTCCGTGTTGATACGCCACAGCGGGATGGTCCCTCCGGACGCCGGGTCCGCAACGAGCGTGGATCCGCCGGCGCGAGCCAACCAGGCCTGCCCCTGCTCGGCGTACTCAGCCGCCTGTTCGGGATTGGGCATCCGCGCGAGGAAATGAACAAATGGCAGCCCAAGGCCTTGCGGCTTGCCTTGATCGCCGGCGGCAGCGAATTGATCCGGAACGCCGAAGGGCCTGCCGTCTCGGTCGGAGAGCAGCACGCCGGTGGGCAGTTCAAGTGCTGGCCCGCCGCCTTCACTTGGGTCAACCCGCACGTTGCCGCAGACGGCCAGGACGTGTGTGTCGCAAGCCTTCAACAGCTCCGCTCGGGCATTAATGAGCAGTCGCTGGGGCGGCACGTGCTGTTCAGCGTGCTCGTGCACCACGGACCTCCACAGGTCGCGAGCGAGGCTGAATCCGACATCGGCCTGCTCCAGGAACTTTGCCGCGACCGCGATTTCCTCGGCATCGTGGGCCATCGCGCGGATCAACTGCTGGTATTGCTGGCGGATGCGATCGGTCTGGGCGTGCGCCCTTGCGACTTCATCCCCCGCGCCGCCCGATGATGCGGCGATATCCGGATTGCACGCGAAGAGAGCGCCCGGCGCGGGTGCCCTCAGGGCATCTTCGACCAGTTGCGCGCCGCTGGCCGTGGCCAGATTCTCAGGAACCTCTTGCCCGTTGGACAGGTAGTGAACCGGCAGCCGGTGCCGGATTGCGGTGTCGAGCAACGCGCCATACGAGGCGGCCTCATCCAGTTTGGTGAAAATGCAGCCCGCGAGCTGGTTGCCTTTCTCGGGATTTTGGTAGGCGTAGACCACCTCGTTGAGCGTGTCGCCATGGCTGGCCGCGTTGAGCAACAACAGCCGTTTGACGGGCCGCCCGGCGCTGCACAGCATGGCGACCTGGTCTGAAACGGCCTGGTCTCGCTGGCTCATGCCCACGGTATCGATCAGCACCAGATGCTTGTCCTGCAGCTCTCTCAGGACAACCTTCAAATTAACCGCGTCCTTTATCGCGTGAACGGACACGCCGAGCAGTTGCCCGTAGATGCGCAGCTGCTCGTACGCGCCGATCCGGTAGCCGTCGGTGGTCACCAGGGCCAGCTTGTCTGCGCCGAAGCGCATGACACAGCGCGCCGCCAGCTTCGCCGTGGTGGTGGTCTTGCCCACGCCGGTCGGGCCCACCAGCGCGAAAGCGCCGCCTTCGGCCAGCAGTGCATCCTCGTTTTCCTGGACCAGCAATGCTCGGGTCAGCTCCGCGCGAACGAAGGCCAACCCCTGCGAATAGTTCAGATCCGACGGCAGCTTCTCCAAAAGTGCCTTGCTCAGCAGCGCGCTGAACCCCGCTGTGAGCATGGTTCGCAACAGCCGTGCGCGCAACGGATCTCGCCGCAGCTGTTCGCTCCAAACGACGCTTTCGATCATGCTGCGCATCGAGTTGAGCTCGCTCAGAACGGTTTCTGCCGGCAGCACTGCGGTCCCAGCGTCGGGGCGACTCCTCAAAGCTGGCATGGGCTCGGCAGCTTTCACCAGAACAGCGTTGTCGTCGTCTGCCATCGCGATGACTTCGATGCCGTCCTCGCATGCACGGCTGGCAAGCACCATCGCGTCGCTGCCGAGCGACTCGCGCGCAAGGCGTAGCGCCTCGCGTCCGGTTGCGCCCTTGAATCTCCGCGCCCCGGGGGCCCTGTTGTTCGTCGAACTCAAGCTCTTGCTCCAATAGTGGCTGTGATCCGCAGCGTGCGCGAATCGGGGATTTCAGCGTTCGAAACTACTGACAACCGGGGCAGGCTGCGCCGCAGGAAGCGCGACAGCAGCATTCGTAGCGGATGCTGCACCACCAAGACAGGTGCCAGTCCCATCTGCTCCTGGCGTTCCAGGGCTGCCTGAGCCTGCTCCAGCAGGCTGTGGGCCAATCCGGGCTCGATGCCGCTGTTGGTGCTCAGTGCCTGTGTCAGCACCCGGTCCAATTCGGGCTCCAGGCTGATTACCGATACTTCCAAGTCGCCAGGGAACATCTGCTGTGTGATCGCGCGACCCAGTGCGATGCGGACGAGGGAGGTGAGTTCGGCCGGGTCTTTCACGCTGCCGGCTTGCTCGGCCAGGACATCGAGGATGGTGCGCATGTCGCGAATCGGGACCGCTTCCTCCAACAGGTTCTGCAGCACCTTCTGTACCGTGCTCAGGCTGATGATCTTGGGAACCAGGTCCTCGGTGAGTTTGGGTGCCTGCTTGGCAATCTGGTCCAGCAGGTGTTGCACTTCCTGGCGGCCGAGCAATTCCGCCGTGTGGGTGCTTATGACGTGGTTGAGGTGAGTCGCAATGACGGTGCAGGCGTCCACGACGGTGTACCCATACATCTGCGCCTGCTGGCGCAGGCTCCCTTCAATCCACACGGCCGGAAGACCAAACGCCGGGTCCTGCGTCTGCATCCCAGGCAGGGAGCTCGTGACTTGTTCCGGGTTGGGGTTGATGGCCAGCCACTGGTTCGGGAAGGCCTCCCCCTTGGCGATTGGCACGCCTTTGAGCGTGATGACATAGGCGTTTGGCTTGATTTCGAGGTTGTCGCGAATGTGGACCACGGGCACCAGGAAACCGACCTCCTGCGCGATCTTCTTGCGAATGCTCTTGATACGCCCGAGCAGATCGCCGTGTTGCGTCCGATCCACCATTGGGATCAGTCGATAGCCCACTTCCATGCCCAGAGGGTCAACCAATGCGACGTCCTCCCAGGACACGTCCGCGGCCTCCGTCACCTCAGCAGCCGCGGGCCCGGCCATCTGCGCAGCGCTCGTCTTTTCGATCGCGCGTCGCTGCGTCATGTGGCGCCCAAGCCCGACCAGAGCGGCAGCGATCAGAAGGAACGCTAGATGTGGCATACCCGGGATGATCCCGAGCAGCCCGATGATGCCGCCCGTGAGGAACAGCACGTGCGGATTTGAAAACAGCTGCTTGCTCAGTTGCCGGCCAACGTCCTCGTCGGTCGTTACGCGCGAAACCATCACGCCGGCGGCCGTTGAAATCACCAGGGCGGGGATCTGCGCGACCAGACCATCCCCGATTGCGAGCAAGGTGTAGGTGGTGGCGGCGCTGGAGAAATCCAGCCCGTGCTGCGCCATCCCTACTATCAGGCCGCCGATGATGTTGATGACCATGATCATCAGCCCGGCGATGGCATCGCCGCGAACGAACTTGCTGGCACCGTCCATCGAGCCGTAGAAATCCGCTTCCTGGGCGACCTCGCTGCGACGCTTGCGCGCGACGTCTTCCCCGATCAGGCCTGCGTTCAGGTCCGCATCGATCGCCATCTGCTTGCCCGGCATCGCGTCGAGCATGAAGCGCGCGCCGACCTCGGCGATGCGTCCCGCGCCCTTCGTGATCACCATGAAATTGATCAGGACCAGGATGATGAACACCATCACCCCGACCGCGAAGTTCCCGCCCACCAGGAAGTGGCCGAACGCATCGATGACCTTGCCGGCCGCATCCGCCCCGGTGTGGCCGTTCAGGAGCACGACGCGCGTCGAAGCCACGTTCAGCGAAAGTCTCAGCAGGGTTGAAAACAGAAGCACCGCCGGAAAGGCCGCGAAGTCCAGCGCCTTCATGGTGTACATGCTGACCAGCAGCACCATGATGGCCGTTGCGATGTTGAAGGTAAACAGGATGTCCAGCAGGAATGGCGGCAGCGGCAGCACCATCATGCTCAAGATCATGATGATGAGGACCGGCCCGGCTAGCCCTTGCATTTGCTTGCTGGAAATGCCGAACCCCGCCGGAAGCCGCAAGAGCGCTGCGAGTGAATTCATACGGTCTCAGTTCCCTGGAATTGAAGCGCTACAGGGATAACGGCATCGGTGGGCTTGGCGGGCTCTTCGCCGCCTTCAGCGCGCCAACGGCGAATCTGGTACACCCACGCCAGCACCTCGGCCACTGCCGTGTACAAGCCCTTCGGGATCTCCTGCCCGAGGGCGGCGTGCTTGAAAAGCGAGCGCGCCAGCGCGTGCGACTCGATCACCTCGACGTGGTGCTCCCAGGCGATCTCCTTGATGCGGTGCGCAACCAGGTCCGCGCCCTTGGCGACCAGACGCGGAGCGCTCATGACCCCTTCGTCATAGTGCAGGGCTACCGAGAAGTGTGTCGGGTTGGTCAGTACGAGGTCAGCCTTCGGTACTTCGGCCATCATGCGGCGCCGCGCGAGCGCCTGCTGCTGGCGCCTGATCCTCGCCTTGATCTGCGGGTCGCCCTCGCTCTCTTTGTGCTCCTGGCGTACGTCCTCGCGGGACATGCGCAGCTTGCGATGCAGCGACCAAATCTGGTAGGGGACGTCGACCAAGGCAATCAGCAGCAGCGAGCCAATGATCCAGGCGACGCTCTTGAAGACCAGGGCCAGCAGTCGGGGGAGGGCCGCGCGGACCGGCTCCGACATGAGCGTGCTCATTGCGCCCAGGCAATCCATCGTGACCCAATAGCCCACCCCGCCGAGCAGGATGGATTTGGCAAGGGCTTTGACCAAATCGGCAAGGGATTGGGCGGAAAACATGCGCCCCAGGCCAGCGATCGGGTTCAGCTTGGAGAAGTTGGGCGCGATCGACGGGGGCGACAAGAGCAGCCCGCCCAACATCATGGGAGCGAGCAGCGCAGCGACCATCATTATTCCGAAGAACGGCGCTATCGCCTTCAGCCCCTCGACGCTCATGGACTGCGCCCCCGCAATCATCCTGGACGTGTCGAACGCCGTTTCGCGCTCGAACGCGAGGCCGTTTCGCATGGCGCTTCCGAGATTGCGCTCCAGCAAGCCGGCGGTGAGCCAGAGAGCGCACATGGCCGAGGCCAGCAATGCAAAGGTGACCCACTCGCGCGAGCGGGCGACCTGCCCCTCTTCGCGAGCCTTTTCGAGCCGCCGCGATGACGGCGCTTCGGTCTTTTCTAGATCGGATTCCTCAGCCATTGGGATTTGTGCGAGACGATGCCCAGTGGCGTCGGCTCATGGCTGATTATTCGTTCGAGGACTGTTTGCCAATCGGCCAATCAAGCGTGATTTGGCCTCGTTGCTCGACCGATAGGCGACTCAGAATCCGAGGCTGGCCAGCAAATCGTCGGCCTCCTCCTGGCTTGACACGCCAGCGGCCTGCGGCTTGATTTGGGGGCCATTTTGCAGGCCCATGTTCGTGTCGGCCACACTGCACTTGGGGGCGTTGTCCACCAGGACCTGTATCAGCTGCTTCTCGACCTCGTTGATGACGTCCATCATTTTTTTGATGACCTGTCCCGTGAGGTCCTGGAAATCCTGCGCCATCATGATTTCCATCAGCTGCGCGCCAATGCAGCTCGCCTGGGCCGGGACGCCGCCCAAGAAGGTGCTTGTGCCCGCGACAAGCGGATGCGACGGCTCCAGTGGCACAGGGTTGGCCGCCCATTCCGCCCACTGCACATTGAGCGACTTCGCGCCGGCGGCAAGCCTTTCTTGCATCGGCTGCGCGGCCTCGACCGCGTTTAGCGCCCTTTCTGCGGCGCGTTCGGTCATTACCGCGATGTACGCCAGGCGCTCGCGCGCGTCGGGGACGGCTTCTGCGGCCTGTGCGATGTGCTTGTCCAGCCCGAGTTCGCGCATGGCATCTCGCAAGGTTCTCGTCAGCTGCGCAATTCGCCCGAGAATCTCGCCCGCTGCATCCGCTTGGGGGCCCGTCCCAATCACTTTGTCGTTCATATTCGCCCCTAGGCCTGTGCCAGTTTTTCGAAAATCTTGGTCAGCTTCTCTTCCAGCGTTGCCGCGTTGAACGGCTTGACCACGTAGCCGTTGGCCCCGGCTTGCGCGGCCGAGATGATGTTTTCTTTTTTCGATTCGGCTGTCACCATCAACACAGGCATCTTCGAGAGGACGGCATCCGCACGGATGGCCTTCAGCATGGACAGGCCGTCCATGTTGGGCATGTTCCAGTCCGAAATCACGAACCCATAGTTGCCGCCGCGCAGCTTTTCCAGCCCGGCCGCGCCGTCTTCGGCCTCGTCGATGTTTTGAAACCCCAACTCCTTGAGCAGGTTGCGGATGATTCGTCGCATGGTAGGGAAGTCATCCACGACCAGCATCTTGATAGTTTTGTCGATCACGATCTCTCCAGAATTGTCATACGCGTGTGACTCTTTCGCCGTACGTGCGCAGGTGAGCTAGCACTGAGCGGGCCATGTCCTGCAGCGGGTGTACCTCGCAAGCGGCTCCCATGACGATGGCCTCGCGGGGCATGCCGAAAACAATGCAGCTAGCCTCATCCTGAGCAAAAGTGAATGCGCCTGCCTGGCGCATTTTCAACAGGCCGGCGGCACCGTCCCTGCCCATTCCGGTGAGCAGCACTCCCACGGCGTTGACCCCGGCGTTGAGCGCAACAGAGTCGAAAAGAACGTCGACTGACGGTCGATGCCGGTTCACCGGCTCGCCCTGGCTCACATGGGCCACGTAGTTCGCTCCGCTTCGCCTTAGCTCAAGGTGATAGTCGCCCGGGGCGATGTACGCGTGACCGGGCAAGATCCGCTCGCCGTCCTCCGCTTCCTTCACAGAGACGCGGCACAGGCTGTCCAGTCGCTGCGCGAACGACTTCGTAAAGCCAGGGGGCATGTGCTGAGTGATAACGATACCCGGACAGTCGGCGGGCATCGGCTGCAGCACTTCGCGGATCGCCTCCGTACCTCCGGTGGACGCACCGATGGCAATGAGCTTTTCGGTGCTCAGGAACGGTTTGCGCAAAGGCGGCTCCGCCGCAGGTTCGTGATGAGATGCGCCTGTTGTGCGGCGCGAGGCGACGTGAAGCCGCGCACAGGAGGCCGCCCGGATCTTCTCGCCAATCTCGTCCGCGTACTTCAGCAGTCCATCTCGCATGCCCAGACGTGGCTTGGGGATGAAGTCCACCGCGCCGAGCTCGAGGGCGCGCATCGCAATGTCAGAGCCGCGCTGGGTCAGCGAGGACACCATGACCACGGGCATGGGCCGCAGCCGCATGAGCTTTTCGAGGAATTCCAGGCCGTCCATGCGAGGCATTTCCACGTCCAGCGTGAGTACGTCTGGATTGAGCGACTTGATCAGCTCGCGCGCCACCAGCGGATCGGCCGCAGCGCCGACGACAACCATGTCGGGGTGGCTGTTGACGATTTCGGCCATGACTTGCCGAATCAGCGCCGAGTCGTCGACGCATAGGACACGGATCTTTTCACTCATGTGGTGCGGGCTCCCGCGCGCCTCGCGAGGCTCTGCGCCAATGAGGCTTCCTGCCGCTGCAGCTGGCTCACCTCCTGGCCCGCGCGTAGTTTGCGCACGACGACTTTTCCGTTGTTGGCCATGAAGCCGACCCGGCGGGCAGAGGTGCCGCCCAGATCCTGCGCGTGCAGGTAAATGCCTTCTGACTGCAGATACCGAACTACAAATTTGGCGTTGCGATCGCCTACGTTGAGCGACGGCATGTTCGGCAGAACCGCAGCGCCGCCGAACACTTTTGCGTGCAACCGCTCCCTTACAGCTCCGGCCTTGACCAATTCGCGCACCAGCACGTCCATTGCATGAGCGCCGTATCGCATCGCGGTGGGGTCCGCCGGTCCGTGCTCGCTTTGGTCGGGCAGCATGAAATGATTCATCCCTACGAGTCCGGCATGCGGGTCGTGCAAGCAGGCGGCCACGCAGGACCCGAGAACGGTAAGCAGCACAGTCGTGCCGCGAGCAACGTAGTATTCACAGGGTAGCAGCTTGACAGCCATGCAGCCGAAGTCCCGGTCAAAGTAGTGAATACTGGCCATTGCCTCTGCGTTCACGCTAGCCCCCCGACTCGCGGCCGACCGCTGAGTACACCGTCTGTCCCACTGAGCGGAAGCCGGGGCTTACCAGCGACGCATTCTCCGAATGGCCGGCAAATAGAAGTCCGTGCGGCTTCAGCAAAGGTTGGAAGCGCTCCAGGATGCGTTTTTGCGTGGGCTTGTCGAAGTAGATCATCACGTTGCGACAGAAAATCGCGTCCACCGGCTCTTTCACGCGCCAGTAGGGCTCGAGCAGATTCAGGCGATCGAACGAGATCATGGCGCTTACTTCGGGGCGCACCTTCGCGTACCCGGCGCTCTGGCCCACCCCTTTATTGAAGAAGCGCTTCAGCCGCTCGGGCGACAGTGAGCTGACGCGATCGAGCTTGTAGACGCCCGATGCCGCCGCCCTCAGCACGTCGGTGTCGATGTCCGTGGCGATGATGCGCGCCGACGATGCCCGGTCTCCAAGCGCCTCCATCAAGGTGATGGCGATGGAGTACGGTTCCTCACCGGTCGAGGCGGCCGTGCACCAAACGGTCAGCGGAGTGCGGGTGCTGTGCGCGAGCTCTGCCAGGACGGGGAAATGGTGTGCCTCTCGAAAGAACGAGGTCAGGTTTGTCGTCAACGAGTTGATGAAGCCCTGTCGCTCATCGCTGTTGTCCTGCAATTCCAGCAAGTCCAGATACGATCCGAAATCGCTGAGGTTCAGCTGCCGCAGCCGCCGCGAGATCCGGCTGTAGACCATCTCGCGCTTTTGAGCTCCCAAGGCGATGCCGGCGTGCCGATGGATTAGGGCCCGGATGCGATCGAAGTCGCGGTCGGTGAGCTGGAAATCGGAGTTCACGGAAATGTTGTAGGCGTCGCATCGAATGTACCCAGCCTCGACCAAGGGCAATGCGCGAATCAGAGAGGGGAATAGGCGCTAAATCGCCACTTCAACGGGCCGTCTCGGCGCGCGTGATTTGGTACGCCCACACGAGGGCTCCCAAATGGGCGGTATTGACCCGGGTAGGCGTGAGGAACAGCGCTTCGGCAAGAGCCTCCATCTCGTCGGCCCCGCTCTCGCAGGCGATCGCCAATGAGAGAAACGGCCCGTACATGCCCGCCTGGTCGACGATTGCGGCCCTAACCGAGTCGGCCAGCTGCACCCGCTCGAACAGTTCCGTCATCGGAACGCCGAGCAGTTGGTCGAGCACGGAGAACATGCCGACCAGAAACAAATTGTCGGCGTGCTTCGGACCGATAAGGGCCGTCCCGAGCAGCTCGACGAATCGGCCGCGGACAAGCGCCTGTCGCGCGAGGTAAGGCGGGCTGGACTTGACGTCCGAGGTGGCCAGCAACATGGATAGCCACCGGAACAGACGCGTATATCCAAGCATCGCCACGGCATGCCTGAGGGAATGAATTTCTACCCCGGCGCCCACCGCTGGGGAGTTGATATGCCGCAAAAACCGGTATGTGAGCGCCACGTCGTGTTTGAGCGCGGCCTCGATGACGCGAACGTCGTCATTGCGCTGCACCATCTGCAGCAGCCGCACGAGCAGTAGTGTTTCCGGCTGCAGCGGCGGTCGCGTTCCGGTCAGCGCCGGCGGCTCCTGATCAGGCGCCACCAGGACGGGTACGCGCTTCGCGGCGCACGCCTCGAATCCGTTCCAGCCGTCCATGCGCGTTGCAATCGGATTGACCACGTGGGACGTAAGTGAGCGGCAAGTCTCCAGCGACTGCGCGTCACCCGCTCCGACATCGAAGTGCGTCACCAACTTGCGCAGCTCCTTGTCTTCCGGCGGTTCGCCGCATAGCAGCAGGGCGAAACCCTTCTGGCGCAGCGCCACCAGCGTCTCGCCGATGTCGGGGTTTGAGAAATCCTGTGATTGCCAGCAAAGCACCACGTTCTTGGCGGGCAGTTTGCTGCCATACAACGCGGCGACATTTTCAGGCGTGACGTCGAACGAGAGCCCGACATTGCCCATCGTCCAGCCGTTTTCGGCGTCAAAGAAGCATTCCGTCAAGGTGTTGACAAGCGCGTGCAATTGCGCGAGCGCGTCCGAGCGGTCGTGATCAGCGTGGGGCAACCACCGAAGGCGATATCCGATGACCTGCTTCTTGCCATTGAGAAGCCACGTGTAAGCCACAAAACCTGCGGCATCTGGCGGGGCCGCTGCCGGTTTCCCGGCCAAGGCGGGCTCGTTTACGCGCGCCAGGGAAGCCTCAGAGGTGGCGCTGTCATACGCCTCGGGAACGGATTGGACAGAGGATGGTTCGTCCCGGCCGCGTGTGGCTTTTCGAAAATAGGATAGGACCATGCTATGTTCTCCATTTAGGTGAGTGCGGGCTGCCTAGGAAGTTACGAGGTCTCGGCGCGACGCCGCTGCCAGAGCCTTTGCGCTGGCCGAGTAGGCTCCGTGCACGCGTTGGACGTCGGCGATGTCCACGATCAATGCGACACTTCCGTCCCCAAGAATGGTGGCGGCGGAAATGCCCGCCACACGCCGGTAGTTCGTCTCCAGGCTCTTCACGACAATCTGGTGCTGCCCCACCAGCTCGTCCACGAGCAGGGCAAATCGCGCGCTGCCTGCGTGCACGATCACGAGGATGCCCTCCAGAGGGTCTGTCTTTGCCCCCTCGACCATGAACATGCGATGCAGCTCGATCAGCGGCAGGTATTCGCCGCGCACACGTATGACGCTGCAGTTCTCCTGTATCGAGTGCAGGTTTACCGCGCTCGGCTGAAGCGCCTCGACGACGCAGTTCAGCGGAAGGATGTAGATCTCCTTGCCCAGTCTGACCGACATTCCGTTCAGGATCGCGAGCGTCAACGGCAGAACGATTCGCGTAGTTGTGCCCCGCCCGGCTTTGGAGATGATCTCCACGCGTCCGCCCATCTCCTGGATATTGCGTTTAACCACATCCATTCCGACGCCGCGGCCCGAGATGTCGGTGACCTGTTCTGCCGTCGAGAACCCGGGGGCGTAGATCAGCTGCCAGAGATCCTCGTCGGGCGTGGCTTCGCTGACGGGGAAACCTTTCTCCAGCGCCTTGGCCAGAATCCTTTCCCGGTTGAGCCCGGCGCCGTCATCGGTGACCTCGATCACGATGTTGCCCCCATGGTGCTGCGCCGACAGAAGCAGCTGGCCGGTAGCGTCTTTGCCCAGTGCGACACGTCGTTCGGGCGTTTCGATCCCGTGGTCGAGGCTGTTGCGAACCAGGTGCGTAAGCGGATCGATGATGCGCTGAATGACCCCCCTGTCCAGCTCGGTCTCCTTGCCGTACGTGTCCAGTCGAACTTGCTTGCCCAGTTTGGCGCTCATGTCGCGGACCAGCCGCGGGTAGCGGCTGAAGACGGACTCCACCGGCATCATGCGGATCGACATCACCGACTCCTGCAAGTCCAGCGCGTTTCGTTCCAGATGTCCCATTCCGCTTAGGAGCCTCTCGTGGAGCACCGGATCAAGGTGAGTTGCCGACTCGGTCAGCATAGCCTGGGTGATCACCAATTCACCCACTAGATTGATGAGCTTGTCGACCTTGTCCACATCCACGCGGATGGACGTTTCCTTTGGCGCCGTGCTGGCACCATTGGCCGCCCCGGAACTTTCAACGGCGGCGCCCTGGCTCTTCGGAGGCGACGCATCCGCGGCACCAGCGACGAGGTGCGCAGCCGATTCCCGGGTGATCTGAATCTGGTCTTCGTTGATGACGAAACAGCACACCCCCGTGATGTCCTCGGGAACGCACGATGTTTCCAGCGACACTGTCAGTGTTGACGGGCCAACTTCACTCTTGACAACCTTGCCCAGGTTGCCGAGCTCAATGAGTAGCAGGTCGCGGTCGGCCTCCTTCAGGCGCTCGACCGCGATCCGCAGCCTTACAGTCTCGCCCGGTTCGGGCAAAACCCAAACCTGCGACGCCGGCTGCGCTGTGGCTCCCTCCTCGACCTTCAGTCCCTTGAGCTGATCGCAGATGCGCGCCACGTCGGCCGGGTTGGGCTGTTTTCCATTGCTATAGGCGCTCAGTTGCTGCTGCAGGGCATCTTTTGCCGACAAGAACAGGTTGACAATCGCCGGGGTGAGCGTAAGGCGTCCCTGGCGCGCGAGGTCCAAGTGCGACTCGAGTAAATGGGTCGTCTGCGTCACCGAGGTGTATTCGAAAGTGGCGGCGCCACCCTTGATCGAGTGGGCGGCTCGAAAGATGGCGTTGAGCTGCTCGTTGCTGGGCGCGCTCGTGTCGAGTTCGAGCAGAAGTTGCTCGGCTTGGGCGAGCAGTTCTGCCGCCTCGACAAAGAATGATGCTGAAAATTGTTCGATGTCCATGCTACTTGTCCGATTCAGGATGGCTGGAGGTGAGTGCAACTTTGGCTGCGGGCACAGCAGCCAAGGGAGGCGGCCTTAGGACAGAGACTGGCGAAGTGACGGCCCGCTGCTTCGGGGCTCCGCTGTTCTCGCGCTCGATACGGCGTTGGGTGGCGTCGTTGAGCACCACGATGCTGATGCGACGGTTGATCGGATTGCGTGTATCGATCTTGTCCAAATGCATGCTGTCAGCCAGGCCCATGACCCGCAAAACCTTCGAATCTGCCAGTCCGCCGGCCGCCAGCTCGCGGCGCGAGGCGTTTGCCCGATCGGCTGACAACTCCCAGTTGCCGTAGGACATTCCGCCGCGCGCGTACACGATGGAATCGGTGTGGCCCGCCAACGTCACTTTGTTCGGCCAGTCATTGAGCATCGGCGCGATCTCGCGCAGGATGGCTCGCATGTGGGGCACGACCGTTGCACTCGCGAGCTCGAACATCGCACCTTTGTCGCTGTCGACGATCTGCAAGCGCAGGCCTTCGGTGGTGATGTCCACGAGCAACTGGGAGCGAAACTGCTGAAATACCGGGCTGTTGCGGATCACCTCTTCGAGGCGGTCCCTCATCTCCTCGATCGCTTTGGCGTCCGACTCGGCATCGGATTCCCCGCTGTTCTTGACCTCGCCCTCCTTGCTTGCAGCGTCGGCGCCTCCGCCCGGAATCACGCTGCTGCTCAGCCCGCTTTTGGTGCCGCCCATAAGTGCGACTCGCAGCGGGGTGCGGAAATGCTCGGCAACGCCCTGCAGCTGCCTGGGCGTGGCGGTGGCCAGGAGCCACATCACCAAAAAGAACGCCATCATGGCGGTCATGAAGTCGGCATATGCGATTTTCCAGCCGCCCCCGCCGTGGCCTGCGCCTGCAGGCGCACTCAAGCGTTTGACGATGATGCGTTGTTTTTCTGCTTTCATTCGTCGTCTCTTACCTTAGCGCCTTCACCTCTCTTACGTGCCCATCCAGCTCATTGAATGACGGGCGCTCGGTGGAGTAAAGGACCTTTCGACCGAATTCCACGGCCAGCTGTGGCGTGTACCCATTCAGGCTTGCGAGCAAGGTGACCTTGGTGCATTCGTAGGCCTTCAATTTTTCGCTGAGCTTGTGGCCGATCAAGGACGCAAGCGGAGACACAAAGCCGTAGGCAAGAAGGACCCCAAGGAACGTACCCACCATCGCGTGCCCGATGAGGGCCCCCATCTCCGAGGGCGGAAGATCGGCAGAGGCCAGCGCGTGCACCACGCCCATTACCGCCGCGACAATACCCAGCGCTGGCAAGGCGTCGCTCACCCGAGTCAGCGCGAGGACCGGTACCTCTCCTTCGTGGCGGATCGTCTCGATTTCATGATCCATCAACGCCTCGATCTCGAGCGCTTCGCCGTTCTGGGTGGCAACGCGCAGGTAGTCGCGAATGAAGTCCATCAGCTTCGGGTCGCCCATGATCGAGGGGTAGCGGCAAAAAATCGGGCTGTTCGAAGGATCGTCCACATCGGACTCGAGTTTCATCATCCCGTCTTTGCGTGCTTTGGCCAGTAGCTGGTATAGAAGCGCCAGCAGGTCCATGTAGAGCTGCCTCGTGTACTTTGACGTGCGAAGGAGCAGCATCAGCTCGTCGATCGTGGCGCGAATGGTCTTGCCATTGTTTCCGGCAACGAACGTGCCGACCGCGGCGCCCCCAATCATCAGGAACTCCACGGGCTGAAACAGAACGCCGAAGCTGCCGCCCATAATGGCGTACCCGCCAAACACCGCGCCGGCGACAACCAGATAGCCCACGAGAAGGAGCATTTGTTAATCCCGGATTCTGATTAGTACAGCTGCTTTTGACTCGTGGTCTGCTGCTTTGCAGGCTGTAAGGCCGGCGCGCTATCGACCAACTCGGAGAGGCTCTTGCCCCGGCTGGGCTTGCCAGCGCGTGAAGGTGGGCGGCATAGCACGCAGACATACCCGATCTTGCTGTCATGCGCATGCGTGACGAAATGCCCGGTGCATCTTGTGCAAGGGGTCAGTTGCAACAAGTCCCCGGCAAAGTAGCGCACGAGCGTATGGGCGCGGGTGAAGTCAAGAATCGGCCCCTGCTCCTGCGAGGTCACCTGTTCCAGGTACATCTGGTAGGCCTTGATCATGGCCTCCAGCTTCTGGTCACCGGAGCTCTCCAGCAAGTACTTGTAGATGTTGTAGAACAACGAGGCGTGGATGTTGGCCAGCCATGTCATGTACCAGTCGGTCGAAAATGGCAGCAGGCCCTTGGGCGGCGACGCGCCCTTGATTTCCTTGTACAGGCGTACCAGGCGCTCGCGGCTCAAGCTGACCTCCGATTCAAGGAACTGCAACCTGGCGCCCAGGTTGATCAACGTGATTGCGAGATTTACCTCGCGATTTTCTTGAAGGACGCTTTTTGCGGTCATTGCCTGGTTTCCTCGTGTGACTCTTGGCGTGGGTGACTGCGCTGGCTGGCCAGCACGATAAAGAGATGGGCTTGCTGTTGCCCGCCGTCGTGAGCAGATTCGAGTATTGCGGGCAGCAGTTCGCCCAGGCGAAAGCCGCACAACAGGGCGTTCGTCGAAGACATCTTGAGGATATTTTTCGACGAAAGCGCAAGAACGAATTCAGCCGCTTTTGGGCTGATTCCAAGACGCAGCATCCCCGCGAACTTGTCCTGGCGCAGCAATTTCTGCGCGAGCAACAGGTACGCGGTATTCAGATGGTTGATCTCGTTTGCCAAATCGGCGTGAAGCATTCGTTACCTCGGATAGGTCCAGTGACTGTGTCGGTTTGTAAGCAGGCCCGGGTAAGCAATGCGCTTACTCAGACCCCAAAAGCGTTTGAGCCACATCAAAAGTCGCCCCTCAACCATGTGCAGCGCGCGCGGTCCGCGCGTCCACCTGCGCCACCCAGGCCATCACTTCGGCCACGGCGAGGTACAGCGTGGGCGGGATCTGGCGGTCCAGATTGACCTGCATGAGAAGCCCGACAAGTTCGGCCGACTCGTGCACGTAGATGCGGTTTTCGCGCGCTAAACGCATGATGGATTCGGCTGTCGCGCCGTAGCCTTTGGCCACGACCACGGGAGCCTTGTTCTTGTCCGCGTACGACAGCGCTACAGCCGATGCTGGGGTTTCGCCGGGCGCGTTCATTGTTTGTCCCAAGCACTGACCGCCAGCTC
>Ga0134124_10000744_pt1 | contig 26239 bp, 38 predicted proteins | sample KB304_FD_96880 | JGI IMG/M metagenome (GOLD analysis project Ga0134124, IMG submission 96880) | Terrestrial soil microbial communities without Nitrogen fertilizer from Kellogg Biological Station, Michigan, USA - KB3-0-4 | ecosystem: Environmental > Terrestrial > Soil > Unclassified ... | reverse complement strand
GTCTTACCCCCCACCCATCCACCCCCGTCCATGGCTCCATGATACGGAGTGACCCCACGTGCGATCAGAGTGTCAGCGAAATCCGCACACCCGGTAAAATGGAAGAGGATTGATCGGGTGTCCTTATGTGTAACAATTTTCATTACAGCACCCCCGCGACGGATAGCGCGATTTCCCGCTCAAGGTCGCGATCGATCGGAAAATCGAGCATTGCGAAACGATCACAAAAGGCTGCATCTTGTTTGTAAGCGCCGGAGATCAACTCCGTTCCGCCCGATCCGTTAGTGTTTGCACCCACAAGACACACAAAGTCTTTATGCGCGTACACCCGCTCAGAGTTACCCGGGAAGTCTCCCCACCCATTGGCTAGCATGCCGTTGAACGGTAGCACTGCGTTGGGGAGGCTCCGATCGATCTCATCGAAGAGGAAAACACCCCCCTCAGTGAACGCGCGACGGAATTGGGTGTTGACGATACGACCTTGCGCGTCAACAAAGCCAGCTAGCTTAAACTCGTTATCGATCGCGCCAGTGAAGTAGAAAGGCAACCCCAACGCGGTAGCGATCTTGTCCGCGATGGTTGACTTACCCGACGAGGGGGGTCCATGCAACCACACGTGAATGCGCAGTGCGATAAGCGCCTTCAGTAGTTCCGTTTTCCGATGGTTGAGGCGCGTACGCTTGTGGGGGGTGGGGTCACCGATCCGGATGTTGGCTTCATTCTGAAGGTTGATCCAATCGTTACGATTCATGCGGTTAGCAATCTCCAAGGCTGCAACCGTCGCAACGTCCATACCCTTGGAGAGCATGAGGCTACCGCGTTGGGACTGGCGCGACCCGATCAAAACCTTCAGCCCCCTACGTTCCGCTGCATCGCGGAATGCCTGCACCTTGTCTACCCAATCGTTCACAGTGGCGACAAGGCGCTTACGGTGTAGATCCGTATCCGACGTGAGTGCAGCTTGCGCAACGTCGCTTACATCGGTGGGTGCCTCGTCGGTGGGCGCGTCGGTGGGTACCTCGTCGGGGGTGGGTGCCTCGTCGGTGGGTGCCTCGTCGGGGGTGGGGGTATTCTGGGGGGTGGGTGCAGGTTGCGCGGGGGTCTGACCTTTCTTGACGATCTGGTGAGTCAGATACGACCGATCCTGAAACAAGCGAGATTTGCGCCCGTTTGCATTCACGTAGCGATAGGTAAACTGGATACCCACTTGCCTGCAAAGATCGTACAGTGCGCGGTTAGACAGTCCCGCGATCATACTGTATGCTTTGTAGGTCTGTGACACTTCCGAAGGGGGTACGCACTGCGCATGACGCGGTAGGCCGATCCATCGGTCACCGGGATTCAGACCCCCACACAAGACGCACACTGTCTGACCTTCAATCTTGATCGTTTCACTCATTGGCATAGCCTCCAGCCCCCACTACGGGGGTGAGCCTCCATTATAGAGATGGATCGGATTGTGTCAAGCCCCCTTTTCTAGACGCGCTAACTATGCGAAAAGTCTAGACGGGTGGGGTCTAGACTCCCATGCATGCCAAACGCAATAGGAAGCCCATGGCGACGTTTTGGATCGGGGGGCTACTCCAGGACCCCCCACCCCCCAAACTCGATTTTCTGCACTGCGTCATGGGGTGTAATATTGCAATTACACGGTAAAAAATCGCGACATTTGCGTCATGTACTCCCACGACATTTGTGTCGTGGCATGACATTTTTGTCGCGATTTTGACGCACCGTATAACCTAACGTTATCAGGTAGTTACATGGTAATTGACGCGATCGGACATTGCGGGGTTACCCGCTCCGCGCATTACCACATTTTTACCACATTAGCCTACGTGTCCCACATGAGGGTACATCGGGGTACGCTCACCTACGTCTCGCCTGTCGGCCCACGTCACCCGACGTGTGATCCCGTGTGATCCCGGCACCCACCCGGTCCCGCGCCGCAGGCGCCGTGCGAAGCGCCGTGCGCGCAGCCGGGGCGCCGCCGTGCTAGGATGGCCCCTGTGAGCGCACAGGAAGCCCCAGGAGAGCGCGCAACGGTCGAGCGGGCCATCCGCTCCACTCCCAACCTCGGGGCCGCTGCGAAGCGGCTCGATGTTGCACGCAAGACGCTCTACAACCGCATGCGCTCGCTGGGTCTGCCGGCAGGCAAGAGCGGCCGGCCGAAGCGCACGCTGGGCGGTCGTGTGACGCTCGGCGCCATCCTGCCCGCCGTGGGTATGGTGGCGCTGATCCTCGCGCTCACCGCGTACACCGCAGCCAGCGCGCGTCAGCGCAAGAGCACTCTAGTCGGACTTGATCTGCTCGGCGCGTCCTAGCGCTTCTTGCGCTTGTGGCCGTGCTTGGGATTCACGGCCCATGCCTTGCGCATGTTCCGCATTGCGATCTTGTAGCGCTCCGCCTTGCTCAGCTTGCGCTTGATCTTCTTGTGGTGGCCCTTCCAGCGCAGCCGGCGTGCCTTCGCGAGGTTTTCGTTCGCGATTGCACGCCGCTGCGCCTTGGGGAGCTTACGCCGCTTCGCCATGACGAGGGATCAGCCCTACTGATTCGGGATGACCGCCGCCGCGCGTCCCGCCATGCCGAAGCCGGCGAACGCGTTCGCGAGCACGCTGTGGCGCGCCGCCTTCGCAGCCGCCGCCTCTGCCGCCGCCTTGACCTTCTTCGACGACTGCACGGTCAGCCTGCGGATGCGCGACTCGGCTTCCGCCTGAGTGTAGCCGCGATCCATCAGCCGCTTGACCAGCGCGCGCGACTTCAGCTTCTGCGACATGGTCATCCCCTTGACGGAGACGCGACCGTGGCCGTGCTTGCGACTCGCACGACGCTTCTTGCTGCCCCCGTGCTTCTTGCCCCGGCGCTTCTTCTTGCTGCCGCCGTGCTTGCGGCTCCACGCCTTGAGACGACGGCCAGCCGCCGCCCACGCCTTCCGCTGCTTCGCGGTGCCCTTCTTCTTGCGCTTCTTCGCCATGGTGTCCCTCCGAGATAGCGACCACGGTAGCACCTACGGCAGGCGATTACAAGTTGTGAGTCACAACCCGTATCCTGCCGTCGCTGGCGAGGTGATCAGCGCTTGCGCTTGTGGCCGTGCTTCTTGTACGGGTGCTTCTTCTTGCCGCCCTTGCAGCGCCACAGGGCGTTGCCGCCGCGACGCCACTTGCGCTTGCCGCAGCCGCGCTTGACGTGCCCCTTCCTACCGACGGGGATGTAGTAGGACTTCCGCTTCTTCGCCTTGCGCTTTTTCTTGACCATACAAACGACCCTATCACAAGGTGCTATTGGCCGTCTACGTTGGCCTTTTTCGCGGCGAGTAGCTGCTCCGGCATCATGCGATTGCCGTACTTCATGATGATCCACCGGGCGATGTAGTCGATCACGCTGGAGCACTGCGAGAAATTCGGATCGTTCGTACCACCGGACGGTGAGAAGCGCTGGCCTACGTGCTTCTTGAACAACTCCGCCACCGGGATTCCGTACTGCAAGCCCATGCTGGTAGCGATGGCCCACTGATCGTACACCGAATTGGAGTCACCCTCTTTTCCGATCGTGATGAAGACCTCACCCAGCCGGCCATCCGGGTACTCACCCGTGCGGATGTAGCCGTCCAACTCCTGCAAGCCCTTGTCGGTCATGTGGTAGATCACGAAGTGGTGATTCATGCCCGCGCGCTCGACAGGCAGCTTCTCGCGCTCGCCACGTTTGATCTCGCTCACCGCTGCACGTCCTTTCGGTAGGCTTGCGCAAACGCGACGTTCATCGGGTCGCGGTCGAGCAATTCTGCGATCAGCCCCCGCAACTCATCCGGGGTTAGATTCACCGGACTGTAGAACCTATGATCGCGGGAGTGAACCTCCACAAGCGTCAGGCGTTGACCTTCTTCGATGGGGCCGGCGCCTACGGTCACCTGCCCGCCGTGCTTGAGTCTGATCGTATCAGCCATTTGTCACCGCCAGCTTCACCGCACGAGCAACACGCTCGCGCACCTCGTCGATTGATCCCAGCCCATCAACCACCAGCCAGCGCTCCGCATCTGGCCCTAGTGATCGATCGCTGTACCACCCCCACAGCTTGAGATAGCCCGCGCGGACCTTGTGCAGGTAGTCGGCATCGGCCTCGTAGCGGTCGCGGCGCTCGGGTCGCCGCTTGAAGCCCTCCTCCACGGGAATATCGATCAGAATGTTGGCGTCGGCTTGCGGAAGCGCACCGGCTTGGATGCGGTACGCTAGCTCGGGAGACAAGCCATCGAGCACGCCGTACACCACAGCCGATTGCCAGTAGCGATCGAACACGATAGGCCCCGCCGCCTTCGCCTTCATGATCTCCGGCATGATCTCCAGCCGGTTCGCGGTCTGGAGGGCTTGGAACACGAGCGCGTTCAAATGCTTCTCGGCATCGTCAGGCACACACGACGGAAGGTCCATGCCCGGTGGTGTCTCCTGCATCCGGTTGAAGCACTGCCATTCCTTCTTGAGATGACCTAAGATCGCGCGGCCGGTCGCGCTCTCGTAGTTGGGGAATGAGAAGCGGGTAGCTCCCATGGAAGACGCGAGTAGCTTGCTGTGGGTCTGCTTGCCGCTCGCGTCCATGCCTTCGATGACAACGATCATGGGTTCTCCAAATCGAACAGGTGTTCACGCGCCGCCTTGAAGATCGCTTCCAACCGCTCCATACGATCGCCACCGGAGCAGAACACGACGCCTGCGGACAGGGACGCGACCATTTCACCCGCCTCCATCGGCGTGCATGACTCTATGAGCCGCGTAAACAGGTCGTTGCGGATCGTCTGCAACTCCTCGGGTGTTTTTTCCTTCACGGTTTTTGCTCCAACGCCGCGCGCTCGGCGTCGAGATCACGAGTGAGCGCCTTCTCGCTGGTGAACTTCTCGGGGAAGCGCACGCGCAGCTTATCGATGTTGCGCTGCATGCACTCCGCCATGGTGTAGCCGGTGGCGTCGAGCGTGAGCGCGATGTACCACAGGATATCGCCGCACTCCTCGATCACATTGACCGGATCGAAGTCCTTCCCGTAAATCAAGTGCTTCTTGATCATGTCCTGTAGCTCGCCTGTTTCGGTGCAAATACCGATCGCGCCGTGAATCACGCGCGCCAACAACACCTGCCGCTCTGCCGGATCATCCGTCTCTATGAATCCCGGTGTCCGTTCCGTACGCAAGGCGTTGCGCTGGTAATCGTTCGCAGACATGTGTGGGAACGACTGAGCAGCCGCAGTGTTACCGTTGAGAGCATCACACACCATCTCTGCGTTGCGTCTGTCGAAGCACGTAGCAACACGCGAGTCCGTCTCGATATCGGCGATGCGGTAGCCACTCTGCAAATCCTTCGGCACTTGCACTTCGTACTTCATTTGATCCTCCCTTAACGGTTGTTGTTCGGCGTATGCTCAAGGACTTCGATGATCCCCCTGCGCCGTCCGCGCTCCGGTCCCCAGTGGAACCACGCGTATTCGATCGAGTCGGTCGTGCTTACCGTGACCTTGGAGCCACACACCGGGCACAGCTTCGGATAGTCCACGCCCAGCGGATAGATTTCCGCCCACTCGCACGTCTTCGACTTGCACGACACGGACACGGCAAAGCTGATCCGGTCAGGCACCACGTACACGTCTGGCATCTCGTGTTGGAAGAACGCGTTGCGCTTTTCTGATCCGAAGAAGTTGAGCCGTAGAAGGCTCAGGACGTGCGTAGCAAACTTGAGGTTGTGCTCGATCATCTCCATGGCGATGGAGAATGGGTAGTTGGAGATCGACACGTCGTAGTAGAAACCCCTGTCTGCTCTCCCCTCAACCCACGTGTCAACAGACTGCGGCGGGCGCACAGCCAGGAAGTCACCGATCACCACCAGCTTCCCCGCCGCCTCGTATAGCTTCCGCTTGCACTCCTCCCGTAGTTCGTGCGCCGTCCACCGGATATCGCTCGGATCGAACGCCCCGGAACCGGGGAAGCTGTTCACCGCGTTGATGATCGCGCCGTCACCCGCAGCCGGTTCCAGCCAGAGGCCAGCCGGCAGGGAGAGCCGCTTGAGCAGCGCGTGGACCGGCCACGCGGGCGTAGCGTAGAAGTCAGCGGGGCTACGCTTGCCGCCGCGTGCGGTACTGGACATGATCCGCCTTTCGGTTATGCCGTCTCTCCGGCTGCCAAGCCTGCTTGTTTCGCGGGGCTTTCCGTGGCGTCGGGCATCCCAGCCCGATCGCGGCCATCTTTACGCCACGCGGCGGTAGGTGCCCTTGTCGACCTTCTTGGCGCGCTTGCTGTTCACGATCCAGCGCAGCGAGTTGCGCGCCCACGACTTCTGGATCGCCTTCGGCTTGTTGGGGAACGCCTTCTCACCCAACTCCGTGATCGTACGATCCTTGTCCTTGCCGCCGAAGGCCGCGAGCACCTTGGCTTCCTTGTCGTTCGGCTCCTCGCGCTTGGCCGACGCCTTCTTGAACGCGGCGGTGCGCTCCGCAGCTTCGCGCTTCTCGGCGGGGGTCTGCGGGTAGTGGTGCTTGGGGTCACCCGGCTTCTTCGGCGCCTTCGCCGGCTTCGCAGCCTTGGGCGCCTTCGCCTTCTTCTCCTTCTTGGCGACCGGCTTCTTCGGAGCCTTCGCCTTCTTCTCCTTCTTCTTGGTCGCCATGGTTGCACCTTCCTTTTTGTGTTGTCCGATCGGCTGGCCCTTTTCCTTGGCCAGCGCTTCCTGCTTTTCCGCGAGAGCGATCAACTTCGCCGCCTCGTCACCCTCCAACAGCTTGGCCGCGCGCCGGAAGGCGTTCGCCGCCTCCCCATGCTTGGTACGCTTCGCGGCGGTTTCCGCACGCTCGATGATCTCGGCGGCGGTTTCCTCCGTCTCGGGGTCCGTCTTCGCTTCGGCCTTGGCTTCGGTGGCGGTCGCGTTCTCGCTCATGGTCGATCCTCCGTATGACGCTAATCTGATCCTGATTGGATCGGCTGTCAATGCCTAAATTCAATTTATTTTTGATCCGTCCAGATCAGCGATCTTATTGAGGAATTCGGGGGTACTTCATCCCGATAGGCTCGTTTCTACTCGCGAGGGATTATCGCAAGACGAGTAGTCGGGACCGCTACGCCGCTGACGTGCGCGCGTTGCCGGGGTCGGTTGTCGCGCGCCCACACGAGCCCTTCATGGTCCGAAGCCTAGAAGGGGATGTCGTCGTCACCGCCCGGGGGCGGGCCGAAGTCGTCACCACCGCTGCCTGATCCCTTCTGACCACCACGCGGCGGAGGCGCGTCGCTCTCATCGCGCGGCGGCGCATCATCACGCCGGCCCTTGCCGTCACCCAGGAACACGACGCTGTTCGCGACGATCTCCGTCCGGTACTTCTTCTCCCCCGTGTTCTTGTCGTCCCACGAGCGCGTCTGCAAGCGACCCTCGACGTACACCGGGCGCCCCTTGTCGAGGTACTGCGCGCAATTCTCCGCAGTCTTCCCCCACACTACAATCCGGTGCCACTCGACGCGTTCTTGCTTCTGATCGTTCTTGTCGGTCCACTTCTCATTGGTGGCGATCGACATTTCGCACACCGCTTGACCGGACGGCAGGTACTTCAACTCCGGCTTGGCGCCGAGGTTTCCGATCAGAATTACTTTGTTGACACTTGCCATTTGATCCTCCTATTTCACCACCGCCCCACCACGGGGCAGTTTCTAGTTCTTGAAGCCCGGAAGGAATTGAACGCCAAACGAATCTTGCAACGCCGGTCGCCAAACGTGTCCGCACGACTGGCATGCGTGTGTGTGGTGCCTCTTCTTCGCAAACTCACCCTCATCGATGTGCCGCGTTGAACACTCCGGGCACCACAACAACAAGCTGATTGGGTCGGGGGGTTCAAAAGCGTGCGCGTCCTTGTACTCCCCAATCTTGTGATTGATGGACTCTTCTGAAAAACCACACTTCTTGCAGATCAAGCCCAAAAACATAGGACCCTCCTTATGAGATCGGCGCCTGCTCATCAGACGGAGGCGGCGCATCTTCGGACGGCGGCGGGGGATCGAGCGGAGGCATCCCGCTGACCTGCGTCGGCACCAGCTTCACCGTGAACGCCTTCTTCTTGGCCAGCTTGATCTTCACCGCCAGGGGCTTCTCAATGTCGGGCGATCCCGTGACGCGGATGCCGGGCTCCATCTTCGCACCCACCTGCACCATCTCGGAGTGCAACGTGACCCGCTTGCCACCCCACGTGGCGTAATCGTCGCCGTACATCGCCGCGAGACAGAAGCCGGTCGTCTTGCAGAACACCCAACCGCGCTTGATCTCCTTGAAGAAGATCACCGGCTTGTCTTTCATGGTGCGGTCTTCCTGCTCCAGCTTGACCGACTGCACACGGTCGATCGTCATCGTGACCGGCTTCTTGCCGACCAACTCCACCGCAGCGATGAAGTGATCGGACTTAAACAACGTCTTCCAGTTAGGCATTTTCTGATCCTCCATCATATTCAGGCGTTGGGTACTTGAACGATCCGCACCAACACAGCAAGCCGGCCATCCGGTGCCCACCAACAGTGGGTGCTTCCACGTCGTAGACGAACGTTGCATCCGCGCGCGCAGGGAACGCGTGGAACCACCGACACCACCACGTGGGCTTGGGAAGCTGGCGCGGACGGACAAGGATTCGCTTCCCCTCATCCGTGAAGTAGACTTGTGGGCCACCGAAACTCACGCAGCCTCCACGATCTCGTATGATCCACCTTCTTCATCATCGCCGTACACGTAGCGGGGCAGACTGAGCCGCTGACGCTCGGGGTAGCGACCGGGCCAGATGCCGGATTTGGTGCATTCCTTGACGCGGGTAAGGAAGCCCTCGTACATCTCGCGTCCGATCAAAAGCTCATCCTCACCCAGCGTGAACACCGCAACGTCATGCGGCGGCTCCGCTTCAACCGCGATGATATGCACTTCGCCTGTGTGCTTGGCGCCGTCGTTGTAGAACGCAAGCTGACCGTGGTAGAGCATCCGCGCCGCGAGATTGCCGAAGAGGCGCGCATCCACCTTGCCCGTCGTCTTGAGATCAAACAGTGACGCGCCGATACCGTCCACGCGGGCCTTACATTTGATCTTCGTCTTCTTGTCGGTCCACGTGAGCGTCTTCTCGTAGGCGCAGTCTTTAATGATCGCCCAAGCCTCGGGGTGCTTGCGTACGGCCTGCCCCGCGCGCATCGCCTTGTCGTACTCGTCCTGCTTGAGGATCGTATAACCCTTGTACGCCTGCTGAAATTCCTTCCACGCGTTGCCCTGCCGGCGCTCGCCCGTGAAGACGACGTACTCTCGCGAGAAGTTCTCAGGCTCCAACACTACGGTGTGGACGGCGCGACCGCGTGCGAGGCCGGTGGAATCCTCGCGCGGATTCGACCGGCGATGATCGAAGTGGAGCGGCGAGTTGATCATCTCTTTCAAGAGCGTCCAGTTGGTCGCCTTGATCTTGAGGTACTTGTCGAAGGACTTGCGGAGGCTCATCGCTTCACACTGACTTCGCCTACCGTAACGTCATCCCATCCGCCACGAAGCGCCTGTACTACGTCTTGGATCGACCAATTTTGCAGCTTCGCCATTGCGCACAACGCGACACCACAGGTTGCAAGCTGCTCAACCTTGTCGGCGTGCTTGCTCTCAATCAACTCGATCACTTCCATTGCCGTTTGGGCAACTTGGGTGCAACGCTCAGCGGCGCTCATGCGAGGCTGCACCGGCACGGCGCGCAGATCGGGCACTTCACTTGACCGCTGCGTGAGTGCTTGCGGCGTGGCTTCTTCAGCGCCGGCTCCCGTGCCGGCTCCCGTAGCACGGCGATGATCTCCTTCCGCAGCTTGGCCGGTACGTGCGTGTAGCACTGGCGCAACAGATTCAGCGCTTTTGTGGTCCGATTAATCAGGAGCACTCGCATCGGGTGCCGGGGCGCCCGCGCAATATCGCCGCGCTGATCGAGGAAGTAGAGATAGCCCTCCTCGCGCTCGTAAGTGCCTTTGGTGATCCTCCGCGCCTTCCCCTTACCCAGCGGCACAGCCCACACGTCAACACCACGCAGGAAGTAGAGCAGGCCCGGCTTGCGTTTGATACCCGCACGCTGCACGATTTCGATCGCCATTACAGTGGCCCCCTAAACAGCGCCTGCCTGATCGTCTTCATTGGTAGTCCCACCGCGCATCCAGGGCAGAACAGCCGCTCGGTGCTTGAGTTGCCCGTTCTCACGATGATGCTGATCCAACCCTTGGGATAGCTCCAGCTACTGCACCGATACCCACCATCATGCGCCGTGCCGATACTTCCAATCTCAGGCAGCGCAGAGTTGTCGCACGATGAGCATTGGATCATGTCCACGTCAACCGTGATTGTGATCTCTTTCAGCACGGTTTACTCCTCCCCCAGCATCGCATCGATCTTGTTGAGCAGCGCTTGCGTCGTCTCCTGAAAGTCGCGCCCAGACGTGGACGATTTCATCATCGATACGTGTGGCCGGCACTCGCGCAACAAGCCAAGCAGCTTCGCCTGCTTTACGATCTGCTTTGCACGGCCATGCCCCAACCGTTCGATCTCGTCTTCGGCGTCGCGCAGCTTCGTGCAAAGCTGCACGGCCTCTTCTACCTTCACGACCTTGTCAGCGGCGACACGCCAGCACGTGCATTCACACCCGCACGGCCGATCGGGGCACGTACATTCGTCGTTGACGTGTGGGCATTCGATCCGATGGTCACACTTTGCCATCGCGCAGTCTTCGGAGTGTCCGAGATCGCAGATGGCCAGCCAGAAGGCTTCCATCATCCACGCTGCTTTGCCGCGCGCTTCGTCGCGCTCACGTTTCAGCGTCGCGATCTGCTCCCCCAGCCCGACGATATCTTCACGCAGGGCATCGCGTTCCTTGATTAGATCATCGGCCGGTGGCGCCGGTGGCACAGGCGTCGGCCCGGCGTCACTCCAAACGTCGCTGTACTTAGCGCCTTCGATCCCCATGTGCTTCGGCGTTGCCACAGGCACCGGATCAAAGCAGTACAACTCCGCCTCTTGGTGCAGCGACTTCACCTTACCGCAGCGAGAGCACGTGCCGGGGAAGCGCCGGCTGGTTGCCCACACGTTGCCATCATCCACGCGAGTCACGAGATCCGCCCCTCTTCCACGTCCTTCGCAAACTGCTGTAGCTCGCGCTCCATCTCTTCCACCGCCACCACTGCGATCTCTTCTTGTTGCAACGCGAATTGCTGCATGAGGCTCATGCTTGCTCGCGCGCCTGCGTAGAATGCCTTGCGCGTCTCACTGATTTGGATCGGAGACGCGTCGATCGGCAGCACGTCCTGCACAAACGTGTCCCACGCTACCGCTATGTGCTTCTTCATGCACCACCCTCCCGCGAAACGTCGTCTTTGGAAAAAAGCCCCGCCACTGATCCAGCGCTTCGGCTAGCGCGTCTTCGGTGGTGAGCCCCGTCTCTATGATCACCCAAACTTCCGACCCGTCCATATGTACCGCTTGCTCAATCATTTGTCTAGCCCTTTCTACATGCCGAATTCGTCTCCCACGCAAGCCGCTTCACTTGGTAGGCCGCAGCAATCTCCACCGCGCGCTCGCGGATGCGTGACGTGTCCCGCAGCCTGCGTGCCTCCTCGTTGGTCATCGCGTGGACAGCCGACACGGCGCCCACCCACTCGCGCAGGAAGGTCGTGGACTCCATCTGACAGTCGCCTACCGTGATCGTGAATTCAAAACCCCCTTGCCGTACGATCACCGCGAGTTGATGCGGCCGGCCCTCTGGCGACGTAGCATCAGGCGAGACGTAGATATCCTTCGCCGGCACGCCGAATGACATGAGGATCATGTGAGCGGCCAACGCTTCGTGAAACACTGGGATCATGGTTCCCTCCGCTTCCACACCCTGCATTTGGGGTTGGGGCACAGCCCGTAGCGCTCGCGCTCAGAGCCGCAGGCGCACGTCACCAGATCTTTCTTCGCCTCCGCGTTCGCGTTCAAGTTGTCGTGCCACCGTCTATTGGCCGACGCCTGATCGTTGTAGCGCTGCATCCACTGCGGGCTGTTGAACTGTCTCGTCATTTTGCACTCCAATCTGCTTTGATCATCTTGGCTGGCGTAGCTCCCGGCTCGTTGACCGGCAGGGAGGAGATGCCGGCCCAGCGCATCGCCTCGTCCATCTTCTGCATCACGATCGTCGCAACCTCTAGCTCGTATTCCTTGGCGCAGTCCAGGTCCAACTCGTCATGCGCCATGTTGCTCCACAGCACGTCCCACTCCGGGTGCGCGTCAAAGATCGGGACCAACTGACCCATGGCCCACTTGATCAGGTCAGCCTCGGTCCCCATCCACACGAACGACACGGCATCGGTTGCCTTGACCGACCAGTAGCCGGTTGAGATCGTACCGTCGCCCCGCTCCCGTGGCGGCTTCCACTCTTTGATGAGGAACAGCCGGCGCCCGGTGAGCGTGCGGCACTCGCCGTACTCCCCATCGATCCCAATGTCCTTGAAGAAGTGCCGGTGCGAGTTGACCCGCTTGATATGTGTGCGCTGCGCTTGATACAGCACCTTGTACAGATCATTCCAGGTGTCGATCAACTCCGCGACTTCCTCATCATCCATGATGATCGGCACTGCCATGGTGGCCATCTGTCGCTTGAGCGTTTCGACGCCGCTCAGATTCAGCTTCGCGTAGTTGGTGGACTTGCAGCCTTGGCGCCGCGCCTTGAAGTCTTTGTGTAGGGGATCGGATTTGTCGTCTGCAACCTGTTGAGCGCGTTCAAACGTCAGGTTTCGATCCACTTTCAATTGCATCAGGCGGTGGGTCATTGCAAGGTGCGCGTCACGCCCTGCGTTGCAGTCACGGAGCATGATCGGATCTTGGCTCCACTGCGCCGCGATGCGCCAGTGCGCTTGTGAAAGGTCCGCGACGATGAAAGATCGACCCGGGCGCGGTTTGATGCAGCGGCGTACGGAGACTGCACCAGCCTTCTCGTGCGCCGGCTGAAGGTTGGATGGGTTCTGTGTGTTGATCGGACGGCTCGCGCTGCTACGGCCCATGCCGCGCCCCGCTGCACCGTCACCCTTGCCGTGCTCCTGAAAGCCGCCCGCGATTTGCTTGAAGTCGGCGCGGATTCGATCCCCAGTGCCGGCGTTGAACGCGTTTTCGATCGCGGCCTTCAGCCAATTCATGCACGTCGCGGTCGAGCGACCTTCCAGCAGAGCCTTCACATACCACACGTCGGCGTACGGGGTGAGCATTTCATCGGAGGTAGACGGCTGCGTTTGCAGCTTGCCTCTGATCTGCTTCAACTCGAAAAACTCCCGCTTCTTCGCGCGGAGCATCGACTCGTACGGTGCGCCACACGAGCACTTGAAGTCCTTCGGTAGCGGAGCGCCTTTCTTTTCTTGGGTGAGGGGATCGTAAATGTAGCCGCAACCCTCGCAGAAGCGCGTGTCGAGCGCGTCGGTCAGCGCTTCGGCAACCTGAGCCGGTGCGAACGGGTTGCAGTTGGGGAACAACTCTTTGAACGGCGCGAGGAAGGCATCGCGCACGCCTTCCCAGATCTTCAAGTCGGCTACGGCCTGCTTGAGATCAATCGGCAGCCCGTTGTACTCGCACTCGCAGAACGCCGGCTGTGCGTCGCACTCGGCTTGGAAACTCTTGAGCAGCCCGTCACGCTTCGCGAGCGCGGCGAGGGCCTGCCAGATCAGCCGGGGTACGATAACGTCACGGGCGGCGTAGTTCTTCTGCTTGTTGTTGAGCACACCCGCCCAGTCGGAGTGCTGCTCCGTCTTGTCAATCGCGATCCCCAGCCGGCCGCAAATCGACTTGAGATCGTGCTTCATGAGCGCGCAGTGCACCAAGCCCATCTCGGTCCAGCGCGCGGTTTTGGTGCCGACGCCCGCCCAGATCACTTGGCTCATCAACATCACGTCGCGCATGCACCGCATCTTCCAGCCCAGGTGGATGCGCAAGAGCAGGTACTCGGTCAAGAGCGCCATGCCGGCCTTGGGTACGGTCGGATCTTCCACCACGCGGCGCAGCACCTTGAGCGCGTTAGCGTGCCGTACGCGGCAGGCAACGCGGTCATCGAGGATGCCACCCAGGTTGAATACGAGCACGTTGCCCGAAGGCAGGCCAGCTTGGATCAGGCGTATCTCGGATTTCCAGTAGTCGATCTCGTTTCTTTTCCAAGGACCGTTTGGGCCATAAAACTCCGTATCGATACAAATCCATTTCGCGGTTTCTAATTCAGCTATGCACGACTCCCAGCGCGGATCTTCGATCATCACCACGTGAGGCTCTAACCCCACGTCTGGATCGAGCGCGTGGAACAGCGTCGTCTGGTATGCACCCGGCTGCGGGCTCATGACGCGGTGCTCCACGCCGCCCACCCACGTATTGGGCCCCGGTGCCCCCGCTTCCCCCGCTTACCCCCCAAACGCCGACAGACGCGAGCACCCATTACCATGATCGCAAGCCATGCCAACTTAAGCCTTGTACCAGTCATACTCTTACCCCTCTTTCTAGTGGGGGAAGGGTAGTAACTGGGGAAAGGGGTGTATTACTTAGCATTTTCGGCCCCAGTAGATCCCCCGGTACGGACCCACAACCGGGGCTTGCCCTTGGCCTTGTTCGGCTCCGGCTTCCACTCGTTGGACGCCTTCAGGACACGGCAGACGCGTTTGACCTCTCGATCCGTCCACCGGCCCATCTCAATCAGGAGGGCTTTTGCTAGAACTTCCTGAATACTGATCGCCTCACGCCCGTTGACGTATTCGAGGATCGGCGTTGCCCACGCATCCGAAACCTCATATTTGCCGTGGATTGGTGAAAGCAGTATTTCTTCATCTTTTCCTAGCCACCACCGATGATCAGCGCAGCGTGCAGCACCGTTGCAAGCGCTGCACGTCTTCGCCGCCGTGTAGATAGCGACCGCTTCCGCCCACAGTTGATCCCTCATAGCCGCGAGCGCGTCAAGATCAATGTAGTCAGCGCACGCCATCGGCCAGAAGCGACGGTGGCCGGTATCGTCGAAGAGGAATTCATCGGGGTTGAGGGTGCCAACCACGAGGCCAGTGCGCTTCACTTCGACGGAGAAGCGCGCGTGCTTGGGGACGTAGGAGTCCTGCGCCGACGTGATGAACGCCTTCACCGTCGAGGCGGTGCGGGCGCGGAACAGCGTTTCCAACTCCGCCCACTCCAACAGCCACGCCTTGCGCATGGTCATGTAGGCGCGCACGGGGTCCGACGAGATATCGATGGGCGTGTCAATGAACCACGGATCACTGAGCACACGGAAGAAGCTGGACTTGAGCGCGCCCTGTTTGCCTTGGAGGATGAAGATCGTATCCACCTTGCAGCCAGGGTCAAGCGGTCGAGCGACGGCACTGATAAAGAAGCGGCGCACAAGAATTTGGTTGATCGCGTTCTGCTCCGCACCCAGAAGCGCGACGACTTTGTTGATCCGAGGCGTGCCGTCCCACTTGAGGCTGTTGAGGTAGTCGCGCACCGGGTGGTAGCTGCGCTCGTGGGCGACTTGCTGAATGGCGGCGAACACGTCAGCCTGTGAAAGCTGCAACCCAATAGGATTGTTGTTCTTATCGACGCCGCCCGGGACGCGCTTCTCGATCAGGTAGCGAATCCGGTGCGCGTCCGCGTCCTTGATTTGTACGCGACCAATTTCGATCTCACCGGACATTTCGTTCAACTCCAGCTTGCGCTTCTCCAAAATGTCGCGGTAGTTTTGTTGGATCAAGCCGACAGCCGTGAGGTACGATCGGGATCGCCAGTATCCGATCGACTCGTCGGACTCCTCCGTCCCGTAGTTCTCCAACTGCTCGTTGGTCTGCGCGGCCTGTTGCTGCTGTTGCTGCTGTTGCTGGCGCCGCTTGAGGTAGCCATCCTTCTTAAGCACTTCGATCGTCTTGACGCCGCGCCTCCACGCTTCAAGGTCGAGCGCATCCCCATGCATCCCCCGCTCACCACGGATGCCGGGCGACTTGTGGTCCGTCGAAAAGCAGTACCAGCGGGAGGGATCACTTGGGAGCGCACCGAAGCTGGCCGTATCGCCGCACATAGGACACGGCGCGCTGTTCTTGGGCCACTCCTGCGCGTGCTGGCGGTTCCAGTTGTTGATCGCCTCCTGCACGTCGGTCGCGATGGGGATAACCTGCGACGGCGGAGGCGTCTCGACTTCGCGCGCTGCAACGTCGTAGGTGGCGAGATCGGCCGGGTTGGTCAACTCCTCGCGCATGACGTAGACCTGCGCGTCGCGTCGCACACCCTTGGCGATGCTGTTCGGGGTGTAGAAGAAGCGGGCGAGGTCACTGACCGTCGACTGATCAACCTCGTAGTCGGTCAGCCCCAGCTTTTCGAGCGCAGCCTGTACGAGCACCCGTGCGCCGCGCTCTGCTTTGATCTGCTGAGTGCGGTCGCTGCAAGGCTTCTCGTACACCCACACGATGCGGGCGCCGTGCGGGGTTAGGTGGAAGATCGCGCCCGGTAGCTCACCCGTGGACGCGGCACCCTTCAGCCGCTCCACCAGCGCGTCCGACGGCATCTCAGGGCGAACGTGGTCAATGTCACAAGAGACGCCCGACGACGCGAGCCACGCCTCCCCGCTGCGCTTGTTCTTCTTCCACAGGTGCATCGACCACCACCGCTCGACGGTGGCCGGCTGCTTGCGTAGCGCCTCCGCGACACCCTGGACGGTGGGCGCGCACTTGTACTGAAGCCCTTGGGGTTGCTTCTTCCCCTCGCCGACGGTGAAGACGATCAGATTCTCTTGCTTGTTATCGGGCATCATTCATCACCCGATCAACGACGGCAAATGCTTCGGTGGGGTTGCGAACTACGGCATAGGTCCCACCGGCACCGTTGATCATCTTTTCGCGCTTGACTTGGCTGGGGCGCTGATCTTCACCGGGCTTCTTAACCTCCAGTTCAAAGTAGCGGCCACGGTAGAGGCCGCGAATATCGGCCTGTCCTTTGGTACCCACCTTGAAGTTGTCGCCGTTCGGGTTGGTCATCATGGCCGCACCCTGGCGCTCCCAGATCGCAGGTGCAGGGTAGCGGTTGCGAAGCTGCGCAAGAATCCAGTGAAGGATGCGCGTCTCACTTGCGCCGTCTTTGTTGATCTCCCCTGAGCGCACGGCTAGCCTGCCATCACGCGGGCTGCGCGTTCACGCTGGGCTTCCTGTTCCGGGTCGGTGGTGTCAAGTTCGGCCGGAATCCACCCGTGAATGTGGTGTCGCGGGCAAACGTACTGACCAAGGCCCACACGCACAGTACCAGGGCTTCGGCAAGGCGATCCCGTGCAGGACCGCGACGTAATGGCGATGCACTTCATGCTGATCTCCTACCCCTAAGCGGGAAGAACGGTTTGTGAGCAGGCTCGACGCCTTGCAATTCATCGTCGGTGAACTTGGGCCAGTGGCTGAAGGTTTGTCGAAACTGGTGTGCAACGAATCCCTCTTGCAGCCCCTTCCGTAGCTGCACTTCACGGAGCCGCAGGTACTCGGCGGCCTTCTCCTGCCGGCTGGCCAGCGCCGCGCGTGCGAGATCTTGATCGGTCAACTCCATCACGAGTTGGGCCATGACGCGCTTCTGTCTGATCTTTTCGATCTCAGCGCGCGTGATGCGTTGGCCATCCACAAACACGTGCTTCTTGCGCTCGCCCGACTCCTCGCGATCCTCGATGATGCCGATCAACTCGCCGCAGTGCGGGCAGTGACCTTGCTTGGTCGTCGAGAAGATCTTGTGGCACGCAGGGCACGTGTGGAGCGCACGGACGGTGTTCGGCGTCGCGAGCAAGCTGTAGTCGCGCTCCTCCTCGATGAAGCCGTGCCGGATCGTGTTGCCAGCGTGGTCATGGATGAGCGCTTTGACCTTGCCCGTGTCGGGAGAGGGCCGCAGCACGCGCCCCACCATCTGGATGAAGAGGGTCAGCGACTTGGTAGGCCGCGCGAGGATGCAGACTTCCGCAGCCGGCGCGTCGAAGCCTTCGGTGAGCACGCCGACGCTGGACAGGATCGTGAGATCACCTGTCTTGAAGCGCTGCATGATCAGCTTGCGCTGGTCCGTAGGCGTGTTGGAGTCCACGTGCTCGGCGGTCATGCCGACGAGGCGGAATTCTTCGACGAGGTGGAGGCTGTGCTCGACGTTGACCGGGAAGACAATCGCGCGCCGTCCGCGTGCGTGCTTCATGTACTCGCTGACGACGGAGGCAACCAGCACCTTCGTGTTGCAGGCGATGCCGAGATCAGTCTGATTGTAGTCGCCGGCCGTGACCCGCACGTCGTGTAGCTCGGGCGCGTCGTACGCGAAGGCGTCGTAATAGACGAGTGACCCCTGGCGCATCAACTCCGCTGGCGTGCAGGCCAACACGGAGTCTTCATAGATATCGGAGAGCCCGATCTTATCCGCGCGCCACGGTGTAGCCGTCAGGCCGATGATGATGGCGCCGGGGTAGGCATCCATCACCGTCTGATACGTCTCGCTGGTGCCATGGTGGCACTCGTCTACGTACACGACGTTCGCAGGAGGCTTACGATCGAGCCGCCGTACGAGGGTCTGCACGCTCGCTACCTGGGTGGGTAGGTAGTCGTCGCGCCGCTTGTCGCCCGCCATGATCACGCCGCACTTCACGCCGAAGCTGTCCAGCTTCTCCACACATTGATCCACCAACTCGCGGCGATGCGCAAAAAATAAGCTGCGCGCACCCATGCCGATGCTGCTGTGAATCATGGAAGCCGCGACGACTGTCTTCCCGCCGCCCGTAGGCATCACGAGCACCAGCCGGCGTTTCCCCTGCCTGATCTTCTGGCGTAGGCGCTCAATCGCCTGCGTCTGGTAGGGCCGCAGCGTGGGGGCGGTTACCATCGGCCCTTCTCACACGTGCAGGGGTCACAGACCGGGCAGGTGTCCCGGTTGTGAGGCTCGCATGCGATCCCCACCGGACACGTGGCGCTGATCCGGTACTTGCAGTGGGGCTCGTGGCCCCGCAGCACGGCGCACACGCACGCTAGGTGCCCGCAGACCCCACACCCCGGAACGCGTCTCAGTTGACGCGGTTCGTCAGCCGGCTCACGTCTTCTACCGTGGTCGACCGAATTCGAGAAAAGCCCTCCCAGTTCACCACCCCCGGAGGGGTGGTGATTACGCTTGGAAGCCATCTGGCTTGCGCTAGGCGGCGAGTTTCAGTTGTCGGGGGTGGTGTTGCTGGGGCAGGGGTTCAAAGCAAGGCGTGCGCAGCATCTGAGGCTCCCTCCAGGGCACCGTGAGGCGCGTCGGGCGCCGCGCCGGGTTGGCCGGGTGGGCTATGCTCTCCCCGACTTTCCCGACGCGCGCTCACGCTACCCTGGAGGCGCCCACCCTAGTGGTGCCGGCCCCCTTGGCGAGGTGACCGGCGTCGAGGTGCCGTTGTACACGAAGCACACCCTGTGTGCAAATTTTCCCATCAGGTAGCAACCTGATCTGAAAAATATGTTGGGCGCTCGACACTTAGCGGGGCGTTCCCCAATGATATCCACAAGTCAGACGGTTTGCAGCGTCACTACAATTCCGCACAACCATTACGTAATTGGGAAAAGTGAACGTCTCAGATAAAAAATCTACCCACAGCTTGCCCACAGGCGAGGTCGGATCAGACCTTTTTGACCCGCTGGGTGGTCAACTCCTCGACAGAGCCGCCCAGCCTCACGTACTCGTCCCACACAAGGTGCCGTGCGATCGAAAGCATGTTGATTGTCTCCGAGAGCGCCAGCTTCTTCTCCTCGCCGGGTGGCTCGATGAAGAGATCATCAATGACGCGGAGCGAGCCTGCACCCTGCGCATCGACGATGATGATCACATGGGAGCTACCGTACTTGAATCGAAACTCACGCACGGCGGAGCTAGGATCGTCTGGTGCCACGGGGCCTCGTCGGCAGGTTGGCCTTGAATTCGTCGGGATCGTTGGTCGCCGGCTTCACCGGCATCTCGGTTGTCTTTGGGTGCTCCTCGCGCACGAAGTCGCGCAGCGTGCGCCACCACACGGTGAAGCGGTCGCTGGTGTGATCCTTCTTCTCTTGCGCGGCTTGGAAGCGATTGAGCGCGTCGCGCATGTACGCCACGAACTTTTGCAACGTCACGGTCGCACGGCGGGTGGACGATCGTAGAGTTGGAGAAGTTTCCCCTCACTGGAAGCTACCCAGAGCAGCGCATGCTTCTGAATGAAGTGGATCACACGATGCTTGTCAGCGGTCGCGAAGTATTGCCGCGAGCGCCCACAAGGGCAGTCGTAGATCAGCCCCGTCAAGGTGCGCGACTGCCGACCGCAATCGCACTTGAAGTGGTGGATGAAGGGTGTGGGCGTCATGGCCGCACGATCGCAGAAATCGTGTTGCGCTCGCGCAGCCCACCCCTGACGGCATTCGACTCGTTTCCCGCAACTGTTGCGATCCTCTCGTCGGAAAGCACGCTGCATACGATCATCGCGTGCCCGCGCCGCTTCGGGTCACTACGGTAGCCGCGCAGGATGAGCAGGATATCGCCGGGGCGCACCAGCTCGACGCTCAGGAGCAGCTTGCCTTTGTCCATGGCCCACTCGTAGAGGCCCCAGCACGAGGCAATGCGGCCCCAAGGGCATCCCCCTTCAAGGTGGGTGTACGCCCACGAGGCGAACAGCATGCACCACGGGTCACCCAGGAAGTCGGGCGCGGTGTACTTGCGCACGGCGGCGCCGTCGTTGGAGCCGTCGGGGTCTTCGCACACCCCAATCTCGCCACACGCCGCAGCCAGCACGGGGATCAACCGCAGCGGCACGGTATCGACGTTGTAGAACCAGCCGGGTGCGAAGAAGTCGCCGTCGTTGAGCCCACCCGGGTGTTGCAGCGCCCAGAACGTGTTGTCACCTACGATGCCGTCGGAGATCAGCGGTACGTGCTCCGGCCCCAGGTGGCTCGCTTGGAAGCTGCGCACCGCCTCGTAGGTGCCCTCGCCAAACGTGTCGGTGTACAACTCCGTCTGCGGGATGGTGTAGCCGTTCTCCGTCAGCGCTTGCTGGATGTTGCCGACGACGACGCCCGACATACCTTTGCGGATCAAGATCATCGGTCCCTCCACCACAGCGCTGCGATGGTTGTGGCACAAGCCCACAAGCCGATGATCGTCGCGACCACCCATGTCGCCCAGCCCGTCACTTGTAGCACCCCACCAGCTTGACGATGAGAGTGATCCAAACGCCGACGAGCACGCCGGCCTCGAATAGCTCCCCATACGTCCAGGGTATCCGTGCTTGACGGAGGCGCATCAGAACGGAAAGGTGTTGGGACGCCAGTTCCGATCTGTCTCGGGGACCGGACGCGGTGAGGGGCGCGGAGGCGTGTTCGGTGCTACCGCGATTGAGATCGTGTCGTGTCGTGGCCGCTCATGGAACGGCGGGCGCTGACGACGTACCTGCTCCAATTCTGCTGTCTTGTGTTTCACCCTTAGTACCCCCGACTCTTCTTGCGCATGCGCCGCTGAGCGCGCTTGTGGTTCTGCGCCTTCGTACGCTTCGGCATCGGCGGAGCCGGATCAACTTCGTTTGTGTCGAAGGTGATCACCGGAGAGCCGGGATAACCGGATGCGCCCAAGGCTAGCAATGCACCAACTAAAGACGTTCTTAGCCTCATCCGATCCTCACCACGTGCAGAAGGCGGCGCTGCGTGCGAGACGACGTGTGCGCCTTCTTCTGCATGCGCCACGTGCTCATGGGATCACGGTGGTCGAGGCGCAGCGCAGCGGCGAACACTTCGCCGTCACGCTGCACCGCGCGCCGCACGATGCAGTAGCCGCCCGGTGCGATGCAGCCGGGGCCGGCGAGCACTCCGAGGCGATCGACCTTGGTCCCCTTGGGAATGCGGCTGTTGTACCACTCGTCCAGCACGTAGTTGGTTCGATCCATCTTCGTGCCGTTGACCGTCATGGTGTCGAAGGTTTCTTGCGTTGGATCGCAAGCCTCCTTCGCCGCGATATGGTAGACGTGGTGTGGGTTCTGCGGGTCCACCACGTCGAGATCAACCCAGGTGCTGGCGTTGTCGTCGTCTTCCGTCTCGGCGCACTCGTGCTCCGCTTCGCCAATCAGCGACGATCCCCGCCCGGTGTTGTCGTGGAACAACTCGCCGCCCGGAACAAGGCCGTATCCGCAGCGGATGATCGGCATGCCGTGCTCATCCCGGTCGTGGTACGCCGCCGCGTCGGGCGCGTCGAGCGTCTGCTGCACCAAGATCTTCACCCAACCGGCCGGGGCTTGCTCGGCGGATGGGAAGGCTTGGCACTCCATGGCCGAAGGATCGAGCCGCTTGTCGGCTGCGTAGCCCTTCAGGAACACCGTAAGGCCCTCCGCGAGCAAAGGGAACGCCTTCGGGTCGGCTAGCGACCCGCTGTTGACGAGGGCATAACGCATGTCGGTTGTCTCCTACGGTAGGTGCTTCTACAGCCGGGCCGGGCCGGCGTGAACCGGCCGATCGGGGCCACCACCCGACGCCCGCGACGGGAAGCCGTTGCAAGCCGTTGCAGGGTGCTTCGCAAGGTAGGCGCGCAGCTTGGTCACCGCAGCGACGAGATCAGGCGCGGCCTGCCCGTGCGTTGGCATCTGCTTGCTGAACCACGAATCGACCGCCGCGACGAGGCAGGGGCCTTGTGTAGGCGACAGACTCGCCACACCTTGTCCCACGTCGTCGGCCGTCTTGCTCGGGTCCATCGCGATTTTGACGACGGTGGCGATTACGGTTTGCACCGTCGCAGGCAGCGCGTTCAACTCGCACTGACCGGCTGCGCACGTAGGCGCTCCCAGTCCGAGGAATGCGATCACGAGCACGGCAGCGGCGCCGGCTTGCCTCGCGGCCTGCCTCGCAGCTTTGCGCGCCTTCACCGCGAGCGCGGTGGTGGTGTTCTCACCGTTGGCGGTGATCAGGAAGTTGAGCAGGCCGTTGCCCGCTGCGAACAGGACCGAAGTGGTGTTCCACCCGTTCTTGATCGAGAGGCCGACGGAGGAGACGACCGCAGCCGCAGCCGCGAGCAGGAGCGCTCCCCACGGCGTGTGCGTCCACGCGAAGCCACCCAGCTTCTTCATCATGAAGGTGCCACCGTGGGCGACGATGGAGGCGACGAGGCCCCAGACCATGGCGGGCGGGATCGTCTCCGTGACCGGGACACCGGCCGCGTCCGCAAGAGCGGTGGCGTAGATCAGCAAGGCAGCGATGAAGGTGCAGGCAGTTGTGAACGTACGCATTGTAATGGCTCCCCTCAGAGGGATAGCTTACACGTACTCAATTGTGACAGCAAGTCCGTAATAACCTGCGGCAAGATGTCGCAGGTTCAAGCCTCTTTGAGTCTGCTACGCTTTTGGTGTATTTTTAGGGACATGCTAGCGCGCATTCGGTTGGACGAAGAAGCACCAATGTCGGTGACTTTGGAGATCGAGAGTGCGGTGGATCGGTTAGAGGCGGCGGTGAGGGCGGCGAGAAAGGCGACGAGGCAGATAGAGGAGATCGTCAGTGGCGACCTTGCAAGATTTGATCGACAGCAACAAAAAAGTCGCTGAAGCCGTCCTCGATCAGTCGGCAAAACTGGCGCAACTTCTCCCCGTCTTCGATCAGCTACGCAGGGACGTGTATGATATCCTGCAAGATCGGACGGTTGAGCGTGAGCGCGTCGATCTGCGTCTGCGCGATATTGACGCACGGCTGGGGATCATCAAAGAGAACGCCGACGACATTGCGGACGATATCGATCAAGTCCACAAAGACATTACCAACCCCCGCATCCCGAAGTACGATCCCGTGGAGCTGGAGGAGCGTCGCAAGCCTACGATGGTGCGAGTCATCGAGGCTCTAGAGCGCACCAGCATGAAGACGAAGGTGCTGCTTCTGATCGGCATCATCGTCCTTGCTGCCAGCGGATGGCTGCATACGCTGATCGCAAAGCTGCTCGGTGACTAGTTCCGTAGTGGCTCGACTGGCGTCGTCGCGGATAGGTGGACCTCTTCCGCTTCGCCGCGCTCGCGGACGATGAAGTCGCCGCAGCCGCAGCGCGAGATCACCTCAAACAGCTTATCGGCCCACAGGCAGAGCGGGAGAGCACGCTCGATCAGCACCGGGGGCAGCCCCGAGACGCACCAGTCGTGGAATTCCAAGCCGTCGAACGCGGCGCCACACCACGGGCAATCGAAGAAGCCTTCGACACCCTCTTGAAGGGTCGGAATGTCGATGACGCAGCCGCAGGGCAGCGTCATGAGGGCCGGCCTAGTGTCCACCCTGCCGGCCTCCCCCATCCTTGGCTACGCGCTCGCGGGCGAGCGAACACCGTAGCGTGCGCCCGCCGAACGTGGTGCCGTCCAACGCCTCCGCTGCGCTGGCTGCGTCCTGAGCGTCGTAGAATTCGATGAAGCCAAAGCCCGTCGGCTTGCCGGTGTCCTTGTGATTGACCAGCGTGACGCGTGCTGTGACACGCGGCTTCACGAGCGCCGCGATCTCATCTTTGGTTGCCGTGTAGGGGAGATTACCGAGGTAGATCGTCTTGTTGGCCATAGCGGGACTCACTGCGGGGCAGTGTACACAACTGCTCAGGCGATGGCCAGGATGACGTTCTCTGTCGTCGAGTGCGCGCAGTAGTAGCCTTGGCGGTCGGCGCGTAGGAGGATCTGCGCCTTCTTGTCTTGGTACTCCACGCACACGACCTTGGCGCCTAGCTCGCGCAGCGGGAGATCACAGAAGACTTCCCAGTTGAGCCCTTCCACGTCGAGGTTGATGAACGTGTACGGCCCGGGGAACTTCTCCAAGAGTGCAGCGGTGGTGGTGACCGGCACGAAAATGTCGCTCTGGTAGTGATCCTTGCCGTCGCTCGCCCACTTCGCCCGGTGGCTCTCCACCATCGTTGAGATCATGTCACCGCGCGAGTCGTGCCAGCGCACGAGACGGGAGCCGGCGAAGTTGTTGGGCACGACGGCGACGTTGACGAGGATGCCCGGCCGATGGTTGTAGTGCTCCATCAGGCCGACGAACGGGCGCGAGGATGGCTCGACCAGCACGCCGGTCCAGCCTCGATCCGAAAGCGCTCGCGTGTTGGAGAACGTCACGCCGTCGTGGGCGCCGATATCAAGGAAGTGCCGTTCCGTGAGCGGTGTTTGCTCCAACAGCCGGCAGATCACAGCTTCTTCGTCCCCCTGCGAGTAGCTCATCCCAGTCTCCTCCAGCGACCCTCATCGCCGTGTGCTTGCCATAGATGATCGGTGTTGCCGCGCCAGATCGACGCCCAGATACCCACGTTGCCGGTGGTCACGAGCAGCCGTGGCGCCTGCGAAAGAGCCAGGAGCACGGCAAAGAAGTTTTGCGCGAAGTTGACCCGGTTACCCACGGTAGGAATCACGTAGGAGTTGAAGTTACGATCAATCATGCGGAAGTTTTGGAACCGGATCGTGTCTGGGAACTTTTTCTTGAAGGCGAGGAAGAAGTCTTTCTCGTCGGTCTGCACGATGAATGACTGAGCGCCGCAGTCGTGGGCCATATCGAACATGATCTGATACGGCGTGGCCCTGATCTCCTTCGCCTTGTCGTTGCCCCGGTAGATGACAGCGGCGCGACCGATGGCCCGCGCAGCGTACACGTGTGAGAACAACTCGACTTGACGTGCAGGGGCGCACGTTGCCCGCGCCATTTGGTTGAGCACCGGCAAGTCGACGGTGTCGTACCAAGCCATCTGCCACCCGTGGTTGTAGTCGGTGCGGGTGACGGGGATCTGTTGCACAGGGCCGAATAGCTCTGCCGAGACGTTCTGCCCCTCCCGATCGCGATAGAGCCAATACTGTTGTGAGCCGTCGATTTCGTCAGGCAGCGTTCCGTGCTCGCGGTGGAACGCTGCAACGTGGTGAAGCCGCACGCTCATCTCGGACGTGATGCCGGTCCCACCTTTTGGTGTGATGATCATCTGTTCGCTCCGTAGTACCAACCACGCGGTTTGATCAGGCGGTAGTTGTAGAAGTACAGCGGCTCGTCTCCCGCCAGTTCGCCCACATTGACGCGGAGCAGCTCCGTCAGACCGTGAGCGAGTACCGCCCCTTTCGACTCCCCCTTGTCGAGCAAGGCATTGAAGCGCGGCGGGCAGACGAGCACGCTGCGCACCAGCCCCCAGCGCAGGCCCTGCCCGGCGCACGCCGAGGCGAAGCACGAGGCGAGCGGGCCGACGCCGTCGCGTTCCGACTCGGCCGGCAGCAGCGTCGTGCCGGTGTACCAGCT
>Ga0134124_10000743_pt1 | contig 26243 bp, 19 predicted proteins | sample KB304_FD_96880 | JGI IMG/M metagenome (GOLD analysis project Ga0134124, IMG submission 96880) | Terrestrial soil microbial communities without Nitrogen fertilizer from Kellogg Biological Station, Michigan, USA - KB3-0-4 | ecosystem: Environmental > Terrestrial > Soil > Unclassified ... | reverse complement strand
GACTGACTTCAGCACTACAAACCACTTGAAACAGCCGAATAGCGGAAAAAAAACCGCAAAGAAACAAAAAGCGATGCTCCGGAACCCAGAGCATCGCTTTCTTCCTAATCTTGCCGCCTGTTTCGTAACAGTCTGGAGACGCCGGCCTTTTTGTTTTTGGCAATTTGTTTGGCCTACGCTGCTGAATTGTTGCGCGCGACGGGGTAGAGGCCAAGAAGGCGAAGTTCGCTTGTGGCTTTGCGGACGTCGCCGAGAGCAGCTTCGAGGTGGGGAGCTACCTGGGTTTCGACATCCAGAAAGAATTGATACTCCCAGGGACTTCCGTGAATTGGCCGGCTCTCAATCTTGAGCAGGTTTATGCCATGGCGTGAAAATGGCTCGAGGGCGGCGAGCAGAGCGCCCGGTTGATGCGCAAGACGCAAGGCGAGGGACATTTTCATCGCTGACGGTGACCCGAATTGCTGCACTCGACGCGCATGAAGCTCGACCATCAAGTCGAGATGGTGCCGCGGGGCGGTGTGTATCGGGTCGCCGTCCGCAGCAATTAGTGAATTTGAGAATGCACCTTCGCCGGCGTGTTCTCCAGGCCCCGGAACGAGCAGCACGAAGCGGGTGAAATTTTCGGCGTTGTCCTGGATGCGCTCGGCTAAAATTTCGGCGTGGTAGTGCGCAGCGGCTCGGCGGCCGGCGATTGCGCCGTAGGCCTTATCACCGCGGCTCATCATTTCTCGAACGCTACCGGCCGTGTCTTCTGCTGGGGTTCGCTTGAATTGTCGGTGTGCGGCGAAAAAAAGCTCACACTGTGCCAGAGCCATGGGATGAGAGGAAACCGTTCGAATGTCCGCCATCATGGCGCCCGGCATCGCGATCAGATTCATCTCGATCGGCAGTATCGTTTCCGCGAAGATCGTGAGTTCGTTTTCAAGCAACAAGTCATAGACGCGCACCACTGAGCCGGCCAAGGAATTTTCGACCGGCACCAGCAGAACGTCAGCGGCGCCGTCAGCGATGGCTCGAAAAACCGCGTCGAAGGTGGGGCGCGGCACAGTCGTGATCGCTTCACCGAGCAACTGCACAGCAGCCGCTTCGCTGAAAGCGCCAGGCTCGCCCTGAAAGGCGACCCGTAGTTCCGAAGCCCCTATGCTCAAATGGCCTCCGATTCTCCTTATTTGTCCGTACTGCCCGGGTGAAATCCGACGCGGACAACTACGCGCGGCGGCTTGACGCAGTGCGACTTTTCAGTATGATTCGCGCAGCCTCGCAAAACAACGGGAGGCGGGCGAAATGGCCGTGAAACAAGCGTCAGTGTATCAGCCGATTGCCGGTCAGGGCAGAGGCAAGGATGGAAGATGAGCTACGTGGAGAGAAGCCTGGTACCGGGCGAAACGCTGCTGTACCAGACGCGGCACCACTGGATGGTGCTGATCGGACCATTGAGTATAACGCTGATGTTCCTCGCGTTGGCCGCGGGACTCTTCGTGGAGGCCATCGAGGCGAAAAACGGCAAGGGCATGGTGGCGGGCGCATCCACGGAGGCCGTGCATGGGATGGATTTCGTGGCGATCGCGCTGGTGGCGGCGGCGATCGGAGCGATCGGCTACGGAGTGGCAAAGCGGAATGCCACGGAGATGGCGGTGACCGACCGACGCGTGTTGATCAAGACCGGCATGGGCAGCAGGCGCACGCTGGACCTGATGCTCTCACGAGTGGAGAGCATCGGCGTAGAAGAGACTTTCTTCGGGCGCATGCTGGGGTATGGCTCGGTGGTGGTGCGGGGAACGGGCGGCACACCCGAGTCATTTGTGATGATTGCGCATCCACAGGAATTCCGGCGAAACGTGCAGCAGCAGATTGGTGGGCCGAAGCCAGTGTGAATGTGGGCTGCGGACAGCGTTTTATCCGGAAGGCCAGAGGCGAGCTATAATGCGGACCATGAGCCCAGCTAAAGTGGTGTCAGCGCGACCGGACGCGAGTGAGTACGCCTCGTTCTATGAGACCTACGTGTCCAAAGTTGCGGGGAACGATATCGTGGCAATTCTGGAGGCGCAGCGGCTGCAGATGGCGCAGCTGTTTGCGGCACGGAGCGAACGAGACGGAAATTTCCGCTACGCCTCGAACAAGTGGACGGTGAAGGATACACTGGGGCACATTACGGACAGCGAGCGGATTTTTGTGTATCGGGCCTTGCGGATTGCGCGGCAAGATACAACCCCGTTGAGTGGATTTGAGCAGGATGACTACGTGCGTGCGGGAGGATTTGGCGAGCGATCGCTCGCAGATCTGGCGGAAGAATTTGGCCTGGTGCGCAGCGCGACGGTGGCACTGTTCCGGCCCCTGAGGGAAGAGGCCTGGTTGCGGCGTGGTTCGGCGAACAAAAATGAGGTCACGGTGCGAGCGCTCGCCTACATCATTGCCGGGCATGAATTGCATCACCGAGAAATTTTGCAGGAGCGGTACTTCGCGGCGATACCGCGAGCCTGACGAGACCAACTGTTTTTCTGCCTTCGCGGCGCAGCTTTCCAAATTGCTCCAAGTTTACTTCAGTGAATGAAGGTCATTCTCAGCTTGGGCGCATCTTCCAACTAAGCCCTCACCCGAAGCCTGCCCGAAAGCGGATCAGGCCCGGACGCGGACTCGATCTACGTAAGCACGGTTATAAGGCAAACAGGCCCGGATGTTTCCGGACATTCCGGTGCTTTGCGGTCTGGGACGGGCGACTACTTTTGGACGCCGGATCAGCGCGGGACTGCGCACTGAGTGACGCCGGACAGTGCGGAACAGTTGTGAGAGTTCGATCAGCAGGGTCATCGCGGTAGCCAGGATGAACGCGGCTGCGAACAGGTCTGGCGACTGGGACGAGAGCGGATTCTTGAACCGTCAACGATCGAATAGATGCCCAGCAGAGCCATGCTGAGAGTCAGCACCAGGGCCTGGAGGCTGAAAGTGCGGATGGCACGACCGCGGACGGCCAGGGCCATCGCGGGGCGCGCATCCGAGTGCAGATGCAAGAGATCGGCGAACATGTTTAGCGTTCGCGTGTGATTTGGGTGTGCGACGCGTGCGGCGGGGTCAGCCGCCGATCGGAGCGCAGAAAATCCAGATAGGTGAAGACCGGCGAAGCGTATTTTTTGCGCATGATCCGGCCGCAGGCGCAGCGGGGACCCGCATTCAGTGTTGGTGCAGTGCCAGCGCTCCCGAGCTTTCATTAGCATGAGCGACCCTCCAGCCGCAGCCGTCGTCATCCGGGAGGAGATGGGGGGTGCGGTACGATTCGAGGAAATAAAATTTCCCTATTAGTAAAGTAGAATGCAAAGAGCATTCTTTGTTGACACGTTGAGGTTGGAAGGTCCAGGCCCGGAAGCGAAGTAGTCCAGCCGGCAAGACGTTCGCCGATATTTCAGCGGCGGCTAAAGAAGCGGCTCGCTCCAGTTTTCCAGGGTTTCCTTTACTTTGTGCAGGAACTGGTGAGCGATGGCGCCGTCGACCACACGATGGTCGTAGCTCAGCGTAACGTAGCACATCGAGCGGATGGCAATGGAATCGTTGATTACTACTGGGCGTTTTTCGATCATGCCCAGGCCGAGGATGCCGACGTTGGGCTGGCTGATGACCGGGAGGCCGAACAGACCGCCGAAAACGCCGGGGTTGGTGATGGAGAAAGTGCCTTCCTGCACTTCCTCGGGCTTGAGTTTCTTGGTTCGGGCGCGCTCGGCCAGATCGTTCAAGTTGCGTTGAATGCCGAGAACATTTTTCTCGTCAGCGTTCTTGATCACCGGGACGAGCAGGCCCCAGTCAAGAGCAACAGCTATGCCCACGTTGATTTCCTTGTGCAGGATGATGTTGGTGCCATCCAGCGAAGCGTTCATGGTGGGAAAAGCGCGCAGGCCGGCGACAGCCGCTTTCACGAAGAAGGGCATGAAGGTCAGCTTGGTCTCGTAGCGTTTCTCGAACTCGTCTTTGGATTTGGCGCGCAGGGCTGCGACTTTGCTCATGTCGATTTCGTCCACCGAGTAGACGTGCGGAGAGACGTGCTTGGAGGCGATCATGTGCTCGGCGATGCGCTGGCGCATGATGCTCATAGGCTGCACTTCGTAGTTGCCGAAGTACATGCGCTCGCGCGGCACGGCGGATTCGAAGGCCACGTGATGCTGGCCACCAGCCGTGGCTGGCGGTGGCGGCGAGGCCTGTGGGACGCGGGGCGCGGGAGGTGGCGGCGCAGACTGAGTAGCGGGTTGTGTATAGACGTCGGCCTCGGCGGGAGATCCTGCTCCCCCGGAGATGTAGGCTTCGATGTCTTGCTTGCTGATGCGGCCGCCCTGGCCGGTGCCGGGGACAGAGGCGAGGTCAATGCCGTGTTCCTTGGCCATGCGGCGGACGAGCGGAGAGCTGTGGATACGGGCACCGTCTTTGCTGGGAGCGGCGGTTTGCGCAGATTTTGGCGGAGCCGGGGCGCCGGCAGCGGGCTTCGGGGCAGGCGCAGCGGCCTTGGCCGGCTCTAGCGCTTTTGCCGGGGCCGGCGATGCTGCTTTCGCCGGAGCAGGGGCAGCGGCGTCACCTGCGGCGTCGATCACGCCGACGACTGTTTGGATCGGGACGGTCTTGCCTTCGCCGACCTTAATTTCTTTCAGGACGCCGGCGGAAGGCGACGGGATTTCTGCGTCAACTTTGTCAGTGGAGATTTCGAAGAGTGGCTCGTCGCGCTCGACTTTGTCGCCGGGCTTTTTGAGCCATTTGGTGATGGTGCCTTCGAAAATGCTTTCGCCCATCTGGGGCATTACGATGTCAGTTGCCATTTACGGTCTCCTGTGTTGCTGCACAATCCAAGAGCACAGCCAGGAATGGCTGTGCGAAAAAAGCTAGTAACGGGCGAGCTCCTTTGCGGTAGCGATCACCTTCTGCGTGTTGGGCAGAAAGTGCTGCTCGAGCGGCGGTGAATAGGGAACCGGTGTGTCGAGCGCGGTTACTCGTAAGATCGGGCCGTCGAGGTCACTGAAGGCCTTTTCACAGAGGATAGCGGCGATTTCGCCGGCGATGCCTCCGGTCTTGGTGTCTTCGTGCACCACCAGGACGCGATTGGTTTTCTTCACTGACTTCAAGATCGTTTCCTCGTCCAGCGGAAGGAGCGTGCGCAGGTCGATAACCTCGGCTTCGATATTTTCTTTCGCCAGCGCGTCGGCGGCTTCGAGTGAATTGTGCATCATCGCGGCGTACGAAAGGATGGTGAGGTGCTTGCCTTCGCGACGCACCGCCGCCTTGCCAATCGGCACGGTGTAGTCGCCCGCCGGGATTTCTTCCTTGATACGGCGATACAGGTATTTGTGTTCGAAAAAGAGCACCGGATTATTATCGCGCACCGCAGCCTTGAGCAGGCCTTTGGCGTCGTACGGGGTGGACGGATAAATTACCTTCAATCCGGGAGTGTGCACGAAATACATCTCCGGGTTGGCGGAATGGAACGGGCCGCCGTGAACGCCTCCGCCACTCGGACCGCGCACGACGATCGGAGCGGGTGCGTTCCAAAGATAGTGACCCTTGGCGACGAAATTGGTGATTTGATTGAACGCGCAGACGATGAAGTCGATGAACTGCATTTCGCAGATAGGACGCAGGCCGACATAGCTCATGCCGCAGGCCGCGCCGATGATGGCGCTTTCGCTGATGGGCGTATCAATGACGCGCTCCCAGCCGAATTTTTCGAGCAGGCCTTCGCTGGTCTTGAAGGCGCCGCCATAAACGCCTACGTCTTCGCCGATGAGGACGACAGACGGGTCGCGCTCCATTTCCTCGTACATGGCTTGCTTGATGGCTTCGAGAAAAGTGACCTGCGAGTCGGTGTTGTGGCCATTGGTGCTTGCCATGACTAGCGCCTGGCCTTTCCGGCGGGGGCGCGCCGCGCGTCCGAGGATTTTCCGTTTGCACCGGCAGAAGATTTCGCCGCAGGCTTAACGGATTTGGCAGCTGACTTTCCGCCGACGGACTTCGACGATCTTGTCGACGCCCCGTTTTTTCCGTTTCTGCCCGGCGATTTTTTCGCAACGACTTTGACGGGCGTTCTCGGCGCGAGTTTTTCCTCGATCGCTTCTTCTTCGGCTTCCGGCGGGCTTACGGCAGGAGCGGTCTCTGCGGTATCGCCAAAATGGATGGGCGCATTCTTGCCGCCCGATCCCTTACCCGCTCCAAAACCCTCGACCGTCCACACCGCAGCGATGCTGGATTTTGGCGGGGTGACTTCGGCGAGGGGGCGCTCCCACTTGGGACGTATCTTGTGACAATCGTCGCCTGTACAGTACACGCCTTTTTCGGCCAGCTCGGGCGGCGGCATCGGAGAGTTTTCCGCGAAGTCGCGGTCTTTCGCGAGCAGCGCGTCGATCTTGCTTTCGACTTCTTTTTTTGACTTATCGTCGAGAAGTTTTTCGCCGCTCAGGAATTTCTCGTAGAGTGCGATGGGATCGCGAGATTCCCAGTAGGCGCGCTGCTCCTTCGGTACGTATTCGGCGGGGTCGTGCTGCGCGTGGCCCATGCGGCGGAAGGACTTCGCTTCGATCAGGATGGGACCTTCGCCGTTGCGGGCACGGTCGACTGCTTCCTTGGCGGTGACGTACACCGCCACGACATCGTTGCCATCCACGATGTAGCTCTGGATTCCGTAAGCCTTGGCGCGGTCAGCGAGATTTTCCAGCGGGACCTGGCGGCGGACCGGAGTGGAGTAAGCCCACTGGTTGTTTTCGAGAATGAGGACGAAGGGCGCCTTTTGCGTAGCGGCGAAATTCAGGCCTTCGTGGAAAACGCCGGTGGAACTGCCACCGTCGCCGATCCAGGTCATGGTGACGATCTTTTGGCCGAGGTAGCGGCTGCCGATGGCCACGCCGGCCATTACCGGGATGAGATCGCCGAGCATAGAGATGGGCGAGACGATGTGCAGTTTTTCGAGATCGCCGAAATGGCTGGTGCCGTCCTTGCCCAGCGTAGGCGAAGTGTATTTGGCCATGTGCTGAGTAAAGATGTCGCGCGCAGGAACGCCCTTCACCAGCAAGGCTCCGATGTTGCGGATCATGGGAGCGAGCCAGTCTTTCTTCTCCAAGGCATATGCGGTGCCGACGGAAATCGCTTCCTGGCCAAGGCTGGAATAGAGGCCGCCGACGATCTTGTTCTGGCGAAACAGCTTCACCATGGTGTCTTCAACGGCGCGGTTGAGGCGCATGTAGTAGTACAGGTCAAGGTATTGCTGGCGCGTCAGTTCTTTATTCATGCCTCTTCCTTACTTCAATCCCAGCGTTCATCTCCGCCGTCATGCGGTCACTGCTACTGGCTGTTCGCCGTGCTTCAGCCGCTCGAAGAGTTCGCCCCGCGTGATGGTTCGGGCGGCGAGGCCAAGAATTTCAACGAAGTATGTTACGAGCCGGGACACTGCTTCGGTGCGGTCCACGCGGCGAGACAGAATCTTTTCCAGCGATGTCACTCTGCGATCGGCGATGCCGCAGGGGACGATCAGGTCAAAATAGCGCAGGTCGGTGGATACGTTATAGGCGAAACCATGTGAGGTAACCCAGCGGCTGAGATGCACGCCGATGGCGCCGAGTTTTTCAGGGGCGCCGATGGAGGAAGAAGTCGCCTCAGAGGACGCAGAGTTCGCAGAGCCAGCGGGCGCGACCCAGATGCCGGTTTTGCCGGGTTCACGTCCAGCGGTGATGCCAAAGTCCGCGCTCGCACGAATCATCGTTTCTTCCAGCATACGCACGTACCAGCCGACATCGCGCCGGATGCCGGCGAGATTCAGAATAGGGTAGCCGACAATCTGGCCGGGACCGTGATAGGTGACATCGCCACCGCGGTCGGTGGGGTGAAATTCGACATTTTTCTGTTGGAGGACGCGGTCCGACGCCAACAGATGCTCACGTTTCCCGTTGCGGCCCATAGTGATGACGTGCGGGTGTTCGCAAACAAGCAGCACGTCTTCGATAGCGCCGGCCTTGCGCGCTGCAACCAGGTGTTGCTGCAACGCGAACGCTTCAGCATAGCCAATGAAGCCAAGATCGATGACGAGGCAGGAGTCGTGGTCCGCGACCACTTTATCTGCGCGGGCGGCTGCGTCTACGGCGAAGGTCGATTTTTTGCGGTCACTTACCACTCGTCACCAAGGACAAAACTCGATCTCGCGCGAAGACCTTAAACGTTGATCTGCAGTCCACGCACGCTGGCGAAGCCATCACCCATGGCTTCCCACACCGTGGGATGCGCGTGCACCATTTCCATCATGTGATCGACGGTACCTTCCAGATGCAACACGGCGGCGGCCTCGGAGAGAATTTCCGTGGCATATGGGCCGATGATGTGGATGCCCAGGACTTCGCCATATTTATTGTCAGAAACCACTTTCACGAAACCGCCGTGATTGCCCAGGATGGTGGCTTTGCTGTTGCCGACAAAGGGAAATTTTCCGACTTTCACGTCGTGGCCGGCGTCGCGGGCCTGCTTTTCGGTCAAGCCGATGGAGCCAATCTGCGGCTCGCAGTACGTGGCATTGGGGATGCGTGTTTTCACGATCGGCGGCGGCTGTTTTCCGGCGATATGCGTGACCGCGGCGATGCCTTCCATCATGGCGGCATGTGCCAGCTGCGGAAGACCGGCAACGATGTCGCCGATGGCGTAGAGCCCGGGCTCGGCGGTTTCCATGAACGGGCCGACTTCGACGAAACCGCGGTCCAGCTTGGCTTTGGATTTTTCCAGGCCGCAGCCGTCGGTCATCGGTTTGCGCCCGACCGCGAGCAGGAGTTTTTCGGCCTGCAAGGTTTGGGCCTTGCCGTCCTTCTCCTTGAAGCTCACGGTCACGCCTTTGCTGTCTTTCTTCACCGACTCGACAGTGCTCTTGGTAAAGATGTTGATGTCTTTCTTCTTGAACGATTTTTCCAGTTCGACGGAGATTTCCTCATCCTCAACGGGCACGATCCGCGGCAGCGCTTCGAGGATGGTGACCTGCGTGCCGAAGGAATTGTAGATCGAGGCGAATTCGACGCCCACGGCTCCGGCGCCGACGACGATCAGCGATTTCGGGATTGATGGCAGCTCAAGGATCGAACGATTGGTCAGAATCGTTTTGTGATCCGGCTCGATGCCGGGCAACGCGCGAGCTTCCGATCCGCTGACCATTAGAACGTTCGAAGCCTCGATCTGGGTTTTCTTGCCGTCTTTTTCGACGCTGACCTTGCTCGGGCCTTCGTAGCGGCCCCAGCCCTGCATCCACTCGACTTTGTTCTTCTTGAAGAGAAATTCGATGCCCTTGGCGTGTTTCTTGACGATCTTGTCCTTGCGGGACATCACATTGCCCCAGTTCAGCTTGAGTCCGCTGATCTCGAAGCCCAGCTCGGCGCCGTTCTTGATGTGATCGTATATATCGGCGTGGTGAAGCAAAACTTTGGTGGGAATGCAGCCGACGTGCAGGCAGGTGCCGCCCAGATACGGATCCTTTTCGACGACGACCGTCTTCAGGCCCAGTTCGCCCGCGCGGATGGCGGCGACATAACCACCCGGACCGCTCCCGATAATCGCCACATCGTACTTTGCCACTCGCGATCTCCCTTCCGGAGATTTTTCTCTTGAAGCGCAATTGCGGTGAAAACCAGGCAGGCCTGAACATACACGCGAACTACGGTGCCCGGAGGGACACAGCACAAATACGCCTACCCAGCGCGAAGGCCTGTGTCCCCGCAAACAAGAAATTTTAGCAGTCGTACGGCACAGCCGCAACTTCGCGGTGGGAGCCTAAACAAAAGCGATAATTCAGTCTGCTTCGACAAAGTCGAGCGCGGTACACTTGGCTAGAATCAGAGGTCGGGTGTCTTGGGATGGTTGTGCCAGACATTGACCTACGCCAGCAGCGCGTTTGATGGTAGACTGCTGAAACTAAGCGCCGGAGAGGTGGCCGAGAGGCTGAAGGCGGCGGTTTGCTAATCATCCTGCCCTGTTTGTACTCACACTCTTTCATTTGTTTTGAATCATTTACGACGCTCTCGTTTGCGCCGAATCACCTCATTTGCAGGTTATAGTGCACCAAAAGTGCACCAGAACTAGGCTCCCTTCGGCTACGTTCCTGAACATTCCTTGGATGGCAATTGGCGGACCGTTGAATTGCCGGTCTTTTCGACATCGTGAACAAATCGCGAACTCAGACCGATCGTCACCTGCCCCGCCTAGCTCAAAAGCTTGCGTGCAGCCCGGCGTACTCGGCTTTGGCTTGCCGATAGATAGGAATATCGGAGTCGGCGTCTTTCCAGAGAGACAGAAACTCCTCATATGACTTGCGCGCCGCACGTTGGTCGCCCATTAGTTTGTGCGCCCTCGCCAGTTGCAAATGTGACAATGCTCCGGTCACGGTTCTTCCCACCACACCCGGATGATCGAGCAGCTTCCGGAATTCGGTTGCTGCCAGGCGGCCGTCGTGCATCTGCAGATAAGCCAGGCCCCGAATGTAAGCGGGGTAAAGGTCGTTGAAACCATCGGCAAGCGCCAAGTCGTACTGCAAGGTAGGCCGCAAGATTTCGACGGCCGCAGCCGTATCGTTCTCATGAAGTTTGATCGCCGCCCGAATCGTTGGCAGGCTGAAATTCTGGACCATAGTATTCAATGGATCTCTTTGACTTAGAGCCCCTGCTAGTTTCTGCGCTTGCTCAATGTTTCCTGCTCGCGCGAATGCCAGAGCAAGCCCTAATTGCCCGATGCGATTTGGAGTACTCGCAAAAGCTTTTGCAGCTAGCCGTTGAGCCTCGCTCGAGTTGCCGACTTCAGCCTCTCGTAGCGCCGACAAGCCGTTGCAGTAGGAACTGTCAATTGTGTCGGACTTGGTGACCGCGTTTATAGCTTGCCCCGTCAAGCGGCGAGCCTCGCGGAAGTGCCCGCGGTAAGCCTCCACTTTTGATCTTCCGAAGAGAAAGCTGCCAGCCATCGGCTTGCCCGCCATCCAACGCCACTGTTCCTCCATCGCGGACTCGTCCTTTTGTAGGAAAGCGAGCAGAACTCGGTTTTCGCGCAAATCAGGGGTATCGAATTTGCGCGTCTGCGCCTCATCGAATGTGGCCCTGGCCTCCTCAAGACGGTCCGCTGCAATGCTGGAAACGATCGAGTTGTTATAGCTCCAAGGAGTCGGAAGAAGGCGAGCGGCTTCGTGGGCTTCGTCGGCGGCACGGTCTAATTGAGCTAGCAATCGCAGGCATCTGGCGAAATTATTGTGGCCTGTGACATCACGAGGAAAGGTGTGCACCCATTCTAAGAGTACGGGATAGGCTTTGTCCTGTTCTCCGGTTACAAAATCGTAGTAGAGATCCTCTACGTGGAACCGCGTCAGGTCGGTCATTCGGGCGCGGAGTTCATAGGCCTTCTTTACCTCTGCAGTTGCCAAATCGAGTTCAGCCAATGAGCCATGTGCGGCCCCAAGAGCCGCGTAGGCCAAGGCGAAGTCGGGATCCAATTCCGTCGCCCGCAGGTAATGTTGGGTAGCCCCTCGCAGATCCATCGCGAGGTGACGTCTGTAACCCTCCGCTAGCTGTTGCACGGCCTCCGGTGATGGACTCGTAGCCTGCTCCAGCGGGGTGTTGAACTTCGCTAGAGTAGCGGCGGACTCGCCCAGCTTTCCGCGCAATTGTGCTGCCGAGGCTCCCAGCGAGTGTACGATTTCATTCCGGCGGGCAACTACTTCCCGCACTTGCGCAATCGTATTTCCGCTTTGACAAGCGATCGCATTCAGCTCGACTCGGAAGCGATTGCCAGCATCCGCGATGGAACTGGCAATCATCACTTTGCTGTTCGTGCGAAGACAGACTTGACGCGCCGTCGTGGGCGTAACCTTCGCGTCCACAGGAAGGTTGAACGTTCTTAGAGTCCCGCTGACTTTGTCGCTAGCGAGAACATTGAGATAGGGCGTCTGTTCCAGGCCGACACGCAACGCCGTATTCAGCGCGTCATCGAATACCGGATCACCGGTCTGATTACTAACGTCGGCAATCACAATCGTGTCGTCCGAAGAGAGCGTCACTCTGTTGCGGTAATCCCGATAAATCCAGCCCGCGGCGGCCATGACGAGAAGCAGCGCGACCGACGTGAGCAACCTTCGCCATTGGCGCCGCACCGGATGCGTCTCTCTCCGGACGCGCTGCAGATCCGCTTCCATCTCTGCCGCTGACTGGTAACGTCGCGAGCGATCCTTTTCGAGAGCCTTGGAGATGACGGCATTCAGTTCACGCGGAACTGCGGAGTTCAGGTCGTGCACTGCTGTTGGCGTCTGGTTGAGGATCGCATCGTGAACCACGGCAGCTGTTTCACCGGTGAAGGCGCGCCGACCAGTTGCCATCTCATATACGACCAGCCCGAAGGAAAACAGATCGGTTCGAGCATCCACTTTTTCCTTGCGCACCTGCTCGGGTGACATATAACCAGCCGTCCCTATCGCAATCCCTGTGCGTGTGAGATTGGTATGAACCACTCTGGATGTCTCTGTGCGAGTCTCATCCAAAGGCAGCTTTGATCCTGCGGAATTAATGCCCGCTACCTCTTCTGAGTTTGTTTCCTCAACCTCTTCGGTAGAGGTCAACTTTGCCAATCCAAAATCCAGTATCTTCACCGGCCCCTGGTTCGTCAGGAAAATGTTCGCCGGCTTGATGTCGCGATGAATGATGCTTTTGTCGTGGGCGGCCTGCAGTCCGTCGCAGACTTGAATCGCAATGTCCAAGAGTGAATCCAGAGGGACGGCCTTCGGCTCGGAAAGCGGCAGGTGATGGAGGAGTGTAGATCCTTCGAGTAACTCCATGACTATGAATGGCTGGCCTTCGTAGTCCTCAATTTCGTAAATGGTGCAGATGTTGGGATGGTTCAAGGCCGACGCTGTCTGTGCTTCGCGTTCAAAGCGCTGGAGACTACGCGGATCATACGCCAGCTCTTCCGGAAGAAATTTAAGCGCCACACGGCGGCCTAACTTGAGGTCTTCGGCCTTGTAAACCATGCCCATGCCCCCGCCACCGATGACCTCGAGTACGCGATAGTGGGACACTTTCTTGCCGATAAGGCTGCCTTGTCCGGGCGATGCGCTTGTGCTGATAGCTTCCGGCCTAGGTATTTCTGAGGTCGCTGGCAACAGCTCCATGGCGACCAATAAGCGATACCCTCGCCGCGCCAAAGTTTCAATGTACTGAGGGTTGTCAGCAGAATCGCCGAAAGCTCGCCGGAGGATCCCGATGGCCACATTAATGCTGTGGTCAAAATCCACGACGGTGTCATTGGGCCACAGCTTCCTCTTAATTTCCTCGCGGGTTACGATCTTGCCGCCGCGCGCAATCAGCATTCTCAGAACCTGGAACGGCTGCTCCCGAAGAAGGACCTTGCCATTACCATTTGCCGCGCCGAGCGCGCAAAGTTCGCCGGAATCAAGGTCAAGTTGAAACCCTCCGAGCCGGACGCGACCTGCGAGATCCTCTGCCATGGACATTTTAGAGTGTACTGCTGGCCCGTTCGGTTCCCCAAAAGGGCTAAAGAGATGATAACCAGGTCGACGCGCGAAGCCTCTACTTTAGCCTTTTAGAATCAATTACTTCCTGATCCTAAATCCAGCAATGACCGCGAAATGACCCGTGATGCATTTACATCGTGGCGTGACTCGGATAGAGCTGATCATCGAGATTCGATGGGTAGGTTTTGTTCGAGATTATCTAACTGCGAAATGGCGCAGGGATCTTCGAACACGGCAGGCCGAAATGAAACGTCGCGACTTCATCAAAGAGAGTGCCCTTGCCGCGCTCGCTAGCGGTGCCGTTCCTAAAACACTGCAGCGCAAGGATTTTGCGATGCAAACCGCGTCCGCACATCCTGCCTCCAAAAGCCCGTTCTGGCCCGACGGAGCGCGAATGGTTATTTCAATCTCGATGCAGATGGAAGCTGGCGCTCAGCCGTTGAGTGGAGCGGAATCCCCCATGCCGCCGATCGACTCGAAGTATCCCGATCTGCCAGCGGCCAAGTGGTACGAATATGGCTTCAAGGAAGGCCTTCCGCGATTGTTGGACATGTTCGACCGCCGAAAGGTCAAAGTCACGTCTCACATGGTGGGCGCAGCGGTCGAACTCCACCCAACTCTAGCCAAAGAGATTGTGCAGCGCGGGCACGAAGCGTCTGGCCATGGACAAACGTGGGCCGCGCAATATTCCATGACGCCCGCGCAGGAGCGCGACTCGTACGAGCAGAGCGTTGCAAGTATTGAGGGCGCAACAGGCACCAGACCCGTAGGCTTCAATGCCTTCTGGCTTCGGGGCACACCACACACTCTGGAGATTCTCCAGGAGCTTGGATTCATCTATCACATTGACGACGTGAGCCGGGATGAGCCGTTTCTCATTAACGTAAAAGGAAAACCATTCGCGGTAGTGCCATACACGTTGCACATGAACGACATCGTCGACTATGAATCGCGCTACTTCAGCACTCAGGAATACGCCGGCGATTTGAAAGCAGAGTTCGACATGCTCTACGCCGAATCATCGACGCGCCGTCGGATGATGTCGGTCAGTGCTCATGACCGCATCGCCGGGCGCCCGTCGCGAACCAAGGTCCTTGAAGAATTCATCGTCTATGCACAGAACAATCCAGGGGTCGTTTTCATGCGAAAAGATCAGATCGCACGTTTCGCACTCAGCAGCCCGGAAACCATTCGCGAAGGGATCTAGCGGAGAGGAAGGAGCCATTGAAGAGACTCGCTTTAGTCACAGGAGAGCGGTGTTCGCGAGAGAGTTGGCTTGAGCGAGGCGCGTCATGAATTATACACGTCTTGCCAGAATTCTCTCCGTGGCTCTTTTGCTGACGATGGTGCGCGCATCTGTTGTGTCGGGGCAAGAACAACAAGTGAAACCCTTGACCATGGAAGAAGCAGTTTCTATCGCGCGATCGCACAACCGCGAATTAAAACAGGCGGGACTCGAGATCCATAAGCAGCAAGAAGCCTTTAGCGAAGCCAAGACGCAGCTATATCCTCGCTTTGATGCGTACTTTCTCGGATCAGAGCTTCTGACTCCGCTGGATTTCACAATTAAATCTGGCACGCTCGGAACCTTTCCAGCAACTGGTCCGATTCCAGCGAAAGATTCCATAATTCACACCCCAGCCCGTCCCGTCGCAATCGCTTCCGTTACTGCCACCCAGCCTCTTACTCAACTGTTTCGAATCGATCTCTCCATCAAGCAGCAGAAACTAGCAACGGAGCTCAGTCAGCAGTCTTATCTGGAACATGAGCAAGCGCTGGTTAACGAGGTTCGGCATGCGTACTACGCAATCCTTCAATCCCAGAGTGAACTCGAATCGCAGCGGGTCTTGCTCTCCTACCTTGAAGAGTTGCAGCAACTCGCTGGCAGACGCCTGCAACAAGAGGCGGTACTGAAGGCTGACAGCCTCCGTATTACCGCTCAACGCAGCAAGGTTTCCTATCAACTTACAGTCCTTGAAGATGAGGTGGCGGACCGCAAGGAGGCTGTGAACCGTTTGCTCGGCCGTGATCTGCTGACGGAGTTTACGGTCGAAATGGTCCCCGGCTCGCTCCCCGAGGAATCGAGCTTGCAAGAAGCAAGAAAAAGCGCGGTCGAAATGCGGCCTGAGGTTAAGACTGAAACGATCAAGAAAGAAAGAGCCACGATAGAAACAAAAATCGAGAAGACCCGGTACATTCCAGATATTTCTATTCAAGCGAACTATCTTACGACCCCCAATATCTCGTTCCTCCCCCAGAACGTCGGTGCCGTCGGAGTGCTGTTGACCTGGCAACCTTGGGACTGGGGGCAAAAGCGCCACAACATTGCCCAAAAGGTTGATGCCGAAAAACAGGCGCAACTTTCCATCGACAGTGTGAGAGATCGAGTTCTACAGGAAGTGGACTCAGCATTCCGACGCCTCCGGGAAGCACGGCAACTACTCACCGCGACACAAGCCACAAGAGATGCGGAGGCCGAAAAACTTCGTAACCAGATGGATGCCTATTCTCGCCAGACGATTCTTTTGAGCGACTTATTGCAGCAGCAGTCCGCAGTTGCGAGTGCAGAGGATCAGTATCGGCAAGGTTTGCTTGCGTTCTGGACAGCCCGGGCAGATTTCGAACGAGCTTTGGGTAAGGAGTAGTCAAATGGAGGTCGCCGTAAGAACCCGACATCGAGGTCGCATATCAGGATTGGCCGGACTGTGTGCGTTCCTGGCAGCCATCACTGGCTGTCAGCGGGATACGCAAATTCCCGCGAAATCTCCAGCACCTGTTCGTCTAGCGGAAGTGACTTCATACGCTTCTCCAGAGGGTCTGCGCTACTCGGCTTCCATCGTGCCCTTCGCACAGGCCAGCTTGTCATTCAAGTCTTCCGGCTACATAACCAAAATTCGACAGGTTCTGGGCGCTGACGGACGCCGCAGGAATATAGATGCCGGCGACTATGTTCCCAGCGGAACGGTCCTTGCGCAGATTCGCCAACAGGATTTGAAAAACCAGGTCGACCAGGCAGAAGCCCAGATGGCCCAAGCCACAGCCCAACACGTACAAGCAGAGCAGGACTATAAGCGTGCGAAGGCTCTGTATGCCACTCACAGCCTAACCAGGCCCGATTTTGATCAGGCACAAGCCAGATTTGATTCGACGCTCGCCGCAGTGAACCAGGCCAACGCCGTTTTACATCAAGCGCAATTGGCTCTGAATGACTCGGATCTCAAGGCGCCATTTTCTGGATTCGTTCTCGCTCGCAACGTTGAACTGGGAAATCTCGCGACGCCCGCGACAACAGCCTTCACGATTGTTGATACCAGGGCCGTGAAAGTTAGTTTTGGCGTACCGGACTATGTATTAAGACAGCTCCACCTGGGACAAGAGCTCGCGATTCGCCTGCAGGATGATTCCAAAGATTTTCAGGGGAAGGTGACCAGTATTTCCCCGAATGCGGATGAGCGAAACCGCGTTTTCACGGTCGAAGTGACCGTATCGAATCATAAGGGTTCTCTGAAGCCGGGCATGATTGCCTCGCTCAGCCTCGGGGAACGTTCTCGTACTTCGGCTCCTTCGGTTCCACTTAGTGCCATCGTTCCGTATCCCTCTCAGCCCGGACATTTTGCTGTGATAGTGGCACAAGAACGTGCCAGCAAATGGACGGCCAGTCTGCGCGAAGTCCACCTGGGCGAAACCCACGAGAGCTCGATTGCGGTCGCGGGAGTGCAGCCCGGGGAGAAGGTGGTCGCCGTCGGTGCCCAACTCCTGAAAGATGGAGAACCCATCGAAGTCATTCCTTAGGTAGACGAGTCTATGGCACACAGAAGCGACCAGGATCGGATCGGGACCACACGCAACGTCCCCAGGTTCTTCGTCGAGAACCCGCAAGTTTCCTGGGTACTCCTCATTGGCGTCCTGGTTTGGGGCTGGTTTGGCTACCATTCCATGCCACAGCGAAAAGATCCGGACATTCCGGTGAGAGTAGCTGTGGCTTCCTGTTCATGGCCGGGTGCAACCGCGCAGCAAGTCGAGCAATTTATTACCCGCCCGATTGAAGCCGCCATTGCTGAAAACAAGACTATCCACCCAGGAACAGCTGCCGACTACGGAATTCGTTCTGTCTCGATTCCTGGTTACGCCTACGTCTATGTGCAGCTTGCCGAGGACGTCTTGGACGTAAAACGACAGTTTAGCGACATCAACCTGAAGCTGAATGCATTGAGCAGCCAACTCCCGACCGGCGCTGGTTCTATCTCGTTCCAAAGCGATTTTGGAGACACCGCGGCACTCATGCTGACGATTGCCAGTCCAAAAGCGGACGCGGTCGAGATCGACATCCGCTCACGAGCGATTGAATCGGCCATCCAGACTGCAAGAACCGTGAAGAAATCCAAGGAGAAAGGTGCGCCCGTCACCATCGTCTACTCGTTCCCTCAATCTCTTTCGTTGAACAAAACAATACAGGACGCTGGGCGGCTTTTTGAACAGCAGGCAGAGCAATCGGGGATCATGAGGGCATCGCAGTTAATTCAGGGAAGCGGATTTATCGCTGTAGATGGCGTCTCGGCAGCAAACGACGCATCGATCCGTAACTTTCTCGGAACCTTCTTCGACACGCGGATGCAGCGATCCGATTTGCATCCCGACGCTTGGGACCCAATCATCATTCGCGATCCCAAGGAAACTCGCGAGCAATTGGCCAACGTTGCGGGTGACAAATACAGCTACGCCGATCTTGACGATTTCTCGGATCTCATCGCTCGCACGGTCCAGGGTGCGCCGGAAACGTCCAAGGTGGAAAGGCGAGGCGTATTGCCACAGGCGGTCTATCTTGAATATTCTCAGGATCGTTTAGCTGCATACGGGCTGCAACCAGCGGCTCTTGGAAGTGTGCTGAGCGCTCGTAATATCATCGCTCCTGGCGGCGCGTTCGAGGCTGGACAGCAGCAGGTAATTCTTAATCCGTCCGGTCAATTCCAAAACATCAACGCGATTGGTGATGTTGCTGTGTCCACGTCATCGGTTGGCGCGCCAGTGTATCTCCGCGACTTGGTTGAAATCAGTCGTGGCTACCAGAGTCCCGCTCAGTATTTGAACTACTACACATGGGAAGATCCAAAGGGGCGGTGGCAGCGGAGCCGCGCGGTCACGCTTGCGATCTACATGCGCGACCAGAGGCAAATTGCGGCGTTTGGTCAGTCGGTCGATCAGAAACTTGCCCAACTCAAAAAGATCCTGCCGCCGGACCTGATCATCGCGCATACCTCCGACCAGCCACTACAGGTCAAAGAAAACATTCATCTATTCCTGCGCGCTCTGTACGAAGCAATCGTCCTTGTCGTCGTGGTTTCCTTAATTGGGTTTTGGGAATGGCGTCTGGCGCTCATCATGGCGCTGGCAATTCCCATCACCCTGAGCATGACCTTCGGCGTTTCTTACATGTTGGGAATCGACTTGCAACAGGTATCGGTCGCGACGCTGATTATTGCGCTGGGCCTGTTGGTGGACGTACCCGTAGTGGCGGGTGACGGCATCAAGCGCGGCCTTGCCGCGGGATTGGCACGGGATATCGCGGCATGGCTGGGTCCGACCAAGCTGGCAACGGCAATTTTTTTCGCAACGCTCACGAACATCATCGCCTATCTGCCTTTCCTCATGCTAACCGGGAACACTGGTGAGTTTCTTAAAAGCCTTCCTATCGTGATGACCGCAGCTTTGCTGTGCGCTCTGGTCGTGGCGATGACCTTCGTCCCTCTTCTTGGTTATTACATCCAGAGGCCGCCAAAAAGGAAAGAGCTGACGGTAGAGGAAAAGCGCCAGCGGGGCTTCTATGGTTTCTACAATCGCTTGGTAGGTCGGGCCATTCAGCACCGATGGCTAGTTTTGGCAGGTTCCGTTCTGTTCTTGTTGGCTGGCGGGTTTATTGCTTCGCACCTGAAGCAACAGTTTTTTCCGGAAGACGTCCAGTATTGGTTTTACCTCGATATTTGGCTACCGAACGATGTGCCATTGACGGCAACAAGCGATGCTGCTGTGAGGGCGGAAGAGGTCGTGCGCCAGATTGTGGAGAGTTCGGCGAACAAAGTCTCCAAAGAGAAATCGGGACAGCACCTTCTCACTTCCATGACGAGTTTCATCGGAGGCGGCGGCCCACGCTTCTGGTTTTCCATTTCTCCGGAAGCTCCCCAGACCAACTATGCGCAAGTCATTGTTCAGGTCAGCGACAAAGAAGCCACGCCAAAACTGATTGGGCCCCTTCAAACCGCATTGAACAAGGCAGTGCCGGGAGCGTGGATCACCGTCCGGCAGCTGCAAACCAATCCTGTGGAAACTCCCGTGGAAATTCTCATCTCGGGTCAGGCGGACACGGACCCGAGCACGGAAAGCCAGGAGATACAAACCCTTCGGACTGTAGCTTCTCAAGTCATGAATGTTGTAGGACAGTCGCCCGGAATTGCAGTCCTGAGGGATGATTGGGCCCCCGACAGTCCGCAGGTAAAGATTGAGATTGATGCGGACCGCGCGAACGTAGTCGGGATCACAAACGCAGACGTGGCCAATTCGTCTGCGGCTGCAATCAGCGGAGCACCGGTTGGCACTTTCAAGGAAGGCGACAAGAGTATCCCGATTGTCGCCCGCCTGCGCCCTCAAGATCGTGCACAACTATCGCAGATCAAGAGTCTCTATGTTTACTCCTCGCGGAAGGAGACTAGGGTGCCCTTACTCTCTGTCGCGACTGTGAAGAATATTCTTGAAACACGTCGCATACGACGCCGCGAGCATTTTCGTACGATTTCCATATTGTGTTTTCCAGCGCCCGGAGTGCTCGCATCGGAAGTCCTCGGGCCCATCCAGTCCCAACTAAAAGATCTTCAGAACAGACTCCCGCCCGGATATCAATTGAAGATCGCGGGCGAGAAGGCAAAGCAGGACGACGGATTTCTGAATCTGGCTGTCGTTCTCCTAATCTCCCTCGTCGGCATCTACCTAGCTTTGCTCATACAGTTTAAGAACGCCGTCAAGCCTTTGCTTGTGTTTGCGGCCGCACCGTACGGCGCTATCGGAGCATTGATCGCTCTGGCACTCATGGGTACGCCCTTCGGCTTCATGGCGTTTCTTGGAGTGGCCAGCCTCATCGGGGTTATTGTCAGCCATGTGATCGTCTTGTTCGACTTCATCGAGGAGATGCACGAAAAGGGCGAGCCGTTGGAGCGTGCTCTTCCAGATGCCGGCATCGAGCGCATTCGCCCCGTGATGATTACCGTTGCCGCGACAATCCTTGCTTTGTTTCCTCTTGCCCTGGAAGGTGGCCCACTCTGGAAGCCTCTCTGCTATGCCCAGATCGGCGGCCTTGCCGTAGCTACCTTCATCACACTGCTCCTGGTCCCCGTCTTTTACTCGATCTTTGTACTTGATCTCAAATGGATCAAGTGGGAAGCGACGGGAAAAAGGGAGCAGGCGAGTGAGGCAGAGCCAACAACAACGTGACGGCAAAACTTACGGGAAGAATGACCGATGGGCGCTGATAGGAAGCGTGCAATCAGCATCACTACCTTTAAGAGGAGGTAGCCAATGTCGGAAAACGCAGCACCTGCATATATTACGAGCCTGATCCGCCATTTCGAAGATCTTCGGGACGGTACGCACGGCGGCTCCACAAGTCGCGAGGACAAGGAAGCCCATTTCGAGAAGGCGGTGCAACTGCTGGCTCCAGTTGCTCGCCAGGTTCTCACCGAAATGAACACCTGCTTGCTGCTCGACACCGGGCAGCGCACCGAAACGGGACTACAACGCACAGGCGATGGAGGGTTGATCGCATCATGGACTTTGACCTGGCCTGAACAGCAGGCAGCAGGAATAGAGCCGATCGCGCTGCAAGCCTATTTCGGACGCGGCTTCCACCATCCTCATCTTCGAGGAATGACAGTTCGTGACTGGCCACTGAACGTGTTCAGTGAAGAGGATGCAGCTGCCCAGCTATCCATACTTCGGGCAATCGCGTCCAGCGATCTGCACAACTTGGTTTTCCAAGCGGATTATCGGATCGTCCCCGCGGTTAATCGCCCTGAGAGTTCGTGATCAACTCGGATGCAACGTCACAGCCGGGTTGATTTTTCTTGAAGGCATGCAGTGAATTTTTGCTTCGATTGTTGAATCCATCCTCACGCGGAGTTTGTATTATAGCCAGCGGTTTTCCAAAGCGCGCGGCGACTGCGTTATCAGGTGCTCTAGAGTGCTCTGAAGTGGTGTGAGGTGGCCTGAGGTTACCTGATTTGCAGCGGTTTGCTAAATCTACCTGCCCTGTTCGTATTCACCACGTTTCATATCTTTTCAATAACTTAGTATGCTATAGTTGCGCTGAATCATCCCATTTGCACGCTAGAGTGCACCAAGAGTGCACCAAACAAAACCTTCCGCACCTGTAAGATATCCGCAATTTGCGAGGCAAGAATTCCACCACGCTTCGGTTAACAGCCAAGAAACTAATTTAGAGCGTGTGACAATACCCGCTCAAGGGTCACATGCCACCCCCTTAAGTCCAGTGCGCCGCGGTTAACTTTCGGCTTGCGATAGAAGTTGGCCAGGCGAGTCAATACAAGCGCGTTTCTCAGTACTAATTCGACCGACGAGCTGATTACTTCCGATTGCCCGTCATCCAAGCAATCGAAGTCAATCTTGTCCCGGGCCCGATGGTCGCCTGATGCCGAGCCGTTTCATCTTGTAAAACAAGGTAGTGCGTTTCAGTCCAAGCCGGGCAGCCACGCCGCGCGGCCCCCCCAGCTTCCAGTTGGCGCGCTGACACGCAGCTAGAATTTCGTGGCGAACTTTGTCCTCAAGCGTTGGATTTGCGATTTCCGGTGGCTCTTGCTCGCATCGTTCTGGCGGGGGCGGATCGAATACACCGTTGTTCGCGAGGATCACCCCTCGCTCAACGTAGTTTTGCAACTCGCGGATATTCCCGGGCCACGCATGTTCGACCAGCATTCTCATGGTTTCCTCGGGGATGATCTCGATGGTTTTGTCCATGGATGACGCGAACTCTTGCACGAAATATTGCACGAATTCCGGGATGTCCGCTTTTCGTTCCCGCAGCGGCGGCAAAACGATGGGAAATACATTGAGCCGATAATACAAATCCTCGCGAAATTCCCGGTCGCGAACCATTTCCCGCAGATCGCGGTTGGTGGCTGCCAACACACGGACATCCACCTGCGTCGTGCGCGTGCTGCCGACCGCCTCGAACTCGCGCTCCTGCAATACGCGCAGCATTTTCGGCTGAAGTTCCAGCGCCATGTCGCCGATCTCATCGAGAAACAATGTGCCGTGGTCTGCCAGTGCAAACCGGCCCACACGCGAATTGATCGCCCCCGTGAACGCTCCGCGTTCGTGCCCGAACATCTCGGTTTCTAGCAGCCCCGCAGGTATCGCGGCGCAGTTCACCTTGACCAGGTTGCGTCCGCGGCGCGGGCTGAGTTCGTGAATTGCGCGCGCGATGACTTCCTTTCCAGTACCACTTTCGCCCGCAAGCAGAACGGTCGTATTTGTCGGTGCGACCGCTTGGAGCTGAGAGAGGATCCCTCGCAAACTGCCACGCCAACCCACGATCGTCTCTACAACGGAGAGTTCCTCGCGATCCTCCTTGGGTCCGCGTGGTACGTCAACAGGATATGCAACGGCATTCGTCTGCATTACGTTGACGCTCCAACGGCAGGTTGCAGCGCTTCTCTCGGAAGCGCCTCGCGGGGCAACGTACGATCTGCGACGGTCGCAATGACGAGACCGGCGCTCAAGACGACCATGACCCAGGCCAGCGTATGCATTCCGTGATCGGTCGGGTGTTTCCCGAACAGCAGGCCCAACAAGCTGGAAGCGACAATGGCGCCAACGTACTGAGAAGTGCGCAGCAGTCCGGCGGCGGTTCCCACCTCCTCGTGAGGCGCTTGCACATAGACCGCCGCCTGATTCGCGTTAGAGCAGATTCCTTGGGGAAGGCCGAAAGGCAGAACCAAAAGGACGAGGAGCGATGCAGCGGTACCGCTCGTAATCAGTACAATGCAGCCAGCGGCGAAAAGAAAACCCAGGGTTCCGAAGATCAGAGGATTACGTATGCTTTTCATCCGTCCGCCAGCGAGAGCGGAGAGAGCAGCAAGGGCGGACATGGGCAGTGTGATGAGGCCGGCTTTCGTGCTGCTGAAACCCGGGCCCGTCTGCAGCCATTGCGAAAAGCCATACAGCATGCAGTACATCATCAAATTCGTCGCACCGTACCGCAGATACGTTACGCTCAGGGGAATGTTGCTCCCGAGCATCCGAATGTTGAGAAACGGTTGTTTCGTGCGAAGTGAATGACGCGTAAGCACAAATCCAAGCAGCACCGACACCGCGAGCATCAGCCAGCTTGGATGGCCAAGGCTCATCAGGAAAAACATCCCGGTCAGAAGCAACCCCGCGAAGAGCACGATTCCCAGAACATCAACTCCCTGGGCTAGTTTTCGGAGTCCAGCTGGTTTTGCTTCATCTTCGGGAATCCAGAGAAATACGAGCAGGATTCCGAGGAGCGCCAGAGGAAGGTTCACCGTGAAGACCATCCTCCAGCCACCGAGGCCTGTGAGTATTCCGCCGAGGGCCGCTCCGATCGCCACGGTGGAGAGTGCGCACATCGAGAGAATGCCGAGCGCCATGCGCGGTTCGACAGATCCTGTCTGTGCCGCCCGGTTGCGCAGAATTCTCATCGCCGTTGGATAGGCCGCCGACGTACCGATTCCCAAGAGAACGCGCACCCAGATCAATGCGCGAAGACTGGGCGCAAATGTTCCCGCCACGCCAGCCAGAGCAACGAGATAGAGACCCGCGAGGAACACACGGCGCGCACCGAGGCGGTCAGCCAGGCGCCCCATCGTTGGCTGCGCGATGGCGCTCGTAATATAGAGCCCTCCGATAAGCAGCCCAGTCTCGGCAACAGTCGCCTGAAAGTCCCTCGCGATTGCCACCAAGGCCGTCGAGATCATCGTCGAGTTTACGGGATTCAGCATCGACCCCAGGCAGAGAGGAGCCATGAAACGGAATCCGAACGATCCCTTGGCTGACCGAATCTCCACAACTGTCGTTTCGATTGCTACGCCCATACTTCCTCGCGCAATTCAAAGAGTCCGCTCATGCCGCCGCAGAGTGGCTGGCTCGTCCGACCAGATTGGCCCAACCGTCGCGACGACGACCATTCTTCAGCCCTCGACGCTGGTCGAGTCGCTCTCGTTAATTCCTCAGACAAGGGCTTCTATGACCTCGGAAGTCTTTCGAACACGTCCCAGCATGGGAAATATCGCCTCGAACGCGAACTGATGTGCTTCTGCGCTAATGCTGGTCGTCGCGTCTTCAACGAACACAACTCCAAAGCCCAGACCCGCAGCGGCCCGGGCGGTTGACTCGACTCCGTAATTGGTCGTTATCCCCCCAATTACAACCGTCTTCACGCCTGCTCGTTGGAGTCTCTCTTCGAGATCGGTTCCAGAAAAAGCGCTCCAGTGCCGCTTGGTTATCACAAGGTCGCCAGGCTGTACTCCCGAAGCCGGAACCAACTCCGAAGCGATTGCGGGCGGCGGATTCTTGGGATCACCGTGAGAGCGATCGGCGTGAACCTGCAGCATGTTGGCTAGGTCCACGCGAACATAGATGACCGGCGAACTGTGCTTTCTAAATGTCGCTGCAAGCGTCGCTGCTTTTGCAACGACCGCGGATGCCGGATGAGGACGCGTTTCTAACGCCACAATGCCGTGCTGCAGATCGATGAGAATCAGGGCAGACGTTTCGGGGTCGAGTTTTATTTTGTCCATAAGCTCCTAAATAAGCGAGGCCATCCTCGCTTTTCTTAGTATAGAATACGAGGATGCCCTCGCGTTTGTCAAATCCCAATCGACCGGCCCCCCAACAGGAGCGGGCCGCACGAACGCATCAGTTGTTTTTGGATACCGCGGAACGGCTGTTTGTCGAAGTCGGCTACGACGCCATGACCATGACGGCCGTAGCTGAACGGGCGGGGACTTCCATCGGAGCGCTATACCGTTGGTTCCCCGACAAAACGGCAGTGGCTACGGCGCTGCGCGCCAGGTACACCGTCGAGATTGAGCAACATTGGGCGCCGCTCATCGAGGCCGCGCATACCCTAACCACCGCCAAGTTCGCCGAGTCGCTGATCGACCGGACAAGGGAATTCTCTCAGCGACGGCCAGCCTATTTCATCCTCCGCGATGCCCCCATCAAACTTTCTCGTAACGCCGCGGCCCGAAAAATTCTGCGAGAGGCGTTCGTGCAAGCCTTTCGGGCAAAAAAACCGAAGCTTTCATACGAGGAAGCGCTTCTCATTGCCGACGTCGTCGTGGAAACGGTAAAGGGTTTTCTGTCGGTGATCGCCGCGGCTGCTCCAAACCAACGCGCGACCGTGACGGCGGAATTCACCAAGATGCTCTCACTGTATCTTGAAGCTAAGTTCCGTTAGGGCGTGGCGTGCCCGGGAATGGATGGCGCGTGGCTTGCTAGATTAACCAGGTGCCGACGAACGCTAAGTGCTCGGTAGACATGCTTGTTGCGATGGCCGTGGCGTATCAGTTGGAGCACACCCAGATCACCCTTCGTAAGGCCTCCCTCACCCAGATGCTCGGCTAGCCGCGCGGCCACCTCAGCGTGAACATGCTTTAACTCCCGTGCTGTCCGCAAACTGGAAGTAATCCAGATAGGGACATGCGGATCGGTAATCAGAAGTCGG
>Ga0134124_10000742_pt1 | contig 26275 bp, 23 predicted proteins | sample KB304_FD_96880 | JGI IMG/M metagenome (GOLD analysis project Ga0134124, IMG submission 96880) | Terrestrial soil microbial communities without Nitrogen fertilizer from Kellogg Biological Station, Michigan, USA - KB3-0-4 | ecosystem: Environmental > Terrestrial > Soil > Unclassified ... | reverse complement strand
TTAAGAGAGTGAGTTTTTCATAGTGAAGAGTGGAGGCGCAGGTCGCGCCGAGGCCAACACTATACCGAGCGGCGCACCCAAAGACAACAATGCAGGCCGGGCATCATCGCCTGTCGAGCACAGGCCATCGCATGACGGGCAAGGATGCCCGCCCATCCTCCTTCTTCTATGCGGCCTACAGCGTGTTCATGAAGGCCACCAGGTCAGCTTTCTCCTGGTCAGTTAGCCCCATGTTGAAGCGCTGATCGTAGAAGTTGACCACGTCCAGCAAGCTCGCGGCCGAGCCATTGTGGAAGTACGGCGCCCGCGCCGCCAAATCTCGCATGCCCGGGACTTTGAACTTGCCGATATCGGCGCATTTACCGGTGACCAGCGCCCGTCCCGGATCACTGACTGTCACTCCCGAACCATCGTTGCATTGAACCGTATAGGAAGGCAGGTCATCGCTGGGAGAGACGGTTCCGATGTTCATCATGGCGAACGACGAGTCGCTGCCCACGTTCGGCGTATTGTGGCAACTGGTGCATGTGCCCGTGATCAGGTCCTGGCCCCGAACATCGTTGAACCCGGGCACGACGGAGATGTTCATGGGGCGATTGTTGAACAACATTTCTCCGCGCGCGACGGATTGTCGCGCCGCGGCGTTCGGTCCGCCCGCGTTGGTCCATCTGGAAAAGAGAGAGAAGACGTTGGGATTGAACTCCGACCCCGAGTTGATTCCGGGACGAAAGGGCTGCAACGCGAGGAACAGCGGACCGCCGCGCGCGCCCTGCGCAATCAGGCTTCCCGCCTGATTGTCTTCCGACTGTGCGGTGAAGAGCGACGTCTCGAGGTCCACAATCTGCCGCAGTTCCGAATTCATCGGCGGATGTTTGGGCTGAGCATGCACCAGCGTCGCATTGTTGGCCTGGCTTTTCAAGTTGGGCTCGCGGCCGTCCCACATGATCCCGTTAAGAAAACGCAGGTTGGTGGAAGGCAGCGGACGCCGGTAGAGCGCGGGCCGGTTGGTGGTAGTTTCCGGGCAGTTGTACGGATCGTTGATGGCTACGATGCTGAAATCGGCGTGGGTCGGCAGCGGCAACGATATGCGAATCAGTCCCTTGTTCAGCAGCAGGCGGTAATTGATGAAGCGGGCTTTCAGCGAGGACACGTCGGCGCTGGGACAATTCGCGCCGTCGACCGGACGAAACACGGCATCCATGCCCTGGCTGATATCGAAGCGCTGCTGAAGTTGCGGCGGACTGATGCTCCAGCCTTCGCTGGCATCATGACAGGTGGCGCAACTCCGGTCGTTGGTTCCCAACTTCTTGAAAAACGGATTCCCGAGATCAACCGGCCCCAATGCGAGCGTCCGAAAAATGCCGCTGGGATCACGGAATGGCATCAGGTTCGGAAGACGAAACCCCGCGAAAGCACTCAGCGTAAATCCCGCCAACAACAATCCGCCAACAACCAGCAAAACCCGGTTTCGACTCATTGCAACCTGCTCCTTTGGGTCCTCACATCAGCCTGGGCACACAGATATCGCCAGGTCCACGCTCTGGGAAAAATTGCAGAAATCGTACCGGGGGGAGGGAGCAACACTCTAGCACACGAGACTCGAAAATCAAGGCGATTTACAAACTGCGCAGACGGTTTCAGTGCGCAAAGTCTTGCGCACGAAAACAGTCCGCGCGCCGGTCAACAACACGGAATTGAGGGTCGTTCAAATCAGACGGGATAACAATTGGAGGCGCGGGTCGGAATCGAACCGACGTATAAAGCTTTTGCACACCTCTCGGGCGGGTTTGGACTGGTTTGTGCACGATTCGACCTGCTCATAAATTCACGAACTTAGAGTCCAGCCTGTACAACGCCCACAAACCCAACTAAGCAGGCACCCGCTACATTTTCCGCTACAGTGCCCCCAGCCGACAGCAAAACTCGCGTCGTGTCAGAGGTCCAATTCATTTTCCGACGGCCGGAAGGTGTCGGGTCCCTTATGTTGTCCCCGTCCCCGGAGTCTCCAAAGGCAACATTTTGATTCTCACCGGAATTTCCGCTTGGCCCCCGACTATGCCCGGAGTCCCCTGGCATGATTGCCCTGTTTCGCTGGACACCGAATGTCCGCAGCGAGAGAATAACAGCCATGGCAACGGCAAATGTTTTCGAACGGGATGGTACCGAGGGCCGTCCTCGCCCGTCATGCGCCGCGCGTTTAAGCAAACTCTTGCTGCTCGCAGTTGCGGCATACTTCTTTTCTTATTCCGCGCTTTGGGCGCAAACGTCCAATTCTGAAACCAGCGACGCAGACAAGTCTTGGACGGCTACAACCGAGTCGCAAGGCGATAGCGTCAATCCCACGCGCACCACTGAAAGCCACACCCGGATCGGTAATCGCACTGTGGACAGCCAATCGGTCCGGCGCCGAGGGCTTGACGGACATTTCGAGCCTTACCAGGATATCGAAAAGGAAACCGTAAAGGTCGACGGTGCCACTGAGCGAACCATCACCCGCGCATTCGCCCGCGATGCCGACGGGGCTAAAGTACTGATGAAGATAACAGAAGAAGAAAAGCACACTCTGCCCGGAGGGGACTCGTACGTTGTACGTTCCATGTCGGATCCCGATGCCTACGGCAAGCTTCAGCTCGTTCAGCGCCAAATCGAGGAGACGAAAAGAATCAGTAAGGATGTGGAAGAGACGAAAACCACGGTAATGCTTCCCAGCGTTACTGGCGGTCTGGCTCCAGCTATGAAAGTGGAAGAGCTTCGCACACTGGGTGCGAACAACAAGGTTGAATCTCAAAAAACCACGCTGCTTCCCGATGGCGCAGGAAATTGGCAAGTGGACGAGATATGGCAAGCCACCACCAGGCAAGAAGGCAAGAACCGCCGCACCGAGGAGCGGGTCTCCCGTCCGGACTCTGACGGTAAGCTAGGCGAAATCTCTCGTACCGTGAGCAAGGAATCTGAAAGCGCTTCCGGAGAAAAGCGCAACACGGTGGAAACCTATTCCCTGGATCTCCCAGGATCTGCCCGGGACGGCAAGCTTCACCTGGTTGAGCGCTCGACTACCTCTCAGAGCACGAAATCAACCGGTCAGCAAACCACGGAACAGCAAGTGGAGCAGCCTAACCTCGGCGATCCGGGCTCCGGTCTGCACGTGATCACGCTAACCACCGACACGGTACGCCCAAGTCCGTCCGGAGCACAGGCCACCCGAACGATCCAAGTTCGCGACGCCAACGGCAGTTTTGGACTAGCCTCAGTGGACACCACAAGATCCGACAACATCCACGCCATTCAGGTTCGGATAGCGCCTTCAGAAAGCCCAAAATGAGCAGGCCGCGGCGCGGAAGACACGGGTCTTATCAGCTAGTCTCTTTCCAACCAGAATAAGTCCACGATTCTCTGTTCCGGATCGAGCAGAATGATCCGACCGCTCAGCGCCACTCGTGCCCAGTACGGGGGCAGTCGCGGCAACCGAGCAACGCACGACCCGGGCAAGGGCTGCACCCGCTTCTGCAATCCCGGAGGCAGGGTTCCGTTGCGCTGTAACTGTCGTTCCAGCCCGGGAGGCAGATGCTCCTTCTTCGCCAGACCGGGTGGCAGGCCGGCGCGATCATTCACAAAACAATCGCCGATGATCTGCCGATCATGATCTGAAAACCCGCTCGGTTCTCGACCGTCATAATCTTCATCTCGATCGTCATCTCGGGAATATCGCCTATTGCCCTGATGCTCTTCTGCTTCGGTTTGAGATTCGCCTCTGTACTGCCGCGAATCTTGCCCCGGCGTGGATACTACCGCTGGAGTCCCCTGTGCTACGAACGCTAGGACCATTTCCGATTGTACTTCCGCAGGCTTCTTGCCCGTGCCCGCAGCCACTCCTGTCCCAGCCGCGGCTCCAACCCCGGCGCCGATGGCCGCTCCTTTGCCGCCTCCCGCGATGGCGCCGATCAGGGCACCGAATGCAGTACCGCCACCGATCTTGGTTACATTTGACTTAGTGTGTGACTCACCCTTGATGACCACGGTTTGCACCGACACGGGATAGGTACGGCCACCAGTCCGGATGGTCCGCAAGTTCAGGTGTAATTCTCCAGGCGTGCTGAGGCGTCCTGACCGCACCAGGTTCACCACTTCTCCGGTAACGACGGCGCCCTTGGGAAACAATGTTCTTCCGTTCGCCACGACCGGGGCCGCGAGGCTTCCTTGGAATACCTCGCCAACATTCGCCGTTTCGCTGGTGAGTTTCTCGGTGATTCGCACTTGAACCGAAGTCCCCGCCGGAATCTTGACATTCGCCACTGCCATGGCCCAGGTCGTTAGCATCGCGCACAGCGCAATGGCAAAAATCGATCTGAAATAACTAGTCATCAGCTGCTCCCACCCCTTTGGACTCTTCCTTCGATTCTTATGCTAGGCGGCGACATCGGCGCGGGCATGTATCGGAAGGCCATGTCCACGCATGTCGCCGCCGGGCGACGCTGCGTTCAGATGGATGCGGGCAGGCTATAAGCAGACAGAGCTTCTGGGGCAAGGAGCAATGATTCGTTGGTGAACGGACGGCGGGCTCTACTTCCGTCGCAAATGTGTTAATCGTGCACCTTGGTAACTGGAGCGCGATGCTTCGCCGGGCGAAAATAGGCTATCCACATGGACCGGGAGGAAACAATACGGTTGCTGTTCTTCCGGCACGTCCGCCACTTCGCTGCCGGTGTACCGGTTAAGGTTCGGATCCTACTCGGATTGTTCTTGATCGCCGCTCTGTTTATGGCGATACACACCGCGATGACTGCCAAGAATGCCAGCCTGCACCTGAGGCTACAGCACGACTTCCGTAATGCGGAGGTCTGGGTGTGGGTAGACGACGACCTGGCTTACTCCGGTAGGATCACGGGCTCCACGAAAAAGAAATTCGGCTTGATTCCCACTGACTTAGCACAAGGCAACCTGTCGCAGATAATACCCGTGCGTTCTGGCCAGCATAATATTCGTCTCCGGATTGAGCCGGATGACGCCGCGATGCAGGAAGATAGCATCAGCGGGGACTTTTTCAATCACACTGAACGGGACCTTATCGTCTCCGCTAGGCATAGCGGCCTCTCGATCTCTTGGCAAGGCACAGGCACGGCTCCGGTCGAAGCCTCAGCCAATTTTGGGTGGCTTTCACAGTACGCTGGCTCGCTCTTCCTCACGATTACTGGGTCCATCATTTCCGCGCTCGCCGGATACGCGATCAAAGAACTGCCTGCACGGTTCCGAGCCTCGTCCGATTCGGCGCCCAACACAGAGTCTCGGCCATCAGTGGAGTTGTCCACCGACTAGCCGATCAGAAAAACGAGCCGTGACTCAACGCCGATTGTGTCGACAACAGACTGTTTGTGACGGTGAAGAGAGTTCAGCAAGACCTAGTCGCTAAGCCGGATCGGCAGGCAAGTCAGTCCTTGGCGGACTGATCCTGAATTTCCTCTAACACTGTGGTGAACCCCATATTCCCAAGCCGTACCTGCACGTGCAGCGCTGCACTTTGCGGGAAGCGATAGGCGGCAGATGCATCGACGGTAAGCCAAAACTGGGTTGATGGGATGCAGCGTTTGCCCGCCGCACTAATCACCAACCCGACAGCGTTGTGGCCGTCTTTGATTCGGACTCGGTAGAACGTGGGGTTTTGAACCTCGTTTAAATCTGACATGACTCCCTCTACCTTTTAGCTCCACTTTCCGGCGGCGCAGCGTCGAACGTTTAGAAATTCAAGCCTCACGATGATCGCGAGTGGCGGCCGCGCCTCAATGAGCACCGGTATTTGCAGCTTATTGATGGAACGAAGCAGGATAAAGATGACTATCGTACCTGCACCCGGGAAATTACCCGCAGACGGCGGCGGTTGGTCGTTCTCCGGGACCAGGGGTGAGGGGCGCACGGAACGCGGCGACGGATTTCCTCCTTTTCGACTGGAAAAAATTAAAAAGCGCGAGCAGAAGCGCAGATTACGGTGCCCGCTTATGCTGGAAACCGGAATGCGGCCCGAGGAAGTGTATCGGATTCAGCCGGAGAACGTGAACCTGACGGGAGGTTACCTCTTCAATCCCCACGGCAAGACAAAGGCCACCCGTCGGCGGGTTCCGCTGACCACGGCTGCCCGTGGAGTCCTGCACAGGCGTAGGGATGGACCGGAAGACTTCCCTCCTCTTCCCGTGCGAGACGGACCACGCCCGACCCGTGCCCAAGGTGAACAATGCCCACGACCGCGCTGTGAGGGCGTAGCAAGGTGGCTCCCTTCAAGCTGTATGATCTTCGCCATACTTGGGCGACTCGGGCGGCAGAGGCGGGCATCGACCTTGTGACGCTGGCAGCCCTCTTGGGCCATTCAAAGATTCAGATGGTACTCCGCTATGCTCATCCCACCCAACAGCATCAGACTCAGGCTGTGGAACGCTTAGAGCGGTTTGCGGCCCCCCGGCAGATGGAGTCTGTACTGCCGGAAGATCAAGATCAGGGATGATTCAGTGAGAAACGACCGGGCTCGCTACAATTTCCGCTACAGTAGCGTTTCAGCCTCTGACCGCGGTATGCCTAAGTTATTGAGAAATTGGAGGCGCGGGTCGGAATCGAACCGACGTATAAAGGTTTTGCAGACCCTGTCTTAGCAGCAACAATCCTTTCAGATTCAACAAGAATCTCCACCGCGCCAATTCCCCGACCGCAATTTGTCCGCTTACAACCCCGGCGCAACCCGAAAGGCGGTCAAGTGTGACCAAGCGTTCGATTCGTGTCTCGTGGGACGTAACAAAGTTGCTGCCCGAAGCGAGGTGCGCGTGAGTAGCCCCGGCTCAGACCTCAGGAAGACACATGCTAGAAATGCCGCGAAGAATCGAGCCCTCCGCATGGTTGATCTCATGGCGCCAATGCCAATTGAAGGGATTCTAGCAGTCCTTGGAGCTGGCGTTGGCCCGGGGGCGCGGGTGTACCGTCCAGAGCGATTTCCCAACTTGACACTGATCTCCATTAATATCACAATGTGTTACTAATTATGATTGGCGAGTTCGAATACCTAATACTCAGCGCGGCCACGCGCTTGCGCGAGGACGCTTACGGCGCTGCGATCCGGCGAGAAATCGAGGACGCAACCAGGCATGGGTGTTCCATTGGAGCACTCTATACCACTCTGGATCGATTAGAGGCGAAAGGCTTCATCAAGACACGGATGGGAGATCCCACGCCGGAACGAGGTGGACGACCCAAGCGCATGGTGCGTGTTACAGCAATGGGCATCCGTGCGGCGAGCGATTTCTACGCTGCTGTAACGCGAGTGAGCCGAGGTGTTTCATGGGAGACGAACCGAATCGCAGTCCGCTGATGGCGCGAGTCTGCTGGCGGTTGGTCGACATTTTGTCCCTGATGCTCCACTCCGACGAGCGCGAGGCGGTGCGGGGGGATCTTGTTGAGTCTGGGGCGCCTGGCAGCCAAGCGCTGCGCGACGTGCTTGGGCTAGTCGCCCGGCGTCAGGCAGCTCCATGGACGCACTGGCGACCTTGGCTGACTTTTGTAACCTTGGTTGTACCGCTCGGAATGCTGCTCTCGGTCGTTTCTACGACCACAGCCGACGGGAGCGCGGTCTATGTCTGGATGTACGCGAACAACTGGAAATGGGGTGATCTTGGGAATGCCGGGTTCTGGCATGTGTTTGTCGAGACTGTATTGCTCATCTTCAAGGGGTACTTGGCGCTCGCTTGCTGGTCATGGACGAGTGGTTTTGTGCTCGGGACGATATCACCGCGCATGACCCAAACAAATGGAGTCCTGTTTTTTCTCATGTTGTTGTTCGGGGGCCTTGTCGGCGCACCACGATATTTTGCATATTTCTGGCAGTTCCGACGTGGTGCCAACGGCCCGGTTTTTTCCCTCTTGTTTTACCGGGAAACCTTTCCCGTGATCGTGCTGGCACTCCTGGTTGTGGGTCCTTCACTGTGGGGTATACGTCAAGGCAAACGGACGGAAAGGCTCCGACCACTTCTCCGTTATATTTTGGGAATTGCTGCAATCGCAACCCTGCCTGCGATGGTGATCCAGAACCCAGAATTGTCGGTGTTTCTGAAGTTATTCAGGCGTCGAGAGATTTGGGACGCTTGGCAAATATGGCTACTACAGCTTGTTGTGTACTGGCCGGTTGCATATCTGGTCGCAGACGCAATCGGGCGGCACCGGCACCGCAGGGTAGCATCGATCTAACTGCGGAGTTCCCTGAGATTTAGTCGGATTAACGGTGCTAATCGGTGCGAATACCCAGCAAACGAGGGATGTTGCAATGAAGCCCACCAAAGTCCACAAATAACCTGTGGACGCGAAACGGCACCAGTACCTTTGCTCGGGCCTTGGACGAGGGTCCACGCCAGCCACCGAGCAATTCGTCTAAAGTGAACTCGGGAACGGTCTGGAAGCATCAGCCTGGCACGGGCATCGACAAGAAACAGTCCGCGTTCAAGCAGATCATCCACGAGCTTGAGGCACGGGGAAAGACTCTGCCAAACGCTGCAATCAATTTTGCAATCGTGTTCGCGCTGCAGATCATCCGTGGCAGCGTACCCCATTGATGACGTTCGTGGTGCTAGTAGTCGGGCTCCGAGATAGATGACACAAGAAATTACTCGTAACGCAGCGCGACAAGAGGATCGACTCTTGCGGCCCGAAGGGCGGGGAGCATGCAGGCGGCGAGACCGACAAATAAAACGAGCGTTATAACTGCGGCGAATGTCCACGGATCAGTGGTAGAGATGCCCCAAATCTGGCTGGTCAGAAAGCGCGTAAGCGTATAGCTCGCGAACAGTCCAATAAGAATCCCAGCGGCGATCAGCGCGAGACCCTTCTGGGCCACCATTCGCAAAATCTCGCCTTGCTGCGCCCCGAGAGCCATCCGAACACCGATCTCGTGCGTCTGAAGCGATACCGTGTACGCCATGACGCTGAAGACGCCGATGACCACCAAGAACAGAGCGATCCCCGCCACTCCAGCAAATGTCATCAGTCCAAATTCGTGTGCCGAATACGTGAGCTGGTAGAAGACATCTAGGTAAGGGCCAGACTGCGGGGAAAACATCTGATTGCGGTCGACCGCCCAAACCTCCTTCTGAACCGCAAGCATCAGCAAACCCGGGTCTCCCTTAGTCCTCAGATAAAAGACACCCCCTCCATGTATCGTATATGGAATGAACGCCATCGGAAGAACCGGAACTTGGGGACCGAAGTCCTTGACGTCGCGCAGCACGCCGATGACTTGAAAATAGGCGTCCCGCGGCGGGCTACTCTGCTCGTCAAATGCCTTCACTTGGATCTGGCGGCCAAGCGGGTTTTCCCCACCGAACAAGTGCGCCGCCATCGTTTGATTGATGACCGCAACACGCTGCGCCGAATCCACGTCGCTCTCAGAGAGCCATCTCCCGCTCAGCAACTGCATCTCCAGCGTTCGCAGAAGACTTTCGCTGCACCCATCGAATCCGGCGCGTTCGGACCGCGTTGAACCGGGAACGGCGGCTTCATACCTTCTGCCCGGATTATAGCCAGGCAGAGAATTGTTAATCGCTAGCTCGGTTACGCCGGGCATCACCTTCAGTCGTTCCAAGACGTTCTTGAAGATGAGTTCCTGCTGCTCTGGTTTGTAGTTGCTTCCGCGGGAGGGTCCGATCGCCAGGAATAGGAGGTTCTTGGCGTTAAAACCGAGCCCAATGTGCGTGAGAGCGTAGAAGCTTCGGATCATCAGGCCTGCCCCGATAAGCAGCACGAGAGCAAGCGCAACCTCGACAATAACCAGGCCGGCGCGAAACTTCCCGTGCCGGAAACTTCCATTTGTCCCCTTGCTGCTCCCCGTAAGTTGGGGTTGCAAATCGCGACCCACAGTATGCAGCGCCGGAGCTAAGCCGCAGAGCAGCGTGGTTAGCGCAGTCACCCCCAGCGTAAAAAACAAAACTGTGAAATCGAGGCCGATGACCGCCTCTCCTCCGATGCTGGCTCCCTTGTGAGGGACAACTGCTGCGATGCCCTTCATCCCGAGATACGCGAAAGCGCAGCCCAGCACCGTAGCAGCTAGGGCTAGGACTAAGCTCTCGACGAGCAGGTGCCGTACCACTCGGCCCCGGGTTGCGCCAAGCGCCGAGCGCACCGCAATCTCTTTTTCCCTTACTGCCGCGCGCGCCAAAAGCAAATTTCCTACACCGCTGCACGCAATCAAGAGCAACATCAGGACGCCAGCGAGCAAGTCATAGAGCATGTGCTTGATGTCGAAATGCTCAGTCTCCGGCCCGCCTGCACTGCCGATCCCATAAGGCCCCATCATGAAGTCGGTCGCCGATTCAACTCGCGCCGTGAAATGTCTTGGAAAGGCTTTGGGATTGTCTTTCGCCAGCCGCTTGAGGATAACGTTGAGCTCCGCGGATGCCTCTTCGAGAGTCACGCCCGGCTTTAGTCGCGCCATCATCGTGTCAACAGACGGCTCCCCAGTACTTCCGGCGACGCCGCGCGTCTCGGTAATAGGTATCCAGGCTTGCTGCAGCGCTCCGAAGGCCTGGAATCTCGGGGGCATAATTCCCACGAGCGTTCGAGATTTGCCGTCCACGAGAAAACTCTTGCCCAGAATACTAGTGTCCTCGCGGAACTCTGCCTTCCACGTCTTGTAACTCATCACAAAGACCGGTGAGGCTTCAGCCTTGGCATCTCCTGCGATGATCCCACGGCCCAGCAACGGCGGCACCCCATAGAAATCAAATGCATTCCCGGTGACGTAAGCTATGTAGACTTGGTGATTGTCACCTCCATCGCTGAGCAAACCGATCCCGCGGTGATATCCGACGATTTCTTCAAACGCTTGATTCTGATTGCGTATCGCATCGAGGTCCGCTACCGATCCTCCCAGCGGTGACAGATCAAGTCCCTCGGATTCCACATCTTGTATGGAGAGCACGACTAAGCGGCCTGCGTCTCTTGCCGCAAACGCATTAAACAGAAGATTGTAGAAAGCGCTGAACGCAACCGTGGCAGCCCCAATGCCGAGCGCAAGCGTAAAAATGGCTACGCAGGCAAAGCGTCGATCCCTACGGAGGCTGCGGATGGCGAAGCGGAAATCCTGGAAGAGACTGTCAACGTAGTCTATCCAGGTACCACCGGCTTGTTCTTTGTCTTGCGTCATATTCCCGGCCTGACCGGTAGAGAGATACTTGACGTGGACTTGCTATTCTACTAGCGAGTCTTCCCCCTGAGACGTAATTCACTAGCCGATCCCGCACCACGCCACACAGTTCCGCGTCTCGACACCAGGCCTGGAAGAGTTGCAAATCCCCTAACGCCGGATACGCCGGTCATCGTAGAGGAACCGCACACCTATGCCGTGTGTGCTCCATGAGCACAGCCCCGCAGAGAATCAGTGAACAACCGACTCGATACGGATTCGATAACAAAGCACCTTTCCAGGCAGGTGAGAATGCGGCTGGCTCGAAGCCGTCGAGGCCGACCTGCGGCCAGCAGATGGTTGTCGGCAACCGGGGTTCGGGACCGCGAAGTAGTGCGCTGTGAGTGTGCTTGTTCGGGAGGGGCGGGCGGGCCCGGGTCTGTCCTTGCAATTATGGGGTGATTACCAATCTTCGGCGTTGCGGGTCGCGTTGCCAGGCATTCTCAATATCCGTGAGCCGCACACGTTCCGTTTCCACATGAAGGTCCCCACTGGCAGCATGCGCCATAACTTGTTGCAAGGCATCGACCAGAATGCTGTGAGGTGGAATCCCGGCAGTCCCGAGAATGGTCAGTGCTGTGCTCCGCATCACTGCAGCTGGCAGCGAGATGGTCGGCCCAGCACTTTCCCCAACTTGAACGAAGCGAGTCTCGGACGTGATAACGGCAAACTCCTTGCGCGTGGCCGCGGCCAGAAATGCCTCCGCGGGGCGACCCCACACGTAATCGATCACGACCTGAAAACCTGAATCGCCAGCCTCACGCACAAACGCCTCGCCGAGTTCCTGCGCAGGGGCGTCGAGGCGAATGGTCGCGTCCGCACCAAGCTGATCTAATGTGCTCAGGACCTGTTGGTTGCGTCCAGCAGCAACAACGCGACCTGCGCCGAGAAGCTTCGCTATCTTTACGGCCAGTTTGCCAGTCACCCCAGTCGCACCGAGGATCAGGACGTTTTCGCCCGGCGTCAGTTTTCCGCGGAAAGTAAGCGACAGCCAAGCGGAAACGCCGGGGTTGGGCAGGGCGGCGGCGGTCTCATCATCCACACCTTCGGGGACCGGGAAGGAGAATGCTCGGCGCACGGCCGCGCGTTGTGCCATCGCACCGTAAGGGGCCCGCGCTCCGCCGAAGAACACGCGTTGCCCGTCGCTGAGATGCCCCACACCGTCTGTGCCGCAAACATGCGGAAGGTCGCGCGGACTGGCATAGTGAGAGCCGCTGGCCAGTTGTTTGTCGATAGGTTTCAGCGACGCGGCGTGAACATGAACGATCACCTCGCCGTCACCCGCGATTGGCTCGGGGAATTGCTCATACCTCGGCGGTTTCCCAAGCGTGTGTAGAACAGCAGCATCCATCGTAGTTCCCTTGCGACCGGATCTCGTTCCCTCCATTTTACGCAAGCTGGCCGCGCTACCCAGGAATTGGTTCTCTGCCGTGTTCCAAAATCAAATGTTTTCGAACGCCCGAATTGTCCATTAAGTGCCATCGCGAAGCCCGCCGAGAAAGCAGTAAGAACCTCATGGCATCTCGACTTTGTAAAACATCAAGCCTTCAATCCTGCTTAAAAGATGCTAGACTCCTGCCCGCGAGTTCGCGATGTCGGACCAACGCCCAATTCGGAGGGTTCTTCGTTTTAGCGTGTTCGAAATGGACCTCGAGCAGCGGGAACTGCGTCGGAATGGACTCAAGATCAAGCTCCAGGATCAGCCCTTTCAGCTTTTGGCTGCACTGCTGGAACGACCCGGAAAGTTGATTACTCGCGAAGAATTACGCCAACATCTCTGGCCAGCCGATACCTTCGTCGATTTCGACCACAGCCTGAATGCGGCCGTCCGCAGACTACGCGATGCCTTGGGGGACGACCCCGACACCCCTCGTTTCGTTGAGACTGTCCCCCGACACGGCTATCGCTTTCTGGCCGATGTCCGAGGGTACGGCTCGACAACCGAAAAGATCCAACGTCGGTCGGCTTCGCTGGCAGTTTTGCGATTTCGTCTTCCCCGGAATGCGATTCTCGTCTCGTTGGCTGTTCTCGTGGTGTTTGGTTTGGGAACGGCGCAGTATCTGCTTCGCGGCCGGGTGCTGAGCCCACCCATGAGGACGGTGCCGCTTACAACTTACCCCGGCGCGGAAGATCATCCCGCGTTCTCGAAGGACGGTGAGCAAGTAGCATTTATCTGGGATGGCAATACGGCGCGCGGAACCGATGTTTACGTAAAACGCATCGGAAGCGAGAAACCGTTGCAACTCACCCAGAGTAGTGGTTTCGTGTGCTGTGCTGCCTGGACTTCCGACGACCGCTACATTGCGTTCGAACGATGCGACGAGAACGCTGGCATATTTCTTGTGCCCTCACTTGGTGGCGCGGAAAGAAGGCTCAGAAGAATGGCGGGCTGCAACGGACTTAGCTGGTCGCCGACCGCACAGCTTCTGGTTTTTTCGGAAAAGAGTTCTCCAGATGCGCCTTTCTCCCTGTTCTTCATGTCGGCCGACGATTTGCAGCCGCATCAACTGACATTTCCGACAGACAAAGTAGTTGGAGACCAGGACCCGGTTTTCTCGCCTGACGGAAAATCCGTGTCCTTCATGAGAATCGTTGGAGAGGCAACCGCGGACATTTATACGGTTCCGATATCCGGTGGTGTTACTCGCCGACTGACTTTCGATAACGCGTTCGTGAACGGCGCGACCTGGACGGCAGATTCGAACGATATTGTTTTCTCCTCGTCCCGGAATGGAAGCCAATCACTTTGGGTGGTGCCGGCTGCGGGAGGCGAGCCAACCCGATTGCCTCTGGGGGGCGCTGTCGCGGCCCAGCCCGCAATCTCGCGTGACGGTCATCGCCTCGCCTATAGGCAGGGCTTGATCCGTCCTAACCTTTGGGTGATCGAGATTTCCGACGGCGTTCACTCAAAGAAAGTCGCGAAGCCCTTCTTTTTATCCGCAACCTACAACAACAGTCCGCGATTTTCGCCGGACGGCAAAAAGGTCGCATTCTCTTCGCAGCGCTCCGGCGACCTGGAGGTTTGGACATGCGATGCCGCGGACTGCTCCGATCCCCAGCAGTTGACGTTTCTGAGAGCCGTCAGTGGGACGCCTCGCTGGTCTCCTGATGGCAGGCGGATCGTCTTCGATTCCCGACCACACGAGCATAGCCAGATCCTGATGATCAATGCCGAGGGTGGCAGGCCGGTCGCTCTCACCGACGGCACCGCCGAGGATAAAGTCCCAAGTTGGTCGGCGGATGGAAGGTTCGTCTACTTTTCGTCGAATCGTAGTGGCGCACCGCAGATTTGGAAGGTCACCGTCAGCGGCGGGAAGCCTTCCCAAGTTACGCAGCATGGCGGCTTCGCGGCGTTTGAGTCTTCCGATGGCCGGTTCCTGTACTTCACCAAAGAGAATCAGGCTGGCATCTGGCGAATGGCGACCGGAGGAGGCGATGAGGTCTTAATTCTGCCTCGACCATTACCGGCGCACTGGGGAGATTGGGCCCTGACGGATCGAGGAATTTATTACATGGACGAATCGGGCCAACATCCAGCCATTGAATTTGCGGCATTTCCTAATCAAACGGTGACCAAAGTCGCGGGGTTGGATAGTCTTCCACCTCCTTGGGATCCCGGCTTCGCTGTATCGCCCGACGGAAAGCAGATTCTCTTTTCCCAAGTTGATCGGTCGGCCGTCGATATCATGCTAGTCGAAAATTTCCATCTAGAGTCGCAGTAAGGCGCTTCGACCGTCAGGTCGCTGTCCAGTGGAGTTAGCGCAAGCCTCATCTCGCTCCAGTTTCCTGAGTGACCAGACGACCAATTCAGAAACACTTGTTTGCGGAACGGTCCCTGTGGTCATTTCTGACGCATCAGGGTCAGCAACTTGCAGCAGTGCACGACCGAAGGATTTTGGAACACCAAGGCATGGGTAGTAAAATCGCGCGCCTATGAAACGCGGCAAAGAGGTTCGTAATCTCCAAGGCAACCCGATCAAACGAGACGGACCGAACGAGATACCTGTGCTCATGTTCGTCATGGTGGAGAAAGAGACAGGCGCTTTCTCTCTGCGGTGTGTCTCGAACGATACGGTGATAGATGATCTTCGCAAGCAGGTGCGCTCGACACTTTCCTGACCGACACCGATGAGCTTTACGCGGAATTTCGCAAGCGTTTTGCAAATCGTGAACGTCCAAACTGACTGCGGCCGACGCTACACTCTTTCTTAGCCCCGGCCTGAATCCAACATTCGCGATGAATGTTGAGAACTAGCGCAAAGGAAAGTGGGTGGACGCACCTTCGCCCCTGTTTCGCCTCCTGCCCTGCTACGCTGACTTTTGCTCAGATGCTTCCTATCTTCCAGCCCTTGCCAGTCGTTCGCAGGCCTCGTCCGTTCAACGGATCGGACTGGCTGTTCGAACTCAAGTACGACGGCTTCCGGGCTCTGGCCTACGTTGACTACCACGGCTACAGCTTGGTCGGTATAGACCTTGGAGCCCGGAGCAATCTGGTTCAGGATGTGATCCTGCAAGCTCTTGCGTTTCACATCGGCAATCGTTCTGTCAATACGAGGAGGGCGTCACGATGATGGTTAACTAACAGCGGTGAAGCCGCCGAGGCCTCCGGTGTAGAGCTCTCATGGTTCGCTGGTTGTTTCACTTGGGCACGACCAGGATAGCGCTTCGACAGGAATGTCAGGACTGCCTGGGAACCGCTAGAGTGTCTTGCGAAGGGCGAAATAGTGGCTGTCGGTTGGCCTCCCTCGCAGCGTAGAACTCATAGTCCGCTTGTCTCAACAATTGTCCGATTGCCTCGTAATTGCTGGTCACTTCGCAAAGAATAAGAGGTCGAGCCTGTAGGACTCTCCCGGCACCGCTCAAAACCGCATACTCGATTCCTTCAACATCTATTTTCAAAACTTGTGGAGCAGGAAAGTGATCGAGCAGAGAGTCAAGCGTGACCGCAATGACTGTCTGGGCGACGCCGTTGCCATGTAACGAGTTCGAGGCCTTTCCTTTTTCCGAGAGGTAGAGTCGAGAAACCCCTTGGCGATCGGACACCGCAGCGGGGAGCACCGTTACGGGCAACTTGTTCAGCAGTGCCGACCGATGGATCAGATTTGCTAACCACGTATCAGCTTCGACCGCAACAACTTGCGCTCCAAGAGAACCCGCGGCGAAAGAGAATAGTCCAACGTTTGCACCTATATCCCATACGCTCATTTTCGGGCGCACTAGTTCACGAACCATCGAAAGCAGGAATGGATCGACCTGCGATATGTCTCGTCGCCAATACCCCAGGGCGGAGTCGGGCGAGACGAAAAGAGGGACGCTGCCAAATTCCCGCGGAAGGTGCCGTTTTAATACGACCCCGCGACTCAGATTTTTCAGAATGCGTCGAAACACTAAGGCAGAATACAGCAAGAACCAAGGTTACTGACGTAAACAGGCGACTATAGCACCACGCGTTTGGCTCAACGACAATTGACGTTAATAGGGTTTACACCATCTACTACCTTCGCGCATGGATGCCAACCGAGACACTTTGACGTTCTTCTGGCTTCGGCCTGGCGCCCCACCGCCACGACGACGAATCCAAACGAAAGCAACATTCGGGAAACTTCTGGTGCGGACCTACGTTAAGGTCATAGGCAAAAGATTTTGCCGATCGTCGTGATTTGACAGCCGCCGAATTGTCTCGTCGGACTAGTCGAAGCCTCCCAGGGGTGCGAGCGTCGCATGTTCCGAAGGTTCAGCCTAGTATGTTTCGCCCTTTTGTTCCGTATCTGCAAGTTCGCCCTATTTTGCCAACCAGTCCAAGCATGTTCAGGCGTGTCAACTTCGTACGAATCTTTTGACGCAGCCGCTCGGGAAAATACCTGTAACCCGTTGTCACAATCTCGGGGACTCGCACAAATTCGGCAAGTGGCAAATGCCACCTAAGAAGGTACTCGCCCCAGAGTGTCAACGATTCTGCGTAAGTGTCGGTTCGAACCAGTTCATTTGCCCAAATCGTCTTGTACGTTTCGCCGCCAGGCATTAAGTCGAACGTTCTAATAGACTGAGAGAAACACCATCGAACCAGCTCTTCAAGGAACAGCCTGGAGGGCGAAATGCGGCTCCAAGTCAAGTCGTAAGTGAACATGTGAAACAGAAAGTCGCTTCTGAACCTGTACCCAAAGCCAGCCGAGATTATGATATTTCCATCGGATAGTTTTGCCAGTACCAAGCTCCCCTCATCATGTGCCGACTGAGAAGCGGCGTGGAAAAAAGCACGCATCTCCCGGGAGGCAAGATTCTCCGCACTCCAGCTTTTGTTTCTTGCACGTAGCCATTGCACTTTGTGCCTTATGATCCAATCAATTATTGCCCCGATATCGTTGCCATCTGTGATGAGTTTGAATGACACGCTCGGCAATGCCTCTTTTGCGCGTTTCCATTGCCTCCGTTGATCGCTGATCATTGACTTTGGCCACTGTTTCACATAGCTCTCCCAAGTGGCGTATTTGTCGAGTCGTATCACCGAACACCATCCCCCAACCACAGCCGGCGTACGACCCATGCCATTCAATAATTGATCAATGTTCGACGGGGATCGCAAGTTTTGCAGCAGAACCAGGTCCACACCCGGCGTACTCGTCACCGCATTCCACGCCATTGTCATCCAGTAATTGGCATGTGGGCTCTTTTCGACGATCAGGTCACGGTATTCCAGCGTGTCCGACGAGAGCATTCGTAAGGTTCTTCCATCAATCATTAGCGGCCAGATAAGAACCAGCCGTCTGGCCTGTTTCCCAATCACTACATGAAGTTTGCGTCCTCGCGGCGCTGCGACGAAATTCCAGATATGCCAACACCATCCGAAGCTGTGAAAGAAATGCGCTCCGTCGGATCGCCCCCATAGATCGTTCCACTCTTCTCTCAGGGCAAGAAGACCACCGGTTGTGTCAACCACACTAAGTTCAATCTTCTGACTCGACATCGACGCAATGTCCTTCACACCGGAATTTCCTTTTTGACTTCGAAAACCGGAAACATTGTATGCCCATCTCGCCCGCTCCGACGCTGCGGACTACGACGCATCCCATGGCCATGGGAGGGAGTGCGTATGGTACCTCCTGACGGGCGCAGTCTTCGAGATACTGGAAGTGCGTGTGAAGCGCTTGGATTTTTGAGAAGATGGAGTGTTCGAAGTGCGGTCGGAAGTTCCATTCCAAGGCAGCGGGTGAGGGGTGTCGCCTTCCTTCAGGCCTCAGTACAAGAAAAGTTTCCCGTTGAGTCTCCAGAGTTACGTGAATCGAGGGCTGGGCCTTTTTTTCGCACAGCAATTATGAAGCCTACCAGTCCCGTTGCGAGCAAGAGTAACGATGCAGGTTCTGGCACTTGAGCGGGCAAGTTGTTGTAATCAACTCCCGATGCCGTACTGATAACCGCGTTCGCGTCCTGATTCCCATTGGACGCTATGTTCACCCGACCGCGGAGCACAAGCGCAACGCGATGCTTAGGTACGACGAAATCCTCAAGGGCGAGAAGAAACAGACCGAGCAGGAAGGAAGGCCGAATTGATCGCTGCGAGCCCTGTCCGCTTTTTGTCCGCCCCTGAGGTCAAAGCAGGCCTATTTTCTCCCACCGAGAACCAATCGAGGACGAAACGCGGGAACACAGGCAAAGACGGTAGATTCAGCTACATCGAAGAAAAAATTGGAGGCGCGGGTCGGAATCGAACCGACGTATAAAGGTTTTGCAGACCTCTCCCTTACCACTTGGGTACCGCGCCCCTCAACATTGAAAAAGCCCTCGCCAGCGCGGGGCTTTCTTAATCAAAAATCTGGAGCGGGAGACGGGGGTCGAACCCGCGACATCGACCTTGGCAAGGTCGCGCTCTACCACTGAGCTACTCCCGCTCGGCGTGTTTGATTATAAACAGGTGGCGAGATTGCAGCAATGCACGGTGCCGTCTGTGCAGTTTTACGCATGAGCGGGGGGCGCTCGCGCCTACATTTTCATGGATTCGGCGGTGATGCGGTTGCGGACGTCCCATAGGTCTTTGTAGAAAAGGTGCTCCATGCGCTGGTGCAGAACTTCTACCGGAGTGCCCATGGTGCCGACTACTCCGCCGCCAATGATGCGCTGCGCCAGCTTGAGGTGGTGAAAGCGGAACAGGTGGACGCGTTCGTCAAAGTCGAGGAGACGCTCCGCCACGTCATGCAGGGCAAAAAAATCCGCGTGGCGGCGGTAGAGGTCGTCCACGGTCAGATTAAGCTTGCCTAACTGGGACTGGAAGGCCTCACCCAGACGCGGGCCGATATGCAGCAGTCCGAGGAAGCCGGGGGAGTCGAGGCCGCTGCCGTGCCCCAGGCCAGCGCGAATCAGATGATAGTCGTAGGGCGTGATGGTCTCCAGTTCGTGCAGCATGGAGATGGGATACTCCAGCATGTGATTGCCGCGGCGGAGCAACCGGGCGGAGTTGAAGAAATCTCCTTCGGCGATCAAGGCGCGGGCCCGTTCGAGTTCCCACGCAACGCCTTTCAGCAGCAGCTCTGAGGCCTGGTGGACGACCTGGAAGGTCATCTCGTCGGGGTGCAGGAATTCTTCCGGACTTTTCTGTAGCGACAATAGTTCATCGGTACGCAGGTAGCGTTCGTAGTCCGACGCGCCTTTGCCGGGCAGAATCGGTTTTCGCAGGTCATCCATGCTGCGCGCCCTTCCAGTCCGCGAACCGCCGGGTCAATGGGGATAGTCGAAGCGATATCCCTTGGGCTCGTTTCCGGAGAGATGGCGCGTGTTGTAGTCGAGGAAGTATGCGACGTGCGCATCATCTAGCGGGAACGACCGGCCCTTGGGATAAGGATATGTGCCCATGGTTTTGAAGGGCAAGGGATGGACCGTGTTGGCCTCAGCGGCGTAGAAGTCCATATCTTTTTCGTAGCCGTTGGCGACGAAGAAATAATCCCGCACCCAACCTTGGGGCAACGCCGGAAGCTTCGCCGAATCGAAGTCGAGGGCTACTTCATCCCCAGATCCGAAGACGGCCAGCCGGTCGTCAAATCCGGTAAGCAGAGGACGCACGTCGCCGTAACGCGTGTATTCTCCCGCCGGTCTCGCGTACGGCCCAGTCGGACTGGTCTTCTCGTAGACGTACAGCACGTTGCCGGGAGGCTGGTTTTCAACTTTCAGTGGGAAGCCACGGTAACGCAGATCGGCGCGCGCCAGTGGAACCGGCGTTAGGCGCGCATTGCCGTTCTGCTCCGTCCGATTGATCAGAATGCTGTCCCAATAAATCTGCAGGTTCGTAGTGATGCGGATGCGCCGCGTTCCCAGCGGCAACTTGTCCGTCAGATCGGCGGTCATGGTGCGCGGGCCACCGGCGGGGAAACCCAGGTCGTCAATTACGCGCACCCAGTTTCCGCTCGCGTCTTGCGCCTCGACGTAAGGCGCGACTGGTTCGATCCCGGACTGGTACGCGGCGTACATACTCGTAGCGCTGAAGTACTCAATCTCGCCGTGCATCATGAGCCAGAGCGGGCCGCCGCCATAGGCTTCGCCGAAATCTAGCTCGAGCATGTGCGTTTTAGTGAAACCCTGAAAGGGCAGGACGTCGAAGTCGCCAAAGTAACGATGCGCCAGCAAGTCGGGCAAAACATTGTGGCCATGCTCATCCCGCGCTGCGGCAGGCGCCACGGCTCCGCGGCTATAGACAACCTTGAACGGCGGATAGGGTGGGTTGCTGGCGAAATATTCGTTGGGAAATACATCAACCGCGCCGGGATGATCCACGGCCAGCAACTTCACCTGGTCGAGATATACGGCTTCTTCCAAGGGCTCCATGAAGCGGAAACTGAGTCTGCCTTCTTTTTCACGAATGGAGCTGCGGGCCACCTTGATATATTCCGTCGCCCGTGGGATGTCGCGCTGGCCGGGCCCAGTCCAGTGACCGACCACGCCCGCGCCCAGCATGTCCCCCACCAGTTTGTAGTGCGTGCCGTCCCAGGCGAAAAGCGTGGGACAGGAACTGCCGCGGCGATCCATTTCGATAAAGCTGTGGTCTTTCATTCCGGCGATCTGAATTTCGTCTTGGATCACTCCGGAAGGCCACAGCATGCGCACCACGTCGGCCTCTTTGGCTTGGCCGAGTCCGACGATGAAGTCGGTTGAGTTCTGTCCCAGGTAGCCAGACGATCCTGCGATCTCGAATTTCTGGCGATTCGCCCCAGAAAAGACCTCAACTTTTGTGCCAATCGCGCTCTTGTTGTCAGCCAAGCCCTTGAACGAAAGCCGCAGCCAGTTGTTCTGGTTGCCGCCTTCGTTGCGGAGCAGCACCACTGGCGCGTGACTCTGCGTGATGAGCAAGTCGGTGGCGCCGTCGCCGTCGTAGTCGCCGGTGATGATGGCGCGGGGGTCTTTTAGCTGAATCTTGTCGAGACCGACATCGGCGGAGACGTCTTTGAAGCCGTCTGGCCCGAGATTACGGAAGAGGCGGACTTCGCCTTTGCCATCGGCAGTTTCTCCTACCGCGACCAGGTCGATCCAGCCATCGTTGTCGTAATCGAAGGCGGCCACGCCCCAGGCGCGAGTCCAGTTCGTCGTTGGAAGATCAACTAAATCGAAGCTCTTTCCCTGATTGTTCCGCCAAAGCGTGATGCCGCGCGCACTCCACTGGGGGAAGGCGAGATCCATCCAGCCGTCATGGTTGAAATCGAGTACCGCAACCGCGCCCGGCGAGGAAGGAGGCATCGATCCGGCCCAAGGCTGCTTAAGCGGGAATTTACCTTCTCGCGGATTCTCGAAGATCAGGGGCGGCACGAACGCCTCGGTTAGAACAAGATCGATGGCGCGATCGTTGTTATAGTCCGTTCCGACCGCCGCGATGCTGGGCATCGTACCTTTAAGGCCCGTCTCTTCTGTAGCGTCGGTGAAGGTCCCGTTGCCGTTGTTCCGCAATACGACATTCCGTCCGACCTTGTCACTTGCCATTGAAACCACAAATTTACGCGGATCGTATTGGTTATCGAAACGGGTGACGTAGAGGTCAAGATCACCGTCGTGATCGTAGTCGATGAAAGTAAGGCCCATGTTTAATCCATCGCTCTTGATGCCTGCTGCGTCCGTCACGTCCCTGAACGTGCCGTTTTTCTCATTGTGCAGTAGTAGCACGCGACCGTTAAGGCTGACGGCGAGATCGGTGGCACCGTCGTTGTCATAGTCTCCCGCGGTGCATCCAATCGCGTGAACGGACGGATCAAGTCCGGCTTTCTGCGTGACGTCTTCAAACTTGCCATTGCCCGCGTTGTGATAAAGCGCCAGGCCGCCTTGCGGACCGTTGTCGGGGAGAAAAATGTCAGGCTTGCCGTCGCCGTCATAGTCAAGAAAACATGCACCCGGCCCGAGGAAAGACGCCAGGTCACTGGCTGTTCCAGACGACGGCTTCGACGCCAGCCCCGCCCTCTCGGTCACAGGCACGAAGCGCACCGCAATCGGCGGCAATGCCTTCTGCGCGGCCCCCGCTGCTTCTTCGACCAGCGAATACTTTCCCTGATCTCCGTAAGCCAGTCCGATCGGCGATCCCAGCTTGCTCTGCGTGATGTGCTGGAAGCGGACCAGGTGTTCGCGGGCCTGGACGGCATCACCGGACTGCTGGAAGGCGCGTGCAATGCCGAATTCGGCCGAAGCGTGCAGTGGATTCAACTTCAGCGCATGCTGGAAAGCGTCAACGGCCTGCGGGTATTGCTTGAGCTGCGCTGATGCTGCCCCGAGAAAGTACCAGCTGTCAGCGTCATTGGGATCGATTTCGGTGACGCGGCGAAAGGCGTCAACCGAGCCCTGCGGATTGTCCGAATTCTTGTATAACAAGCCCAGGCTGAACCAGGCGTGGGGGTCATTGGGCACATTCTTGCGGGCGGCCTCCAACAACACTTTCGCGTGATCGATGCGGGCCAGGTTCAGCAGGGCGATCCCCTGGTTTAGCGACGCGATCTGGAGTTTGGGGTCGAGAGCCGAGGCGTCCTGAAAAGCCTTGAGACCTTTTTCGAAAAGCTGCTGGTTCATGTACGCTGCGCCCAGATTGTTGAGGCGCGCGGCTTCAGTGGCAGGGTCCGATTTGGAATGTGAGTCTTGGGGTGCGGCCGCAATAATTGTGGCTGCGGCCAGGGCGACGCAGGCGCAGAGCAACAGACTTCGCTTATTCATGCCAGAAATAAGTAAACCACAAAGCAGATACGGAAAGTAGGGCCGACCTCTGGCCGCCCCATAGGAGAGCGGGACGCCCTCCCGACAGCCGGCCGGACGCCGGCGCTACGGTCGGAACCCAATCAGATATTCGGATGCGCGTAACCACCGCACTGGTGTTCCAAAGCCGCTGCCACTGAAATGACCACTTCCTCTTGCCAAGGGCGCGCTATCAGTTGCACTCCGATGGGCAGTCCTTCTGGCGACTTCCCTACCGGTACTGTGACCGCGGGAGTGCCTAGCAGATTGAACCATTCGGTGTAGCTCCAAGCGTCGAGATAGCGAACGGTCTTTCGCTCAACCTGCCAGCTGCGCTCGCCATGCCGGAACGCTGGAATCGAAGCCACTGGACAGAGCAGGACAGGATAATCTCGCATCTGAGCAAACATCTTTATGCGTAGCTCGTCGCGCTGGATCCAGGTATCGAGCAAAGACTGGCCGGTATGAGACGGCTGGGCCGCCACTCCCCTGGAAAACTCTTTGAGCATCGGGCTCAGGTCATCTTCACGGTCCCGAGTCATCGGACCGAGCACCATTCCGCCGGCGATGCCAAACAAGTTCCACCATAGCTTACGGGCGAGTTCGAGTCCTTCCGGCCGGAAAGGTTCTACCTGAAAGCCCGCACATCGCAGGGCCTCGGCGGCAGTTCTCACAGCCGCGCGCGTTTCCGGCGTGACCGGCGTGCGGCCGTCCTCTTCGAAATAGCCGATGCGGAAGCGCTTGAGATCATCGTCGGCGGGCCAATGTAGCGGTACCGGCGCGGCTGAGGGATCGCCATCATCCGGACCCTGCATGACCTCAAACAGGACCCTCAGGTCATCCATGTTGCGGGCCATCGGTCCGACGACGCCCAGCAGAGCGAAGGGCCCGACTGACCCGGGAAAATGTCCGGTTGCGGGAATGCGGCCGGGAGTGGGTTTCAGACCGCAGATTCCACTGAAGTGGGCCGGCTCACGAATCGAACCACCGCCATCGCTTCCCACTCCGCCGGCGGACATACCGGCTGCAATCGCCGCCGCTTCCCCGCCGCTCGATCCGCCGGGCGTGCGAGTGAGGTCCCAGGGATTGTTGGTTTGTCCATAAAGAAGATTGTCGGTCTCCCAGGCCATGAGCAGTTCCGGCGCATTGGTGACGCCGAGAATGACGGCGCCGGCCTGGCGCAGACGGGCGACCAGCGGGGCGTCCCGCTGACCCACGATTCCGGCGCGCAATTTAGTTCCGGCTTCCCAACGCAAGCCCGCGACTTCGATCGAACTCTTAATGCTGAGCGGGACGCCGTGCAACACGCCGAGTTCTTCCCCGCTACCAGCGGCGGTTTCCGCCACCTGGGCTTGCCGCCGCACGCCTTCGGCAGCAACGTGAACAAAAGCGTTTAACTTCGGATTCAACTCCTGGATGCGGGTGAGATGCGCTTCGACAAGCTCAACCGGTGACAGTTTTTTCTGCCGGATTTGCTGGGCCATGGAGACAGCAGAAAGGAAAGTTAGGTCGGACATGCGATCTCAATGAAGAGAAAACCGAGTCTAGCATGCGGCTAAAGGATTGATGCAGGGTACAGATCAGAGAGAAGGGTTAGGAGGAACCTGCGGCTGCGCGGCGAGCTTTCGCGAGCCGCACGACGGAGCGTGAGACTGCCTTTTTCTTGGAGTCCCGCTTGCCAAACCAGTGTTTCAGATATTTTCGCGAAGCCGGCGTCAGGCGGGAGAAGAGCATGCCGGCGCGCCCGCCATCGTCGGCCCAGATGACCTCGCCCATCCCCTCGACCATGTGAGTAGTGCCGGGCAAAACGAAGCGCAGCGGGACCTGCTGTACCGGTGGCAAGGGTTCGGGAGCTTGCAGTGCCATACCGTTCTGGTTCAAATCGAGCACCATCGCCGGCAGCGACGCGATGCCGAACTGGAGGTAGACCAGCGATTCCAAACTCTGCCGTGGAGACTTCCTGCGGTCCTGACGCATGAAGCCCCGCCCGGCGCGCAGGCAGCGAACCATTTGCTCGACCCCGAGCGGCTTATAGAAGATGAAGTTGGCCCCAGCTTGAAAGACTTCGGCGATTTCGGTCTGTGCCCCGATCATCCCGAAGATCACCGGGCGGCGCCGCGACGGCGCCAGGCGAGCCATCCGGGCCACCGTGGCCGCACCCGGCAAATCGAAATCAATGACCAGGGCTGAGTAGTGCCTCTGCACCGTTAGGTCCAGCGCCTCCGGTGCCGACAGGCAGACCTCCTGTTCCATACCCACGTCATCCAGCGCCTTCCCCAGGACTCGCAGGTGCTTTTCCTCGCGGCACATCAGCAGGGCATTGAACGCCATAAGCCCGCAGCTTACGGTGGCGAGGGCCCGCGGTAAAGTAACCCCGGTAATCGCCCGCTGCTTACCGTCGCAGGAAGGCCGTTCTCTTTCGTAATCTGCCGCGGCTAGACCGGCAATGTCATAGTAGGCAATGACGTATGCCTCATTCCAAACAGGCAAATGACGAGCGGCGCGCCCCTCGGGTCAAATTGGCCGGAACCGTTTTGGCTCTGGTCCGGCTGGAGAGCGGACGACAAATAAGGGCCCGACTGCACCAGCTTTCCTTCACCGGCGGATTGCTCCACCTCGACGCTCCTCTCGATGAAGGCATCAAGGCAGAAGTGATGTTTCACGTAGGCGGCAGCACGATACGCAGCAAGGTCGCTGTGCTTTTTCCCATGTGGGCCACCCAGGGCTGTCTGCAGCCCTTTGAATTCGCCGACCTCGGTGAAGATGACCGTCTGAAACTCAAAGCTGACCTGGAAAAGCTCTTGTTTTCTCCCGACGCTGGCACGGACGAAGAAGAGCAAGCTTCCGAAGCAGCCGCGGGTTCGGGAGAATAGTTGGAATTCAGCA
>Ga0134124_10000741_pt1 | contig 26300 bp, 16 predicted proteins | sample KB304_FD_96880 | JGI IMG/M metagenome (GOLD analysis project Ga0134124, IMG submission 96880) | Terrestrial soil microbial communities without Nitrogen fertilizer from Kellogg Biological Station, Michigan, USA - KB3-0-4 | ecosystem: Environmental > Terrestrial > Soil > Unclassified ... | reverse complement strand
GAGGAGGTAGCAGTAAACCGAACCTAGACTGAAGATGCCATTCAGCACATCCTTTCTTTCTGTTACCCAGACAACCGACTCCACCCGCAGAGGGTGAATGGCAAAAATAAGGCCGGCCAGCAGTGGCATGCAAGTTCGGAAAAGATCCTTTTCCTCCTTGCCAGGAGATAGCGCCAGGATTCTGGCGGCAATAAGCACAACAATTGCACTATTGGCTGCATGAAGCAGGATGTTGGTCAGATGGTAACCTTTAGGATCGAGCCCCCAGAAATGATAGTCTGCTGCAAAAGATATCCAGGTCAGCGGCATCCACCACCCCGCGTGCGTCTCGGTGAAAACGGATACCAGCATCTGAGGATTGAATTTTCTGATAACCGGGTTATCGATGATATAGTAGGGGTCGTCGAAATTGACGAAGTCACAGGAGAGAGCTCGCAAGTAGACGAACAAGCAGACGAAGGCTACCGCGCCAGCGGAGTAAATGGCGATTTGTCTGGCGGTGATGGTTGGGTTCACGATATTCTTTCCGTATGCAGTCGAGTCGCTCCGGCTGGTAAGCCTCGTCAATTGTTGCTTTTGTCGCCTGCTTTAGCGGGCAGACTGTTTCCGCCAAGCAAGAAGATAAAAATTATTGCCACTAAGCGCAAGGTAAATTTCCGGGGACTCTTCCTGTTTGCATGATGGAGTATCGGCCTTCCACAGCTCTTATGGACAATAGAAAGGTTGCGCGTGACTTTCAGTAAAGACAATCTTGCCATCGCTGCATTGGCCGCCTGCATCACTCTGCTGGTATTCCTGAGAGCTCTTGGCGGCGATTTCGTCAACCTGGACGACCTGATTTTCGTCAAGAACAATCCTTACATACGGCATTTGAACGGAGAACTGCTTGCCTGGGCCTTTTCCGTTCGAGCGCTCGATCTGTTGATTCCCTTTACCTGGATCTCTTTTGCCCTCGATTATCGCCTCTGGGGTCTCAACCCGCATGGTTTTCACTTGACCAATGTGCTCTTGCATGTGGCAAACACTGCTCTGGTGGCGCTGATTGCCGCCGAATTGGCATCTGGCATGCCTGTAGGGTTGGCAGATAATGACGGGCAAACCCGGCAGCGCAAGCTGCGTCTCCGGATTGCACTACTGGCAGCGCTCTTTTTCGGGATTCATCCCTTGCGTGTGGAGTCGGTGGCCTGGATAACCGAGCGCAAAGACGTTCTGAACGGGCTTTTCAGCCTTGCATCAGTTTACTGTTATCTGCTTTATTCCGGGAAAAAAATGACAACCGGCGGAGGGGGGCGGGAATATCTCCTTTCGCTGATCCTGTTCAGTTGTTCCCTGCTGGCAAAGCCGGTAAGTGTCGGGTTGCCGCTGCTGTTTCTGGTGTTGGATTGGTACCCGTTGCAGAGAGTCCGTCTGGTTGGTTTGCGTACGACAGCGCGGGAAAAAGCTCCGTTTTTCGTCATCTCGATCGCAATCGGCCTCCTGACTATTTTTTTGTTTAGCCAGAAAAATTTGCTGATCGGTCTGGCCAAACTCTCTCTGGTCGACCGCTGTCTTCTCTCCGGTAATGCCCTGTTTGAATACTGCCGCCTTCTGCTGTTTCCGGTCGGGATCCTGCCATATTATGAACTGCCTGATGCTATCGGCATTTCGTATCTGTGGAAGAGTCTGGCAGTGATAGCCTTCACCATCGTCAGCCTGCTGCTGGCCCGTAGATGGCGATGGCTTTTGGCCGGGTGGCTTTGTTTCCTCCTGCCGGTTATTCCGGTGCTGGCTTTTTTACAGAATAATGGTGTCGCTTTTGCGGCGCGTTATACCTATCTCCCTTCGATTGCACCCGCAATGGTTGCCGCCTTTGGCATCGCAGTGCTGCTTGATAGTCTGGAGGGGGAGATGCGAATCTTCCGGAATGCCGCAGTCCTGGCACTTTTCCTTCTGATGCTGTTTTACTGCGGGATGACCTACCGGTTGACCGGTGTCTGGCACGATACAGAGAGCCTCTGGACAAGGGTTATTGAGCTGAATCCGGATACGAACAAATATATGGACCGGGGGGTCTATTATAGTATTAACGGCAGGCCTGAGGCCGCTGCCGCGGATTTTTCCAGCGCTATCGGGTGGCTTGCCAGGAGTGGCAAGGCTCCTGATCACAACGCCTATGCTTTTCGCGGATTGGCCGAATTTGATCTCCAGATGTACGAAGACGCGGTGGCGGATTTTTCCACTGCACTGGCAATCAAGCCTCATCCGACCTATTATTATTACAGAGGCTTGGCATTGCAGGCTTTGGGCATGAGTGAAGAGGCCGAAATCGATTTTGAGCTGGCAGGACCGAATCCTCCGCCGATAGATACATTCTGATACATGGGAGCCGGGAGTTAGATAATTAGTAGAGTTCAATGCAAAAATAATGTCGGCAAGATGGTTTTCAGGTAGAATGGTCCGATTACTAAATGCAGCCCAAAGGTGACACAATGCTGAGTGTTACGCAGGAGTCGGTTGAATGAAGATAAAAAACCTGTTGAAAATGGGATTTGCATCACTGAATGCCAATCTGACCGGGGCAAAGACGCCGCTCAATGTAATGATATCTGTTACCAATAGATGTCCGGCAAGGTGCAGTTACTGCAATATTCCGAATCGACAGCAGCGGGAAATGACGACGGAGGAAGTAATTCGTCTCTTTGACGAACTGAAAACCCTCGGCACCCAGCGGATTGCTCTCTGGGGCGGGGAACCGCTTATTCGGGACGATATCGGCTATCTCATCGAATACGCGAAAAAGGAGTGTGGTTTTTTCGTCAGTATCGACACCAACGGCTATCTGCTGCCTCAAAAGATAGACCAGCTTGATCCTGTAGATGTTGTGGTTTTGAGCTTTGACGGGCCACCACAAGTTCATGACGAGAACCGGGAGCAGGGGAGTTATGAGAAGGTTCTGGATGCTCTTCGTGTTGCCAGCAAAAAGCATAATGTTTTTACGATAACTGTCCTCACGAACAGAAATGTAGGGCATATTGACTTCATTCTTGAAAAAGCCAGAGAGCTCGGATTTTCATGTACTTTTCAACTCCCTCACCACACAAAAAGCCTGGCTTCAGAGAACGAACACACTTTTGTTTCTGACAATGAAGCGTATCGCCAGGCAATAAAGCATCTGATAAAACGAAAGCGGGAAGGGTGGCCGATTGTTTCCAGCTACCAGTACCTGAGGCGTCTTCTCCAATGGGAAGACTACAGTAAATATGTGTCAACCGACAGAAAGGGGCTTACCTGCTGGGCAGGGAAACTTTACTGCAACGTGGATACCGACGGTTCGGTATATCCCTGTTCCGGGACTATCGGGGTTGTGCCGGCGAAAAACTTTCTTGAAGCCGGATTCAAGAAGGCTTTTGAATGTATCGGTCTCCCTGAGTGCAATTCCTGCATTGCCTCCTGTTTCACGGAGTATAATTTCATGCACTCTTTTCAGTTCCAGGTCATCTGGAACTGGTTGCTCTACACCAAGAAAAGGCGAACTTCTGATATGGTGAAGGCTGTTGAATAGAGAGCGGATTGTCATAGCCGGAGCCGGAATCGCCGGTCTTACCCTTGCTTACGAGTTATGTAAGAACGGTGCCGATGTCACCGTTATTGAAAAGGAGTCTTCGGTCGGTGGTCTTGCCAGAAGCTTCGAGTACGAAGGCGGGTATACCTTTGATGCCGGTCCGCACAGGTTCTACACGGAGTCTCCTGCTGTCCTGCGGCTGATTCATGAAATTCTGGAAGATGATTTTCTGACTATGCCGCGAAAAAGTGGCGTGAGAATGTTCGACAAGTATTTCGAGTGGCCGCTGCGATTCGCCGATCTTTTCCGGATGCCTCTGCGGGAATGTCTCTCTGTCGGCATCGATATGCTTAGGAGGGAGTCGCAGGAAGGAACGAGTTTCGAGAATTACATTCTTGCCTCTTACGGCAGAACCCTGTATGAAATTTTTTTCAAGCCCTACACGGAGAAGTTCCTCAGGATTCCGTGCCGCGACATATCCCAACATTGGGCATTGACCGGGATTGACCGGGCAGTGATCGACAGCAGCATCAAGGTAAATAACGTTTCAGCACTGGCGAAATCGTTTTTTTATCCGAAACCGCCACTCCAGTTCATCTATCCGAAAAGCGGCGGCATTGGTGTCTTTGCCGAAAAACTGCAGAAGAGAATTGTGGAGCTTGGCGGAAGAGTGATTCTCTGTAACGAAGTTTCCGGCATCGGTAGAAACGGCTGCAGTATCGAAAAGGTAACGGCGGGTGGCGTTCATTATGATTGCGACACTCTTGTCTGGAGTGCGCCGATATCCGAGCTGACGGAACTTCTTGGAGTTACCGCACCCGCGCTCTCATACCTGAGCCTGGTGATGTACAACTTCATGATAGTTTCCGAGATCAGGCCGACCTATCAGTGGTGCTATTTTGGCGCAGAAGATGTGCCGTTCAACAGAATCTCCTATCCGACACTTTTCAACCCTGCTCTGGCACCTCAAGGGGAGATCGGGATTTGTGTCGAAGTGACCTGCAGGCAGGGTGAGGTTGTCTGGCAGAATCCTGAAGCCATGACTGAGCAGATTGTGGAAAGCATGATTGCTAACGGTGTGATCAGGTCGAAGACGGAGATTCGCGGTTGCCGTATCGAGAGAGCAGGGAGTGCCTATCCGGTTTATACCCTTGATTATGCAGATAAACTCGCAGAGGCGTTTGCACAGGTCAGCCGTTTCAAAGGGGTCCAACTCCTCGGACGTACAGGCAGGTTCTGGTACAACAACATGGACCATTCCATTGAAGATGCACTTGAAGTCGGAGAACAGCTCGTGAACCGAAGCAGGGCCGGGCGTCCGGAAGAGAAATAACGAGGTACAGGATGCATCGCAAAACTCTCTTGGCGCTAATTGCACTTCTCTCCCTTGCAGCAGGCTTGATGGTCAATTTTTCCTTAAGGTATGCACCCTTTACCCTGGTTATTCAGACAAAGACGCTGGAGAAAGGGAAACGTGAAGTAGTTTGCATCGATCAGGGCGGGCAAGAGGTGCGAATACCATTTGAAATCGGGAGCGATTCCGGAGAACCGGCTGTTTACAGCATTGAGCTGCCCCGCAGGTTGTTAAAGAGCGTTACAATCCCGCCGTTGGCAGCACCGGGACGTTACGAAATCGAGGGGCTTACCCTTTCCAACCACGTAATCAGTTATCAGTGGAACGGTTCGACGGATTGCAGCAGCCGTCTGGCCTCAGAGCCTGTCGGCGTTCATGCCCCGTGCACTGCCGACTCCCCGGCTGTCAGTACCTCGGAAGACGGTTCGATCACCATAACAAAAATCTCTGTTACCGGAGTGCCGGAAAAATCTTTAACAAGAGTCGGCAAAGCGGCAGTAGTTGCAGTGCTGTTTTTTCTTGCAGGTCTATACCTGTTGCGGCCGGTTGCCGAAGGAGCTGTCAGATCGGCTGCCTGTCTGGAACGGGCAGGGTGGCTGCTTTTCATTGCCCTTTATCTGTATCAGTTGTCAATGCTCTGGAACTATGCGGTCGATCTTCCTTTCTGGGAGGAGTGGGAGTTCTTCGAAGCTGATGCACTGCAGAGAGGCCTTACCCTGGAATGGCTATTCCGCCACTTCGGTACCAACCAACAGGTGGTGGTCTTCACCAAGCTGATGGCTTGGCTTGACTACAAGCTCTTCGGACTTGATTTTGCCAAACTGAAGTTGATGAACTACCTTGTTTTCGGGTTGTTTCAGCTTGCGTTGGTAAAGTTTGTACGTCAGGTGTCAGGGCATCGCTTCTGGTTCGTGCCGCTCTTCATGCTTTTTCTGCTCTCACCCTTGGCCTATGAGGCTCACGCAGCATCATTCCAGTCAGGGGAGATATTCGTGCTGCTCTTTTCAACCCTGATGCTTTGCTATTCTGCCCCGGAAAAACCGGGGAGATTGGAATCGGGGCTATTTTCTGCTGCTGCGGTCGGGGCTATCTTTTCAATGCATACCGGTGTGGCTGTTGCCGGGATTCTGCTTGTGGGAAGATCGGTGTTTATTCTGTTCAGGATGCTGTCAAAAGAGGGGGACAAGCGTGATGCGGTCATCAGTCTCATCATCAGCTGCCTGATTACATTTTCGGGGATTATTTTCTGGTTCACGGGGTTCAGAAATCCGACAGAAGCATCCGTTCGTCTTATGCCGACTGAGGGGAGGTTCTGGGTGCAGTTTTTTGATCTGCTCTCCTATGGCTTCGGCCTTGACAGCTCAAATCCTCTTCCCGGTCTGGTTATCCTGGTTTTCCTGCTTGTGCCGCTGATCCTGCTCCTGCTTGATGGAATCAGTAGATGGAAGGGGGGTACCTGGCAGATCATGCAGGCGATAATTGTTCTGCTTGCAATTGCTGCAATGATAACTTTCGGGCGCGGAGCAACGTTCACAACCTTGAAGCTTTCAAGATATACGGTCTATATTACCCCTCTGGTCCTGTTTGGGGCGCTTGCCTGGGGGCTTGCACTCAGGGAGAGAAAAGCACTTGCGGGCGTAATGGCTGCTTTCTGGGTTTTCTGCTTTGTAGCATTCAGTGATAACTGGAATTACAGTATTTATCGTGATCTGAGACAGATGGATCTGGCGACTCTGGAGTGCGTTGAGGCTTACAACAATGGCAGCGGGGATGGCAACTGTCCTGATACACACGGCGTGCCGATAGGCAGATTTTTTGATAATGCCAGAAAGCTTGACATAAACTTTACCCGGCAGTTTTCCCGGTACGGTCAACCGAAGTAATGTTTCATCTGCCGGTACATCTTTGCCCGGAACAGTATCTTCTTTAGCGAGCGCTCTCTTACTGCGTCCTTCAGGGTCTCCAGCGCTGAAGAGAGCATAACCCGCCAGCGCCGCCCCTTCAGAATTCTTCTCCTGGCGGCGTAGATCTCCCTGTAGTCCAGTCCGGCGATCGGTCTGTTCCCGGCAGATTCGTCAAGATAGTAATCATGTGCCGCATGACTTCCTTCCTGCAACCTCCCCACTTTCTTACACTGGTCGAAAAGATCTGTCCCGATGAACGGAGTCGCAACTGATATGTGAACCGTGTCCGGTCGCACTGTATCCAGAAGTTTTTCGGTTGCTTTGAGTGTTGCAACCGATTCTCCGGGGAGCCCCAGCAGGATGTATGCGTGAATTCTTATGCCATGCTTTCTGGCAAGGTTCACGGCATCAATGCCCTGCTGCACGGTTGTTCCCTTTTCGCATGAGTCGAGCATCTCCTGGCTTCCCGACTCAAGACCAAGCAGCAGATAGTACGTATTGATGGCTTTCAGAAGCAGGATTATCTCTTCGTTGATCAGGTCTACCCGGCTGTTGATGCTGAAACGAATTTTGCCGGCGAGTCCGGCTGCTTTCAGGGCGTCGAGGAATTGCTCCAGCCAGACTCTGCTGACTGTAAAGAGATCGTCGACAAAAAAGAAATCACGTATCCTGTAGCGGCGGTAAAGAAGTTCCAGCTCTTCAACCACGTTTTCCGGAGACCGGCTTCTTATCTGTTTCCCGAAAAGATGGAAAAGGGTTGGCTGGCAAAAAGTACAGCGAAAGGGGCAGCCGCGGATAGCGGAAACATTCAGGGCCAAGCCCTGCAGGTACCTGGGGAAGGTATCGAGGAGCTCGCGGTCGGGAATCGGCAGGGAATTCAGGTCGTTGATAAATTCCCGTGCCGGATTGACGACCGGAATTCCATTTTGCCTGAAGCCGATCCCGTTTACTCCGGAAGGATCAGTGTTATTTCCTATGGAGCGGACCAGCTCGGCAAAGGTGAGTTCTCCCTCACCGAGGACGACAAAATCAATGTCCGGGTTCCTCAAGGTTTCCAGAGGGGCGATTGTCGGGTGAGGACCTCCAGCTACGGTGATGTAGCCGTTTCGCTTTGCAGCGGCAAGAATTTCTTCCCCGTTTGGCATCAAGTCTGTCGAGCAGGATACCGCAACTATATCGGGCGAGATGATACATATTTCCTGATTGATACGGGACAGATCATGGTCGAATGAAGCATCGAGCAGTGTTATGTCGTGTCCCGCATCACGTAGTATGGTGCCGAGCAGCATAATCCCGAGAGGTGCCCAGAGCCCGTGCATCTGGTGGAACAGGCGGGGATAGACAAGAGCAATCTTCATCTCGATGTCTCAATCGGGTTGATGGCGAAGAGCACCCAATCCCCTACGGCAGAAAGCTCTCGCCATTCATTCACTCCGTCACGGTAAAAAGGAATTCTGAAGAGCAGTTCGTTGTGGATTGATGAGCGGTTGAGTGCTACCAGGGAGACCCCTTTCCCCTGCAGCAGTTTTGCCGTCTCCAGGAGGCCCTGTTTTGTCGACAGGATCGGGCTGACTTCACTGCTCCAGACAATTACCGGCCTGAAACGGGTTTCACGTTTCAGAATCACGGCAAGGTACGGGCTGTCGGTAAGTACACCCGTAGCAGGTGTATCAAGGGCTTCGATTCCTCTGGCAAATTCCCTGTTGGCTTCGCAGAACTCGGGGGCTTCACCTTTGGTTGAAAGAAGAGCGGCTGACAGTTGCCCTGTCTGCAGCGGAAAGGAGAGTGCCGAGAGTATCCCCCAGAGCGCTGCCGGGATCAGCAGCCAGGACACGCGCCTCCACGGCTCCTTGTCCAGCCGATCGAGAGCATCTCCGGTAACAATGGCCAGGATTACGACTGCTGGAGCCAGCACACGCATGCTGTAGAGCACTCCGCCGGAAGTCTTGCCGATCGACCAGAGCCAGAAAACGGTGATGATTGCCAGGGAGAGAGCCCAGTGGGCCGTCTTTCTTCCTTTGATAAAAAGGAAGGGAATGGCCAACAGTGCGACAGAGCCGCCGGTAATCAGTTCTCGCCCGACGAAAAACCAGTCTTTTGCGCCAAAACTGGAAAGCCCGAAAATGCTTTCATAGTACCGCATCAGGGTTGCAAGAAATTCGTTAATACTTGCCGAGCCCGGCATGAACATCGGATACAGCGGGCTGCCGGCGATCACCCAGTTTCTGATATACCAGGGAGAGGCCACAATTGCCGCAAGGAGAGCATATCTCCAGGCAAGACGACGGGTATCCCGGCTTGACAGGAGTACGAAGAGCCCCGGCAGTGCGAGTACCGGCCCATACTCTCTTGCCAGGGCACCAAGAGCAGCAAAGATGGCTGCGGCATAGACCGGTCCCGGGGCCGGTCTACGAATGGCGGCAAGGGTAAAGCATATCTGCCCTGCTGTCGCCAGGGCAAGGAATCCCGACTCCTGCCCCATCTCTACCGAGCGGACCAGTAGCGGTGAGGCTGACAGCGACAGCAGCGAGAAACATGCCGCCCTTTTCCCGAAGGCGGTTTCCGTCGCTGCCCAAGTGAGCCCGAGAATGGAGGCAAGCTGAAGGGTCACCGAGATCGCGGTAAACTGCGGAAGGTCCGTTCCGGTTGCGGCATAGATCCACCAGTAAACCGATGCGACAAGAGGGGGGAACCCGTCAGGCATCGTGTAGATGGAGAAATCTGATCCGGTAACCGGAGGATAGAAGGAGAGAGAAGCGTATTTCAGCATCTCCCGGGCTAGCGCATCCCATCTGGTAAAGGTGTCAAAGCCCCCCAGCGGGTAGAGAGAAGTCCGGAACGCAGTGATGAGGATAAGGAGAAGCGCCGCAGCCAATGCGGGTTTGAACCAGGGATTATCCGGATTGTTACCGGTGATGGACATATCCTCAGGGGATTTCCTGAACAGTACCGGTATGCCGCATATTGCAGTTATAGCGGCAAGAATGGTTGCTATGACGGGAAAGGTTATGCTGCATTTGAATATGGCCAGCACAGTCACGGAGTGACAGATAATCAGGGCTGAAAACGGGAAAGCTGCGAAAAGAGAGTGTTGCAGGCGGAGTGATCTTGCAAGGGCATAACCGGGAATGACCAGTCCGAGGAGGGCTGCCAACAATTTGAGAGTTAGAAAAACGGTGCTCACTTTGTCTCCGTAAAGGATACCTGCCGGATACCAATCAGGGCTGAATTGCCGACTGAGCCTGTCTGGTGAAGTTTATCCTCAGCTTCTTAGCCATTTCCAGATGTGCTGGGGTGATCCAGTACTCCTGACAAACCGCATCACCGCCGAACTTGTAGTAGTCGCTGATGCACCCGAGGGTGCTCGTGTCAGAGCGGTATGTCTCAAGATATAGGTTTGGAGCCCAATTGTCCAGATAGCTGCAAAAGCAGGAGATCCAGAGCAGCGGCAGAACCAGATTTTTTGCCGGCGAGTTTTTCAACAGCAGCCACCATGCCATGGACAAGAACGGAATAAGCATGAAACTTATCTCCGCATACCGCGAAGTCTTGGCATCGCCGATGCTGGCGCGGCCAAATGAAATGGAGGCCAGAACCGTCAGGACGGCAATTATCGCCGTGGATATACATAAAACATCTGGATCATGACGCTTCGTTTTGTCAGTCTGAAACAGGCATAAAGGAAGAATTGAAATGATGAGAATAAAAGCTCCGGGGAGCAGGCTTTGACTGTCAAAGCCGAAACCATAGCTGAGCAGGTTCAGGTAATAATCCCAGAAAGCCGGTTCAGTCGGCCAGATTCCTGGCGGGATGTAGTCGGGTTTCTTGTAATCTGCAAACCATAAGGCGATAATCCCGCCAATTATAATGGTGCAGATTGCAGCGTTCAGCAGGCCGGCTCGTTTCCCGATTTTTTTTGTGGCAATCAGGCTGACAAGATGCAGATTTCTGAAGATCAGGCAGATTGAGGCAAGAATGACACCTGCCGCAAAAGAGTATATAGCCAGAATTGCAACCGACAGGAATAGCAAAGTTTCGACTGCTGCCAACGACTCGCTTTTCATGGAAATAAGCATCAGGACAAAGAAAAGGAGTACCAGATGGATTTGCGACTGGAATGCCCAGGAATGGTTTTCAACGGCTATCGGAGAAAGAAGAAAAAACAGGAATACCGGGAACATCCTGAAGCGGCTGCTGCCAATCACCCTGTTTTTAAGGCGTATTATGGCCAATAACAAAATGCCGAAAATTATGTAATTGATTATTTTCTGTTTGAAATAGTCCAGGCCGAACAGTTTGAAATTGATCCAGGTCAGCAGGTTTGTCATGACAATGGTATGTTCCGAGATGCGGGTAAACAACCAGCCCAGGTTCAGGTTTTCAGGCAGACAGAGCGGGTGTCCCGGTTTCAGGTAGACCCACTCGTCCTTGAAAGGGACATCGACCGAATACTTGTATATCAGGACAAGTTGATACAAGTAGAGTGCAGCCAGGATGAGCCATGAAGCCCTGCTGAGATTGTCACTGCTGATTCGTTTCATCTTGGGAACCTGTTAAATGTCCGAACGGTCCGGTGAACTTTATATTCATTGCCTGCTCTGCCAGGACTGCGCTTAAGGCTGAATTACTGACACGATCTGTCTCATGAAGTGGATGTTAAGTCTCCTGGCCTTCTCCAGATGTGCAGGGGTGACCCAAAATTCCTGACAGACTGCATCACCGCCGAACGTGTAGTAGTTGCGGATGCAATCAAGGGTAGCCATGTCAGTCTGGTATGCCTCCAGGTACAGAGTCGGCTTCCAGTTATCCAGGAAACTGAAGAAACACGAGCTCCAGAGAAACAATAGAAATACATATTTCGCTTTCGAATTTTCAAGCAGAAGCCACCAGGCCATGGATACCAGCGGAACAAGCATGAAGGTGATTTCCACATAGCGTGAGGTTTTCGGGCTGCTGACGCCGATACGACCAATTGCAATGGATATTGAAACAGCCAGAACGGCAATCAAACCGGCATTCAGGCTTTGAACTCCCGGGTTGAACCGTCGTTTCCGATCAATGACAAACAGGCAAATGGGAAGAACGGTCACAATAAGTATTATTGTTCCGGGTAATATACTTTGTGCATCGAAGCCGAATCCGAAGCTCAAGAGATTGAGAAAATAATCCCAGAATTCAAAACTGACCGGCCAGGACCGTGGGGGAATAATTTTTGGTCTTTCGTACCCTTGAAACCAGTAAATTATGGTCCCGCCAATGAAAATCATACCGGCAGCAGCATGCAGCAAGCCATTTCGTTTCGTGCATTTATCGGCAACAACTGACTGGATTAGTAACATGTTTCTGAATACGAGACAGACCGCAGCCATAATGACTCCGGCGGCAAAGGAGTAAATTGCCAGGATGGAAACGAAGATGAAGATTGCCGTGTTGGCGGCTGATAACCGTCCGCTCTGCAGGTTGCCGAGCATGAGGAGGAAAAATATCAGTACCAGGTGGAATTGCGATTGAAATGCCCATGAATGATTTTCGACAGCTATCGGCGAAAGAAGGAAAAACAGAAACGCGGGGAACATTCTGAAGTTGTTTCTGCCAATGAGTCTGTTTTTATAATGTATCAGGAGGGCAAGCAAAATTCCGAACAGGACATAGTTGATTATCTTCTGCTTATATAAATCCAGTCCGAACATTTTGAAATTTATCCACGTCATGATGTTTGTCACGACGATGGTGTGCTCCAGAATTCTGGCAAAGAGCCAGTTCAGGGTCAAGTTTTCCGGCAGAGTGAGCGGGTGGTGAGGGCTCAGGTACGTCCACTCGTCTTTAAACGGGACATCGACAGAATAGGTGCAGACCAGGGCAAATTGATACAGGAAGAGTACTATCAGGATAAGCCATGAAGTCTTGACAAGAACGTCAAGACTGAGTTTTTTCAAGATTAAGCCCTTCAAGCAGGCATCCTCCAAAAGTCTTCATGCGCGTCGTCCGGTGGAGAAGCCAAAGTCACGCCTTACTCTTTATTGATGAACTGCCGGGTAAATTTCGTATTCAGCAGTGTTGCGGCATCGATGTATGTACCGATGGTGTCGCCGACCTCTTCCTCGCAGTTGCCGTCGCCGCTGCCGCTTAAGTAGCGTTCGACACAATCCAGCCTGGACAGCTTGTTTACCCTGTCCTCGCGGTAGAAGAAATCGGTCCAGTAGGGGGCTGATGTGTAGGCGCAGAAAAGCCAGAAGAGTGTCAATGTGCAGTTGCGCAGTTTGCCCGGTGATAGTGCCATATACCAGGCAATAGAGGCAAATGGAATCAACAGCAGGCCGAATTCGGTATATCTGGAGGACTTCGGGTCACCCAGGCCGCTTCTCCCTATGCTGATGATGGCAAGAATAGCCAGTGTAGCCAAAATAGCGGCGGTGATTTTCCACCTGCCGCTCTTCCCTGTAGAATCGCTTCTTCGCCAGAGCATGATGACCGGGGTTATCACCAAGACAAGGCAGACAATTCCCGGCAGATCCGACATTCCAGTATAGCCGAAAGCACAACTGAGCACGTTGAGAAAATAGTCCCAGAAAGCGCTGCTGAAAGGGAGGGTGAGCGGTGGATGGTGTTCGGGCTTCTGGTAGCCGATGAACCAGCATGCCAGGCCGATGGCTATGAGAGTGGTCGGCAGCAGCAACCGGCGAAAATCCGGAGGTGGATCTTGCTTTTTACCGATCTTCTCTGAGACAAAAAAGGCTGTCTGGCATAGAATCAGTATGAGCCCCAGAACCACTCCGGCCGAGAACGAGTAGGCTCCAAGCAGCACAAAGGCAGCGAACAAAAAGTAATTTGTAAGGTATTCCCTGTCTTCAAAGGCGTGGTAAATCGTCAGCAGGGCAAAGATGACGACCAGGTGGAACTGGGACTGGAAGCCCCAGGCATGGTTTTCGTAATTGATCGGTGAAAGCAGAAAAAAAAGGAAAACCGGAAACAGCCGGAAAGAGCTTCCCAGAATCCTCTGTTTCAGTTTTGCAGCTGCAGCGATCAGTGCGCCGTAGAGGAGGTAATTGACCAGCTGCTGCTTGACGAAGTCAAGTCCGAACAATTTCAGGTTGAGCCAGGCCATCAGCTTGGTCGGCAGAATGCGATGCTCGTTGTGAAAGGCGAACAGCCAGCGCCAGGTCAGGCCTTCCGGCAGAGCATCCCGATCGAAGTAGTGCCACTCGTCGATGTATGGGACGTCGACCGCGTAGCGGGAAAGCCGATAGAGCTGCAGCAGGTAGAAAGAGGCAAGAGCCAGCCAGGCAGCTCTTCCCAGGTAACAAAGGGTCATTTCCCGCCGGGTTATCCCTTCAGGAAGGCGAACCAGCCAGATACCGCCGACGAGCATGAACATGAAGGCGATGACGCTGATCCCGATCCTGCTTCGGAGAGGGATCTCCATGCTGTCCATGGGAATGTCGCTGACAGTGACGCTGGCGTCGGCATTTAACCCTGTTCGGGGGTAATCGCCGGTGCAGGCCACGGTACGGGCCTGACCACTACCGACCGGCTGCTGTTGGCAACTGCCGTCCGCATTCAAAAAATACCGGATGTTGTCGTTTAGCAGGCTGATCTGCCGGATTTGGCCGGCTCCCGTGGTGCCGGTCAGCGGGACAATCCGGAGCGATTTTACCCCGGTCGCGGGCAGATGTACGTTACAGCTCTGCCAACTGCCGTCCTGACTCCCGGCAACAGTAAAGGTGGCGCTGTTTTTTTCGCTGAACCCGGAGCCCGAATCCCAGTAAGCCTTGCCGGTCCCGACAGCTGTTGCAGGGTGAACCAGGATGAGGGTAAGGCCGTTGTATCTGTCGGTCAGATAGATGAAGGCTGCAGTGACTATTGAAACGATCAGGATGTATGGGACAAGCCGCCTGGAGAGCTGTTGCATCAACATATTCCTTGGCCGGCATCAAGGGCTGTGATTGACATATAACGCTAGGAACCTGTAGTCGTTAATGATGGTTTGTCATGGTCACTGTAAATAGAGACAAGGTAATTGGCTGTCAACAGAGCCATCGGTATCAGGGCCGGAATCAGGTTCCTTGTTTCGAACATCCAGCTGAACATAATGTTGGATAATAACAGGGTCGGCAAAAGGAAGAGGGCAAGATTCCGTACGGATCTTATGCCGGTTCTGAACGAGAGCAGCACAAAAGGGAGAAAAATCCCGACGGTAAACAGCAGCTGTCTCCCCCAGGGATTTATGGAGCTTAAATTTGTCCAGATATGATCCAGTCCCACTTCACTGATATTCTCATAACGGATATCGTGCGAGACATATATCCGTATTCCGGCAATGAGAGTAACGGCAAGAAGCAGCAATAACGTTGCTTTCAGTAGATTCCGCCGCTCCCATAAACTTTTCAGCAGGTAGTATCCGGCCATTGCCAGAATGGACTCTTTTGCCAGAGAGCCGATCAGTACGGCAAGGGCAAAATATAGAAAAAGGTCCAGTTCCAGAAATATGAAAGAGAGTATGAAGCAGAGATGGGAGACCGGATCGGTAATCTGCCCTGCATAAAAGCGGATACTTATCTGGTAGACCGTTCCGTAGATCAGCATTGTGAGAAGCGCTGTCTCGTGGCTGCAGTACAGGGAGCTGTAATAGTATATGGCGTACAGCAGGAGAATCATGAAAACAGCCCTGAAAAGATATGTGGAAAACTGGAAGTCGTTGGTAAGGACAAGAAGATAATCCAGGATGCAGTTGGGTAAAAAGCGATACGAGTGGGGGAGAACGACTTTATTGAGCTCCAGAACATGCTTGTGCATATTCATCTGCCACTCGATGTTTGACGCATCCACAAAATACTGGCTGCAATGAGTCACCGTGCCGTCAAGGAATCCGGTCCCGTCAATGTAAACCGAATGGATATCGACAAGGAGAAGGGAAATCCCTCCTATAAAGATGATTAGGGCCTGCCGCGATCTTCTGGAAAAGTCCATATCAAGCTTGTAACAAAAATAGAGGGGCAGAAGGGGTAAGGCCGCCAGGACCGACTTGAACGCGATATGGTGACCCAGGTCTATTGTCTCAAAGGTCTGTCTGAAGAGCAGCGGTGCAATGGCAACCATGAGAAATACAATTGTCGTAATAGCAACAGTTTTCTTGTGCTTGTCATAATGCTGGGTAATGCTATTTCTGTTGATCATTTCTCCTCACTGGCAGTGAATTAATATCTTGAGTTCACAGTTTCCAGCCATGACATCAGCAACACAAGCTCTTTTTTGTCGATCAGACCGCTGCGAATGAATATTTCATAGCATTTCACCAGACCATCAGAAATCTGTGCAACACCCGGCTCTATAACAAGAGCATCAAGTTTCTTGCAAATGGCGGAATTGTTCAGGTAGCCGGAAATCTCATCCTTGAAATCAATCATCAGATCATGCGGATTTCTCTCCTGAAATACGGTCGCAGCGTGAAACAGAATATACCAGCCGTTTGCAGCACAGATCCTCTTGGCGATAAAACTCCGCCAGATATCGGTCATCCTGAAGCTGCAGGTAGACGGTAGATAGAGGAGCGGGAACGCTTCTTTAAACCAGGTTGTGTTCTGGCTGTTGAAGGGCGCTTTGGAACCCGGGGCCATAAGCAGCGGCAGTTCCTGGCGAAATGTTATCGGGAGCGTTCGCGTAAGCCTGTAGATAGCGTCTACGTCCGGGTTGCCATCGGTAAGCCCTTGTTGTATCGGTGCATGTAATGAAGTTGCTGCTTCAGCTATTGGCGACGGATTTTTTATCTCCTCCAAGGGAAATCCTCTCGGCCAGATATCTTCCTCTGTGAAGTAACTGTAAGGGTTTATCCATCCTGTGGCAGAGATTCTTCTGGCTTCCTTTGATTTGCAGCGCTCTTCCCAGAAACCTTCCATCGGGAGGTTGTCGTCATCCGTTTCGATGATGACCTCTGCCCCCTGCGCCATGGCAATCAGATAACCTAGGTTTTTGCGGGAGTAGTGACCTTCCGGAAGGAGCTGCGCAAGACCCAAGTCACTATCAAGCTGTCTTTCGATGCTCCAGTAGTCACAGCCGTCAAGCCGGAAATCCGGTGGGGACCGTCTGTCTCCAATGACGATGAAGTCGATGCCGTGCTGGAGACACCCCTTGGCACAGGCATGGAGGACATGGTTAGGCGGTGAGATGGAGGTGATGACAAGGGCTGTCTTCAACAAGGTTTCCTTTTTTTAGATGGCTGCAGGTTTTCCGGTGATCCTCAGGACAAAGTAGTGCCAGAGAACTTTGAGCGCATTCCGAATCGCTCCCTTTGACACTCGCGGAGAAGGAGTTCTGTAAGAGATCGGAAGTTCGGCATATTTTTCGTTTCTGAGCAGATAGCGAAGCTCGGTCTGATAGAAATGGGCAGTCGAGAGTAGCTTATATCTGATGACACTTGCAACAATATCTGCATGGAATCCCTGAAACCCTGAGGTCATGTCCGAAAGACGGGTGCCAAGGAGCAGGTTTGAAATCAGGGTGCCGCCGCGGGAAAGGAGTTTCCTCCTGAGTGGCGCGTCAATAATTGCGCCGCCGGGAATGAAGCGAGCACCGAATACACAGCGGTATCCTTTTGCAAGTTCTTCAAGAAAAAGCGGAATTGCCCATGGATCATGGGACATGCCGGCATCCATTTCGATGATGTACTCATGGCCTCTCTGGAGCGCCTCGGCGAATCCCCGCAGGTAGGCGTCCACCACGTTCCTGTTCTCCGGGGCGTAGATGGTCACAAAACGCGGATCATTTGCTGAAAGGGTCCGGCAGAGTTCAAAAGTCCTGTCTCTGGAGACATTGTCCACGACAAGATAGACAACTCCGCAGCCGAGTGAGTTCAGTACTGCAGTCAGTTCGGTTATGAACGGTTCGAAGTCGTTCTCTTCATTTGCCATCGGGACGACTACTGCAAAATCTGAATGGCTCATGTCAGTGCCTGAAGCTCCTTGCATAGCGGATATAGAGCCAGTGCTCCAGCAGCAGCGCAGATATCCCGTGGCGGTATCTGAAGATGGCAACAGGACGGTACAGGTATGATAAAGCTCTCAGCAGCAGATCTTTTATCCTGCTCCCGGTCGAAAGGGTAAAGAATTTCCTGTCAATGAAGTAGGCTGCCACCTGCATCATGTTGACAGTCGCGGCAAACCGTGGCGTGTACCAGGGAGGGGTGAATTCTCCTTCGACCTCGACCTCCCCCCATGCTTCCAGACTCTTTGGCGGAGAGTAGCCATGATTGACTGCGTCTGCGTAGAGTTCAGTCCCCGGGAGCGGGCGGTATTTGTTCGGCGGGAACATGATCGCTCCGGGATTGTCGCGGATCAGCTGAAGTACAAGAGCCCGGGTCTCTGCAAGCTCGTCGAGTGTCTCCCCGGGCAGCCCGATCAGCCAGTTGTAGGCAGCTTTTATCTCCGGGTGTCCGGCCAGTTTCCGGTTTACCTTGATGATATCTTCGACGGTAATATTCTTCTTCATCAGATCAAGCACCCTTTGTGAACCCGATTCGGCTCCGATGTGCAGAATGTCGGTCCCGGCTCCGGCGAGTTTCGAGAGATAACGGTCATCCATTCTCATGATCTCGTCAATCCGTGCCCCCCTGAACCCTAATTTTACCTTTAAGCCTCTCCGCTCGATCTCGTCCATTATCTCTTCAACGTGAGAAAGATCGACGAATGAATCATCGTCGATAAAGTAGATGTAGTTTGCCTGATAACGCTTTACGAGAAATTCAATATGGTCGGCAACCTCATTCGGCGGGATCAGTTCGTATTTTTTCGGGATGTCGCGGTAGAGCCGTGGCGATGAGCAGAAGGTGCAGCCGTAGGGGCAGCCGAGGGTGCTGTAGAGTGAGAATACCCGGTCACTCCGGTCGAGCTGCCCGTATCGGGGCATGATTGCTTCGACGAGATGGTACGGGATATCCCGGAAGTCATGGTATTCGAAACAGGGGTCTGCAGGGATGGTTACCGGAGAACCGTCATCTTTCCGGAAGGTCAGCCCTGCGATCTCTGCCAGTCCGGACGCATCACAGTTTCGGGCACGGGCTGAAGCGAGTCTCGACAGGGGGCGGGAGCCATTGCCGCTGATGACAAAGTCAACGCTATGTTCCGAGAGAATTTCTTCTGGATCAAAGCTTGCGTGCGGTCCCCCCCATGCCGTTGGTAGTGATGGGAAGTTCTGTTTGAGCCAGCGGGTTATCTTCAGGGCACTGCTGACCGGGGTTCCGGTGATGACGCTGACTCCGGCAAGCACCGTTTCAGGCGTTATTCTGCTGCGGATCTCCTCCTGCCATGAATCTGGAGAAAGTCTTGTGTCAACTATATCCACGGCAAAGCCGACCTTTATCGAGTCAACCGCCGCATAAAGGAGGCTTAAAGGGAGATGCCGGACGTAAGCGCCGGACATTCCCATCTCCGGATAGATTAGTAGTATCCGCTTCTGCATCTGGTTATACAATCCATTGAAAAAGTATGATATTCTGAATCGTTGATTTTTGGTAGAGTAGCACGAACAGGAACTTCTTATGAACCTGAATTTTATTCCGGGCTGTTGTTCATGAACCGTAACCGTTATCTCTTGCCGGCAGCCTTCGCTGTTTCGCTCCTGACTTTCATTGTCTATGCCGGGAGCTTTTCGGGCGATTTCATCAATTATGATGACAAGTCATACCTTTTTGAAGATCCTGTCATAAGGCAGCTTGATCTGCCTTCCCTCATCTCCATGTTTGCGAGTTCCCATGCCGGCTGGTGGATGCCCCTCACCTGGCTTTCATTTGCCGTTGATTACCGGATATGGGGGCTGAACCCTTTTGGATTCCATCTCACGAATACGCTTATTCATGCCGCCAATTCGGCCCTTGTCGTTGCCATTGCCTACATGACGTTAAACCGCGGGAAGGAGTCCGGTCCTGATCCGGCCAGCTGCCTGCCGCAGCTGCTCTTTGCTGCAGCTGCCGGACTTCTCTGGAGCCTTCACCCCTTGCGGGTGGAGTCGGTTGCCTGGATAGCAGAGCGAAAGGACGTGCTGAACGGATTTTTCTCTCTCGGGGCAGTTCTTTTCTATCTGCGCTGTCACCGAGGGACTGAGTCTGATAAGCCGGTCAGAGCGGACTTTTACTTCTCGCTGGCACTCTTTTACCTGTCCCTGATGGCAAAATCAGTCAGTGTGGTTCTTCCGCTCATCCTGATGGCTGTCGACCTTTATCCCCTGAAAAGACTGGGACGCGAAACCATCTGGCAGAGGGTCAGTGAAAAGATCCCTTTTTTTGCCGGGTCAGCGATGGTCGTTCTGGGAACCTTTATAACCGCGGCCAGGAGCAATTATCTGGTCAGTTACGAGATGTTTCCGCTCAGTCAGCGTCTTGCTGTTTCCGGGAATGCGATCATTGAGTACTGCAGGCTCTTTCTGATTCCGGCCGGCCTCAGCCCGCTGAACGTGATTCCCGACCCGATCCCCTCGATCTATACGTTCAAAGCGTTGTTAACGCTTGCAATCATTATCGCTGTTATTCTTTGCCGTCGTCTTCCCTCGCTGCAGAGCTGCTGGTTCTGCTTTCTCCTGCCGTTTCTCCCGGTGCTTGCCTTTTTCCAGAACGGGGATCAGGCTTTTGCCGACCACTTCACCTATCTTCCGGCAGTTGCTCCGTCGATAGCCGCTGCCGCATTGCTCCTGTGGCTTTTTGAGCGGACCAAGGGTGTTTCGAGAGCCCTGTCCCTTTTTGCGATGCTTTCGGTTTTAGGTATGTATGTCCTTCTGACTGTCCGGATGTTTCCTGTCTGGCACTCCACAGAGTCATTCTGGTCAAGGATCATAGCGATTCAGCCGATTGCGATAAATTACAAGGAGCGGGGGCGAAATTATCATCTTGACGGGCGCTACCGCGACGCTGTTGCCGATTTCTCGGCGGCAATAGAGCGAATTCCTGAGACACTCCGCCCGTACAGCTACAATTTCTACGCATTCAGAGCCGAGTCGCTGCGCTGTGCCGGGCAATATGCAGAGGCAGTCCGGGATTTCGATACGGCAATCTCCATGCTCCCCCATCCGGTCTATTTCCATCACAGGGGGCTTGCGTTGAAGGCTTTGGGAAGAGTAACCGAGGCGGAAAGCGATTTCAGGCGCGGGGGGAAGGTGACTACCCCGGTCGTCTGGTTTGACAGGGAGCTTTGAAAAATTGGCTTTTCAAGAGATAAAAGTTGCCCGATAACTATCCTCACACCTCGATATCTTCGAACCCGGTCGTCAGATTGGCGTTCATTGCCGCTGTTGTTGTATTCCTGGTCAATATCCGCGGGCTCTTCTGCGGTTTCTCCCCGATGGACGATCATGTCTATGTCCTGAATAACGTTCATATCAGGCATCTCGACATGAATCTGCTCAGGTGGGCGTTCGGCTCTCTCCCGATAGATTTGTGGCAGCCGCTGACCTGGATATCCCTGGCTTTTGACTACCATTTCTGGAAACTTGATCCTTTCGGCTACCACCTGACAAACAACCTGCTTCATGCGCTTAACACTGCTTTAGTCCTCGCGATTGCAGACTCCATCATCAGGAAGGTCCCTGCTCTCAAGGAGAGGCTTTGCAGCATAAGGCATCTGTATCCGCTTACGCTGTTATTGGCAGGTCTGCTCTTCGGGCTTCATCCTCTCAGGGTCGAGTCGGTCGTATGGATAACTGAGAGAAAAGATGTCCTCAATGGTGTTTTCACCTTCGGCTCGATACTTTTCTACCTCAAGCATGCTGAGATGCAGCCGGTCGGGGGAGGGTGGTTTCTTACCCGAAATTACCTGATATCGCTGATTCTTTTTGCATTGTCGCTGATGGCAAAACCGGTAAGTGTGGTGCTCCCGGCAATCTTCCTGGCCCTGGACTGGTATCCACTGGCGCGTTGTCGAAGAGGAGAGATTCGGCAGCTCTTGCTGGAAAAAGCGCCATATCTTGTTCTTTCAGCCATAATTTCCGCTTTGACGCTCTATTTCGCCTCAAAAAACCTGATTCTCCGGCCGTATGCTTTTCTCACGCCATGGCAACGACTCATGGTCTCCGGCAATGCGATCTTTGAATACTGTCGGCTCCTGCTGTTCCCGGTGGGTATATCTCCGCTCAAACTGATTCCGACACCGATTCCTGCAGTGTATGCCGTAAAGAGCAGTGCCGTTCTGCTGGTTACGATCTCTCTATTTGCAGCAAGGGGGAGGAGGTGGCTCTCTGCAACATGGGTCTGTTTTTTGCTCCCGCTGCTGCCGGTGCTGGCGATATTCCAGAATGGTGACCAGGCGTTTGCGGCCAGATACACCTATCTGCCGTCGCTTGCTCCGGCCATAGCTGCTGCCGTCTTTTCCGGCATTGTCTGGATAAAGTTGAGAGAGTCCGGGAAAGTCCGGATGGCAGGAGTTTTTGTCGCTTTCATCCTGGCTGAGCTGCTCTTTTTTGCCGTTATGACGTTTCATCTGACAAGAAGCTGGGATAACCCTGAAACATACTGGACAAGAGTCCTTACCGTTGATCCGGTTGCGAAACCATATTTCGAACGTGGTGAGTATTTTGCGAAGGAAGGCCGCTTCGATGAGGCTGCTGCTGACTATACCCGGGCGATAGAGAAAGCTGACGGGAACTTCCGGAGATATGTCTACAACATTTACGCCTTCCGGGGCGAGGCTCTCCGCTCGACCGGTCGTTACGAGGATGCTGTCAGGGATTTTTCTGCGGCAATCCGGATGTCGCCGCACCGGATATACTACTACAGCCGGGGGCAAGCACTGAAAGAGCTTGGCAGAGACCGGGAAGCCGAGGGAGACCTCAGGATCGCGGGCGGAGCGGGTGGGGCTATCGGCTACTGGTATACTGATCCTTCATCAGAGGAGCTTGAAAAGCGTCTCGAAAAAAATCCCGATGATGCGGAAGCACTTGCCGCACGTGCAGTCTCGGCAGTCAGGCAAAGGAAGTATCAGGAGGCGCAGCCCGACTTTAACCGGGCAATTATGCTCAATCCCGATCGCGACTCCTATTACTGGCACAGAAGCACGTTTTATCTGGAGACTGGCCAGACTGAACGCGCTCTTGAAGACTGTTCTGCCGTAATACGGCTTAATCCACGCCATACGGATGCATACCTGAGAAGGGGGTCATTTTATGCTGAGAAAGGGGAGTATCTCCGGGCTCTTGATGACCTGAACATCGCAATTGATTTAGATAAATACGGTTTTGAAGGGTATGCAAATCGCGGGCTCCTTCTTTATCGGCTGGGGCGTAATACTGAAGCGGTCATTGACTTCAATAAAGCGATCACCTTAAAAAGTGATTCTGCACCGCTCTATTATAACCGTGGACTGGCGCTGGCTGGTGCGGGCGAACGCGAAAAGGCGCAGGCCGATCTGCAACAGGCAAAAAATCTGGGTTATGAAGTTTCTGAAAGTGACATGAAAAAAGCACTCGGTGTGGGCATCAAATAATCCGGACCCTACAATCGGCCCGAGAAGTTTCAACTCAGCACGACTTCGCGCGTAATCACGTACGTGGCAGTGACAGAATTGAGCAGAGCGAGATCTTGTCTTGGTCTCTGCTATGAACGAGTCGACTTTACGTGTAATGTTCTTGAGCGTAATATCGGCTTCTGCCTGAGATTTTCTCAGGGTAAAATAACGCAGTGAACAAAGAATAGCGCGATGAGAACTCCACCTACAATCCTGCAGGGCATTTGCCGCACTACAATTCTGAATATTACCTGTCTGTCAATCGTGGTTACAGCCGCCCTTGTCATATTGCATACTTCCCCGTATGTGGCTTCCAACCTTGATATCGTGCCGGACTCGGTGGAGTACTCAGTCGGCTCGGCACACCTTGTCCAGGATGGAAACTACTTCATAACAATTGACGGCACAAAATTTCCGCCGCGCTACTCTCCGGCATTTTCCTTGATGTTGGCACCTTCCTATTTGATTTTTGGACATGATGAAATCGGGAATGGCATCTACATCGTTACTGCCTTTGCGTTAATCGGCATTATGGCTGCTTATGCGATCGGGTACGCGGTTTCGGGGTGCCCCGGAGGTGTTCTGGCTGCAGGCTTTATGTTGCTGTTAAGCGATTATCTGGAATTAGGCAGGAGAATAATGGCTGATGTGCCCGGAGCGGCATTGTCTCTGCTGCTTTGCTGGCTGTATCTCCATATGAGCAGACGTCAACAGTATGGCAATAGCCTGGTGTTTGCTTCGGGGTGCGTGATTGCGCTTGCTTCAGGATTGAGACCTGCGCTGCTGGTTATGGTGCTGCCGTTTATGCTGCATTTGTCCCGCCGTAAAGTTTCAGGCCTCCTGTACATGCTCCTGCCGATTGCCGCTGTCATTGGACTGACGCTCTTATATAATGACAGAACGTTCGGGTCACTCTTCCGTAACGGGTACAATTTCTGGTGCCCGGTTCCTTATGATTTCGTCAACTTGACACTGTCGCCTTCCTATTTGAAAGATAATTTGAAGACGTTACTTTCCACGCCGGCTTTGCCGTCCATGATTACGACCGGTCTTTGCATGGTACTGTTACGCAAGCTGGATTTAATCGAAAAAAGCACTGCCCTAGTGATGAAGGAGATTTCATACTTTATTCTGTTTGCCTCATCCCCCTATCTTGTTTTTCATCTGCTGTACTTCTATCAGTCTACGCGGTTTTTCCTACCGATTACCTGCCTGTTCGCCGCCGTAACCGGAGGGGTAGTTGGCAGGTTCTTTATTCGCAAGACGTACAATTATGCAGCCATCATCTTCAGCGCAGCGCTACTTGTTTTTGCATTTGCACAAAACATAACGTCGCCGCCACTTGTTCTCTGGAGAAGGGCGATGGCCGATGCGGTGGCCAAATTTACTCCGGATGATGCCGTAATAATTGCCGCGACAGACCCCGGGTATCTCGGGTACCTGGTCGCGGAGCGTTCGCATAGAATTATTATTCCATTGAACCGAAATGTAGAATACGCCTCAAAGCTTATAGCTGCCCGGAAGATTTCGGCAATCGAGCCATCTCCTGACGGATGGTGGGATCACCGTGCTGCCGGGTTGATAAATGCAGGTGCGACTGAAGCAGTCAGGGTTGTTGCCGTTGATCGTCCGGACGTAGTCGCCATGTACCTGAACAGTGGCAGAAGAGTCTTCTTGCTGCAGGATATGACGACTCAGGAAGATTTGAATGAAGCCGAAAAGTTTATCAAGAATTATAGGACCAGCGAAAGTGCTCCGGGTATTTTTGAATTGAGGCAAAAAAATGGCGGGAATTAAGGAGAAAGCCGGACGGTCATTGATCGGTCCTTGGAGTTTCGTGACCGGCAACGCTGTATTTTCCCTGTTCCTCTCAAGGCTTTTTTGAAGAGTATAGACTTCGGACAACTGCATCAAGAGACGACACACTGATCGAGGTGACCGTTGCGGGGCAAGTTTCGAGGGGATGAAACTGCAAGTAGGAGGAATCGAAAACAGTGATGACGGATTCGAGCAAGGTATCAATCAATAAAATTGCGCTGACTGCCGGACTGATCAGCTTTCTGGTATTTCTTCGGGCTGTTGCCGGCGACTTCGTCAATTATGACGACCCCCGTTTTATCATGGACAATCCGGGCATCAGGACTCTCGATGGCAGCATGATCGTTGCGGCATTTACCCAGCAGTTTTCGAATGATTACTGGGCGCCGCTGACCTGGATTTCCTTTGCCATCGACTACCATTTCTGGGGTTTGAATCCGGTTGGTTATCATCTGGTGAATATACTCCTCCATGCTGTCAATACGGCTCTGGTGGTGCTTTTGGCCGACAGGCTCCTGAAGGGGCTAAGTGGGGGCGACGAGAACGGCGCGTCGAAAGAAGAGGGTGGATTTCTGTATCCCGGCATGCTCCTCCTGGCAGGCCTGCTGTGGGGGGTGCATCCGCTCAGGGTAGAGTCGGTAGCATGGGTGGCTGAGCGCAAGGATGTTCTTTACGGGATGTTTGCGCTAGGCTCGGTGCTCTGCTATTTGCGGGATGCTGAAACGGTGAAGATGGGGGGTGCCGGAGGGGAAAGACGGTACTATCTCTACTCGCTCATCCTTTTCCTGCTGGCCTTGATGGCTAAACCGACCAGCGTATTTCTTCCCATGCTGCTTGTTGTGGCTGACTGGTATCCTTTTGACCGGCTGAGAAAAGGAAAATTTACGAGGGCTCTGGTTGAAAAGCTGCCGTACTTCGCTCTTGCTGCAGTTGTAACGGTGTTGACGATTATCAACATGAGCAAGACCACGGCGCCTTATTCCTACAGCGAGTTTTCTTTTTGGGAAAGGGTGGTCATCTCCGGGTACTCGATTTTTGAATTCTGCCGGTTAATGATTTATCCGGTCGGTATTCACCTTTTCAATACCATTGCGCTGATTTTTGCAAATCCGATCCCTGCTTATGCTAAGACGTTTGCAGTTTTCGCTTTCACCTGCTACTGCATCCATGCCGGCAGAAAAAAACCATCCGTGATGGCGGTCTGG
>Ga0134124_10000740_pt1 | contig 26319 bp, 24 predicted proteins | sample KB304_FD_96880 | JGI IMG/M metagenome (GOLD analysis project Ga0134124, IMG submission 96880) | Terrestrial soil microbial communities without Nitrogen fertilizer from Kellogg Biological Station, Michigan, USA - KB3-0-4 | ecosystem: Environmental > Terrestrial > Soil > Unclassified ... | reverse complement strand
TGGAAGGCGGCGGCGCACTGACGCCGTTCGGGGCGCGCCTCTCTCGGCAGCGGCGCGCCTGAAGCCGTCAGCGCATGATGACCAGCGCGGAGGCAAGCAACGCCCCCATGGCGATCAGCGCCAGACCTACATTGTCGATCCAGTGGGGCATGCGCGAACTGATGCGTCCGGCAGGCGGTCCGCTGCGTTCCCTGTCCTGCTTCCACTCCAGAATGCGCTGCGACAGCATCAGCAGGATGCCGATGGCACAGAGCAGGGCAGCGATGGCGAGAATCGCTTTGTTCATGACCTGGAGGAGGCAACGGGGACTCAGCGTCCTTTAGTAACAGCCGTTGCTTCTGGAAATAAGGCCCGTGCCTCGGTTGCGGCGAATAAGCGCGACCGCCGCCGAGCGACGGCGAAGCAACAAAGAACGTGCGCGGCGACCGCCACCGCGGGCAACGCCGAAGGGTGTCGGGAGACCGAGCAGGGACGTGGGGGATCAGGGCCGGCAGCCGCCCTTGTTCTAAAGGGCAGCGCTTATTCGGCCTCGATGGTCTCGATGTGGCCGCATCCCAGGCACTGGAAAGTGCGCAGCTCCGGATAGGGGCCCGCGCCGGGGATGACCCGCGCCAGGGCCATCGGCTTCTTGGCGCAGCGCGTGCAGCAACTGTCGTCGTCCGATGCAATGGATTGCGTGTGTGAGAAGAGCATAGGGCAGTAAATGGCAGGACTCCTAAGCTCCCGCAATTAAGGGGAAAAACGGAGCCTGTGCCGGAAATGGACATACGCGGCCGCGACCGGCCACTCACGTTAGGGGGCGGCCGGTCGGGCGGGCGTGCTGCCCGGGGCCTATTCGTCGCGTCCGGACGGCGATTTACCAGACATATGCCCAGGCGAACGCGATCGTTGCCAGCAGGACGACGGTCAGAATGATGGTCTGCCCACCGGCCGTGTGCGTAAAGCTGTGGTTATGGTGGTCACTGTGCATTGTCATAGGAACCTCCATTGCCGCCGTCTGAGAATGCCGGCGGCTACCCCTACAACTAAAGTCGTAGATGCTGGTTCCGAGGGCGGTTTTGATGCCCGGTGGTGAGCCTCGCTTGACGCGCGATAATGAGCTCAAGCGGCCTTCTGCATTACCTCTGTAAAACCTTGGGTAGTGGGTCAGTTTGAATAAGGCAGTCTCAAAACGGCCTATGAAACTGGTTCCCTTCGCGCCATATTCATAGAATGGCAGACGAATTATCGGAATTTTGGGGTGTCTGGACTTCGGGACTACAGGCCCCGGAGCCTGTAAATTCGCTCCAGGAAGCCGTAGATCGGGCTTATGCACTCGCCCGCTCGAATGCTGGGATCGTCGTTCACTTGGTGAAATGGCGCAGCGAAGGAACTGTCAAATATCCTTCCCAAGTTACGGCGAACGGACTACTCGCTCAACATAAGCCGAAAGATTGGGCATGACAGAACACCGCAAACGCCCCCGCGACCCTAACCAGCTCGCCAAGAGCATCATCGGCATTGCTACGGGTGAGATCGAGGACCGGGAGCCGACGCCAGAAGAACAGGGGAAGGATCCGGCGGCATCAGCCTTAGGCCGCAAGGGCGGAGCGGCGCGGGCGGCCAAGATGTCGCCTAAGCAGCGAAAAGAAATAGCTAAAAAGGCCGCAAAGGCACGGTGGAACACCTAGCAAGCATGTTTTCAACATAAAAGAGCAAAACATGCTTGCTGAGATAAGCAAGCAGGTTTATGGTATTCTCAGATAGCAAGCTGAGGAATACCTATGGACGATACTCCCCAAAGCAAAGGCGGCCGCGCTCGCGCGGATTTGCTCGATAAGGACCTGCTGCGCGACATAGCGGCGAGCGGCGGACGTGCGCGTTGGGCACGCTCAAAGGAGCTGGCCGCAAGCGGAGATCTCCCTAAGGCCACACACCAAGGCAAAATGGTCGTCGGAGGCCTTGAGCTCGATTGTTATAATTTGGCCGACGGAAGGCGCATCTTCCATAAGCGTGGAATGGCCCGCGCACTGGGCATGAGATCCGGTGGCGGCAACGTGTTTATGCGCGCGGTCAAGCGCAAAGGCCTTGGATCCGAAATCGACGAAAAACTAATCGAAAAGCTTGAAAGTCCTATAGTTTTCAAGCCTTTGGTATCGGATCTGGGGCATGGCTACGAGGCGGAAGTTTTAGTCGACGTCTGCAAAGCCATCATCCGCGCTGCGGATGCGTCGAAGCTGACTGCCGCCCAGGTAGGCCTTGTCGCGCAAGCGCGGATCCTGCTCCAAGCTTTCGCAAAAGTCGGTGTTACCGCTCTCGTTGATGAGGCGACCGGTTTTCAACAGGTTAGGGATCCAGACGCCCTCCGCCTCTTAGTTCAGCAATACATCGAGCAAGAGAAGCGGGAATGGGAGAAGCAATTTCCTGACGAATACTATGACGAATTGAACCGCCTGTATGGCAGCAAGCGCCTTACGACTACTGGATCCGGGGCGGTCATTCAAAATCGTCCGCAGCATTTCGCCGGGTTTACTCGGTCATACGTCTATCACCCGCTGGAAAACGGCGCGGTGCTTGAGGAACTAGATCGCATTAACCCCAAGGTAGGCCAGAGCGGCACACGGCGGGCGCGGTTTCATCAGCATCTTACGGAAGGCTATGGGATCGAAAAGCTTAAGCGGCAGGTAGGGGAGGTTATGACCCTCATTAAGGTATCAGACACGGTAGGCCAGTTTAAGCGCTTGTTTTCTAAACGTTTTCCGCTGGCTGGCACTCAGTTAAGTTTTTTAGAGGAATAGCCTGACTGAATATACTTGACGCTAAGCACAAAGGGTCATATTATGTTGGGCATGAACAAGCTCGAGCCCAGTACCCGTGCCCAAATTATCACTCTGCTTTGCGAGGGTATGGCCATCAGGGCCATTACGCGGGTCACCGGGGCCAGCAAAAACACGATCGCCAAACTCCTGAGCGACATGGGGCAGGCGTGCGCCGCCTACCATGACCAGCACGTCCGGGGCCTCAAGAGCCAGCGCATCCAAATGGATGAAATCTGGTCCTTCGTTTACGCCAAGCAGGACAACGTGAAGCGCGCCAAAAATGCGCCGGAAGATTCTGGCGATGCTTGGACCTGGACCGCAATCGACGCGGACTCAAAGTTGCTGGTTAGCTGGCTTGTTGGCGATCGCACTACCGACAGCGCCCTTCGGTTCGTGGACGATCTTAAGTCGCGTCTCACCAATCGCGTGCAACTGACCAGCGATGGCCACCGGCCGTATCTGCAAGCGGTCGATACCGTGTTCGGCGACGATGTTGACTACGCGATGCTGCACAAGATTTACGGTGCTGCCCCGCAAGGCGAGCGGCGCTATAGCCCCGCGATTTGCATCGGCGCGCAAAAGAGAAAGATCACGGGCGAGCCAGACGCGAAGCACGTCAGCACGTCATATGCCGAGCGCGCGAACCTAACGATGAGAATGCACATGCGCCGCTTTACGCGGCTTACCAATGCGTTCTCTAAAAAAGTCGAAAACCACGTCGCCGCCGTCGCGCTTCACACGATGTTTTACAATTTTGTGCGTATCCATCAGACTTTGAAAATGTCCCCGGCAATGGCCGCTGGCGTGACGGATAAGCTTTGGGAGGTTTCCGATCTCGTACAGGTTCTGGAAGATTGGGAAGCGCAGCAAGACAGCGAACCGTCATTCGACGTTGACGTTCACGCCGTTGACGGCAAACCGTTCGTGCGTGTGACGTTCCAGGATGGCAAGACAGAAGCGATTTATGGCTTCACTGCTCGCGCCGATGCGATCAAATGGATCAGATGTGAGGCGGTTGTTTGGTTGTGGGCGCGACGGAGTAACGAAAAACAAAAAACTAATATCGCCTACCGAGTGCGGTAGGAAATATACGCATTCTCACCGGATTGCGTTTTCTTCACTTTGGCTTGAATTTGTTTTGCTTCTTCAAATGAATTTGTCGATGGACCAATAACAACCGGATACCATTCGTTGCAAGGAATACGCTCACCGACAAACACTCTTAGGCTGGGGTCTTCACTTTTTATCTTACTGATAATTGGTTCTGCGTCTGGCGGCTTTTTGACCGAGGCAACAATAACGTAATAGCCTGTGTCTTCCAGCCCGAAGAACTTCTTGAGCCCTCCAAAAACCGTCACATCCTCTCCGACACTCGCGCACGCCTGACCGTCGGCCGCGTAGGCAACCGATATTTGGCTTTCCGCTACCCGCTTAAGGATGCTCTTCACGCCCGGAAGACCGCTTGCACCGATAGAGGTGAAGGCAGCGCACATGATAAAAATTGTCCAACGGTTTTGAGTTTTAGCTTGCAAAAAAAATCCGATCACGGCTCCGCAAAGGGCCATCAAAACCGTCCCTATGAGTGAGACGCTAAACACCTTTAGCCCCAAAGCTGGCTCGCCAGCGAAAAAGTTCCCGATGCCTTCGTCGAAGGAGGCGCTGCCCACAAAAGGGCCTAGCGACGCTACTGCGCCGCCTCCTGCACCTGCCCACCACGTAGGAACATGATCGAGTGAATTTCCAGACATGGGGCCGAACATACGACCCCACGTAAAAGGCGCACAAGGCTACAGTTCGCGTTTTACGTATGCTTGCGCCCAGTGACCAAATTACGACCCGTACATAACGACCCGCTGGGGCCTCTGCGCAATGGCCAGAGAGAGTCATGTTTAAGGCCGCCACAATTCAAACTGACCCACTACCAAACCTTGACTCGGGAACAGATCATGAACTATGTTCTCTGTCCGTTCAGGGAGGGAGTCATGGTCAAAACAGTTATTCAAGAAGCCGCTGCACTGGCCTCGTTGGCGCTGTTCATCGGCATGATCGCCATCTGGTCGCAGGTGCTGGGCAACCTCTAGCCGTCTTGAAGAGGCTCCGGCCCGGCAGAAAACCGCAGGATGACGGGGATAGCTTAGGGCAGGCCGGGCTGGGTGGTGGACTTGGGGCAAGGGCGTCCCCAGTCTGGGCGTCGACCACAGAATCACGCAAACCTCGGCCGACCATGTCCGCGCTCGATTTCGTGCACCTGCACGTGCACTCGTCCTATTCGTTGCTGGAAGGCGCGCTGCCGATCGCACGGCTGTGCGACCTCGCCAAGGCGGACAAGCAGGCGGCGCTGGCGCTCACCGATACCGACAACATGTTCGGGGCGCTGGAATTCTCCGAGAAACTCGTTGGCTCCGGCATCCAGCCGATCGTCGGCGTCGCGCTCGCGGTTGATTTCGGCGATACCGACCAGGGCCCGCGCACCAATATCAGCGTGGTGCCCGAGCGCTCGCGTATCGTGCTGCTGGCCGCGCGCGAGGAAGGCTACCGCAGCCTCATGCGGCTTAACTCGCGTGCCTTCCTCGACTCGCCGCCGAACGAGCCGCCGCGGCTGAAGCTCGACTGGCTGGCCGGACACACCGACGGCATCATCGCGCTCACTGGCGGTCCGAACGGCCCACTCGATGCCGCCATTGCCGCCGGTCAAAGCCACCTCGCCGAAGGCCGGCTCGAAACACTAATGCGGCTGTTCGGCAATCGCCTCTATGTCGAACTGCAGCGGCACGGCACGCGCGCCGAGCGCACCGTCGAGCCGGTGCTGCTCGATTTCGCCTACAGCAAGAACCTGCCGCTGGTCGCGACCAACGAGCCATTCTTCGCCAGCGCCTCCGACTACGAGGCGCATGACGCGCTCATCTGCATCGCCGAAGGCAAGATGATCGCCGACAGCGAGCGACGCCAGCTCACCGCCGAGCATCGCTTCAAGACGCGCGCCGAAATGCGCGAGCTGTTCGCCGATCTACCGGAGGCGCTCGCCGCGACCGTCGAGATCGCCGAGCGCTGCGCCTATCGTCCGGAAACGCGCAAACCGATTCTGCCGAGCTTCACCGCGGGCGAGGGGACCGACGAAGCGGCCGAGCTGCGCAAGCGCGCCGAGGCGGGGCTTACGCAGCGCCTCGCCACCGCCGGCGTCGCGCAAGGCTTCACCGCCGACGACTACCAAGCGCGGCTCGATTTCGAGCTCGGCGTCATAGAGCGCATGAAGTATCCCGGCTACTTCCTCATCGTGGCCGACTTTATCCAATGGGCGAAGGCACAAGGCATTCCGGTTGGCCCGGGCCGCGGCTCCGGCGCCGGCTCGCTCGTTGCTTACTCGCTCACCATCACTGATCTCGATCCGATCCGCTTCGGGCTGCTGTTCGAGCGCTTCCTCAATCCAGAGCGTGTCTCGATGCCGGACTTCGACATCGACTTCTGCCAGGATCGCCGCGACGAGGTTATCCGCTATGTGCAGGATCGCTACGGCCGCGACCAGGTGGCGCAGATCATCACCTTCGGCACGCTGCAGGCGCGCGGCGTGCTGCGCGATGTCGGCCGTGTGCTGCAGATGCCCTATGGGCAGGTCGATAAGCTGTGCAAATTGGTGCCGCAGAATCCGACCGCGCCTATCTCGCTGAAAGCCGCCATCGAAGGCGAGCCGAAGCTGCAGGCCGAACGCGACAGCGACCCGGTGGTCAAGCGCGCCTTCGCCATCGCGCAGAAGCTCGAAGGCTTGAACCGCCACGCCTCGACGCACGCTGCCGGCATCGTTATCGGCGACCGCGCGCTCGCCGAACTGGTGCCGCTCTATCGCGATCCGAAATCGGACATGCCGGTCACCCAGTTCAACATGAAATGGGTGGAGCAGGCGGGGCTGGTGAAGTTCGACTTCCTCGGCCTCAAGACGCTCACCGTGCTGGAGAAGGCGGTCGAACTGGTGAAGCGGCGCGGGATCGACATCGATCTTTCCGCCATCCCGCTCGACGATCAGCCGACCTATGAGTTGCTGGCGCGCGCGGAAGCGGTCGGCGTGTTCCAGCTGGAAAGCGCGGGCATGCGGCGCGCACTTCTCGACATGCGGCCCGACCGCTTCGAGGACATCATCGCGCTGGTCGCGCTTTATCGTCCCGGCCCGATGGCCAACATCCCGACCTATTGCGCGCGCAAGCACGGCATGGAGACGCCCGACTACATCCACCCCAAGCTGGAGACGGTGCTGAAGGAGACCTTCGGCGTCATCGTCTACCAGGAGCAGGTGATGCAGGCCGCGCAGATCCTCGCCGGCTACTCGCTCGGCGACGCTGACCTGCTGCGCCGCGCCATGGGCAAGAAGATCCGCAGTGAGATGCAGAAGCAGCGCAGCATCTTCGTCGATGGCTGCGTCGAGCGCGGCATCGGGAAATCGCAGGCCGACGCCATCTTCGAATTGCTCGAGCGCTTCGCTGACTATGGCTTCAACAAGAGCCACGCGGCGGCTTACGCGCTGGTCGCCTACCAGACCGCCTACATGAAGACGAATTATCCGGTCGAGTTTATGGCGGCGTCGATGACGCTCGATATGGGCAACACCGACAAGCTCGCCGAATTCCGCGCCGAGGCCGAACGGCTCGGCATCAAAGTCGATCCGCCGTCGATCAACCGTTCTGACATCGAATTCGAAGTCGACGGCAACACCATCATCTACGCGCTCGCCGCGCTCAAAGGCGTCGGCCGCCAGGCGGTCGATGCGATCGTCGCGGCGCGGTCGCAACGCAAGTTCGCCGACTTGGCCGATTTCGCCGCGCGCATCAATCCGAAGGCGATTAACAAGCGCGTGCTGGAAAGCCTCGCCGCTGCCGGCGCCTTCGACGAGTTCGAGCGCAACCGCGCGCGCGTGCTCGCCGCCGTCGACACTGTCTTGGGCCGCGCTCAGCGTACGCACGAGACCGCCGCCGTCGGGCAGAGCGAACTGTTCGGCGGCACCGGCGAGCGCGAGACGATCGCACTGCCCAACGTCGAGCCCTGGCTGCCGGCTGAACGGCTGCGCCGCGAATACGAGGCGGTCGGCTTCTTCCTTTCCGGCCACCCGCTCGACGACTATGTCGCGGCGCTGAAGAAGCTGCGCGTGCAGTCCTGGGCGGAGTTCTCCCGCGCGGTGAAGCTGGGCGCCACCGCTGGCCGCGTCGCCGGTACTGTGGTGTCGCGCCAGGAACGGCGCACCAAAACCGGCAACAAGATGGGCATCATCGGCCTGTCTGATCCGACCGGCGCCTACGAAGCCGTGATCTTCTCGGAAGGGCTTGCCGAATATCGCGACCTGTTGGAGCCCGGCACCGCGGTCTTGCTCTTTCTCTCGGCGGAAGTGCAGGGCGACGAGGTGCGCGCGCGCATCCAGTCGGCGGAGCCGCTCGATGCGGCGGCGGCCAATCTGCACAAGGGCCTGCGCGTGTTCCTGCGCGACGGCGCGCCGCTCGACGGCGTGGCGAAACGGCTCGAACCGGCGCCGCGCGCCAACAATGGCGACGGTGAGGTCAGCGTCGTGTTGCTGCTCAAAGCCGGCACCGAGGTCGAGGTGAAGCTGCCCGGCCGCTTCAAGGTGTCGCCGCAGATCGCCGGCGCCATCAAGGCGGTGCCCGGGGTGGTGCAGGTCGAGGCGGTGTAGGCTATCGTCGCGGCGCTCGAAGCCGGAATTCCCGATGCCGCTCCACCAAACGCTGCTCGATTATGTCCGCGCGCAACGCGCGCGCGGCATCGACGGCCTCCTGCTTGCCGGCTGGGGCGGCTCGCTCGCCATCGTATTCGGCCTGTTCGTCGCGCTGTGGTTTTCTTTCGGCTTCTGGTGGGTCTATTGGCGTTCGGCCGACATGGATACCTGGATGGTCTACGAGGCCTTCCTGCGCACCGACGGCCTGCCGCAGACTTATTTCGATCATCCCGGTTATCTGACCATCCTGCTGCTCGGCTATTGGTTCAAGCTGATGCATGCGATCGGTTTCTTGCCGGCGCATGCTTTGAGCGCGCTGCCGCCGGAAAGCGACATCGCCGCCTCTGCCGCCGCCTGGATGCGCGCGACGCAGGCCGCGCGGCTGCTGTCGCTCGGGGCCGCGCTCATTTTCCTCGGCGACTTCGTGCTGCTGATGCGGCGCTGGTTGAAAGACTGGCGCATTGCGCTGCTCGCTACTTACGCGCTCGCTTTTTCCGGCGGCATGATGATGGAAGCGCGCATCGTGCGCACCGAGCTGATCGCCGCAGGCTTTGCCTATCTCGCGCTGCTCGTTCTGCTCGCCGGCGCGGAGCGCGGGGCCAATCGCCGCGTGCTCGCGGTCTTCGTTGCCGCGCTGTTCGGCGCGCTGGCAATGCTCAACAAGATCCAGGTCATCTTTCCGTTGTTGACCTTTCCGGTCATCGTCTTCGCTTTCATGAACCCGCCGACACAAGACGAGCGCGCGCGGCCTTGGGGCGCGCTCATTGTCGCGTTCATTGCTGCGGCTGTCTTGACGCTGTTCGCGCTACCGCTGCTGCAAGCCGGACTGTTCGACGCGGGCGCCGTCGCGCGCCGCACGGCGCTCTTTCATACCGGGTTGCCGGTGTATCAGATGATCATCGCCGCGTGGTTCGTACTCTGGATTTTCATAGTCGCCTGGCGCTTCCGCCTCGACGCGGTCGAGACGCTTGCGGCGCTCGCCGCGCTCGTCGCCGGATCTGCACTCGGCGTACTCGCGCTCATGCTGCACAACGATCCGGGCAACGCCGTCGCCGCCATGAACCCGTTCGAGTCGATGCTCAACTACGCAGCGGCGAGCGACCCCAGCCTGCACGCGGGCGGTTCGCTCGGCACGCCGATGCTGCGCGCGCTGGTGTCGGGCCTCGCTTTGATGCTGGCGCGGCTCACCTTCGTGCTCAGTTCGTCGCCACGACCGACCATCTTTCTGGAATGGGCGGTGTTCGCCATGATGGTCTTCGCCTGGAAGCGGGGCGAGCGCAAAGCGGTGTGGCAGGCGGCGCTTCTGCTTGTCGCCGCGCATGCCATCGACTGGCCGGCGACCTTGCGCGGCCTCAAGACCGAGTATTTCATCCTCGCCGACCCGCTCATCATCATGGCGGCGGCCTGGCTGCTGGTGCGCGTGCCGGCCTTGCAGACGCATCGGCTGGCCTATCCGGTCGGCGCCGCCGTGATAGCGGTGACCTTCGCAGTCGGCCTTGCGGAGCCGGTCAAACATTCGCTGAAGAAAGATGTCCCGATCGATTTCTGCACCCCGCACAATCCGCGCACTGGGCGCATCGGTCGCCTCTCGTTCTGTCCATAGCTAGCGGCTGTGTTAGACTGAGGGCGCATCCGGGGATCCGCCATGCGTTATCCGTCCCGCCGCGATTTGCTCAGGAGCGCTGCTGCGCTGCCACTCCTCTATGCCGCGCCGTTACGCGCCGCGCCGCCGCCCGCCACCGCCATCACGCCCGACCTGATCGCTGCCGCCAAAAAAGAAGGGCAGGTCGTCTGGTACACCTCGGCCGACCTGCAACTCGCCGAGCGCATCGGCAAAAGCTTCGAGCAGGTTTATCCCGGCGTTGCCGTGCGTGTGGAGCGTGCCGGCGCCGAGCGCATCTTCACCCGCGTCGGCCAGGAATACGCCGCCGGCATCCGCAAGGTCGACACGTCGAGCACCGGCGATCCGACCATGTTCCAGATGTGGAAGAGCCAAGGTCTGCTCGCGCCCTATCTGCCGGAAGAGCTCGCTAAGAATTATCCGTCGCAGGACCGCGACGGCGATGCAACGTACGCCGTGTCGCGTTCGACGCTCTGCATTATCGCTTACAACACGACCCTGGTGAAACCTGGCGACGCGCCGAAGAGCTTCGCCGATCTGCTCGATCCGAAATGGGCGGGCCGCCTGGTGAAGGCGCATCCAAGCTATAGCGGCACCATCATCACATCGACCTATCAGATGGTGCGCGTCATCGGCTGGCCCTATTTCGAGAAACTCGCCAAGCAGAAGGTGATGCAGGTGCAGTCGGCCACCGACACACCGAAGAAGGTGGTGCTCGGCGAGCGGCCGGTGATGATCGACGGCAACGAGTACAACGTGCTGTCGGCGAAAGAGAGCGGCAAGCCGATTGAGCCGGTTTATGCGCCGGAAGGTTCGCCGGTGATCCTCAATCCCTCGGCGATCTTCACCGGCGCGCCGCATCCGAACGCGGCGCGCCTGTTTCATAGCTGGCTGTTCTCGCCGGAAGCGCAGCAGATCTTCGTCGAGGTCGGTGGCATGCGTTCGCTGCACCGCGCGATCAAGGATCCGCCCGGCCGCAGGCCGCTTGCCGACATCAAGCTCATGAACGTCGAGCCGGACGCGATGCTCGGCTATGTCGACGATATCAAGCGGCGGTATTCGGAGATATTCGGGGTGTGATGCTTGCGTAAACCCTTTCCTTGCGCCGCCTTGCATCCCGTGGACCGCGCCTATATAAGCCCGGCATCACTCACGCGGACGTTCGGCGCCGGCTCCGACAATGAGCCGATCTGCCATCCGGTGGCCAGATTTCCTCAAAGAAATCAAAGGCTCACAACCGTCCGCGGCGGATCAACCGGAGAATCTTATGGCTCTTCCTGACTTCTCGATGCGTCAGCTCTTGGAAGCTGGCGTCCATTTCGGCCATCAGGCCCACCGCTGGAACCCGAAGATGGGGCAATACATCTTCGGCACCCGCAACAACATTCATGTCGTCGACCTCGCGCAGACTGTGCCGATGCTGCATCGCGCGCTGCAGGCGGTGTCCGACACGGTGGCCAAAGGCGGCCGTATCCTCTTCGTCGGCACCAAGCGCCAGGCGCAGGACGCGATCTCCACCGCGGCCAAGCAGTGCGCGCAGTATTACGTGAACTCGCGCTGGCTTGGCGGCACACTCACCAACTGGAAGACCATCTCCGGCTCGATCTCGCGCCTGCGCAAGCTCGACGAGATGCTGTCCTCCAACGAGGCCGGCGGCTACACCAAGAAAGAGCGTCTGACCATGCAGCGCGAGCGCGATAAGCTCGATCGCTCGCTCGGCGGCATCAAGGACATGGGTGGCGTGCCGGACCTGCTGTTCGTCATCGACACGAACAAGGAAGACATCGCCATCAAGGAAGCGCAGCGTCTCGGCATCCCGGTCGCGGCCATCGTCGACACCAATTGCGATCCGAACGGCATCACTTACGTCGTGCCGGGCAATGACGACGCCAGCCGCGCCGTCTCGCTTTACTGCGAATTGATCTCCAAAGCTGCCATCGACGGCATCGCGCGCGCTCAAGGTGGGGCGGGTGTCGATCTCGGCGCGATGGAAAAGCCGATCCAGGAAGAGATCCCGACGCAGCCGGCCGCCGGCGACCTCGGTTTCGAGCCGCTGCCGGGTCCGCGCGGTGTCGCCGACGATCTCAAGAAGCTTACGGGCGTCTCGGGCGCGATCGAGAAGCAGCTCAACGACCTCGGCATCTTCCACTATTCGCAGATTGCCGAGCTCAACGAGAAGGCCGCGCACAACGTCGGCGAAGAGGTCGGTCTGCCGGGCCGCGTGCCGGGTTGGATTGCCAAGGCGAAAGAGCTGACGGCGGAGTAACGACTGTCGTCATGGCCGGGCTTCGTCTCGGCCATCCTCGTCTTGCTGCTGCAACGTCAATGTCGTGAGTGCCCGGCCCATAGAGCCGGGCAGATCACGTGAGGATTTTAGACATGGCAAATATCACCGCTCAAATGGTCAAGGAGCTGCGTGAGTCCACCGGCGCCGGCATGATGGATTGCAAGGCCGCGCTCGGCGAGACCGCCGGCGACATGGCCGCCGCGCAGGATTGGCTGCGCAAAAAAGGCCTCTCCAAGGCGGCCAAGAAGGCCGGCCGCGTCGCCGCGGAAGGTCTCATCGGACTGAAAATCGCCGGCACCAAGGGCGTCGTGGTCGAGGTCAACTCCGAGACCGACTTCGTCGCGCGCAACGACCTGTTCCAGGGTCTTGTGAAAATGATCGCCGACGTCGCGCTGTCGACCGGCACCGACGTCGAGGCGATCAAGGCCGCCAAGGTCGGCGCCATCACCATCAACGAGGCGATCAACGACACGATTGCTAAGATCGGCGAGAACATGACGCTGCGCCGCGCCGCCTCGCTTAGCGTGAGCCAGGGCGCGATCGGCGCCTATGTGCACAACGCGGTGACCGACGGCCTCGGCAAGATCGGCGTCATCGTCGCGCTCGAATCGTCCGGCAAAGCGGATGAGCTTACGGCGCTCGGCCGTCAGCTCGCGATGCATGTCGCCTCGGCCAATCCGCAGGCGCTCGATTCCGCGAGCCTCGATCCGGCGACCGTCAAGCGCGAGAAGGATGTGCTCGCCGACAAGTATCGCCAGCAGGGCAAGCCGGACAACGTGATCGACAGAATCGTCGAGTCGGGCCTGAAGACTTTCTACAAGGAAGTCTGCCTGCTCGAGCAGGCCTTCATCTTCGACGACAAGAAGTCGGTGTCGCAGGCGGTCAAGGAAGCCGAAAGCAAGGTCGGCGGTCCGATCAAGATCACCGGCTACGTGCGCTATGCGCTCGGCGAAGGCATCGAGAAGAAGGAAAGCGACTTCGCCGCTGAGGTCGCGGCCGCGGCCGGTCAGAGCTGACCGTTAGCCGCCTGCCGGTTGCGCCGGCAACATGCTAGCAAGGAGCGGGCCGGCCACGAGTCGGCCCGCACCAGGATCGCAAGGATCGGCAGGGCATGAGTGATCCGGTCTACCGTCGTGTCATCGTCAAGCTGTCGGGCGAAGCGCTTACCGGCGACAAGGACTTCGGCATCGACCAGCGCACGGTCGAGACCATCGCCGCGGATCTCGCCGCCACGGCCAAATTCGGCGTCGAACTCGGCGTCGTGGTCGGCGGCGGCAACATTTTCCGCGGCGTCGAGGTCTCCGCCCGCGGCGTGCCGCGTCCGGTCGGCGACAGCATGGGCATGCTCGCCACCGTGATGAACTGCCTGGCGCTGGAGGCCGCCGTCGAGCGCGCCGGCGTTGAGGCCCGCACGCTGTCGGCGCTCGCCATGCCGTCGGTCTGCGAGACCTATAACCGCAAGCGCGCGCTCAAGAACTTGGCCAAAGGCCGCATCGTCCTGCTGGCCGCCGGCACCGGCAATCCCTTCTTCACCACCGACACCACGGCGGTATTACGTGCCGCGGAGCTGGAAGGGCAGGCGGTGCTGAAGGCCACCAATGTCGATGGCGTCTATACCGCCGATCCGAAGAAGGACCCCAAGGCAACCCGCTACGAACGCCTCAGCCACCAGGAGGCGATCGAGAAGGATTTGCGGGTGATGGATGGCGCCGCCTTCGCGCTTGCCCGGGAAAACCGGATGCCTATCATTGTTTTTTCGATTGCCGGAAAGGGCGCCATCGAGGCCGTTCTTCGCGGCAAAGGACGCGCAACCACGGTCGGCTGACGGCTCGAGTACAGACAAATGACGCCCCACACGATTGAAATGGCGGCGGGATAACGGGGGATCGCCATGGTAGGCACGACGTACGACATCAACGAGATCAAGCGTCGCATGGCCGGCGCCGCGACGGTGCTCAAGACCGAATTGTCCGGCCTGCGCACCGGGCGCGCCTCCACCCATATGCTCGACCCGGTGATGGTCGAGGCCTATGGCGCCCAGATGCCGCTCAACCAAGTGGCCACCACCACGGTGCCGGAGCCGCGACTGCTGTCGGTGAATGTCTGGGACCGTTCTTTGGTGCACGCGGTGGAAAAGGCCATCGTGAATTCCAATCTCGGCTTGTCGCCGGCAACCGAAGGGCAGACCATCCGCCTGCGGATCCCCGAGCTTAACGAGGAGCGGCGCAAGGAGTTGGTCAAGATTGCGCATAAATACGCGGAGACCGCGCGCGTCGCGGTCCGCCACGTGCGGCGCGATGCGATGGAACTGATCAAGAAGCTCGAGAAGGACCACAAGATCAGCAAGGACGACCACGATCGCCACTCGGCCGAAGTGCAAAAGGCGACCGACGCCGGCATCGCCGAAATCGATCATCTGCTCGCGGCGAAGGAAAAGGAGATCCTCACCGTCTGAGGTCCATGCATGCCCGAGGCCAATCAATCGCCCGCAGCGTTTGAAGTCCCGCGTCACGTCGCCATCATCATGGATGGCAACGGACGTTGGGCCGCCGCGCGCGGACTGCCACGGGTGGAGGGCCATCGGCGGGGAGTTGAAGCCGTGCGCCGCACGGTGCGCGCCGCTGGCGACATGGGCATCCAGGTCGTCACCATCTTCTCGTTCAGCGCCGAGAATTGGACGCGGCCGCAGAGCGAAATCGCCGAGCTGATGGGGCTCTTGCGCCGCTTCATCCGCAACGACCTCGCCGACCTGCACAAGAGCAATGTGCGCGTACGCATCATCGGCGAGCGCGACGGGCTCGATCCCGACATCGCGCGGCTGCTGACCGAAGCCGAAGAGCTCACGCGCGCCAACACCGGGCTGACTTTGGTCGTCGCCTTCAATTACGGCGCGCGGCAAGAGATCGCGCGCGCTGCCCGCCGCATCGCCGCGCAGGTGGAGCAGGGCACGCTGAAAGCCTCCGACGTTTCCGCCAACACCATCGGCCGCTTCCTCGACGCGCCCGATCTGCCCGACCCGGATCTCATCATCCGCACCAGCGGCGAGCAGCGGTTGTCCAACTTTCTCCTGTGGCAATCGGCCTACAGCGAGCTGGTCTTCGTGCCGACCTACTGGCCCGACTTCGACTGCGCCACGCTCGAGTCCGCGATCCGCGAGTACCAGCAGCGCGAGCGCCGGTTCGGCGGCCTGGTCGCCAAGACCGGATCCTGACCTACGTGGCAGACACCGGCAAAGCTTCGTCTGCGAGCAACCTGACGCTGAGAATCCTATCGGCCCTCGTGCTGGCGCCGATCGCACTTGGCGCCGCCTATTTCGGCGGCTGGGCCTTCGCGCTGTTCTGGGGCGCGGCAGCGCTCGCCGTGTTGTGGGAGTGGGTGAAGCTGGTGCGCGGTCCGCTCTGGCTCGCGGCCGGGTTCATCTATGCCGGTTTGTTGTTTGCCGTACCGGTGATCCTGCGCAGCGACGCTTCGTTCGGTCTCGCCGCTATTCTGCTGCTCTTCGCCATCGTGTGGGCGACCGACATCCTCGGCTATTTCGCGGGCCGCGCCTTCGGCGGGCCGAAACTATGGCCGGCCGTCAGCCCAAAGAAGACTTGGTCTGGGGCCGTAGCCGGCACCCTCGGCTCGACCGTGATCGCCGTCGCCATTGCGTCGTTTTTCGGCTGGTTCCACGCAGGAACTTTTATTGTCGTGGCGCTGTTGCTCTCTGCAGTGGCACAACTCGGCGATCTTATGGAATCCTGGATCAAGCGCAAATTCGGCGCCAAAGACGCGAGCCAGCTCATCCCCGGCCACGGCGGGGTGATGGACAGGCTCGATGGCTTCTGGGCGGCAGCCTTGCTCGGGTGTCTGATCGGTCTTGCTCGCGGCGGTTTCGATGCCCCGGCTCGGGGCTTGCTGATATGGTGAGCGCAAAGGGTAGCGTATGACGCCTATTGGCCTGTCCACCTCGCGTGCGGTCCGTGCTCAACCGGTGTCGCCGCCGGCCGAGCGCAGCATCACCATTCTCGGCGCGACCGGCTCGATCGGCACCAGCACCATCGACCTCATCAAGCGGCACCGCGATCGCTACCGCGTCGAGTCGGTCGCGGCAGGGCGTAACGCCGGCAAGCTCGCCGAAGTCGCTCGCGCTGTCGGCGCCCGCCACGCGGTCGTAGCCGATCATGCGTCCTATCAGGACTTGAAGAGCGCGCTATCGGGCAGCGGCATCGAGGCGGCGGCCGGCGAAGCGGCGCTCTCGGAAGCGGCCATCCGCCCGGCCGACTGGGTGATGGCGGCGATTGCCGGAGCCGTTGGCTTGAAGCCGACCATGGCGGCGATCGAGCGCGGCGCCACTGTGGCGCTCGCCAACAAGGAATGCCTCGTATGCGCCGGCAGTCTTTTCATGCGCCGCGCGGCTGCGGTCGGCGCCACTGTGCTGCCGGTCGACAGCGAGCATAACGCCATCTTTCAGGCGCTGACCGCCGGGCGGCGCGAAGACGTCGCGCGCATCATCCTGACGGCCTCCGGCGGCCCGTTCCGCACCTGGACCAAAGAGCAGATCGCCAAGGCAACGCCCGAGCAGGCGCTGCGTCATCCGAATTGGTCGATGGGACCGAAGGTCACCATCGACTCCGCAAGCTTGATGAACAAAGGCCTCGAACTCATTGAGGCGTACCATCTTTTTGCTCTTAAGCCCGAAGAAATCGACGTCTTGGTGCATCCGCAGTCGGTGGTGCATGGCCTTGTCGAATATCGCGATGGCTCGCTGCTGGCGCAGCTCGGCTCGCCCGACATGCGCATCCCGATCGCGCATTGCCTCGCTTGGCCTGAGCGGATCGACTCGGCCGCGGCTCGACTCGATCTCGCCAAGGTAAGCAGGCTCGACTTCGAGGAACCGGACTTGGTGCGCTTCCCGGCGCTGGCGCTGGCCAAACAGGCGATGGCGCGGGGCGGGGCGGCGCCGACGGTGCTCAATGCCGCCGACGAGATCGCGGTCGCCGAATTCATGGCTGGGCGAATACCATTTTCGGGCATCCCGGCACTGGTCGAGGCGACGCTGGCCGCGGCCGATAAACGCGGGCTTCTGGCCGACCTCGCCGATCTCGACGCGGCTTTCGCCGTTGACCATACCGCGAGAAGTTTAGCTCGCGACCTCTTGCCCGAAATTGCCGTAAAGTCTTCCTATTAAGCTCTCGGATACGATCCGGGGATCTCGGGGACGAAGGGAACACGTATGGGCGGCGATATCATGGGGGGCCTGAGCGCCTTCGGCGGCGGGCTGGCGGGTTATGTGGTTCCGTTCCTGTTTGTACTGACGATTGTTGTTTTCTTTCATGAGCTTGGCCACTTCCTGGTAGCTCGCTGGTGCGGCATTAAGGTGCTCGCCTTCTCGATCGGCTTCGGTCCCGAGCTGTTCGGCTTCTATGATCGCTACGGCACCCGCTGGAAGATCGCCGCGGTGCCGCTCGGCGGCTACGTGAAGTTCTACGGCGATGACAACGCGGCAAGCGCGCCCGATTTCGACGCCGCCGCGGCCATGTCCGAAGAAGAAAAGCGCGACAGCTTCGTGTTCAAGCCTGTTGGTTCGCGCGCGGCGGTTGTCGCTGCCGGCCCCATCGCCAATTTCATCCTCGCCATCGTGATTTTCGCCGGTATCTTCATGATCGCCGGCAAGCAGACCACAACCGCGCGCGTCGACACCATCCAGCCGAACAGCGCCGCACAGATCGCCGGCTTCCAGCCGGGCGACCTCGTCGTGTCGATCAACGGCCAGTCGATCGCTAGTTTCTCCGACATGCAGCGCATCGTCAGCGTCAGCGCCGGCGAACCGCTGTCGGTCACCGTCGACCGGGGCGGCGCCCCCGTCACCCTCAAGGCGGTACCTGAGCTCAAGGAGCTCAAGGACAATTTCGGCAACGTTCACCGTATCGGCGTGCTCGGTATCAGCCGCTCGATGGCGCCGGGCGATATCAAGACGCAGAAGATGGGCCCGTTCCAGGCCGTGATTGCCGGGGCGCAGGAGACCTGGTTCGTGGTCGACCGCACCCTGACCTACCTCGGTGGCGTCATCGCCGGCCGGGAAGCCGCCGACCAGCTCGGCGGTCCGATCCGTATCGCCCAGGTCTCAGGCCAAGTGGCCACGGCCGGCTTTACGGCGCTGATTCATCTGACGGCGGTGCTGTCGGTCTCTATTGGTCTGTTGAACCTGTTCCCGATACCGCTTCTCGATGGTGGCCACCTTTTGTTCTATGCCATCGAGGCCATTCGCGGCAAACCACTGTCGGAACGGGCCCAGGAGGTCGGATTCCGCATCGGTCTGGCAATCGTCGTCATGTTGATGATTTTTGCAACGTTTAATGACATTCTTCACTTGGCCACCTCATAACCGTTGCCCGGGGGCAACTTTTTGAGGGGAAAGGGAAAGTTGGCTTGGGAGTTTCGTTTGCAGTGCGGCCAAAAGGCTGTACAAAGCCAACGAAGCCAGGCCCGGCAGATTCCGCCGGATGGGGCGGGGCCGCCACGGGGATAAAAAGGGCGCGTTGCGAATGGGACTTTGTGTGCGGTTAGTTCGGGGACTAGCCTTTTGCTGTGTCGTCCTCGCCGGTCTTCTTGTCGGTGCGGGTGGCGTGGCTGTCATTGCGTCCAGCCCGGTGCTGGCGCAGAGCGTTAGTTCCATCCATGTGGAGGGAAATCGGCGCGTCGAGGCCGATACCATCCGCTCATATTTCAAAGCCGGCCCGGGCGGCCGCCTCGGCCCCGCCGAAATTGACGAAGGCATCAAGTCGCTCTATTCGACCGGCCTGTTCTCGGACGTGCGCACGCAGAATTCCGGTGGCCGCGTCGTCGTCTCTGTTGTGGAAAACCCGGTCATCAATCGGGTCGCTTTCGAAGGCAACAAGAAGGCGAAGGACGAGCAGCTCAAGATCGAGGTGCAGTCGAAGCCGCGCGGAACGCTGTCGCGGCCGACCGTGCAGGCCGACGTCCAGCGCATCATCGAAATTTATCATCGCAGCGGCCGCTTCGACGTGCGGGTCGAGCCGAAGATCATCGAGCTCCCCAATAACCGTGTCGACCTCGTGTTCGAAATCACCGAAGGCGACAAGACCGGCGTCAAAGACTTGCGCTTCGAAGGCGCGCGCGCCTTTTCGCATGGCCGCCTCAAGGACGTGATCAAGACGTCGGAGAGCAACTGGCTGAGCTTCCTGCAGACCACCGACATCTACGATCCGGACCGTGTCGAGGCCGACCGTGACCTGCTGCGCCGCTTCTATCTGAAGCACGGTTATGCCGACGTGCGCATCGTCTCGGCCACCGGTGTCTACGATGCGGCCAAGAAGGGCTTCATCGTCACCTTCACCATTGACGAGGGCGCGCAGTACCGCGTCGGTACCGTCGATGTGGTTTCCAACGTGCACGCGATCGATCCGAGCATGCTGCGCAGCAAGCTGCGGCTCGGCCCGGGCAACGTCTACAACGCCGATATGGTGGAGAAGTCGGTCGAGTCGATGACCATCGAAGCGGCCAAGCGCGGCTATGCCTTCGCCAGCGTGCGGCCGCGGGGCGACCGGAATTTCGAGAGCAAGACCATCAATCTCGTCTTCGTCGTCGAAGAGGGCACGCGCGCCTACATCGAGCGCATCAATATCATCGGCAATACCCGTACGCGCGATTACGTGGTCCGCCGCGAGTTCGATATCAGCGAGGGCGATGCCTATAACCGCGCGCTGGTCGACCGCGCCGAGCGCCGGCTGAAGAATCTCGGCTACTTCAAGAACGTCAAGATCACCAACGAACCGGGCTCCGCGCCCGACCGTATCGTCATCAACGTCAACGTCGAAGAGCAGGCAACCGGCGAGTTCTCCATCGCCGCCGGCTATTCCACGTCGGATGGCGTGATCGGCGAACTCAGTGTCTCCGATCGCAATTTGATGGGCCGTGGTCAGTTCGCCAAGGCCGCCGTGCAGCTCGGTCAGCGTGTACGCGGCTTCGACCTGTCCTTCGTCGAGCCTTATCTGCTCGGTTACCGCATGTCGGGCGGCATCGACTTGTTCTGGCGGCAGAATCTGGCCTCGTCTTACGTTTCCTACGATTCCAAGACGATCGGCACCAACCTCCGGCTCGGCTTCGCGCTGACCGAAGAGATTGCGTTCGCGCCGCGTTACTCGGTCTATCGGCAGGAAATCTCGCTGCCGGATTACTTGAATGACTGCCGTCTGTCGCCTTATGCAACGCAGAACGGCGGTCCGGGCGTGAGCGTCGCCAACGAAGCCACCCGTCAAGGCGGCGGCGGCGGCCTAAATGACGGCGGCAACTGCTTCGCCAACGGCGAAGCCTCAATGGCCGTCCGCAAGGAACTGGCCGCCGGCGCGGTGACCGTCTCGCTCGTTGGCTATTCGCTCGCCTACAGCACGCTCGACAACTCCCGATCGCCCACCAGCGGCATTTACGCAGAATTGAAGCAGGATTTCGCCGGCGTCGGCGGCGACGTCAACTTCATCAAGACAACGGCGGAAGCGCGCACCTATTACGAAGTCTTCCCGGACGTCATCAGCGTGCTCAAGCTGCAAGGCGGCCATCTCGGCGGCTGGGGCAGCAAGGACGTGCGCATGCTGGACCACTTCCAGATGGGTCCGCAGCTCGTGCGTGGTTTCGCACCCGCCGGCATCGGCCCGCGCGACGTGACCGCCAGCACCACAAACGATGCGCTCGGCGGCACCATGTACTGGGGCGCCAGCGTGGAAGCGCAGACGCCGCTCTACTTCCTGCCGAAGGAAATCGGCATCAAGCTCGCCGCCTTCGCCGACGCCGGTTCGCTCTGGGGCTACAAAGGTCCCACGAGCTGGAACGTGACGGGTGAAACGCTTGCGGTCGGCGACCAGAACAAAATCCGCTCGTCTGTCGGTGTGGGCCTGTTGTGGGATTCGCCGCTCGGACCATTGCGCTTCGACCTTGCCTATCCGATCACGAAGTGGTGCGGTGTCGACACCGCAGGTGGCCAGGTGTGCGACCGCACCCAGATTTTCCGCTTCAGCGGCGGCACGAGGTTCTGATCATCGCCGCACGGGGCGGTACGGACTGGCGGCATGAACGAGCCGGTTTTCCTACGGCATAGCCGCGGTCTCACGCTGGCCGAGGTCGCGTCGCTTGCAGGCGCTCCGGCGCCCGCGGCTCCGGTTCACGAACGCCGCATCGCCAACGTTGCGCCGCTCGACCGCGCCTCGCCGAACGACCTCACCTTCTTCGATCAGCGTAAGCTGCGCGATGTCGCCGCGACGACACACGCTGGTGCCTGCCTCACGACCGAGGCGCTGGCCAAAGAGTTGCCGCCGCATGTCGTCGCGCTGACGGTGCGCGAGCCCTACCGCGCTTTCGTGATGGTGACGCGCACGCTGTTTCCGCAAGCCCTGCGACCGTCGTCGCTGGCGAAAGCCGGGGAGGTCAAAGGCGCCTATGTCGACCCAAGCGCACGGCTGGAAAGTGGGGTCACCATCGAGCCGGGCGCCGTGATCGGGCCGGAGGTCGAGATTGGCAGCGGTACCATCGTCAGCGCCAATGCGGTGATCGGTGCCGGCGTACGCGTCGGCCGCGACTGCGCCATCGGCGCCGGCGCGGCGCTGACTGCGACGCTGGTCGGCGACCGGGTCATCATCCATCCCGGCTGCAAGATCGGGCAGGATGGCTTCGGCTTCGTTATGGGCGGCAAAGGCCACGTCAAGGTGCCTCAGGTCGGCCGCGTGATCATCCAGGACGACGTCGAAATCGGTGCGAATACAACCATCGACCGTGGCGCCATCCGCGACACGGTGATCGGCGAGGGCACCAAAATCGATAACCTGGTCCAGATCGGCCACAACGTCAGCATCGGCCGGCATTGCGTACTGGTGGCGCAGACCGGCATCGCCGGTTCCTGCACACTGGAGGACTTTGTTGTGCTCGGCGCCCGGGTCGGCCTAAATACCAATGTGACGATCGGGGAAGGGGCGCAACTCGCGGGGATGAGCGTCGTGCATGGCGACGTCCCGGCCGGCGCCCGCTGGGGTGGCATGCCGGCCAAGCCGGTAAAGCTGTGGTTCAAGGAAATGACCCTGCTGGCTCAGATGGCGCGCAGCAAAAGTGGCGGGGAAGCGAAGGCGGACGAGTGAGTCGATGGATCAACCGGTCACCAAGCTCGAAGCGGCGGATATCGCACTGGTCTTGAAGCGCTTGCCGCACCGCTATCCGTTCCTGATGATCGATCGCGTGATCGAGATGCGCGGTGACGAGTCCGGGATCGGCATCAAGAACGTCACGATCAACGAGCCGCAATTCCTCGGGCACTTTCCGGAAAACCCGGTGTTTCCCGGCGTGCTGATGATCGAAGGCATGGCGCAGACCGCCGGCGTGATGTGCATCGGCGCGACCGGCTCGGCGGCGAAGAAAGTGTTCTTTCTCACCATCGACAAGGCCAAATTTCGCAAGCCGGTGCTGCCGGGCGACACGATCGAATACCACATGACCAAGATCGCAAAGAAACGGACCATGTGGTGGTACCGCGGCGTCGCGAAGGTCGCTGGCCAAGTCGTCGCCGAAGCCGAAGTCGGCGCGCTATTGTCCGACTCATGAACGCCGATCCCGCTGTCGCAAATCCATCCAACGCCGTGATCGACTCCACTGCACGTATCGCGACCGGAGCGAAAATAGGACGCAACGTCGCGATCGGCCCTTATTGCACCATCGGTCCCAACGTCACGGTCGGCGACGACTGCCGCCTGATCGCGCACGTCAACCTGACCGGCCACACCACCATCGGTGGGCGCACGGTGATCCATCCGTTCGCCTCGCTCGGCTCGCCGCCGCAGTCGTTCAGCTACAAGGGCGGTCCGACCACGCTCACCGTCGGCGAAGCCTGCGACATCCGCGAAAACGTCACCATGAACACCGGCACCGAGGACGGCGGCGGCGCCACCACGGTCGGCGACAACTGCTTCCTGATGGTTGGCACCCACGTCGGCCACGACTGCCACGTCGGCAACAAGGTCGTTTTCGCCAACAACACCGTGCTTGGCGGCCACTGCACCATCGGCGACAACGTCGTGTTCGGCGGCGGTGTCGCGGTGCGCCAATACGTGCGCATCGGCGAGGGCGCGATGATCGTTGGTCTCTCCGGCATCCGCGCCGACGTGATCCCGTTCGGCATGGCGCAAGGGCCGCTCGCTTATCTCGTTGGGCTCAACGTCGTCGGCATGCGCCGACGCGGCTTAAGCAAAGCCGACGTTCATCGCCTGCGCGCCGCCTACCGGGCGCTGTTCTTCGGCGAAGGTGAATTCCGTGGGCGGCTCGATCGCGTCGAGGCCGAGTACGGTGGCGACGCGCTGGTCGGCAAGATGATCGCTTTCATCCGCGCGGGTAAACGGCCGCTCACCATGGCCACCGATCGCGCGGAGGGCGGCGAGGGCGCATGAGCGAGATGCCCGCCGCAAGGCAGCAAGGGCCGCTCGCCATGATCTGCGGCGCGGGCAGCCTGCCGCTGGCAGTGGCCGACTTCGTCTCCGCGCGCGGCCGCAAGGTGCTGCTGTTTCCCCTTCAAGGCATCGCCAAGCCCGAGGACTACGCGGCGCGGCCGCACATCTGGGTCCGCTTCGCCAAGTTCGGCACCTTCGAGCGCGCGGCGCACGCCGCAGGCTGCGACGAGATGGTGTGGCTCGGCTCGCTGGTGCGCCCGTCCATCTGGCAGATCCGTTTCGATTGGTCGACCATCAAGCTGATCCCGCGCATCGCCGCGGCATTCTACGGCGGCGACAACTATTTGCTGTCGAGCGTGGCGAGGCTGGTTGAGGAAAAGGGATTCCGTGTGCTCGGCGCCCATGAAGTGGCGCCCGAGATTTTGGTGCCGGACGGCGCGCTCGGGAAGGTCGAACCGACGGCGCAGGACAGCGAGGACATCAAATTCGGTCTCGAGTACCTGCACGCGACCGGCGCCTTTGACGTCGGTCAGGCGGTCGTCGTCGCCGGCAAGCGCGTGCTCGCCGTCGAAGCGGCCGAGGGCACCGACCAGATGCTGACGCGCGTTGCCGAGATGCGCGCCAACGGCCGGGTTCGCACGCCGAGCGGCGTTGGCGTCTTGGTGAAAGCGCCGAAGCCGACGCAGGATCGCCGCTTCGATTTGCCGTCGATCGGGCCGCAGACGGTGGAGAACATCGTGCGGGCCGGGCTCGCCGGCATCGCCGTGGCGGCCGGCGAGACGATCGTTGCCGAACCGGCGCGGCTCGCGCAGGCCGCCGACCGCGGCAGGGTCTTTGTCGTCGGCATTTCGGCCGGCAAAGTGACATGAGTGCTGCGATGACCGGCGCTCCGCACGTCTTTCTGGTGGCCGGCGAAGAATCCGGCGATCGGCTCGGTGCCGCGCTGATCGCCGCCATCCGCAAGCGGGTGCCGGAGGCACGCTTCTCCGGCGTGGGCGGCACGCATATGGCGGCCGAGGGCGTCGTCAGTGTGTTTCCGCTCGGCGATCTCGCCATTGTGGGCATCGTCGCCATCGCCGCCAGCCTGTCGAAAATCTTGGCGCGGATCGAAGCGGCGGCGGCCGCCGTGGTCGCCGCCAAGCCGGACGTGCTGGTGATCATCGACAGCCCGGACTTCACGCATCGCGTCGCGCGCAAGGTACGCGCCCGCGCGCCGCAAATTCCGATTATCGATTACGTGTGTCCATCGGTGTGGGCCTGGCGGCCGGGCCGCGCGCGCGCCATGCGCGGTTACGTCGATCACGTGCTGGCGCTGCTGCCGTTCGAGCCGGATGCGATGGCCCGGCTGAACGGCCCGCCTACGACCTTCGTCGGCCATCCGCTCGCCGAGCAGGTCGCGCTCTTGCGTCCAAATGCGCACGACGTCCAGAGGCGCCCCGCCGACCCCCCTTTACTCCTTGTCCTGCCCGGCAGCCGCTCGGCGGAAATCCGCCGTCTCGCACAGATTTTCGGCGAGACGGTCGCTCTCATTGCCGAACGTTTTGGCCCGCTCGAGGTGGTCGTGCCGACCGTGCCACGCCTTGCGGCTGCTGTGCAGGCCACCACAAGCACATGGCGCGTGCCTGCGCGCATCGTGACCGATGCTGATGACAAACACGCCGCCTTCCGCGCGGCGCGTGCGGCGCTGTCGAAGTCAGGCACCTCGACCCTTGAGCTTGCTCTCGCCGGCGTGCCGACGGTTGCCGCCTACAAGGTGCCGTTGGTCGAAGAGCTGGTTGCCCGGGCGATCATCAAGGTGCCGAGCGTCATCCTCGCCAACCTCGTGCTGGGGGAGAATGTCGTCCCGGAGTTCCTGCAGCGCGCCTGCACGCCGGCGGCGCTTTCGGCGGCTTTGCTGCCGCTTTTGGGCAATACGCCGGAGCGCGCCCGCCAATTAACCGCGTTCGCCCGCCTGGACGGCCTGATGGGCGTCGGCCAGGCCGCACCGAGCGATCGGGCGGCCGAAATCGTGCTCTCTCAGACCCGCCGGCTTTAACCACAGCGCGGTTCCACCCATGGCCTTGACGCAGACCAGGGCGTAGGTTGCATGGATGGCACAAAAGGCCGTATGTCCATGGCTTCCCGAACGGAATTCCGCCTTTGAGTATCCCGATCCGCGCCGCCATTACCGGGGTCAACGGTTATCTGCCGCCTGACCTTTTGACCAACGCCGACCTGGCGCGGATGGTGGATACCACCGACGCCTGGATCACCGAGCGTACCGGGATCAAGGAGCGGCATATCCAGAAAGGCGAAGGGCTCGGCACCTCGCATATGGCGGCCGAGGCCGTGCGCGGCCTGTTGGCGAAGACCGGCACCAAGCCGTCCGAGGTCGATCTTTTGATCTGCGCGACCACGACGCCGGACATGCAATTCCCGTCGACCGCCAATCTCATCTGCGACATGGTCGGCATCAAGGACATCGGCTCGTTCGACGTGCA
>Ga0134124_10000739_pt1 | contig 26328 bp, 24 predicted proteins | sample KB304_FD_96880 | JGI IMG/M metagenome (GOLD analysis project Ga0134124, IMG submission 96880) | Terrestrial soil microbial communities without Nitrogen fertilizer from Kellogg Biological Station, Michigan, USA - KB3-0-4 | ecosystem: Environmental > Terrestrial > Soil > Unclassified ... | reverse complement strand
TCATTACACCTGTCTCCGCAAAGCCTGGAACCCCTGATCACTACGTTTCGACCGCACGTCGTAACGCCTCGGAGACCCCAAACTCTTTCTATCCGGATCAGTATTCGAATCCAGCGAATCCGGAGGCGCATTATCGAACAACTGGTCCTGAAGTCTGGCGACAGACCGAAGGTAAAATTACACACTTTGTTTCCGGGCTTGGGACTGGCGGTACGATCTCGGGGACCGGTCGCTACCTAAAAGAGAAGAATCCGGCGATCAGAATCATTGGCGCTGATCCCTACGGCTCAATTTTTAAGACCTACAAGGAAACTGGAAAGCTGGTCGAGGCAACGCCATACCTTGTCGAGGGTATTGGGCAGGAGATTGTGCCGCCAAACGTGCACATCAAGTACGTTGACGAAGTTGTCAACGTCACGGATCGCGAGTCGTTTGATATGTCGCGAATGCTCGGACGAATGGAAGGGATCTTTTGCGGAGGCTCAACCGGAACGAATCTAGCAGCAGCGTTGCGTGTTGCTGAGCAGCTCGACGAAGACGCAATTGTGGTTTTTATTGTTTGTGATACTGGAGAGCACTACCTTACCAAACACCACTCCGATGAGTGGCTAAAAGAAAAACGATTGCTCGAACCGAAACGGATCACCGCTGGACTTATTAGTGGTACGAAGAAGCCACAAGCGCCGAAGTCGCTGATTTCAGTCCTGCCAACAGACACTGTCGGTGATGCGTTGGCGCAGATGGATGAGCTGGGATTGACGCAGATACCTGTGTTGGATGAAGGACGCGCTGTTGGTGCTCTGCGCGAAAATCGAGTTTTGGCAAAAGTTGTTCGCGATAGAGAACTACTGAACACTCCGGTGAGTGAGGTAATGGAATCAAGTTTTCCAATTGTCGATGTCGATGTGAGTTCAACTGAAGTGACCAAGCGTTTACAGACCAGTCCTGCAGTGCTGGTTGAAGAATACGGACGCATCATCGGGATCATCACAAGGCACGATGTACTGGATCTCAAACTGAAGGGGGCTGGTCAGTAGCGAAACAAGTTGCCAAGCATGGCGAAAGAAGAAAAAGTTCTGGCCGCAAATCGCGCCGCGTTTCACAACTATCACATCTCTGATAAGTACGAAGCCGGGATTGCACTTACAGGTACTGAAGTGAAGAGCGCAATGGACGGACGGGTCCAGTTGAAAGAGGCGTACGTTTCAATTCGTGACGGAGAGGCGTGGTTGTTTAATGCTCACATTTCACCTTATTCTCATGGCAATCGCGAAAATCACGAGCCAATGCGAACGCGAAAGTTGCTGCTTCACAAGCGCGAAATATCCCGACTCGACGAAGCAACTGCAAGACAAGGAATGACCTTAGTCCCGACTCAGGTTTACCTGAAGAATGGCCGCATCAAGATCGAAGTCGGAATAGCGCGTGGCAAGAAGCTCTACGACAAGCGAGAAGCAGAAATGAAGCGAACCGTCGAGCGAGAGACGCGAGCCCAATTGAAGGAACGTAATCGTTAGGACAGATTCTGATAATCCCAAAGCTCAGGAGAAGACACTCACATGCAAGTTGAAGCCAGCCAGGGTCCTTTAGAACAACTTGAAGTTCAAGCAATCGCAGTTGCTGTTTTCAAAGATGAAAAGCCGGAAGAGGGCTTTCTTAAAAAGCTCGACGAGCTATCGCACGGGTTGGTGAAATCGACCATTGACGCTGAAGAGTTTTCCGGCAAAGAAGGTGAGACTGCCTATTTTCATCTCGTAGGAAACGACAAACTAAAAGCACGGCGTCTTTTGTTGGTTGGTGTTGGAGAGCTCAAAGAATACACGACCGCCAGTGTATCTAATATGGCGGGAACGGCGGTGCGTGCGCTGCGCGCAAAAAACGCTAAGTCGATCGCCGTTGTGCCTCGGGTCACAAAGGATACTCAATCCGCAGCTGCCGCTGCTGTTCAAGGTGCTTTCATATCAGTATTCGATCCCGACAAATATCGAACGGTTGATAAGGAACGGAAAACAGTAGAGAAAGTCGTCGTAGTAATCGAAGGCGAGAAGGCCGAAGTGTTGAAGCGTGGAGTTGAAACAGGAAAGATTATTGGCGAATCAATTAACTTCACCAGAGACCTGGCAAATGAGCCAGGTGCATACATGACACCGACAGACATGGCAGAGCGCGCTCGAGACATCGCCAACGAATTCGGCTTGAGTATCGATGTCCTTGATGAAGCCAGAATGGAACAGGAAGGCATGGGTTCCTTGTTGAGCGTGTCGCACGGTTCGGATCAGCCGGCGAAGTTGATCGTGCTGAAATACGTTCCTGCCAATTTCGATGATAGTGAAAAGGAACTACTGTCGTTTGTCGGGAAGGGTGTGACCTTCGATTCGGGGGGAATTTCGCTGAAACCCGGTGAGAACATGGAATTGATGAAATACGACATGACGGGCGGGGCGACAGTAATGGGAGCGATGCGAGCAATTGCTCAGCTCAAGCCGTCAATTCCTGTCCTGGGTATTGCACCATGCACCGAAAACCTACCGTCGGGAAAAGCGACTAAACCAGGCGATGTAGTTCGAGCCATGACCGGCAAGACGATTGAGGTAATCAATACAGATGCTGAAGGACGACTGATACTCGCAGACGCAATAGCTTATGCAAAGAAGCTAGGCGCCACAAAGATTATCGACATGGCCACACTTACGGGCGCCGTTTCCATTGCCTTGGGCGATGTAAATGCAGCGGTTTTGGGAACTGATCAACCGCTTATCGACGAGATTATCTCAGCGGGACACGAGGTAGGTGAAAAGTTCTGGCAGCTACCGTTGGACAAGGAGTATTCCAAACAAATCAAGTCAGACATCGCCGATATCAAAAACGTTGGCGGACGTAAAGCCGGCACTATAACGGCAGCGGCGTTTTTGAAGGAATTCGCTGATGGTGTCGCCTGGGCTCACTTAGATATCGCTGGTACAGCCTGGGGAGACGACGCCAAGCCGTATCGATCAAAAGGTCCCACTGGGATCGCAGTTCGAACCCTCCTGAAGATCGTGGACAGGGCAAGCGAGTCTGCCAATAAGTGATTGGAGTGTACCGAGCGGTAGACAGGGTCTGTCCCCACCTGTTTACAGTTAATTTCTTTGAACTGAGGTTTTGCGCGTGTTTTTAGCGATCGGGCACATGGCACGAAGCTTGTAGCGTCTTCATAGCAATCAGCCAAAGGGCGAGCTTCCTTATTACATGTCCTCGCCCCCTCGATTGCCGCTCGAGGTATTTTCCCGGCCGGCCCTTTGGCACCCCCTCTCTCCAGACTCTCATCAAAAACCTATGGTCATCGGGCTTAAATGCTTGCCACGAGTGGTATACTTTTGGGGCGAGTTGGAACGCTTTTCCTCAGAGACTCGTGATTCCATCGCTGGCTTTTTGGGAGTTTGAAGCACAGTGATCGACTACTACAAACTACTAGGCGTTAAATCAAGTGCTTCTTCAGCCGAGATCAAGTCGGCCTATCGTAAGCTTGCGCGCAAAAGTCACCCCGACTTAAATCCCGATACACGAGCAGCCCGCGAGTTTGCACTCCTCTCCAAGGCTTACCACGTCCTTTCTGATCCTCAGGAACGCGCTTACTACGATCAGCAGTGGCACGCCAACAAAAACCGAAGTTACTCCATTCTCGACTCAAACAATCCGCATGCGAAGCGAGCTAAGAACCTTGCCGTTCAGGCAAAATGGGATCGCTTGGTCGATGAGGTTCTGGAGCGCGATCGACGGGAGAATCGTGAACGTCAGCGAGCAGTGTTTACGACGGTCTCTCTGTTTCTTTCGACTTTCTTCCTGGCCATGATTCGCCCTCAACTTTGGCAGGTCTTCGATCCATTCGGACGTGCAATTGTGCTTACGCTTTTTGTAATAGGCGTCTGGCATTTGACCACTCGGCTGCGCGAGTACCTGGCGCACTACACCTACAAGCCAAAGGCGATTCAAGGATCCATCCGCGACATTGAAGAACCGGAACAGCCGTTTACTCGCTTTTCGGCTTACACGTTTCTCCTGGTTGGTTATGCTCTTTGCGTGGGAATTGGACTTTACATTGGCTGGCATACACGGGATTTTTTTGACGATTTGACCATGTTGATTCGTCCACAGACGGGAGTCCACGGAAGTGTCATAGCCTACACATCCGCAGCACTATTAATTCCAGACTTGGTCTTCTACCCTCCGATCGCCGTTTTGATCATCGATACGGTCCACGGCTTAGCCTCTCGTATTGATTAGTCCTGTTTGGTAACCAAGAAGGGATTTACATGACGGCAAATTCTTGCCTGTCCGCTTTTTGGTCGTGTATAGTTCTGCCTCCCAATAGTAGGTTCGAGCGGGTTTGTTCTAACGAGGAAAGGGAATTCCTTTAACTCGGACAATTTTCGCCTCAAAACTGAACTGCGAACCGCCACCTTCTTCCTTAATTTGTGAGGCCCGCAGGAGTGCGGGTCGGTTTTGAAAGGAGAACGGAGATGGCCAGCACCGTAAGCCAACGCCAATTTTTAGCACTAAAGCTCGACGCTTTGACTGAGTCAGAAGTGCAGGAAGTTTTGGATTACATCGCAATCATGGAGTCTACGCGGCGCTCGCGGACGGTCCCTTCCATCTGGGAAGATGAGGTAGTTGCGGTACTCGCCGATGCCCGTGAGAATCGACGCGCCCAACAGGCCTTTGAATGGGAGGCCGTTCGCCGAAAAGCGGAAAGACGGGCGGTCGCCAAACCAATCACTCAAATCTGAATGGACCTTTTCCTCGCATGAAAATGTTCGCCCTAACCTTGGCAGCTATTTTTCTGCCTCTCGCTCTCCCTTCTCGAAACCTCGGGTTATCAACACAAACTACAACTCAAACTCCTGTTGAAGCTGAGATCCAACGGCAGCATCAACGATTGTCTGCAAGCGACCCTGAAGAGCGACGTGATGCAGTAATGAAACTCGGCGCGATGCGGCGTGCCTCCGCTTCACGTCAGGCGGTTGTTGGGTTAACTGACGCTTCGCCAATCGTACGTGCTGTTGCGACAAAGGCAATTCTGTCGCTGCCCCCGGAAGAGAGTGTTGCTGCTCTGCTGCCCCTCGTTAGCGATAAGGATGAATTTGTGCGGCGAGAAGTCGCTTACGCTCTCGGACTTACTCACAGTCGTCAGGCGACTCAGCCACTCACTAATCTTCTGTTGAATGACAAAGAAGACGGCGTTCGCGCGGCGGCAGCAGTCGCTCTTGGTGATATTGGTGACGAGAGTGCTGTAGTTGCACTTGCAAACGTTCTTTCCCCGGAATCGAGTGCCGGTATCAAAGCTAAGAAGAGAGAGAATAATGTGTTTGTACTTCGTGCCGCAGCGAAGTCGCTCGGACAAACGAGAAGCAAGGCAGGGGTGCCTGCATTAATTGCGGCACTGGCTAATGAAAAACACGTTGATGATGTGCGGCGTGAGGCTGCAAGTGCATTGGGTCAAATAGGCGATCCCGCCGCTGTTCCCGCACTTCGCTCAGCGGCGAATTCCGAGGATCCATACCTTTCACATGTAGCTTATGAATCACTTCGTAAGATCGCGCCCTGAGGCATTGTTTACGTCTACACCACAAATAGAAGCGCCGGTCGCTGCATAGCAACCGGCGCTTCGTCGTTAATGTGAGTGGCTGAGACCGTTTAACTCTCTGATTTTTCGCCTCGCCCCTGACCTTTCTTCGCAGCCTTTGTTGCTTGCGGTATCGGCAGTCCGACTCCACCTGAGAGCGTCTCACTTGAACTTTCAGGTTGATCACCCTTGCTCGCAATTTCGTGAATCAAGGCACCCCCTGAACTCTTCGAGAACACTAAACGGTTGCGACTGTCGTCGACGTCGATGTGAACCAGATCGCCAAGGCCGATTTGTCCCGTAGCGACCAGGTTCGAAAGTGGGTAGACGAGGAATCGTTCGACCGCTCTCTTCAAATGACGAGCACCGTACTTATAGTCGATACCTTCTTTCATCAACATGTCTTTCGCAGTATCTGAGCACTGGAAGACAAACTTAGTCCCGGCGGATTGCATGATCCGATCCTGAACTGCCTGGAGTTCAAGGTCGAGAATCTGTCGAAGGTGATGTTCTTTCAGTGAACGGAACACAACGACTTTATCGATCCTGTTCATGAATTCCGGAGAGAACTTGCGCCGTGCTGCTTCTACGGCTGTACGATAGATTTTCTGATCGACTTCAGTATCGTTTGGTGATTTCGAACCTTTACCTGGCGCGAAACCGATACCGCCTGAGATCAACTCAGACATCTCACGGGCTCCGAGGTTCGAGGTCATAATGATCATCGCCTTTGAGAAGTCGACGCGTCGGTTGTCGCCGAGAGTCAAGGTGGCCTTGTCTAAAATGCCTAATAACAATTGCCACAAACTGTCTGATGCTTTCTCAATCTCGTCAAACAACACCAGCGAAACTTTCATATCGTCGGTATGCATCCGATCGAGATTTTCCTGAGTCAACATCGGAGATGTTTCACGATGTCCAAGATATCCCGGCGGTGAACCGATCAGTTTCGCTATCTCATGTGAGTGTTGAAACTCAGCACAGTCGATCTTCACTATAGCGTTTGGGTCGCCGTACAGTACTTCAGCTGCCGCCTCAATAACTCGTGTTTTGCCCGAACCGGTTGGTCCAAGAAATAACATCGTACCGATCGGCCGGTTTGGCGGGTTCATACCAGCAAGAAAAATCTGATAGAGGCCACTCATCCGTCGGACTGCGCGTTCTTGACCAACAATGCGCGAAGAAAGCCGTTCTTCGAAATCCTGCGCGCGCGGGCTCTTTTGATCTGGATCGAGGAAGACGGTACCCATTTTGTCCATGTCTCTGTTTTTCGTTATGTCCATTTCAGCTAACATCGGCGTTCTCCTTGCCGGAGCTTCGGGCCAATTCCCGAAACGTTGAGCCTCCAAAAACTACTGGCCCAACATTCCACCTAGCAAAGGACGATCCGCACTAGAATTGATGCATTAATAATTGAGGGAGTTTGCTAATCGCGCGATTTCAATCAGCAAGCTCCCGTCGGGATGGATGCTATATATACAACTCGACGTCAATTGTCACCACAAAATATTGGTCAAAATAAAGATCTCAGTTTGGTTGACGAGCCTTGTCATAGGTTGCCTGACGTAAAGTGTCAAAGGGCCGATGACAATTAATTGCAGTGCCGGTGTTTTCAACAAAGTGCGCTGAGAGTGTAGCTACACCTTTTGATACAGGTAACTTACCAAACAAGTATGCTGCCTCAATCCTCTTTTCCAACTGAAAAAGCCAGGCAACCCGATGCACGCGGTACACCAAAAAAGTTGCCTGGCTCTTTGTTTTCTTAGGCGGTGATTAGTCGTAATACTCGAGTCCCAAGTGTGTGATCAGGTCTTCTCCACGCAGATGTCGCAGAGTGTTCTTAAGCTTCATTAGTTGAATAAAGATATCGTGCTCGGGATACAATCCGGGCGCGGTTTGCGGAGACTTGAAGTAAAACGAAAGCCACTCCTGCACACCTTTCATGCCGGCTCTTTGAGCGAGATCCAGGAACAGCGCCAGGTCGAGAACAATCGGCGCCGCCAGAATTGAGTCGCGGCAGAGAAAATCGATCTTAATCTGCATCGGATAACCCAGCCATCCAAAGATATCGATGTTGTCCCAACCTTCTTTGTTGTCACCTCGAGGTGGGTAGTAGTTGATGCGAACTACGTGAGAAAAGTCCTTGTAGAGATCAGGGTATACATCGGGCTGAAGAATATATTCAAGAACAGAAAGCTTAGACTCTTCCTTTGTCTTAAAAGAATCCGGATCGTCGAGTACCTCACCGTCGCGATTACCCAGGATGTTGGTTGAGTACCAGCCATGTAAACCAAGCATGCGGGACTTCAAACCCGGCGCGATGATTGTCTTCATCAACGTCTGTCCGGTCTTGAAGTCTTTGCCGCAGATTGCGAGCTTGTTCTTCTCGGCGAGTGTCATTAACGCCGGCAGATCAACGGTCAGATTCGGCGCGCCATTGGCAAAAGGAATTCCCGACTTCAACGCGGCGTAAGCGTAGATCATCGACGGTGCGATCGCTTTATGATTTTCGCGCATGGCCTTCTCGAACGAATCGAGAGTTTTGTGGACCGCGTGCTGTTTCAAAAAGATCTCGGTCGATGCTGCCCAAATCATTACAACTCGCGAACACTTGTTTTTCTTTTTCCAGTCGGCGATCTCTGCGATCAACTGTTGCGCTAGTTCGAATTTGTTCTTGCCTGTTTTGACGTTGGTTCCACTCAAGCGCTTAACGTAAGTCTGATCGAAAACCGCTTTCATCGGCTTGATTTTTCGGAGGGGTTCCTTGAGTTGGCTCAAAAGCTCCTTCTCGAGCACTCCCGCATTCAAAGCGGCTTCGTAAGCTGACTCCGGAAAAATGTCCCAGGCACCAAAGACCATATCTTTCAAGTCCGCGAGAGGAACGAAGTCCTTAATGAGAGGAACTCGATTGTCAGTTCTCTTTCCAAGTCGAATCGTTCCCATTTGTGTAAGACTGCCGATTGGCTTGGCAAAGCCTTTCTTGACAGCTTCGACTCCGGCGATAAATGTTGTGCTGACCGCGCCGAGTCCTACCAGCAACACGCCAAGTTTTCCTTCAGCAGGTTTGATATCTGTTTTGTTGTTAAGTGCCATTAGCGATTCTCCTTCGGAAATTAAGAGCGGAATCATACCTTCTGTCCCTCCGGGATAACCGCAGGATCTTGCTCAAAATTGGCGACAGATTGCGCTTGGAATGAACTAACCGCGGATGAGAGCTTTTCGAAACTCGCGGGGAGTGGTTCCCGTTGCTAATCGAAATGCCTTGGTGAAGTGGCTCGCGCTCAAGTAACCGACGCGCGCGCCAATCTCTGTGACCGACATTTCAGTTTCGGCCAATAACAGTTGAGCACGGTTCGCTCTCATTACTGCCAGGTAGTTATGTGGCGTGGAGCCTGTGAGTTTTTTGAATAGCCTGGAGAAATGAAACGGTGAAAGATACGAAGCAGCTGCCAAGGCTTTGAGCGACAGTTCCTGGTCGAGCTGCGCGTGCATCAATTCAACTGACCGTCGAATGCGCCGATCAACTAATCCAACTCTCGAAAGCTCGAGTTCGTCTGACCGACGAGTGGTTGAGTACTTGCGCAAGACGTGAACCAGCGTCTGTTCAGCTAGCGCGCGCATCACAATCTCTTTGCCGGGTTTTTCGTCCTTCAATTCACCGACAAAACTAGCGAACAGTTCACTCAGCTTATTGTCACTCATGACTTGCGGCCCGAATGCGACGGTCGATAAGGGTGTACTCAGTCGCATAGCTATGGAATGTTCGATAACCAGAGTCGGTGCGAGGTTGAGGAAGACGCACTCCACAGGCTTTCCCTTCACATCGACGCGGACATTCGGTTCGATAATGAGTGACTGGGTTTCAACCAGACGAGTTCTGTTTTCGTTGATGAGACAATCGAGCGCGCCCGTGAGGACACTTATAACAAGATAGTTTGAAGTGACCTGATCCTGCCAGTGAAACTGTCCAGCTCGTCGGTGGTAGAGCGCAAAGTCTGAGGTGACGAAGAACCTGTTAGTCGCAGCCTGGGGACGAGTCATCTGTAAGACTGTACGCGAATCTTGTTGACACCTTCAATGTTGGATTGTGCACTAATTCGCAGGAGCTGCACTCTGTAGCCGCCTCTAAAACCTGTTCTGCATTGACAATAATGCCTGCCTTTGCTGGACCATCATTCCAGGATCGTTAGTTATCAACGCTGACACTTCCATCGATTGCGCTCGCTGAATCCAGTGCGACCTATCCACCGTCCAGACTACAACCTTTAGTCCAGCACTCTTTGCGGTTGCCACAACACTTTTACTAGCCAGCCGGTGATGTAGCGCGATCTCTTCCGCGCCCACAGTCAAAGCCTGCTCTACGAGACGACGACCCGATGTCACTAGTGGAGCTGTCATCAGGGCGGGCTCAAACAATGCCGCTGTCTTTATCGATGGATCGATTGCTTTCACGACGGCAACGCCCATTAGATCGAAACATTCGACCACAACGCGATCCTTCACCGGACTTTGCTTCAGATGATTGCAACAGATTCTAGCCAGTTGCTCTCTTTGAATCGGATCACTCTTCATTTCGAGATAAAGGATGGCGTTGTTAGATTCAAAGAGTTCGAGAACCTCGTCGAGAGATGGGATTCGTTCACCCGAGAAATCTACAGTTCTCGAACCCCGTGTTTGGTTGAACCACGAACCGACATCGATCCGACGGAGTTCACCGTACGACAACTCAGCCACTTTGTCTGGTCTGCATCCAGTTCGTTTCAAATTGTCGTCGTGGATAACTACCGGAACTTCATCCCGAGTCAATCGCACATCGAATTCAATCCCGTCGGCGCGTGATTCGAGAGCCCGATGAAAAGCTGCCAGGGTGTTCTCTGGCGCAATCGCTGAAGCTCCACGGTGACCTATGATCAGTGGTTTGGGAGACATGTTCAGGTGGGGGGAGTGTTTGAAATTAAGCGACAAGCTGAAATTTAGCGGACATCCGCTCGCTTGAGCCTGATATCAAAGGTGCCGTAATCAGTCTTCACTCGTGCACTGACTGGAATGTGTCGGTCATCGTCAGTTATCCAAACGATGAACTCACCATCTTCATCCTTTATTAGTTTGTCTTCGCCGAACAGTTGAGGTTCTATCCGAACAACTTTCACCTTTCCCAAAATAGTCTTCATTGACTTCTTCTCGACCACGTGAACCGGAATACGGACGACACGTCCATTTTCGCCAATGAAGATCTCAAACGGTTTACCCACGTGAAGCGCATGCGTCCGTATGAAATAGACTGCGGACAAAACATCCTGGAGTTGACCAGAAAAGTCGACTACAGCACTTCGAGGTTCAGACGATGGGTTGTTTGGATCTCGCTGACTCCACGACATCTTTCCCGTTGAACGATCGTAAGTCGTTTCTGTCGCCCGAACCCTTTTGCCTTGTTCGTCGAGTATTGTTGTTTTTTGGAGAGTGAAACTGGTTCCTTCGACGGTTGACTCAATCTGTTCGTGGAATTTCAGGTTGAAAAGGCGAGTAAAGAAGCCCTTGCTCTCGACATCTGCTGTGAAGGTCAATGAGTAGGGTTTACCTGCTTTTTTGTCCTCTTCTGAGATCACAGAGCTTCGCGCGGAGCGTAACTTGAACTCGGCGACATTCAATCCGCGAAGCAAAGCTCGATTGAATTCAGCCTCATAGAGGAGTTCCTCAGTCGGTTCAAACGGTCTTGTGTTGGCAGCAATCGGTTGTTGAGCTTCAACAAAATGTAATGAAACGAGAACACAGCAGAGCGTCAAAACACCCCGGCCAATAAACAGACCGACTTTTCGTACCCTGGAAGTCATCTCAAAAAATAACTCTTGGCAAGAAGCAGAACCCACGCGAATGCTAATCCAAGTGCAGCTCGATATTCGCGATAACGCAAATAGAGACTCAAATCAAAACGAATCAAACTGGTGTCTGATTGTCTAAATGGAGTTAATCGGGGAAAGAAAAGAGGAACTGTTTTTTTGTAGGGCTCATACTGCGGCCCAAACAATTCCGCCATGGTCGAGGCTTCGACGTGCATTACCGGGAAATAGATGCCAAGAAACAACACTGCGAACAAGACAGCCAGTTCCCAACGCCCGGACGCTATTGTGAAGCCAAGTCCGAGAAAGAAGCTACCTAAATAAAGCGGATTTCTTGTGAACGCATATGGGCCCGAGGTAGCAAGCTCGGCGTTCTTGCGGATATGTCCCGCTGCCCAGGCCCGTATTCCGAGCCCAATTAACGAAACGCCTGCACCGATCAAGAGTGCTCGTGGTGTCGGCCGGGCAAGAACAATGAATATCGCCGCACTTAAAAAGCCTAGCGGTACTCTCCAACGCTGAATCCAGGTTCCACCTCGTCTCATGTCTTGTTCGATTGCTTATTTAACCGCCAGAGGCAGAGCACTCTTTGAAACTCCTTCGTTTGCGCCGATGCGCATCGCCACGGCACGCAAGACGCGCTCGACATCGATGTCCATACAGATCCAATTCGAGCAAGCCCGCCTGTGACAATCCACCCGACAGTTGATGTCCGTACGTTCAACGCAGATATCTTGCGGATTAGGACTCCCATTGCGCCACCATTCTGTCGGACCAAACATTCCGACGATTGGAGCGCCAGCGGCAAGTGCGATGTGTGTTGGGCCAGTATCACCACCAACATAAACCTTCGCAGACTGCGCGAGTGCATAAAACCCTTTGAGAGACACGTTCACAAGGCGAGTCTTGCCACACTGAGAAGCCTGAAGAACCCTTTCGGCGAGTTCCTTTTCTCCGGGTCCATAGGTCACAAGCGGATGCAATCCACAATAACCCCAAAGCGCATCTGCCAGTTTCCCGAACCGTTCGGGGCTCCACAGCTTGGTTGGCCAACCACCGCCCGGATTCAGAATCGCATAGAAGCCGTCCGTGCCTGAGGTAACCTCGATCGATTCATTGCGGGCTGTGTCGGGTATTGAAATGGGAAAGGTGAGTTCGCTTGAACTCTTCGGAATCGGCAAACCCAGTGCCCCGTTAACAAGTTGAAGAGCTTTGAAGATAACGTGGGTGTGCTTTGGGATATGGACCCTCTTGGACAGTAATAGCCCACTGGCCGGTTCTCGTAAGCCCTGACGTGAGTACCCAAAAATACGACGCGCGCCGGAAAGGCGCGCGATTGAGGCGGACTTTAGAAGTCCTTGAAAATCTATTGCTACATCGAAGGCCGAGGCGCGTAACCGACGTAACTGCTGGCGCGGTGCCCGCAGCGTCTCCCCAGACATCAGTCCACGCCTCAGCGCCTTCGTGTCGACTTCGATGAGATGATCCAAGAGTGGGTTGTCTCTCAAAATTTCAGAAGATGAACGTTCGACGACCCAGGAGATTTCAGCGTGCGGTAGGCCCTCCCGGATTGCTGCGAGCGCAGGCAAAGTGTGAACTACATCGCCAATACTGCCGAGTTTGACTATAAGAATCCGCATAACCCGGTCTAGGTTCCCCCAAAGTAAACGAACTTTAGCTTTGCCTCGGAGACTTTGGTTCCACCCTTATACTTCGTTAAGACTCCTTCGAGGACCGGAGTTTGATCATCGAGGTTCGCCGCCGAGAACACTCCGCCTCGCAAAAACTTTCCAGCGAAGCTGTACGAAATATTGGATACGGTCATCGTTGTGAATGTGAATCGTTCCTGACTCACGCTCAGCTGCTTGAAACGAAATGCCTTGCCAGTGTTCAGTTCAATGCCAGCTGCGGGAAGTCTGCGCAGTTTTTTTGAATTCAAATTTATACCGGCGAAATCCAAAAAACCGTCGGGCGCGTTTCCGTTGATCCAAAATGCGCCGTCCGGATCGAATCGTCCCTTCTTTGCCTGTCCCAGTATTGAGCCTGACGCGACGACGAAGATCAGAAATAACAGAGTCGCGTTGAAAGACTTGCCGAAGACATTAGTCATCGCTTTCTCCCATCCGAAACAGAATCTCCGATGTCGAATGATCTTTTGGGTCGCCTACGATAGCAACGCGACCGCCGTATGACTTCACGACTTCGCGCTCGGGCACTGTGTCAACAGTATAGTCGGTTCCTTTGGCGTGCACGTCAGGCTTCAATGACAACAATAATTCTTCAACTGTTGGCTCGTCGAAAATAGTGACGTAACTCACGCTTTCGAGTGCCGCAAGCAATTCGGCACGTTCAATGGCAGGAAGTATTGGGCGCCCAGCCCCCTTTTGAATCGCAACCTGGCGGTCGGAATTGACGCCGACGATGAGTACATCGCCGAGTTCTCGAGCCCCCTGCAAATATCTTATATGCCCGACGTGGAGCACATCGAAACAACCGTTTGCCAGAACGATCCGGGAACCTGCCGAACGAGCCAGAACTACGACGCCAATTAGCGCTTCACGACTTAGAACGTTTTGTACTCGAGTCATCAAACTTCGGAATTGACTATTGAGTGTCCGAGTTCCTCAGCAGTTATTGATGCGGTTCCACGTTTCATTACTACCAGTCCGCCAGCGTAATTCGCCAGCCGTGCAGCATCGGAAAACGAAGCGCCAGAAGACAGGCTCAGCGCAAATGTAGCGATGACCGTATCGCCTGCACCCGTTACATCCACTGGTTGCTGTGCACCTACGGCACTAATGTGAAGCGGTTCGGCGTCTCCTTCGAGTAGCAACATTCCGTTGCCTCCGCGAGTCACTAGTAAAGCTTGATAACCGAGACGTGCTTTGAGATCGGCCGCATCGATTGTTAACTGTTGGTCTGAACTGATCGGATGACCGAACAGGTTTTCAACTTCATCTTCATTCGGAGTTGCTGCTGTAAACCCGGTAAAGCTCTTGAGTCGAAAACGTGAGTCCACTAAAACGGGTGCCGAGAGTTTTCTTAGCACCTCAACTGCTGCCTCGTCGACAACGCCATAGTTGTAATCGGAGACGATCACTCCATCGGCTTTAGCGCTTCTTCTTTTTAGTTCTTCAACAACCGCCGAGCGCACTTCGGGATCTGAAAAGGGCGCATCCTCGTAGTCTATTCGAATAACCTGCTGGCGGCTTGAATGAGCCTGGCCCGCCAGAATTCTTAACTTTGTAGTTGTCTGTAACTTGTCGGAGGCTAGCAGGCCATTAGTATCGACGCCGGCGCGCTTAAGCCTTTCACGCAGTTCGGCGCCGGCTTGATCATTTCCGACGACAGAAACTAGCGAGACGTTAGCTCCGAGGCTCGCCAGATTGACCGCACAGTTAGCTGCGCCTCCGGGTACGGTTTCGGTCTGTTCGTGTCGGAGGATGAAAACTGGAGCCTCGCGCGAGACACGACTTATTGATCCGTAAAGAAACTTGTCAGCAATTGCGTCGCCTATAATGACGAGCTTTTGCTGTGAAAAGCTTCTTACGATGTTAGTGAGACGTTCCTGAAGTTCAGTCACAATCGGGCTCCCACCTCGTGATTCAAACTCAAGATCGACTGTACGGCCTCCCAAAGGTTCTCACAAACCAGATCGGGCTCGAGTTTCCACGCTGACCTTTGGTACTCCCACTCTCCTCGACCATACCCACTCAACACGAATGTTGATCGAAGTCCGGCGTTTCGTGCCAACTCAATATCGCTGTACCGGTCACCAATCATCCAACTCGACTTCAGGTCGATATCGAAGTCTGTCGTTGCCCGCTTAATTAAGCCGGCTTTCGGTTTTCGACAATCACAATCCAGTCGATACGGAGGTTCCCCCACAGTGGGATGGTGAGCGCAGTAATAAATCGCATCGAGTCGTGCCTTCTGCGTCGCGAGTTCGTTGTTCAGTTGATCGTGGACTGTCGTGATGACATCTTCGGAGAAGTAACCACGGGCAACGCCGGCCTGGTTTGTGACAAGGATGGCCAGCCAGTTGTTGTCATTTAACTTCCTGATCGCCTCAGCTGAATAGGGAAACACGTGAAACCGAGCGGGATGGTTTACGTATCCAACTTCTTCGGAGATTGTGCCATCACGATCGATGAATACGGCTGGTTTCTTCATTGGCTGTTATGCGACGGAGTCGCAGAGGCTCCTGGCTGTCTTTACAAAACTACTTCTCTTGAGTAACACCTGGGAGCGCTCGAGAACTTCATCGACTGTGATCGCAGTCATGCACCGATGATCAATTGGACAGTCGCGAAGCATGCAGGGAGCACAGTCGGGAGGATGACGAAGAACCTCGGCCTGTCCGGAAAGTGGCCTGGTCGTCAAAGGATTTGTGGGGCCGAAAATCACAAGTGTTGGGCGACCCAACGCAGCGGCAATATGTGCGGGTCCAGTGTCATTTGTTACCAGGAGATCGACGATTGAGAGAATTGAAGTAAGTTGATCGACGGTTGTCTTTCCAGTTAGGACTACGGGCTTTTGTCGCATGCGGCCCGTGACCTCGGTAGTGACGTCTGCCTCATTCGCTGAACCTACAAGCAAGACCTGTCGCCGTTCTTCCAGTAATTGATCAGCAAGAGCCGCAAAAGATTCGGCCGGCCAGCGCTTCGCCCGACTGTTTATTGAGCCGGGACAAAGTGCGACAACAGCGCGATCCTCTGTGACACCAAATTCGGCGAGGAGTCTAGAAGCCTCCATCCTGCGCGAGTGGGATACTTCAAGAGATGTATCAGGATCCGTTTCGCAGACCTTGCTCGTTCCGTAGAGCAATTGCTCAAGGGCTGTCACCAGGTAGAGGTAATAAAAAACCTCATGTCGAGAAGAGCGCCAATCAGGTAGAGCAACCGGATGAGTGAGCATTGGTTGCCGAGCTTCAGTCGCATAGCCAAGGCGAACCGGTATCCCGGAAAGAAACGGAATCAACGCAGCCTCAAAAGCGTTTTGAAAAAGAATGGCGAGATCGAAGTCGTTCTTTCGCCATTGACGCACCTGTGAAAGCACTGAAAGAACGTTCCTTCTGTCGTAAACCAGCACATCGTCGATGAAGTCCACGTCACTAAATAAACCTTTTGAGTTCGGCCGACCGACCAACGTGATTTCCGCGTCGGGCAAAACTCGTCGTAGTGCGCGCAGGGCGGGAATACTCATGACGGAGTCGCCAACCCAATTCGTGCCGCGAACCACAACTCGCTTTATCTCTTGTGCGTTCAGTTTCGACATCTATGACTACAGCAGATTTCTTAATCCCTCTTCGATTCCAACCTGCGGCTGCCAACCCAGTTCATCTCGCATACGAGTTAAGTCGGAAACGTAATTAAGCGGAACCGGTATGGGGATTCTCGGATCGTCATCGATACTTGGTTCCAATTCGATCAATCGCCCGATAGTTTGAATTATCTTACGCAATTGTGCAGCGTTTGCAGTTCCGCCTCCAAGGTTGTAAAGCCCGAATTTGCGAATCGAATCGATGAATGCCTGGCACGCTCTTGAAAAATCGTCGACATAAAGAATGTCGCGAATGGGATCACAATTGGCAGGCAGTCTGATCGGCCAGCGATGTTTTACTGATTCCACGTAATGCGTGACAAAGCCGTTATCGTTCCCGGAAGTGGGGCGTGCATAGACTGCGGATAACCGAAAGATACAGGCGCGAATACTTTTCTGCGATGAATAGTATTCGACGTATCTTTCGCCGATCAGTTTTGACCATTCAAAGGACGATTGACCAGCGTAACTGGTCGCACAGCTTTCAGGAACCTCCTTCGTATAAAAATTGGCGTGACTTCCGTAGACATCCTTCGTCGATGCATAAATGAAGACGGAGTTTGGCCGCATTCTCTGAATCAAGTTCTTTGTTCCCTCGGCGTTCGTTTGAAAACACAACTCTGCGCTCGCCGGAGACTTATCCATGTGCGCCGCAAGATGGATTACGACGTCATAGTCAGCAACTCGATCCAGATCTCGTGCATTGAGAATGTCTGAGTTTGAGCGGCGGGAGAAATCGTCTGCTGAGAAGAAACGGCGTACGTGTGTTCCTAAGTACCCGCTTCCGCCCGTCACAAGAATCTTCATGTATGAATTAACCGAACTGGGTGTTATCAAATTCAGGCGACGGTTGCGACCTGACCGTGCGCAAGAGCAGTTAAAGTGGCAAGTGACTCAGCGTTGCCAATGGCGATTAGCATATCTCCTGCCCGCAGCATTGCGTCACCGTTTGGGTTAAAGATTATCTCGCCAGTTCCTCGTCTGATGCTTACGATGACAATGTTTAGTTGGGATCGAATCGTGGTCTCGCTAAGTTTCCGGCCAACAAAGCTAGATGTGGGCTCTATCTCCAACTGCTCAAATCCAAGATCGAGTTGATTTGCAGTAATTGAATCGAGAAAGTCTCCGACTGCGGGTTTGGTTAAAGCCATCGCCATTCTGTGTCCACCGATAATCGTTGGGGCCACCACGCGGTTGGCTCCCGCTCGAACCAGTTTTGCTTCAGCTTGCTCCTCGGCCGCACGAGCTACGATATGTATTTCAGGATTCAAAGCACGAGCCGTCAGCACCACATAGACGTTATCGGCATCGTCCGGCAGGCACGCAGCCAGACCACGTGCATGTTCCACTCCCGCGTCATGCAAACTTTCCTCGAGCGTCGCGTCGCGGACGAGCACCGCGATGCCTGCATCTACCAAACGACCGACTTTCTGCGTGTCGTTTTCAATGACAATGAACATTTCATCGCTCGCCTGGAGGCTGCGGATAAGATGCGAGCCGACGCGGCCTGCACCGCAAATAATAAAATGATTTCGAAGCTTGCTCATTTTGCGTGAAAGACGTCGTTGACCAAACGTAGCAACGAGTTCGGATTGGACGATTGACTGAACTGCACTCGTAAGGGAATACAAAACAACCCCAACTCCAACCATCATAAAGAACGTGGCAAAGAGGCGACCGCGGAATGTCTGGGGAGCTAGATCGCCGAATCCCACGGTCGTCACCGTCTGCGCAGTCACGTAAAGGCTATCCAGTATAGACCAGCCTTCCAGCACGTGAAATACAACAGTACCAAGCGCAATCGCAGATACGACTGCCAGAACGCCCAGGCGCAAGCGCGCGCGATTCTTGCGAATGGGACGTGCGTTGGATGTTAGACTCATGCGAAGGTGTCGTTCGCGTTATGGGCGCCAGGATTGCTGAATGCTGATTCTGATTGCTGATTTGAACGATCGATAGTGATTAGAGTGAAAATCAGTCCGAATGCAAATCAGCCCGAATGCAAATCAGCAATCAGTAATCAGAAATCAGCAATATCATGTGGTTCGCCACGTTAACTAATGAGGTTATACCTGTCAAACACAAGCTCAAGAGAACTGTACGATAGATGTTTCGTAATGATTAGAAGCTGTAGGAGGTTTAGAAAGTAGCATCTAACAGTCAGTACTAGTCCTTCATATGCCGGTACGTTACCCACCGAAGAATCAGATGACTCAAGGGCAGAGCGGTCGTGAGCTTCGAAACAATCGAATGGTCGCCTACGCCGAACCGCAACGGAGTTTCGGCCGTCGAGTAATAAGCAGACTATTCAGTGCGCCAATCATTATTCCTGTTGTCTTTCTCAGCGCAATCGTAATCGGAATACTCGTTTACTATTGGACTGTTTTTTCCGGTCGCATCGATAACCTTCTAAAAGGCGAAGTGTTCACTCGGACTGCTGGCATTTACGCAGCACCCAAACAACTTCGCGTTAATGAATCTATCTCCGTAGACGAACTCGTGACCTTTCTCAGACGAGCTGGCTACGTAGAAAAGGGAACTCAAGGCGATGCGGCTCGAGGACGATATGCGCTCAACGGAACTGCGGTCGATGTCGAACCAAGTAATGCATCCTCAGTAGATGGTCAAAGACAGTTCCAACACGTCCGGGTGCAATTTGCGAGGGGTGGCAAGGGCATCGCATCGCTATTAGACCTGGACGGTCGCGGTGCACTTCAAACGACTTGGCTCGAACCCGAACTCATAAGTTCAGTAACCGGTCGTGAGCGAGCGAAGCGAAAAGTAATCGGCTTTAGCGATCTGCCTCCACACCTTGTCTCAGCGATTACAGTTACAGAAGACCGATCGTTCTTTGAACATCACGGGGTCAACTTTCGCGGAATCCTGCGAGCGCTGGTCAGGCGGTACGACAGTGATCCGAATTCGCCTCTTGCGCGGCAAGGTGGTTCGAGCATTACGCAGCAGTTAGTAAAGAATCTGTTGCTTTCGCCTGAACAAACTCCAAAGCGAAAGATTTCGGAAGCCTACATGTCGATCATTCTTGAGACCCGTCTCTCCAAAGAACAAATCTTCGCTCTGTACTGCAATCAAGTTTACATGGGCCAGCAGGCAGGCTTTTCGATCAATGGGTTTGGTGAAGCTGCGAGTGCATACTTTAATAAGGACGTAACCAACGTAACCCTTCCCGAGGCCGCTTTTCTAGCAGCGATAATACGCAGCCCGAACCGCTACAACCCTTATCACGACATCCAGACTGCGACTGCTCGCCGAAATCAGGTTCTCGACTCAATGGCCGAGACCGGCGCGATTACACAGGACGACGCAGACAAGGCCAAGGCCACGCCGCTTCAGGTTGCACCCACCAAAGGGCGCATCGACGTTTCAGATGCTCCTTACTTCGCTGACTATGTGCAGAATCAGCTCGGCGACATGATCGCTGGATCGGGTACCGCCGACCACCTGCGTATCTACACCACCATCGACATGGATCTACAGCGCGCAGCTTATGCCGCACTGACGAAGCAGCTTGCTGACCTCGACAAGATCGAAGCCAAAAGATTTGAACCCGGCACTCTTCAGGCAGCGCTCGTCGCCATGAATGCTAAGACCGGAGAAATCGTCGCGATGGTAGGTGGGCGAGACTACTCCAAGAGTCAACTCAATCGTGCCGCAGATGCTTTTCGGCAACCTGGGTCAGTCTTCAAACCATTCGTCTACGCAACGGCGCTGAACACTGCCTACGATCCAGTCCCACGTGTGATCACACCGGCAACGACGTACATGGATGAGCCGAAGACCTTCACGTTTGATAATCAGCAATACTCTCCGGGAAATTTTGGCGATACGTATTCCCATGAGCCGGTGACTTTACGCGAGGGTCTTGTACATAGTCTGAACGTCGTAACTGTCGATGTGGCGATGGAAGTGACGATTGGCCGCGTTATGAGTCTTGCAGCAAAGGCTGGTTTGCCGAAGCCACCTCGCTCTTATCCAGCGATGGCACTGGGAACGAGTGAAGCCACGCCTTTGCAAGTCGCATCTGCATACACAGCTTTTGCCAATCTCGGATCGCGTACAACTCCGATTGCGATCAATCGCATTACTACAGGCGAAGGGAAGACTATCGCGTCGCCAACCACTCAGCGCAATGAAGTATTGCGACCTGATGTTGCTTTTGTAATGACGTCGTTCATGAAAGACGTAGTTAACCGGGGCACGGCTGCGAAGGTCCGTGCCCGCGGTCTAAAAGCTGTACTTGCAGGCAAGACGGGAACCTCACGCGATGGTTGGTTCGCAGGCTACACACCCAACCTTGTTTGTGCAGTCTGGGTTGGTTTTGATGATGGTTCGCAACTGGGCCTGACTGGAGCCAACTCCGCTTTGCCGATCTGGTCAGACTTTATGCAGTTCGCATTAACCGAGCATCCGGATTGGGCAGGAGATTGGGACATGCCTGCGGGGGTTGAAGCTGTCGAGATCAATCCAAAGAGTGGAGACCTGACCGCACCGGGTGATACGGAGAAGAGAACCGAATACTTCATCAACGGCACTGGGCCAAATCACGTTGGGCCGGAAGCGAATGGCGAAGCCAGTCCGTCTGAGCAGCCCGAAGTCTCGCCAACTCCAGAGGCAATGCCGGAGGAACAGCCAACGGTAACGCCTCCTCCTTTACCATCACCCAAGAAAATACCGACTGTTCCTGAGAGTCATTTGGAAGGAACAATCACACTCGACATCGATCCGACAACTGGATTGATTGCAGTTGAGTCATGTCCAGTCGTCAGGACGAAAACGTTTGTGCTCGGAACTGAGCCTAAGAGATATTGTGGGCCTGAGTATCACAGAGGACGTGCGGGTGATCCATCAGCGGCTCGTCCACGCGTGGTCAGCACTCCACAGCGCTAAACCCTGCTACAGATTCACACATAAGTGGCACAGACTTCAGTCTGTGGTCTCAGAGCTGTCAGGTATTCAACACAGACTGAAGTCTGTGCCACATCAGACACTCGTCGACAAGCAAGCGCGGAGTGCTTCAATCGCTAACGATGCGGCGTGATGTTTTCTATTTGGAAGACCACCAAGTGCTTCGATTAACTGAGCGCTAGTCAAATTCGCCGCGTCACTGGTAGTCCTGCCTATAATCATTTCCGTCAAAACAGATCCGCTTACCAACGTTGGAGGACATCCGTAGGCGAGGTATCTCGCTACTTTTATTTGAGTGTTCTCGATGATTAATGAAAGGCGGAGACGATCACCACAAACTGGATTAGTTTCCTCAGCAACAACCGTCGCATTAGGCAGTTCGCCAACATTCCGAGGATTCGTTAAGTGGTCTTTGAACGTTGCTGAGTAAGGCAAAGCTACCTCACCTGCGCAAGCGTCTTATTCAACGGTGACAGTTCACGAAGCCTTGCGACAGCAGCAACCAAAACTTCAATAACGTAATCCACATCGTCGTCAGTATTGTCCTTCCCAAAACTGAACCGGATAGAACCGCGCGCGAGTTCGTCGTCATGGCCAAGCGCACGTATCACCGGCGAAGGCTCGAGTGTACCCGACGAACATGCGGAGCCGGTTGAAACTGCGACGCCCTGAAGATCGAGATTGATCAGTAACCCTTCACCCTCAATGTAACGAAACGAGATGTTGGAAAGGTGTGGCAACCGTGAGTCACGATCGCCGTTCATGACCACATCGTCGATACGACGTGTTACCTCGGCTTCAAACCGATCTCGGAGCCGGCGTACTTCGACTGATCTTTGTTCCAGTTCGTCACGCGCAATTCTGGCAGCCTCTCCCAACGCGACGATGGCTGGAACATTCTCGGTTCCCGCACGTCTTTCTCTTTCCTGATGCCCGCCGACATTTTGACCGAATATGCGAACACCACGTCGCACGTACAGCGCTCCAATTCCCTTCGGCGCGTAAAGTTTGTGACCAGACAACGAGAGCAGATCACAACCGATCTCGTCCACGTTCAACTGAATTCGACCAGCTGCCTGAACCGCGTCGGTGTGAAACCAAAGATTCTTTTGTGCTGCGTGGCGTCGTTCTCGAATCAGGCTGCCTATCTCGACAATTGGTTGAATGGTTCCGATTTCATTATTCGCCAGCATGACGCTAACCAGCACCGTTTCTGGACGCAATGCCGAACGAACGTCTTCGATTTTGACGATGCCCTTCTCGGAAACAGGGATGCGAGTAACTTCCCAACCGCGCTTCTCGAGTGTCTCCAACACACCACGTACTGACGGATGCTCGATGTTTGATGTGACGATGTGTTGACCGTGTTGTTGGGCGGCTTCACACAAACCACGGATGGCCAGGTTATTTGCCTCTGTGCCACCCGAGACAAAAATCAATTCGTTTTGGCGTGCTCCGATGAGAACCGCAACCTCACGTCGCGCACGGTCTACAGCAGCCCTCGCCTGTTGGCCGAATGAGTGAACACTGGAAGGATTTCCAAAGTTTGCAGTAAGACTCCTGGACATGACGGCTGCCACCCGCGGATCGACCGGAGTGGTCGCACTGTGGTCCAGATAAACTTGTCGTTTGGGTTCCAAAATTTGCTTCCTTGCCTGCGAACTGATTGGCAAAACCGCGCATCTGAGTGGCGGTTCTCGACTGCTCGAGAGTTGTTAGGAGTCTAGGTTCCGCACAAAAGAGCGTCAAGCAGATACAGATTGATGGTGCGATAAACGAGTGTTAGCATGCTACCGCTGCGAGGTTGGCTCTCCCAAAGACCACGACTCCGATGGTGGAGTCGCGAACTCTTCGGAAGGACTGAAAAGATGAATTACCTAAAAATTCCCCTGGTGCTCTTGTTGACTGTGGCGTTGACCGGCGTGGTAAGCGTCAGCATTGCCACTGCTCAAGGGACGAGCGCCTTGGAAAGAGGTTACAGAACTGGATATTCAGACGGCTATAGTTCCGGCGTAGGCGATGCGGGAAACAAAGCTGCACGAGACTATCAGAGTAAAGAGGAGTATCAACTCGGCAATCGCTCTTTTAATGATGCATGGGGCACGATCGAGGATTATCGAGACGGCTATCAGCAAGGGTTCGAAGCCGGCTATGCGGCGGGCTATGATCACCAGCAGTTTGATTCAAACCTTCCGACGGGCTTGCGAAGAAGAGGAGCTGCGCCCAACGGAGCAGGTACAGCACCCGTCAATGGAGCAGCTACAACTCCCGCTCCCACGACAACCGCTCCCAATGGAGAAAACACGACAGCCGTCGCAACTCCTCAGGACACAACCAGCGCGCCTGATAACTCCGATAAATCTGCTGCTCAAACATCAGGATCCCTAAACATTCCGCGAAACACGATCTTGTCGTTGGAGTTAATGACACCACTCTCGACAGAGGCGACTCAGCGCAACGACCCCTTCAAAGCACGGGTCGCAGAGCCCAAAGAGTTTGCGGATTACATCGTCGAAGGAAGAGTGCTGGACGTGAAGCGACCAGGAAAGGCTAAGGGAGTCGCTCAGCTTCAGCTCTCTTTTGAGCATATTCGGTCGTCCGACAATCGCGTTGCCGATCTTCACGCGGTGCTGCTTGAAGTTGTGCCGTTAAATTCAGACAGTTCACCCAGCGTCGATTCGGAAGGCGCAATTAGAGGTCGTGATTCTACGAAAGACGATGTTGCAAAGGTAGGCGGCGCGTCTGGGATCGGAGCGATCATCGGCGTGATTGCCGGCGGCGGTAAAGGAGCTGCTATTGGTTCGATCATCGGTGCGGGTGCGGGAACAGCAGGAGTCATGACCCAGCGTGGTCGAGAGCTCCGGCTAGAACAGGGCCAACAAATGAAGATTCGTACCTCAAATGAGACGGGCGGTCAGTGAAAAGAACCACCAAGTCTTCGAAGACAATCAAACAGGGAGCACGGTCAAACCGTCTCCCTGTTTCTGTTTCTGGCCAGATTACTTTAGTCACTGACTTTGGCACTGATGACTATTTTGTCGGAGCCATGAAGGGAGTAATTCTTTCAGTCAATTCTGGTGCTGCGCTTATTGATATTACGCATGAGATTCCGCCGCAGGACATCCATGCAGCAGCGTTCACTTTATTGGCTTGCTACCGATCATTTGCGCAAGGGACGATTCACGTCGCGATCGTTGATCCAGGTGTGGGTTCTACACGGCGGCCGATTCTGGTAGTCGCTGGTGGATACTTCTTCATAGGTCCCGACAACGGCATCTTTAGTTATGTGCTCGACAACGAAGCGGACCAAACAATCTTTCACATCACCTCTGAGCAGTTTGTTCGGAAGCCGCTAAGTACAACCTTTCACGGTCGGGATGTTTTTGCTCCCGTCGCAGCCGCGTTGTCTACGGGTCTCTCAACCGATTCCTTTGGTCCCCAAATTAATGATCCTGTAAAGCTGACTGCACTTAAGCCTGTAGTCGGAAGCAACGGCAAAGTTAGTGGAAGGATTATTCACATCGATCGATTTGGTAACTGCGTGACGAATATTGATCGTTCGTCTCTAAGTGGCAATCAGCCGATAAGGGTGACGGTAAAAGGGAAGCGCGTTGCAGCGTTTCGTGAGTTTTACGGTGAAGCCGGCGCCGGGAAAAAACCGTTTGTGATTTGGGGAAGCGCCGGATTCCTCGAAGTCTCAGCACGGAATCGCTCGGCAGCAAGGTTGTTGGGAGCAGAACGTGGCGATGCGATTGTGGTACGGGTTGAGTAGGGAAGAAAAGTGGTTAGTCCTGAATTTGTTTTCTTCCTACTGCTCAAATAAATGTCAGGTTGGGAAGGGGACCCTGTCCCCGCTGTGTTCAGAGGACTTCATTGCGTCATCGATGAAATCAGCGGGGACAGGGTCCCCTTCCCAACTTGAAAATTTTGCTGACACTCAGTTTTCCTCGTCGCTGTTTTCCTCGTCGCTTGTCACGTCTCGTACCTGTTTGTTATCTTCGCTCACACACAAAAATCTATGACTGATAAAGCGAAAGAGACTCCCACCGCACCCGCATCGACCGGACTTCGCGGAGTTGTTGTTGGTGCTTCTACAGTTTCCGACGTCGTTGGCGACAAGGGCGAACTCATCTACCAGGGCTACAACATTCACGACCTCGCGAAGAATTCAACGTTTGAAGAGGTCGCCTTTCTTCTCTGGAATAAACGACTGCCGAAACAGGCTGAACTCGATGAACTGAAGCGATCACTTGGGCGTTCGTATGCGGTTCCGGACGAAGTGATAACTCTGTTGAAGAAGGTACCTCGTGACGCAGATCCAATCGACACGTTGCGTACCACCGTGTCAGCCCTTGAGTTCTACGACGCAGGTGCGCGCGATATCTCAACTGAAAACAGTCGCAAGATTTCCATTAAACTTACGGCTCAATTTGCCTCCTTAGTTGCAGCGACAGATCGAATTCGTAATGGTAAAGAACCTGTCGCGCCGCTTCCTGATGAGAATATCGCCACGAACTTCCTGTACATGCTTAAAGGCGAAAAGCCATCTGAGCATGACGCAAAACTTTTCGATGCGTGTTTGATTTTGCACGCCGATCACGAACTCAACGCTTCGACCTTTACGGCTCGGGTTGTTGCCGGAAC
>Ga0134124_10000737_pt1 | contig 26332 bp, 29 predicted proteins | sample KB304_FD_96880 | JGI IMG/M metagenome (GOLD analysis project Ga0134124, IMG submission 96880) | Terrestrial soil microbial communities without Nitrogen fertilizer from Kellogg Biological Station, Michigan, USA - KB3-0-4 | ecosystem: Environmental > Terrestrial > Soil > Unclassified ... | reverse complement strand
GTACTTAGAAAAGAGCATGTGCGAGAGCCGCAATTCGATGCGTTACGCTGGGGCATGACGCGCGGAGAATAGCACGCGAAGCGTCTGCCGCGCCAGCGGCTTCGTTCAAGTCGCGTTACCGGAGTGCGACCTGTAAAGCTGCTGAAAATGATTGTCTGGAGAGGAGGAACTCGATCAGACCGCGCGTCCCATCGCACGTAGCCTACAAGGCAGGGCGGGTAGGCAACGAACCGTTCTGGAGCCCTTGGACAATGTATCCACGCTCGCAAGAGCGGCGCCGAAACCGCGAGGCAACGGTGCATCTGCCAGCATTAGGTGGAGCGGGCCTAGGCTTGATCGTACGATCAGAATATACAAATGCTCGTAAGCGTCGTCACGCGAAGAGAGCCTAAAATGCTGCGCGGCTCTTCTTGCAGTGAGTACAGAGGCTTCCGGTTTCTCTGTCATGGGTAAACAACCCTGCCGGCGTAGAGAGCAGATCTAACCGATCGCGTCACTTCAGCGGAACAGGGTAAGCCCGTAGCGCTCCCCGCAAGGGGAAAGTCCATCGCAAGATGGAACCATGGCGAAGCGGGTAACGGAAATGGGAGCAAGCGAAGGCTGCCCTGTAATCGGGCAGACAGAGGTTGCGTCGCTTCACTGCGACAACATCATCTCGCCGGAAACGGAGCCGACTTCCTATTGGTGCTCAAACTCGAGAACTCTTGAGGAACCGATGCATGAAGCAAAGCAAATGATGACGGGGCAACCCGTTGGTGCAGCTTCACACACGACCGGTGGATTTTCCACCGCCGTGCGAATCGGGAGCAAGTCAGTATCGAGTAGGTCTGCTTCGTTTTGAATCAGGCTGCGTCCTCGTTTTTCATGGGGACGTTTTTGGGTGCTCGAGCCGGATGAATGGGAAACCTTCAAGTCCGGTTCTTAGAGGGCTGGGCGCCAGCAATGGCGCCCGGCTACTCGACCAAGTAGATTTGGTCGAATATCGCTCTCCGGTACCTATCCAGTAGATGACGCGTTCATGACCACGCGAGGGTATTTATTTTGTAGCACCTAAGGCCCTGGAAGGTGGCGAGTAAGCGTACACAGTGCCTTGCTGCATGCCTATGTAGATTTGATCCGCATCCCCATCCGTGCCTATGCTGCGAAGGCAGCCCTTCAAACTGTCTGACCATTGCGGGGCACCATCAGAGATGCGAAAAGCGTCGAGTTCCCCGCGACAATTTCCCGCGAGCAGAAGACCGTTCCAAATTCGTGGCCATTCCGAAGACCAAGCCCGGTCTGCCTTACGTGTCCAGCGAATCTCGGACAAATTTAAGTCCGTGCTGATCAAATACCCGGCTTTGCTACCTGTATCCTCCAGAAAAATGTAAAGAGCCCGGGCGTCTGCCTGAATACGACCCATCGGAGGAGCTGGTAACGAGATCTCGCTTTGGACATGGCCATCATCGACCGAAATCCGAAACATCCTGCTTGTCGAATTTCCGAGATAGAGAGAATTGCCCACCACACTCAACTTGGTTGTGGAGCGGCTACCAAGATCGTGTTTCCACAGAGTCTTTCCTGATTGACCGTCCAAGCCATAAAGAATGTCGTTCAACCCAGCGTAGAAGACACGGTTGCCAACGATGACCGGATCGGGAGGGAGAATGCAGTCCGGATTCGGCGTGCCCGTAGCAAATTTCCAACGTAATCCCCCGTCTGCAAGATTCACCGCAACCAACTCATCGTCGAAGCTTGCAGCGTATATGGTCGAGCCTATGCGCGCAATGTCGGTTGGAGTCCCTGTGGTGCGATATTTCCAACGGACGATGCCCGTTGAGCGGTCAAACGCATAGATGTGGCCAATACTTCCAGAGGCGCAGCTTTTGTCAGTTCCAATGAGGACTTGTTGATCCGTAACGAGAGGATTTCCATGGAAGCTCGTGTGGTTCCCGTCTTGGTGAATGTTATAGCTCCACCGCACTGTGCCAGACCGCTTGTCGAAAGCGTAGAAGATACCGGCGCACGATCCGATTAGCAGGACATCCCCCGCGACCGTGGGGGTGGAGTACACTCAACCGGCTGTATTGTATTGCCACGCAATTCGACCGAGGGTCGAGGTATCGCCCGCTTCGCGCGTTTGCTGGACTCCAAGCAAGGCTACGCCCTCACAAACGATGGCGACAACGGCAACGACCGGGCCGATCAAAAAACGCATAATTTACCACGCGGAGCGCAAGTTAAATTCGTCACACTGTCGGACTCGCTACACCCCAAAAACAATACGACCCGCACTTTGGGAACGGCGCGAGATAGCCAGTTTCAATTTCTTCGACTTTGAATCCGCCTTCTCGGATGAGTAGTGGAATGTCCCGCGTCACGTGGCAACCTTCAAAGGCCCATTGGAATAATGGTTCCGTCCTCGTCTGCCAACGTCTCACGCTGGCATCAGGAGCAAGACCGTGCTCGAAGAAAATGAACTTACCACCTGGCTTGAGAACCCGTCCGATACCCCGGATCGCGTCCGCCACTCCGGGAATTGTGCATAGTGTAAACGTGCTAACCACCGTATCGACACTGCCTTCCGACAAAGGGATTTTCTCTCCGGGAAGATCAAGAAATTCGATACCTAGCTTCGATCGGCGACGTTCAATTTCCGCCTTGGCTACCATCCCCGGATTCGGCTCGAGAGCGTAGATCTTGTTCACCCTTGTACAGTCATAGTAAGGAAAGTTCACGCCGGGCCCGATGCCGATCTCCAGAACTGTACCTGCAGCCAAAGGGATGACCCGCTCCCGGATCTTTTGAATTGGCTTGGGATTCCCGAGCGCGGCAACGATGTGCGGATAAATCCGATTTCTGTAGAAGGACATGCTCTCCGCTCTAAGGCGACTTCTCTAAAGGGTCAAGCGGAAATTAACATATTCTGCGTCTATCGCTGGGATATGATCGGCAAGTCTACCAAAGTAAAGGGCCTCGCCCTATATATGAATGCACAGACGCATTGGGAGAAGATTTATCGGGAGAAAGCGCCGGAAACGGTCAGTTGGTATCGTCCGCACCTGGAGACTTCCCTCGCGTTGATCGAAAAGGCCGCTCCGGAACACCACGTTTCCATCATTGATGTTGGCGGAGGCGAGTCAACCCTAGTGGACGACCTGCTTGCAACGGGATATCAGAACATTGCGGTCCTGGACGTTTCCCAAACGGCGATCAATGTAACCAAGAGGCGGCTGGGTTCTGCATCGGAAGGCATTCACTGGATCGCGGCGGACATTCTGACCTGCGAATTGGCTTCTAATGCATACGATGTGTGGCATGACCGCGCCGTATTTCATTTCCTTACCGCAATGGGGCAGCGTGCTGCCTACGTTCGCCAAGTGGCCCGCGCGGTGAAGCTGGGTGGGTATGTGCTTGTTGGCACGTTTGGACCTGAGGGACCTACGAAATGCAGTGGGCTTAAGGTTGTGCGCTACGACGCTGAGTCTCTGCACGCAGAGTTCGGTGTGCGCTTTCGGCTGCTGGATAGCATCAAGGAATTGCACGACACTCCGTTCGGCACAACCCAGCAGTTCCTCTACTGTATGTGCCGCATCGAATAAAACGATTCCCAATCCCGCTGATGCCCTCGCCCAAGACACCAGCAAGATTCATCGAGCCGATGGACTGCCTGCCGGTCAGCAAGCTGCCAGACGGATCGAAATGGCTCTGGGAATTGAAGCTGGACGGCTACCGAGCGATCGCCGTCAAGTCCGCTGGCAAAGTCCGGCTGTATTCCCGCAACTCGAAGCCGTTTGACAAGAAGTTCGCCTACATCGCCGAAGCCTTGAGCGAACTGCCGGATGACACAACCGTTGATGGAGAGATCGTCGCTCTCGATGACTCTGGAAGACCCAGCTTCAACTTGCTCCAGAACTTCGTGAGCGAAGCTGGGCGCATCGGCGACGATGTGTCCCTCGTTATCGTCGAAGTTCGCTAGCTGCAGGTTCAAAATTCTACGCTCTCCTCGTCGATTCTATGACCGCTTGGACGAAAGTCAGCTAATCGCATTTGTTGTCGAAGTGCTCTAGGCAAGTTCGTTCGGAGCAATGGCATCCGCTTACAAACTGGCCCGTGTACCTGCCGTGTACCTCGGTTCGGCGTTTTTGGCGTTTCTGTGGGATTTGTCAGAATGTGGAATGAATAACTTACGTAGATTCAACAGCACTGATGGTTCGATTCCCCCCGCCGGCACCGGTTCTTTCAACTACTTAACTCGGTCTGCTTGTTTCCGCAGTTGCACGATGGGTGCACAACGTTTCGATCTTTTCCATCGCTTTTCGCGTAGTCTCAGGCACTTCCTTGATGTAGTGCTTCTGCGTGATGATCACGCTGGTGTGCCGCAGCAAGCCCTTGGCGGCCATTGCATCTTTCTCCACCGTATTGACCAGCGTTGCGATCCCTCGACGAACGCGTACCACCCGTGCCACTTCAGACCCGCCGCTAGGAGTATCGGTCGAACTATTCGTTTAGCAAGGTTGTCAAGATTGAGTGGCTTCCCCGCGTAATTTCGTAGGATGGGACCAACTTCCGGATTGCCGTCCGCCATTCGTAATTCAACGACAAGAGTGCGCAGCGGGTCGATCACCGGAACAGGGTTGCAGCTTTCGGCGGTCTTGGGTTCAGTTGCATGGCTCCGCCATATCGACTGCCGGACATTCAGCCGTCGGCCATCAAAAGGTTTGGACTTTCTGCGATCGAGAAGAACGAAATCTGGCGTCGATGGAAGGCCGGGCAGACGCTGCATGAGATCGGGCGCGCCTTTGACAAGCCACATAGCTCCATTCGCTGTTTGTTGTTGCCTCGTGGAGGGAATTCCTCCTAAAGCGCGCCGACGCTCCCGGGTAGCCCTCACACCGGGCGAGCGCGAGGACATCTCGCGGGGGATTGCTTCCGGCTCGTCGATTCGTGAGATCGCCAGACACCTGGATCGAGCGGCCTCGACGGTGGGCCGGGAGGTCACACGCCATGGTGGCCGTCCCACCTATCGGGCGCATGAGGCGGATGACCACGCCTGGGAGTCGGCTTTGCGGCCCAACAAGTGCCATCTGGCGCTGCACCCAAGGTTGCGAGAGGTCGTTACCAGTAAACTGCTCTTGGACTGGTCGCCCAAGCAGATTTCCGGATGGCTGAAGACGGAGTATCCCAAGGACGAGGGGATGCGCGTATCCCACGAGACCATTTACCGTAGTCTGTTCATCCAAGCGCGCGGAGTGCTGAAAAAGGAGCTGATGGAGCACCTGCGAACCAAGCGGCGCATGCGTCGCTCGCAGCACTCTGGTATCTTCAAGGACTCGCGCGGTCAAATCCCCCATGCCATCTCGATCCAGGAAAGACCCGCTGAAGTTGCGGAACGCGCGGTCCCTGGTCATTGGGAGGGCGATCTGCTAAGCGGCTCACGGAACAGTCACATCGTGACGTTAGTGGAGCGTCATTCACGCTTTGCCATGCTGATCAAGGTGCCTAGCAAAGACACCGCAGTGGTGGTGACGGCGTTGAGTCGGCATATTCGTAAACTCCCCGCTACCCCGCGGCGCTCGCTGACGTGGGATCGCGGACTGGAGATGGCCAGACACCAGGACTTTACGGTAGCTACGGATGTGCAGCTATTTCTGCGATCCACAAAGTCCCTGGCAGCGCGGCACGAACGAAAACACCAACCTCCTTTTAAGGCAATACTCCCCGCGAGGAACCAACCTATCTGTCTACTCTCAGGCACAGCTCTAGACTAGACAGACTTTAGGTTTTCAGACTTCGGCGAGTAAACTTCATGCAAGTGTTGCATCGACCGGCTGAGCTGGCACGGCTTATCGGGACTAGGATGAACCCTGGCGGGGCACTCCTAGCCCTTGCCGATCTTCCTCCAAGGCCTCCAGCCTCTCTTCACTATCAGCAAATGAACGTGCGATCGTGACTTTCAATCGCGAATCCCAGTGTTTGACAGTCGGACGTCGTTCTTCCGGAACAGACTGCGTCAGATCCGTAATGAGCGCGTTCATGCGCCGCATGACCTGCACGCTGGTAGCGCCATAGGCGCAAATCTCATCAAAGGCCAAGCGAACTAGATCGTCCCACGTGGGGAATGGAACCACCAAACGCATCTTGCCGTCGCTGTCGCGATGCGTTCCAATTTCCAGACGGCGTTGACCCATACGCAGCAGCAGGTCCTCGATCTGGTCAAGCGCTTGCACCGCAGTTGTCGGATCATTGATCGCCGGTGACAAGGCCTTGATTGCGATGTCCACCAGCAAGCGGATCGCGTACTTCGGATCCTGCTCGAATGTACGTTCGGCCCCAATCACAATCGCGTCCCGCAACTTTCGTTCATCAATGGGGCTTTCTGCGCCAAACACCCGCAAGAGAGGCGTCAACTCCACAACCGTATCGCCAACCCCTGCGAGCATTTCGATGATTCCACCAGATATTTTTGCCAGATTCACCAAGGCAGCGACATCGACTGCTTGTATGGAGCGAGGCCGTCCGTGATGAATCAGCACTTGGCTGCAAGGCAGGCCACGAAAATGGTGCGACTCAGCCACCGTCGTTGCTGGCGTTGCTACTGATGGATACATTGTCGTTATCACCCGCCGCCCCTGGTCGCCCGTAAATATCAGCATGCGATTGACCTGAAGCAAACCAATCCGCTGAATTAGGCTAATAAACATGCCCACGCTCGCCAGCAGGAGAAAAACCACCACCCAAGCACTGACAAACGGAACTTTCCCCGCACCGTTTCGATCGACCCCTACGAGAGCTGCGATCGCATATAGAAAGGTCGCAATAAATACCCCAATGGCATGCGACATCACCGCATCACGCGCTATCCACAGTACGAGGCGAGGGGAGTAGGCGGTGGCGCTGAACTGAACCATAACAAAAGTCAAAGAAAACACGATGCCTGTGAGGGCCAGCATGCCCGAGGCGATCGAGGAGTAGATCGCCGTCGCCGCGGAGACGCTCACCGAGGCAACAAGCCCGGGAAAAATGCGGCTTTCAAAACGTGGAAACGTCAGCGCAGCCGCCATCGCGACTCCAGCATAAATTGCGGGTATTCCCCAAGCACGCAGAGGCATGGAACTCCCTTGAGTCATGTTGGCCCCTCCCACCTCGTAATACTCCGACGGGTGACCTTCAGGAAAGATAGACTCAGCCCGGAATAATCGAAATTCTCCTGACTCTCTTGGCCACCGCGTATTCGTTGTCGGTATCTTAACCGCGCATGGCCTGGGAAGGCATGGTGGTAGGTCCCGGTAAACACGCTTACCGAACAACTGCCCGAGGGCGATATTCGACCAATTTCCACATGATTTCATAACAATGCTGGCTCCCTCGACCCGAGTAGACTTTGGTTGGTTGACGACCAAGGCTCGGGAGGAAGGAGCCAGATATGCTGATTATAGGCATAGATTATCACCCGAGCTTTCAGCAAATCGCTTTTAGGGAACAGGAAACAGGTGAGTATGACGAGAGGCGACTGAATCACAGCGATGGAGAAGCAGAACGTTTCTACCGGGAGCTAAAGCAGAGAGGAGTGCGCGTGCGGGTGGGGATGGAGGCCACCGGATATTCCCGTTGGTTTGAGCGGTTACTCGCAGAATTAGGTTTCGAGGTGTGGATTGGCGATGCTGCAGAGATCAGCAGACAACGATCAGCTGCAGGCGGTGGCCATGAACAAGGGCTATCGATGGAAGAAAACGTTGTTCAGTGAACAAGGACGAAGCCAGTTGGAGAAGCTCTGGTTGGCTCCTTGGGCCAGCCGGCGCTGGAAGGAATTATTGGAGCTGCTGGATCAGTTGGATGCAAAAATCGCGGAGTTAACAGCAGCAGTCGAGCAAGAAGCCAATCAACGGCCCGAGGTGCTACGGTTGATGACCCATCCTGGGGTGGGACCGGTCACCGGGCTAGCCTACGTTCAGGTCCTTGGGACGCCGGATCGGTTTCCCTGTGGCAAGCAGATCGGTAGCCACATTGGACTCATTCCGTGCGAGGACTCCAGTGCCGGGCGTCAACGGCTAGGACATCTCAGCAAGCAAGGCCATGCGTTGTTGCGCTACTTGCTGGGAGAAGCAGCGCAAGCGGCGGTACGGTGTAACCCGCACTGGCGGCGTCGCTATATGCACGTGGGATTTCATGCCCCCGTTGCAACACGGTGCTCCCTCAAGTACACAAACCCCGGTCGCTCCATCTCCGGCTACCGCTTGGGACGAAGTTATGGAACCTCGACGGCCCAGGCGACTATTTTCCAATCAGTTTTCTCCTTGTTCCACAACAACAAAAGGCCGGGAGATTGCTCATCACCAAAATTCAAGCGACTTGCTGACAAGTAGTAGCTTCCGTACTTGGCATCGGCCGGTTTTAGCTCTGGAGTTTTTCCTGACAAATGCCGGTTTTGACACAGAAAACTGGAGGCCATCTGGTCGGGCACGGACATGATCGCAAATGCTTTCGAATTATCGTGCTCGACCGGACGCAGCAAATCGTTAACCGGCTGCAAGCTCGACATCATGTCTGGGAGACTCGGCTGCGAAGGGATTCTCTTGAGCGCTCTTTCCAAGCCGGATTGGATTCTTGCGGACGGAGTCAACTTTTTCTGCTCATCGGCTGGTGCACCGATGCAAGCGTAAGAAAGTGGCGATGCCAACCGCGCAGCTTGCGCGCTATCCCGTTTCCCGATCCACAACTGATAAAACTCAGTGATGTCCTTCACAGCGGTGGGATCACCGGTGATCGGCTTCAGTTCTTCCACAACGGGCAGCTTAGCTGTAGCGCTCTGGGGTACGATTCCTGAATCGCTCCCGTCTTCGATGCGGATGGCAACAATCTTCCAGTAGTCACCTTCCCGTGCCCAGAGCAGGAACATCAGCTTGTTACGACTGTCTCCTCGCTTGCCACGGAATGCGGTCGCGTAGAGGGTCTCTCGCGAACCCTTCTCCGAATCGTCGTTCACGACTGACCCGCACTCCTGGTCCCGTCCCATGTCCGATGGCAGCTTTACCAGCCGGAACTCCGAAGTGAACGCATTCTTCGCATCTTTCAATTCTGGCCTCCATTTATCGGCGGCCTCGAAAACGTCGTTCACGGACGCCACAATGTCCGCGCTATCGCTAAAAGTTTTCATCGCCATCTCTGTGCGTAGCCGAACCATGCCCTGCTGCATCGGCTTCCGGTTTTTCTGGGCCATCGATTCCAGGCATGGGTAGCTCCGACGCGAAAAGTACGCAATCGACTTATTGGGCTGTTTGTCCACAACCCACGCTTTTAGAAAATCGTGTGTACTCTTGTCGACGCCTTCATCAGCCTTGACCGCAGGATTCAACGGGATATGACCGAGGCTTTCGGTTGCGGGTTCCTTTGGAGGCTTCGAACCAGTTCCGAGCTGTGCAAACACTTCGCGCCACCAGCCATTAAGCCCTGACCAGCGATTGTCGTGTCGCTGCAAGTTGTCGCCGGCTCGCACGTCCGAGTTCGACGCCGTCAAGTGTCCATTGAAGAGGGCTTTTGGAAAGGTAGACGACCGGTAATCCACGTCAGCGTCCGCCATTTTCTTGTCCCGCGATATGGAGAGCTGAATTGACGGCGGCCCATTCTTGAGCCGATAGGAGATCGGAAATCCTTTGTGATACGTGGCGTTATCCTTATCGCGAAAGAACTCCTGGCTCTTGGCGAGAATTTCCATCGTGTTGGGCTGCAGATACACGTAGAGGCGGAACTGGCGGTCACCTCCTATACCAGATTCCTCTCCCATTACTTCGTCGACCGCCTCGACCAAATCAAGCGCACGCCCAAGGCCCTTGCCTTGCGCATCGGTGAGTTTCGCATTGAGAAGGGCATGAGTCACCGCGTCGAATGTGGTCCGCACTGACATTCGTGCATGGTCGTAGGCTTCTTCGGGAACGAACTTGGCGCCGGCCGTTGCGTTGTATCTCCGAACGAACTCATCGACCAGCCGCCTCTGTTCGGGCCGCAACTGCGCGTACGACTGGCCAATGTTCTGAGTGCTGCGGGTCTGTTTGGGTGTGGCCGAGGACTCTTTGGAGGAGTTCGCTTGGCTCTGAGCACTCGCCGAATTTGCCGCAAAAAATATCGCGAGCACAGGAACAAGTCTTCTGGGGTGTATTTTCATCGGCGGTCGATCGATGTGCCGTCTTCACCCCCGACCTTGATGTCCATCTGCTCCAGCGACGACACGATCCTAGAGTTGATGCCGCATTAAGCGACAGTAACCTTTAGTTCTTTTTCTTTAAACTAAACCGGAAATCACTGCGGTACGAACCTGTCAATTTTGACAGCTACCACGCGCTTCCAGTACTTGCTAAATCAGTTGCCTGCCAAGGATTAGCAGTTAATTCGGCTGGCTTACACTGAAGCGGAGTGCGCACAGACGAGATCAGCTTCGAGAGCTTCGACTTGCTAAGCATCGAAGAGCTCACAACTGTTTGCGGGCCAGTGAGGCAGGAAACCGGCTCTGCTGTGCCTCGTCATCTTCCCAACGACGCTCAGTTGCGGCGCCATCCTGGCGCTCTCGGTCCCATCTCCCGCGTGGATGTACGGGGTGAATTTGGCGTTGATCCCTTTGCTTGGCCTCGCGGTTGCTTCTGCTGTTCCGTGCCCGAACCACATTACTGTCACGTTAGCCATCGCGATTGGATTGCTCCAGGGTCTGGCGAACGGCTCGGAAATTACGCCTTTGATGTCGGCCTGGCGGTTTATTCCCGAATTGGCCGTCGCAGGCGTTGTGATCCTGACGTTTTGGAATCGGTTTGGTCCGCTCCCTGCGTAAGCCTTGGACTCAGATTGCGATACGCGTTGCAGGAAGCTGGATCGCAGCGGTCGGCATTCTCGTCTGTGCCTTCAAGCTCTGAAAGGGAATGCGATTGCTTCACTCACGATCGAAATGTCACGTTGATTCCTAGACCAGCGATCCTCTTCGCCGCAATACATCGGTGCCCAAGGAGCCGACATCGTTATTCAATCAAATGGAATTGCTGATCGGGAATCGACCAACCTTGTTACTTAATGGAGTAGCTGCGAGCGTCCATACCCTTAGATCAATGCAAAGACTGGCGCAGCGCACTTGCTCCGCCTATGCCGATCTCTGCGGATGCCGGGACGGTGGTGGTGGACAAGGACAATCTCAAAGTCTACCGTGAGGGTCTGGCGACGCACCCCAAGCCTCCGTAGGAATCGGTCGATGACGAACTGGGAAATGCATGGCGTGCTTGGTGGAGGCGCGAGACCGTCGATTCAATCTAGCACATCTTAGAAGACGGAAACTTTTCGCGGACGTTTCGAATGGTGCCGGGGGCCAGACATGCACGATACTGCCACAAGCTATGTTCTTTGTTGACTTAGTTGCCTGATCGCCTTGAAAGCCTCTCGCATCATCGAACTAGTCACCGTTATGTCTTCGCTCGGTGCCGCCTCAATTCTAACTAACTGCCGGAACCGCCGCCCAGGAGGCCCGCCGAAACTGGGTTGAGAGGCTATACCCAAGCAAGGTTAGTCATCTGCTCAGATTGTGGTGTTTTGGTGCGCTAAGGCTCGCAGGATAGCGTCCAGAACTTGATCTAGACATTTGCCGACGTCTTCTGCGAGGAAGCGGAGGGCCCGATAGCCATTCTCCTGCAGCAAAGCATCCTTGCGACGATCTCGGCGGTAGGCTTCAGGGTCGCCCAGGTGCTGCCTGCCGTCAAGTTCGACGGCGATGTGCGACGGCTCGCAAAGCAGGTCGACTTCCATGCGGCCCCAGCCATCGAACGGAATCGGCAGCTCTGCATTCAAGCGAAACCTCCCGGCCGTCTCGGCTAATGTTTCCAATCGGCGATAGAGAAATGCCTCGGTTGCACTTCGCGCTCGACCGGAATTTTCGGCATCGGAGGGCGGGATTCCGGCAGCATGGACAAATAGTTTCGCCAAAGGGGAATCTACGCCATCTCGCACCAAGCGGCGCACGCTGGCGGCATATTGGCTTTTCCAGTCGGGATCGACGGGGAGTGGCACATCTGCCGGCCAGCCCGGCACCGCGCTTCCTGGAAGCTGAATCGTGTAGCCGATACCTTCGTAGTGGTGACAGCGGCGGTCGAACATTCGCGCCAGCATCGGTACGTTGAGATCCGCGTAGTCGTAGACGCGCACCTCCCGCTTGTTGTGAAAGAGGCGATGCAACCGACCAACGTACTGCGTGATCGTCCCTTGCCACGAGACGGGCAGCGTCAGGAATAAGGTGTCGAGTCGGGCGTCATCAAAGCCCTCCCCCACATACCGGCCGGTTGCCAAGAGCAGCCGAGCCTCCTCACCAGGAATCGCAGCCAAGCGAGCTTGAATAGCGTCAAGCTCCTTTTTGCGCATCCCTCCTCTGAGCACAATCAGGTGCGGCATCTCAGAGGTCAATTGCTTCGTCAGAGAATCAAGATGCTCATTCCGTTCGGTCAACACCAGCGGCGACCGCCCCTCTCGAAGGGCATGGATGACGTCCTCACAGATGAGTCGATTGCGCTCCTTATCGGCAATTAGTTCTTCATAGAGTTTGTGGAATTGTACCCGCACATCAGGATCCGCTGGTCGTAGCGGACGAAAACCAGTCGGACGAACCACTACCTTATGCTCAAAGGGATGAGTTGCAACACCCTGCCGGACACTGCCCCGGTAGCGTACGGGACCACACTCCATGAAGATGATCGGATGCTGGCCATCCTTCCGGGTGACGGTCGCAGATAGGCCCGTCACAAACTTCGCCTTAGCCTGGCGGGCAACCTGCTCAAAGCTTTGGGCAGAGAGATGGTGGCACTCATCCACAATCAGGTGGCCATAATTGCTCACGAGATCGTCGACGAGACCGCTTCGTACCATGCTTTGTATCACGGCTACATCGAGCAAGCCGGTTGCCTTTGTGCGGCCGCCACCGATCCGGCCAATAGTGCGCGCCAGCATTCCGAGGAAGGCGGAAAGGCGCTCGATCCATTGAAGTTGCAACTGCCGCCGATGCACCAATACGAGTGTATTCACTCCCCGCTGCGCAATCAGCCACGCGGCGACAACGGTCTTTCCGAACGCGGTGGTGGCTGCCAACACTCCCGTGTCATGGGCGAGCATGGCATGCGCGGCAACGGTTTGCTCGGGGCGCAGCTCACCTTCGAATGTCGCTTTCAGTGGCAGGCCGGGGTTGCGCTCGTCCCGGACCACCGCCTTGATATTCAGATCCGACAAAGTTTGACGGACTTCATCCAGGCAACCGCGCGGCAGTCCTACGTGCTTGGGGTGATCCTCGGCACAGGCAATAATCCGAGGGGTGTCGTACGTCGGAAGCCGCAGGGCCTGCAATTTGTAAAACTCGGGATTCTGGAACGCCGCCAACCGTATCAGCCGGTTGCGGAGGGCAGGCGGCAACGCATCTTTAGGAATGAATATTTGATTGCCGAGGATGAGTTCCAAGCTCTCCGGTAATGGGCCAGCGATTGAAACTTTTGTCCGACTCCGTGATAGCGGTCTCTTCCAAGGCGTATCTTCATCTTCTTCACTCTCGGGCGCTAAACGTACGCCAATTAACTGACCCTTTAAGTCAGCGCGCCGGAATATTTCCTCAACTCCTTGTCGGCTGATTCTGCGGATCGAGGACAAAAACTCCCATTGGTCGGTATGGGGAGCGAATCGCTCGTCCAGGAAAACGCTATTACCTAATTCTCGGAACCGCCGCTGAAGAGGCAACGCGATCAGGTTGCCGAAGCCGCCCACCGGTAGTGTATCTTGATTTGGAAAGAGCCGATCGTACGAATCCAGACCGACTTCGGGTCGGCGTTCCATGGTTTTCGTGAGTATGTGCGTACCCAGCTTGCGCGCCAATGTGGCGGGAACGGCTTCATTGAAAAAGAACCAAACGTGCCCGCCGTTGCCCGACCGGGACCGCTCCAGTGCAGCGGGCACGTTCATTTGTTGACATGTTTCCAAGAATGCGCCCGCATCTTGCTGCCACGTTGCTTTGTCAAAATCGGCGGCCAGGAAGAAACAGGTCTCATCTCGAAGCATCGGATAGACGCCCATCACGAATTCCCGACCGTTGTCGTCGTGACCGCAGAGATGCCAACGAATTATTTCGTCGGTTATGTGAAGAAAACGTTGGTGCGGACATTCCGAGCACTTGATTCTCGGTTTCTCGCAAATTCCGGGGACCCACTCATTGCCGCAAGCTGGCGAATAGCCAGCTCTGCCTGTCTTACGGCTTTCGAAGCGATGCGGATAAACATCCTCTCGTCCATGAAACAGCGAGCGGAAGAGAGCAATTTTGGCTTGGGCGGGTGAACGCTGATTCACGCCACCTTGCTCGAAAATAGGCAAACTGACAGGTGTAGCCACGACCGTATTCTACACTTTGCATCCCGGCAACGCCGCAAGCATCCTCGAGCAGGCCCAGGGGACTAGGTCGACCAGATCGTGATTGTTTCGACCTTCTTCACTGGGTCGGATCGGAGGACGAGAATCTTGCCGCGGCCGAGTCTCTTCTCTGCCCATTTCTGGCCCACGGTCGGCCTTCACAGCCTCATTGTCGACCAAGACCCAGTATGAAACTCAGGGAACCGTATGGACTCTTCGCGGTCTTGCGGCAGTCCGCGTTTGCTATGGCCGGTTACACGGTGCAGAACCCATGGGGCGCCTCTCGAAACGCAACCACCTTGCCATATCCCACGTATCTAGATATTATCTAGAGATGCTACGGTTCGATTGGGACGAACGGAAGAACAAAAGCAATCGGATCAAGCACGGAATTTAGTTTGAAGAGGCCCAGAGCGTTTTTAGTGATCCGCATGGACGCCTATTTTATGATCCGGAGCACTCCGAGCACGAGGATCGGTTCATTCTACTTGGTGTGAGTTCAGCGGCAAGAACGCTTATCGTAGTTCACTGTTACAAGGAAAACGATTCCGTGGTCAGGATTATTTCTGCCCGTAAGGCGACTAGAAAGGAGGTGCGCTTCTATGAGGAAGGAATATGATTTCTCCAAATTGAAAGAGCTGAAGAACCCGTACGCAAGAAAGAAAAAGGCGGTGGGCATTAACTTGAGTCCGGAAGTCGTGGACTACTTCAAGCGACTGGCGGAAGAGACTGGACTGCCTTACCAGAAACTGATTGATTTGTATCTGCTGGACTGCGCGAGAAAACGCAAGAAGCTGACAATGAAGTGGGTCGCATAGCGGCGACGAATTATTCAAGCTGCGGTGAATGCTTCGGCGTCATCCTCGCACGAATCGCGTGGGGGGACATTGGTTTGATTAAGCGGTGACCTGCGGTCCACAGGAGTAATGGTGGCCCTCTATGCCGACGTTCAGGCTTGTTACTGCCTCGGCCAAGTATGGCTCTCGAAAGATTAAGTCTAAGCGTAGAAATGGAGGGACACAGGCCCTGCGCGAAGGAACAGCAAAATCTGGTGCCGGGGGCCCGGCTTGCACATAGCAGTCCACGGAGCGAGTTCCAAATCGAGGTAGCTGCATGAAGGCTGCCGCCACATCATTTCCGTCCCGATTCCTTAAACGAGCTTTCCAAAATGCCTCAGGCGTACGACGGCGGCGTACACGAGCGCGAAGCCAGAGCTAATGCGCTTGCAAGCTGGGAGATTGAAAAGCAGATGGAGCGTGAGCGATCGCTAGGCGCTCAGGTCAAGTAGGATGCTTCGCTGTAAGGAAATCCCGTACCACTTGGACGGACGCGATAATTTAATGGCAGCACTCCTAGACAAGCGCAATCAAGCGACTATCGCCCGTCACGAAACGCAGGCTGAATATCACGAGACTGAGTCGAAGCCGTCTGAGCGGAACTATGACAGCTACGCGGAATTTGCCGCGTTTTACTGGAAGTAAGGGAGCCGCCGAACTGGGGTTGTCGCGACAGCTCCCTACCGAGTGCCCTGGAGGAACTGCAGGATCCCTCGACATGTACAGATTTCAACACTGGCAAATCTAACAGGCGGGATGGAACAATTCGCGAGAGCTGTCGTCACGCATGGCGGCAGCCCCCGATTTTCACGCATACGAAGCGAAAAATACCCTGTGTATTAGCCAATCGCAATACATAAGACCCTGTACGGGTGGCTGTCCAACGTTGAGCGTAAAACCTACGCCGACCTAGCTTGGCAACGCCGAACGAGTTGGCAGATGAGCAGTCGTGAAGTATCCCTCGCGTCTAGATAACGCTGGATGCAGCCCCACTTCGGGCAGAAGTAGTACATCTCGTCTTCGGGTAATTGTCGTGCGGTGAGCTGCATGTCTATCTTGTGAACGGGGCACTTCGTGGTCCAAGCCATAACAACCCGATTATAGATTTATTATCGTTTAGGAACGTCGCGGGCGAGCAAGTAGCCACCCAAAGTGGGTCCTACGCTATAGCATCCATATTCACCAAGGTGGCGGCTCTAGCAGCATCGGCTTGCGGGACGAGTCAACGGAAGCGAGAATTTTTTGATGGTATAGGTCGAATACGAAGTAAGCTCCAGGGCGCTTCCTGGCGCATTCGTTCATCAGCTCAACAGCGGAAGTCAAACCATCAGCTGATTCTATCCAGATTGCTCCATTGTTCAGGGAACCATGGAAAATATCAAAGGTGGGGACAGACATCTCCCCTCCATTCCGACCTGGTGATGGCAATCTAGGCTAGCCAAACTATTGGTGTCAATTTAAATAGTTGACAGTCACCGATTATTAATAGGTATCAAATATAATAAGTAAAACTCACCGAACACGATGTATCCCGGCAGTGATCTTGAAGGCGACGCTCGCGAGAGCGCAGGGGTTGCCGCCTTTATTGGACAGGCTGTCAAAGCAATAGCGAAGCGCGCGGCGCCTGTCAAAACACACAGTTGATTCACCTGCGCAAGACGGCTAACGTTCTCAGCGGGATAGGGGTGGCGTGGTACGCTTCCGTGAAACGAAGCGGTAGGGCTGGGACGCGCCGCTCCTCCTCTCTTCTAATCTCCCTTTCAATAAAACAATTACGCGAAGGCCGAGTTACCGCTTCCGGACATGCTTTCATCTGACCAGAATGGCTGAAGGACTAAACGGCGGAACCCACAATAAAGCCTACTGCCTGAACTGCAAGAAGGTTCAGCCAATTCGCAAAGAGGCGCTTCCAGAAGACGCTTTAGAGTTGGTCTGCACAGTCTGCCATTGGATAATCGCGACACTCAATAAGCGAATCTAACCTCAGTGTTTGAGCATCCACAATATATGAAAACCCCCTGCACTAAAATTGACGATGGACGCGAGTGCGGAGTAGAAGCGGAAATTTTGGAATTGCTAGGCGAGGAGTGGACAATGCCGTCAAGCGACCCAACCGGACAGTCACTCGAAATTCAGCGACGCATGAAAGTGGATTGCCCTAAACATGGGATAACCGTGATTAGCCAGATCGAAGTGGTACGACCGCGAAACTCAGCAATTTGTTACTGGCAAACATCAGCCTAAGCCATCTGAGCAGAACTTTCACAGCTACGCGGAATTTGCCGCCTACTACTGGAAATAGTTAGGAGCTGCCGAGGGGTATGACGACAGCTCCAGGAGGAGAGGACACAGGAGCCGTTGGGAGTGGCGAAGCTCCCACGACTTCTGCTACCTCGTCGAGTGTTGAGCGAAATTATCCCTCGATATGGGGTGGATTTTAATACTGACAGAACTGACAGGCGGCCTGGCCTAGTTTGAGTGGCGAGTCGTTTAATCCAGTCGGCCCTTGGCGACGCGAATAGTAAAAAACATGCGAGGGCTGCCATAGTGGCCCACAGCAACCCCCGCTAGTCGAGTCGCGTTTGGCACACACAAACTAGCCGCTGCTAGCGTTCCAATCAATACAGCGAATACTTCTGTAATTCTTAGAAAAATCTAGCTAGCTAGGACCCATTGCGGGTGGTTGAACTTCAGGAAGGGCGATACATAAAAAAGTGAGGCCACCGCGTGGCGACGCAATGACCCCACTCAAGCGAAAGGATAGTGAGAATTGACCGGAGAAGGCCCAATATTCGCAGAAAGCAATCGGGTAAATCTGATAGCACTTTAGGACCCGTCGAGAGTGGACACCACTCAGTGCGGCTTGATCTGACCTTTCAAAACGAGTAAAGCGGCAAGGGTTTTCCCGATGGCCTCAAATTCGGCTGACTCGGTGAGCGGTGGAGGATTCTCAGCTAGCCTTTTCTCATTGCTTGTTCAGCTTTAGCAATGCAATCAGGCAACTTTTCAAAGTCGGTTTGAAGTGCCGCCGCATCGTAGAGTTTCTGCCAAGCGTATGCCACGCTCATTATGTCACCTTCACGACCAATCGGAGACCTTTCGGCTACTTAACGATAATCGCCCGGATTATGTCAATACAGCAGCGGTCGTATGCGCCGCCCTCTCTAAGAGTTCTTGCATCCAAGCGAGTGAATGGGCAGAAACGACAATGGCAAGATGGATTCTGATTTGTCCAAACTGTGCTTTTAGGTTCTCACATAGCAATATTGAACCGACAGCGATTCAGCAGTCCGAGCGCGACCCGTTCCACGTCGTAGCAAAGCCGAAATTCCCTGATGGCGAAAAGCTTGTCTGTCCCAACTGCAAAGTGGAATCGGTCTACGAAGCTTTCGATTTAATTTACGACGCTGAGGAAACTGGTCCCACCGCGATGGGCTGAACTAGATTCCACCCCCGAGGGTCCTAGTCCCCTTTCGGATGCCTTCTCAACCACTCTGCTTTGCATTCTCGAAGCAGCGTCAAATCAATGTCGCGTGGCGGCTTTCCTAAATGCGCTTCAGGCGTACACATATAGCGTGCAGCTTTCCCATATTCCATCAACTCCGCATCTGTAAACTTCGCTAGCCGTTTGCGCACATTTTCCAGGTCAAACGGCTCATCAGCGATGCTCATAGTTTCCCCAGCATAAATCAAAAGGCCCTTTCGAGGGCAGAAAGCGAATATTTAGCAATGAGTTTTAACGAAAATACTAAACCAGGTCAGGACTTAGAGGGTTCTGGTTGTGAATCTGAGCAGCTAAAGATTGCCGAGCGTATGCCTCAGCCCCGCAGACTGGAGATGCCTCAAATGTCAGACGGGGAAATCTACTTGCGCTTGAATGTTCCCGATGGTCTACAGACCAATGGACAGCAACCGCAGCACTACGGAATCGTCCAGAAGGCTCACGCGGACCCGAGCCGGAGTGCGATTAAGAATGAGAGTGGGGAGTAATTTTACCTGCCATCAGCTTGTAACGCTCTTCCGGTTTTGTTTCCAGCAAAGTGAAAAACAGTTTGACACTCGAATCTTCTATGACTGAGTGATTCAAACCCGCTACGTAATCGCGAGCGTTTTTCCGGTCCTGATAAGGCTCATCCGACTTGAAGTGACAACCCCAAGAGACCGGCTGCTGGCTCCTCGCCGCCGGTCTTTCTTTTGGATTTTATCGTGGCCAAATGGACGGTCATTTGCCCCAATTGCGCTTACCGATTCACTCACAGCAATATCGAGCTTACGACTGTCGAGGAGTCATACCTAGACCCTTTTAGAGTCGTGGCCTGTCCAAAATTTCCAGACGGCGAGACGCTCACCTGTCCGAATTGCAAGGTGGAATCGGTCTACGAGGCATTCGAGTTGATTTATGACGCAGAGGAGAGTGGGCCTACTGCAATGGGTTGATTCGGCCCGTCCGTGAGGTGCCCGTTTAGCTTCTCCCCTTTGAGCGTCGACAGCAGCTCTCGGGCCTTCTTGAGAGCTTGCTCTTCCGCGCTGCCGTGCTTGACGGGGGCAAGCAGTCTTTGCTCGATTGCGGCGATAGCCTCATAAATTCGGCGAGGTAGTTGAGACGGATCTGTCTCGGAGATGGCGGAAATGTACTCGGCCTGCCACAAGTACATGGCGTGTCCTCCCGGCCCGGGGACTTTTTCGGATTGTATGACACCCCAAAATAGGGCATCAAGAACAAAAACTCAGGCTTTCGCCTCAAAGGTGAATGGACAGAATCCGCGGGGGATGGGAGATTCCTGCAATTGCTGACGACGACCGTATAAGACACGGGAGAGGCATCGTCGTGGCCGGCTGTCCCGCCTGCAAGAAGCGCCTGCAGTCCATGAACGAGTTTCTCAGGCATCTAGCGGAAGACGCGATGCCGCGTTTACTGGACCGGCTGTCGAAGCAGTAGCGAAGCGCGCGGCGCCTGTCAAATCACACAGTTGGCTTCACCTGCCCTGGTGAGCCACCGTTCCGCTTAGCTTCACTCCTTGTGGGAAGGTGGGTCGTAATACTTCGCTGGACGGCCACCACCCCGCTTTTCCACGAGCGATTGTTCGCTGCCGAGGGTGCTGGGATGCTGTTTATCGTTGGGATGCTGCTTATCATTGTTGCTATCGTCGGATTTTTCGGATTGCTGGCCCTGACTGGGTACGTGTACTACTTGGCGCCTCGCCCGCACAATCGTCTAAGGTGAGTGCCGAGCGAAATACTGGAACGGATCGCCGCGCCGCCAATTGCGACTGAAGCGCAGAAGAAGACTGCGAATCTGGTTCACCACCGCGGTGCGCCGCATCACCCAACGCTCGCGCACGCGATGCAGCGCTTGCAAATCGAGCTGCTCCTCGGTCTTGATCGGCACAAATCGCATTCTCGGCCGCTGCACCGCTTCCGCAATGGCTTCGGCATCCAGATAATCGCTCTTGTTGGTCTGCACGTAGGGCGGCGAGTATTCTGATTCTTCCAGGCGGTGATGCTTGGACGCAAGGCGAGGTCCAACAGGTGTCTCATGCGGTTCGCGCCGTCGTCGCATTGGGTCGGCCGGTCGCTGCAATTTGTGCTGCGACACTGGCTTTGGCTCATGCAGGCTTGCTCGACGATCGGTTGCACACTAGCAACGGCGCAGGTTTTATCGAGAAGCACGTCCCGGAATACCAAGGTCAGAACATGTATCGCCCGCTAAAAGCGGTCCGCGACAGAGGTGTTATCACAGCGAACGGCCTTGCCCCGTTCGCTTTCGCGGCTGAAATCTTCAGAGCACTCGTTCCCGGACGTGAAGAGGACATCGAGACCTACGAGGGGCTTTATTCCCGTGGCCTGCTGGACCCCTAAGAAAGCGGCTCAGGCGCAGCCTCACACCGACCTGAAAACGTAGAGCGGGAATGAACCGACCCGGTGCCGCTTCTCTCCATTGGCGCACCCGTTCCGGCGACCCATTCAAAGCGCCGATTGCGTTGTGGCGTTTTGCGAGCAGTATCGCAGTCAATCCGGCGAAAAACTTCAAAATAGAGAAATAGGTCACATGCATGACCAGAGAATATACATCACGTAAAGCGGTCGGTCAGCAAAGACATGCCGTAGAACGCGGTAATCGGAAACTTGAAATCGGCCTAAAAATCACTTGTACGGTAACGTGACCTTTATAGAACCTTTAAGAGAACTTACCAGGCACTAGCCAACACTTCACGCCGAAGCGTGTACCGCGTAGGCTAGCCAAGGAGAGAAATATTCGGATGAAACGAAATTGTCGCAATGCCTTTCTGTCTTCACTGCTGTCTTGCCTCGCAGCCGGATCTGCTGGGGTTGCCAGTCCCCAATCGCCGGAAAATGCCAACAAACAAATTCAGGTCAAAGTTTCTCCAAAAACAAGGGTCGTCAAAGCGGGTGAGGCGCTTGAGGTTCAGGTCGAGATTTGGAACGTAGGAAGTCAGGAAGTCTTCATTGAAAAAACGATTCACCAGTTATGTGCGTATTCGCCTTTATTGCTTACCCTTGAGTTGGGTCCTCCACTTAAGCCGGGACAGGGGCACGGCTGCGTCGCCGATTGTGCGGACAACCCAGAAGAAGACCTCACGAGCAAACTGGTAAGGCGTTGGATACCACTACCTGCCGGGCACTTCTACGGGGCCGTTGTTCGTATGGACCCCGATTCTTTTCCCCAGCTTCAAACGCCAGGTCGTTGGCGCTTGGGTGGAAAGTACGAAGCCAGCGGGGATTTGTCGACTTCCATTTGCGCCATCTCTCGAACGCCATTGAATCCGGAACAAGCCGCAAAACTTCCTTACAAGGGTTGGCAGGGCAAAGAAGAAACCAACAGAGTTTGGATAGAAGTTCTGCCGCCTGGTCGGTCAGCCAAAACGACGCCATAGATTCGGACTAGCGCCTGGTAAACGCGGTTATCGGAGAAGTGAAAATCGGGCAAAACCACGTGTCCGGTAACGCGACTACACGTCCAAGTGACATCGCCAGACGGGCGAGGATAACTTCCGGGTTGCCGACAATCCAGTCGTTAACAGGCGAGCCCGCAAAAACATGTCGCACCTGGGCGACGCTCTATGCTTTTGCCTTGGTGGCGGCTTGACAATCTTTGAGTAAAGTCTGGCTTGTAACTTGCACTTGCTATACCTTGTTAGCCTTTAAGCCTCCGTCAAGCGAACCCACGTTCAGAGGAGGACGCATGTCCACTCCTGTTTTAGTTCCCGGTCTGTTCGAGTCTTGGCCATTTCTCAAACGGCGGCTCCAGTACGGGGTTGTCGCGCTCGTGACCCTTGGCGCGGCCTCGGCGCTCATCTGGCCCTCTCTGACGAAGAGGCTATTCGCCTCCAATTTTCTGCCGCATTCCTTTTGCTACCTTGGCAGCCAGGGCTTGATTTGGACTCACGTCCTCGCTGATTTCCTCGTCTTTCTAGCGTACTTGGCGATTTCCGCCACACTGGTCTATCTGGTCTACAAAGGTCACCGAGAGATTCCTTTTCACTGGATGTTCCTGGCCTTCGGTCTGTTCATCGTGGCTTGTGGCGCTACGCACCTGATGGAAGCGATTACGGTGTGGTTTCCCGTCTATGTTCTTTCTGGTGGCGTCAAGATCTTTACTGCTCTAGCGTCACTTACCACGGCCATCATTCTTCCTTTTACGGTTTCGCAAATATTCTCGCTCGTAAAGGCGGCGCGCGCTTCCGAGGTTGCCAACGACCGTCTGCGTCTGGCGATGGAATCGGGAAAATCCGTGGGCTGGGACTGGGATGTCAAGAGTGGACGAGATTTATGGTTTGGCGACCTGCAGACGATGTTCGGAATCCCCTCCAATACTTATTCCGGGCACGTGGAAGACTTCCGCCGACGGATCTATCCGCAGGATCGCGGCCTGGTGTGGAAAGCGGTTAACGACGCCAGGATGACGAAGTCCTCGTACTCGGCAGAGTTTCGCGTCCTGCACGCAGAGGGCACCTTGCGCTGGGTCGCCGCGAAGGGGACGTTTTACTACCTTCCGAACGGTGAAGCAATGCGTATGCTTGGCATGGCGTTCGATGTCACCGAACTCAAGCGCACCCAAGAAGCACTGCGTGAAAGCGAGGAGCGCTTGCGTCTGGCGGTCCAAGCCGGAAGGATGTATGCCTTCGAGTGGGACGCGGCAACCGATGTGATCGTGCGATCTGGACAGTGCGTAGATATTCTCAATTGGATGGACGACCCAACACACGATACTGGCGGGCAATTTCTCGCCAGAGTCCACCCCGACGACCGCGAGGCCTATGCTGCTCCAGAGAACGGGCCTTCTCCTGAAAATCCTACCTATCAAACCAGTTATCGGCTGTTACGTCCCGATGGTAGCGCAATTTGGCTGGAGGCAAACGGGCGCGTCTTGTTCGACGATCAAGGTAGGATACTGCGCATCATAGGCCTGGTGGCGGATGTTACGAATCGCAAGGTTGCGGAAGACGCGCTCTCCAGCGTGAGCCGCAGGTTGATTGAGGCGCAGGAAAAAGAGCGCACCTGGATCGCCAGGGAGCTCCACGACGACATCAATCAACGAGTTGCGCTATTGGCGGTCGAGTTGGAACAATGCGACCAACATCTTCCCAAGTCTGAGGCTACAGCCCACGGCCAAATTCATCATCTCGGTGAGAGCCTCGCTGATCTAGGGAGTGACATTCACGCTCTATCGCACCGCCTGCATTCGTCAAAACTCGAGCACCTGGGTCTTGTGTCGGCGACGAGTGGCTTCTGCAAGGAGTTGTCTGAACAGCAGAAGGTAGAGATCAGCTTCCGCCACGATGGTATTCCCCGCAGCGTGCCCAAAGAAATCTCCCTTTGTTTGTTCCGGGTCTTACAGGAAGCTCTGCAGAATGCGGTTAAGCACAGCGGTATGCGAAACTTCAACGTGGAACTGCAGGGAACGTCGGAAGAGATTCAACTAACCGTGAGTGATCAGGGAGTTGGCTTTGATCCGCAAGGCGCCATCGACTGCCGCGGCCTGGGACTCATCAGCATGCGTGAGAGACTCCAATTGGTGGGCGGCGAGTTTTCCGTCGAGTCGAAGCATGGCGGTGGCACCACGATTCGTGCTCGGGTGCCCCATGTGGTAGAACAGCATCGTGCCGCCACTGGTGGCTGAGAGGAGAAAGGAGAAATTTCAGCGCCGCTGAAGCGGGTGTGGTCCCGGCGTCAGAGCGGTAGGCAAAAAAGAAATTCGCGTTCCAATGGCCGCAGGAGAATTCCTTCCTCGAATTTCGCTCCGAGTTCTTCAATGCCTTTAATCACCCGCAGTTCTGTGATCCTGATTTGGAATTCACTTCGCCAACATTCGGCCGGATTTCCTGCACCAGCGTCGCACCGCGTATCGTCCAATTTGCCCTGAAGTTCAGTTTCTCGTCAGCATTGACGTTCATACCTAGGTCCCGATAAACAGCCGTTACCGGAGATGTGGAAACCGGTCCAAAACCACTTGTACGATTACCCGAACTAACCAGATGGGATGAGAAGGCCGGTCTCCTGCGGGATGCGATACGCTCCCAATGTTTGACGTGCTCAAGGCACAAGAAAAGAAGACCGGCTATGAAAAAGACTAGCACTGTTCGGGTAAATAAAAACACGATTTTCAAAGGACACAAGCTCACGATTGGTCTGGACCTCGGCGATCGCTGGTCGTGCTACTGCGTTTTGGATGAAGCGGGAGAAATCATTCTGGAGCAGAAAGTGGCGATGACACCGGAAGCGATGAAGCAAACATTTTCGAAGATACCGAAAGGTCTCATCGCTCTGGAGACGGGAACACATTCCCCGTGGGTCAGCCAGCTGTTAACGGAGCTGGGATACAAAGTAATCGTAGCGCACGCGCAAAAGGTGCAATTGATCACCAAGAGCAATCGAAAAGACGCTCGACACGATGCGCGGACACTGGCACGGCTGGCGCGAATCGATCCCGAGCTATTGGGGCCGGTACGGCATCGCAGTGCGCAAGCACAAATCCACCTGACGGTGATCCGAGCGCGGGCCGAACTGGTGCGTGCGCGAACGGCCTTGGTGAACGCAGCCCGCGGGTTGGTGAAGTCTTATGGCCAGCGGCTGCCCAAGTGTGGCACACGGCAGGTGAGCCGGGAGCTGGGCGCGGGATTGCACGCGGAGTTGCGCGAGGTTCTGGAGCCGTTGCTGAAAGAAATCGAATCACTGAACGAGCGCATCCAGGAATACGAGGTGCGGATGGAGGAAATCGCCAAGGACAGCTATCCACAAGTCGAGCTGCGCAAACAGGTGAAGGGAGTAGGAACGCAGATGGCGCTGACGTATGTGCTGACGCTGGAAGATCCGCATCGGTTCCCGAAGAGTCGCGAGGTCGGCTGTTTTCTGGGGTTGCGCCCTGGGCGCAGAGACTCCGGTGAGAGCCAGCCGCAGATGCGCATCAGTAAAGAAGGAGACCGTTATTTGAGAACCATGCTGGTGCAGGGGGCGCACTACATCCTGGGACCCTTTGGAGAAGACAGTGATCTGCGGCGTTGGGGGCTAAAACTTGCGGCGCGAGGAGGGAAAAATGCTAAGAAGCGAGCCGTTGTTGCGGTGGGGAGAAAGCTAGCGGTACTGCTGCATCGGTTGTGGGTGAGTGCAGAGGTGTACGAACCACTGCGCAATAGCCAGAAAGCGATGCGCGCCGCGGCCTAGAGTGAAGAGTTCCCCGCAAACACGGGATGCTAGAGGTCGACGGAGTTGGCGATCGTCGATCCTAGGTGATCCTGGTTCGAAATTTCTCTGTGAAAAGTAGAAAAGACAGGAAGAAAGAAGAAGGAGCAAAGAAAAAAGGAGATGGTATCCAAACAGCCGAGCTCGACCGCCGAGATCAGGTGACTGCGACTAAGTCCTGGCCCAGTTTCCTTCAAAAAGGGGGAACAGAGGTCGATTACCAGATAGCAGCACCTACTGAATCAAGAACACCCAACTTGCACCGGGCGACAATCGCTCAACAAAGAGTGCGGATGGAAGGGTGGCGACAGAGGCGGCTTGGCTCAATGGGAATAATTTGGAAAAAGAAGAAACAAGGAAGAAGAAAGAAAAACGAAAGATCAGCCTTGACACTCACCGGCCTTCTCATG
>Ga0134124_10000735_pt1 | contig 26337 bp, 24 predicted proteins | sample KB304_FD_96880 | JGI IMG/M metagenome (GOLD analysis project Ga0134124, IMG submission 96880) | Terrestrial soil microbial communities without Nitrogen fertilizer from Kellogg Biological Station, Michigan, USA - KB3-0-4 | ecosystem: Environmental > Terrestrial > Soil > Unclassified ... | reverse complement strand
GCGTGGTCGAAGGAAGGATTGATATTCGGGACAGCTTCATTTCCCACATAGATCTTTGCCTTGGTTGTCGAGCGTGTGAACCGGTCTGCCCGTCGGGCGTGCCATATGGTCACCTGCTCGAAGCCGCGCGTGTCGAGGTGTCAAAGGCGAAACTTGCTCGCGGACAAAACGCGGAAGGCGTGCTTCGCTTTGTTCTTAACAGGGTGTTCACGAAACCTCGTCTTCTCGGATCAGTCTTCACGTTAGCCCGCTGGTTCCGAGACAGCGGATTGGCGCGCGTGATGTTCAAAGCGAGTCTGGTTCGTGGAAGACTCCGTTTCGCGCTCGCGCTTCTGCTCGCAAGTGGCGCGACGCTGCGAAAAGCTAAATCGCCGGCGGACGCAAAGCCTTCGGCTGACGCCTCGGAAGCAGTCGCGATTCTCCGCGGCTGCGTTATGGAAGGACTCTTTCGAGAGACCAACCGAGCGACTGAACGCGTGCTTGTTCGCAGCGGCTGCAAACTTATCACGGCAAAAGAGCAGGTGTGCTGCGGTGCTCTGCACGCGCACGCGGGACAGCTCGACACTGCAAAGCAACTTGCGAGGCAGAACATCGACGCTTTCCTCGAGAGCGGCGCGGAACGCGTAATCGTCAACGCCGCGGGCTGCGGAGTGGCGATGAAAGAATATGGCGTGCTGCTTGCCGATGATCCTGTGTTTGCCGATCGGGCGCGCGAATTCAGCTCCCTGGTCAGGGACGTTTCTGAGTTCCTCATCGAACGCGGCAGCAGTAAGCCCACCGGGCAGATCGACGGCCGAGTTGCTTACGATGCGCCGTGCCATTTGATACACGCTCAGCGAATCACGCATGCGCCAATTGAGCTTTTGAGCCGGATTCCGGGACTCACGCTCGTGCCGTTGCGAGGCTATGAGACTTGCTGCGGCGGCGCCGGAATCTACAATCTCCAGCATCCGGAACTGAGCGATGCGATCCTCCGCGACAAGATCTCGAGTATCAGGGAAAGCGGCGCCGAAATGGTTGCAACCGCGAACCCCGGATGCATAATGCAGATCGGTGCGGGAATCCTGATGAACGGATTGAACGTGAAGGTAGTGCACCCGATAGATTTGATTGACTCGGCTTACGAGGACTAGATGGCGAGAGTGGCGAGAGGAACTGTAAGAACGACAACGGTGTGCTGTCTGCTGATCTTACTGCAACTGGTCGGCTTCCCGATCAATGCGGGGCAATCAGACGGATACGGCCCCGAGGTCAAATCCTTTCTGGATCTCATGCGTCACGAAGACGACGAACTCGAATTTCAAATCAGGCACAACGAAATATCGCGGCGCGAATATGTTCGTTCGAAGAGCCGGATCGCGATCCACCGCGAGACGGTGCTCAAGCTGGTCAAAGAAAGTGGGACAGATTACGTTCCAGAGTTGCATGTCGCAGCGGCTTCCGAGCTCGACCAGTTGATCGAAGATGGAACAAGCTTGATCAGAGGGATCAAGCCCGGCGATGTGATCAAAGAGAAATGGCGCTACCTGGCAAGCGTTCGCCGCGGTGAGCTCTTCTATATTTTCGAGCGCTTGACGGTAAAGTGAGGACGGTCGACTTCGCGAGTCCGGTCGCAGATCAATGCATGTAGGGGCGGCCCTCCGTGGCCGCCCCAGCGTGGTCTCCTGATCACTCGCCGGGTGACTCTGGGGCGGCCACGGAGGGTCGCCCCTACATGCCTAGTGATTCAGCAGGAACACGTCCCACGCCCACCGGCCAACGTGCGCACCATGCGCGTCGTAAACCTTCGCGCGATAACGGAGCCCATTCCCGTACTGATCAATGCGTTTTGAAGTTCGGTAATCGAGCTGGATTGCGTACACACCAAGCGACGGCAAGGTATGAAGTTCACTCGGCTCCGAAATGCCATTGTGGTTTAGGTCCTGCCAAAGCCGAAGTGAAGAGAAGATCGCATCGCGTGTATCTATCATTCCATCCGCATTGCCGCCATTCTGAGATTTATCGAACTCCGCAAGCGCGAGAAATCCATTGGGATATTGCGAGGGCGGTTGAGCAGTGAAGTTACCAAAGAGTTCACCGCCATCATCGATTCTGCCATTGCCGTTGCGGTCCAGAGCCAACCACGCGTCATCTGAATTGGCAGCCGTCCATGAAAGTTGATCCGGTAGGCCGTCGTGATTGAGGTCAAAGCTTACGCCGGAAGCGAGATCAGTTAGATCAAACCCATTTCCCCTGCCTGTTGACGGGATTCTCATTGGTGACAGTTTGCAAGTGAGGCGTATCGTCATCTTCGACCTTGCAGTCTCTGTCCTGGCAATACGTCTGGTCGGTTGCCTGAGTCCTTGACGCAACCAACAAACAAAGGGTTAACATCAAGAACAGAGCCAGTCTGTTCGATAAAGTCGTATGCTTAATGGGCGGTTCCCTTCTCATCGCAATCTCCCAGACAAGTCGAACGGTCTTTGTAGTTCGGTTCGAAGCTCATCTAGGGAGCTTTGTTTGCTGTTTCGAAGGCGAGCCCGAAACGTGTCTCTGCCCGAACGAAAGCCTTGGACCCATTTCTCGGAGTTTCCTGACGGAACAAGAGTCTCAGATTCGTCCGCCGTATAAGACTCAATCACGGAAGAAGGTCCGCGCGTATTTAACAGCCTGAGAAGACGGTCGGCTTCAGCACGAGCGCCAGCTCTCTGACCCGCCAACATTTCCGCCGATTTTTGAACATCCGGACCCCAAGAGGCGCCGTCAAGAAACTCGACGTAATCAACCGTTAGAACAAGTCGCGTAATAGGGGTTGTGCTGGACGGTAGGCTACTTAACGATTCCGAGCGGGACTGACCAGGAGTAAAGATACTCTCCTGGACGTTAATATTAGTAAGTACCATGCCCGCAGAATGCGAGGAACCAATTGTTGCCTCCCAACGAATCGTGTACGCGCGAATAGCCTTGTCACCAAGATTTGTGATCACAAATGCGATCTGGGGCGAGCCTGTGGCCATTTCGGAAACACTTGAAACCTTAATGGCTATTGGAGCATCAGTCTGTCGCTTCACGGCTACTTTCAATTGCGGCTTGATTGTCTGCTCCGCTCCGCCGTTTTTCTGTCGGCCTTGTGCTTGAAACGGACTCGTTGATTGACACAGGCAAATAACAACCGCAACTAACCCCACCAGGAACAAGGCGGATTTGCCGCTAGCGAGCCAAGTCGAATTCTTGATCATGATCAGCGCCTCCCCGAGACCGAGCATCGACTAGGAAAAAGGATTCTCCCCAATGGTTAGGTTGCTTCCATAAGCACCGCTGGACATAGAAATAATACTCTATGTTCGACCGCATGCAATGCCGAATGTCACATTTGTCACGATATTTGAAAGGCCTGTTAGCGGAAACTTTAGGGAAATTGTACTTCGCACTTAGCGCCTAGAAGATCAGTTCGAGTCGATGGCTACCCTTACATATTGGTAAGGTCTCAACCGCGTAGGCGGTCGATCAGGATAAGGAACGCCGCCATTGATGAATCCTGTTCCGTCACCAAAACTTATCGCAACGATCGCAAGGCGCAACCTTTGAGTTGCCTCCTCCGGTACTCTATCGTTTCCAAGATGGCGTTCGTAGCCTCGCCATTCTGGTTCGGCCACTGTGATTATGGCCGTTTCGCTCGGACGGATGGGCCTGTCGCTCGCCGAGGCGTGTTCCTTGGGGTGGACAAGTTCAAATCGGCCATATCCCATTCCTACGGCGGTTGGTACGCCCCGTGGGGTATCATCCGGCATAGAGAGTGTGAGGTAAATTCCATAGATAGGCTTCGCAGAAGCATTCCTGATCTCAATTTCCAGATCTCGAATCCGGTGTTCTTTCCTTTGAAGATGTCTAATCGCCACGATCTCGATTGGCAACTCATAACCAACGTCCAACATCTCCAAGGTTCGCGGGTACATATCCTGCTCAATGCCTTCGCGCTGAGCGCCCCACGCATGAGCGACGGCAATCCCAAGCAACAGAATCAATCCTCCACTGCAAAGCGAGGCGTGTTGGATCTTCATAAGCGTTCTCCGCTAGTTAACTAGAATTCTACCGGTGAGGCTTTCTGCAAACCTGAAATCGCGAACAGAGAAACTACTTGGAGTCGTTGGAGTCGGCTGGTATCCTCACATATCGATGCGGTCTTGCCACACCCGGCGGATCCACAGGATAAGGAGCACCACCGTTAAAGAATCCTGTTCCATCACCGAAATTTATGCCGACTACAATCATGCGTAAGTTGTAGCTGGCCTGTTCGGGCACTTGCCAATTCGCAATACGCATTTCGTAACCTTCCCATTCTCGTTTCGCAGCTTTAATGATGATTGTCTCGCCTGGCCCGAAGGGCTTGTCGGCAGCCGATGCGTGCTGCTTCGGATGGAGCAGTTCGGATCGGCCATATCCAAGATTAAGGCCTATTGGAAGCCCGGTAGGACCTTTGTCATCCAGCAACACGAGCAAAAAGGAAACTCCATAGATCGGCTTCCGGGAGACATTCTTAATCTCGATTTCCAAGTCTCGAAGCCAATGTTCTCTCTTTCGCAAATTCCGCACCGCTAAGATCTCGATGGGCAGTTTGTAGCCGACATCGAGCACCTCCAAAGTCCGGGGAGCTAGCTCCTCGTCGCCTTCGCTCTGAGTGGCGTATACGGGAGCGCCCAGGATGGCAAGCAGCAGAATCAAAATTCCGCTGCAGAGCGCGGCGTGTTTGCACTTCGTATGCGTTCTCCTCCGTTAAGACTGAACAAACTTGACAGACCAAGCTTCTCTGGCAACGCCCGTTACGCGGGGGAAGCCTCTAGTCAACCGGGGAAATTGATTTTGTTGCGGACACTTACTTTGCTCCAGTGAGAGCCAAGGCAATGCGATATTACTCTCACAGCGGAACAGTGTAAAGAACTTCTTATGTGCCGTAGCTGCAAAACTACTTTCAATCGATGAGACTCTTTTTCATACTCGTGCGGCACATTACCGATGCGACGCGCTTGGCAGTGAGACTCTCCTCGACTCGTGAACTGTTGACATTAGATGAATCCCGGCTAGTATCGTGACAGCGATAACGCAGGCCTGCCCCTAAGCCTATCGAGACCTCTTCTTGATCAAATTCTAGTTTTGCGCGGCCCCTGATAAAACTAACGGCCGGGGAACCTCATAATGTCGACGATAAACTTCTCACAAGTAGTGCAGGGCATGCTGAGCGTGTCAGATAAGATATCAGACTTGATCTTTTCACCCGGCCGGCCGCCGCAAGTAGAACTCATCGGGAAGCTCACGCCGGTGGCTCTCCCGGGAATGGAAATGCTCACCCCCGCGCACACCGCGGCAATCGCCAAGGCTCTGATCGGAACAAATAAGGCGGCGGAGGAATCGCTCGAAAAATATGGATCAGCCGATCTTTCGTTCAGCCTTACCGGGCTATCGCGTTTCAGGGTCAACATCTTCAAGCAGCGCGGATCTCATGCGATCGTCATGCGGGTTGTGCCAAACAAGATTCCAGGCTTCGACGAGCTCGGACTCCCGGCCAAATTAGGTGATATCGCCGAGTTGAAGAACGGCATCGTGCTGGTCACTGGTCCGACCGGATCGGGAAAATCTTCGACGCTCGCGGCAGTCATAGACCTTATCAACGAAACGAAGTACTACCACGTCGTGACAATCGAGGACCCCATCGAGTTCATCCACCAGCACAAAAACTCGACCGTGCATCAACGAGAACTGCATTCGGATACTTCGAGCTTTGCCTACGCGCTGCGAGCCGCGCTTCGTCAGGCGCCAAAGGTCATTCTGGTCGGCGAGATACGCGACCTCGAGACCTGCGAAGTTGCACTCGAGGCGTCCGAGACCGGACACCTTGTGCTGTCGACTCTCCATACAACTGACGCGGTCAAGACAGTAGAGCGCCTGATCGGAATGTTTCCGAAGAGTCAGGAGCACATCATCCGAATGAGGCTTTCGGGGGCGTTCCGCTACATAGTTTCGCAGCGCCTGATACCACGAGCAGACGGGCACGGCCGCGTTGCCGCGCTTGAAGTTCTCACCTCAACCGCGCGAACGCGTGACTACATTGAAAAAGGAGAGCGAGAGGGTAAGTCACTCTACGATGCGATGCGAGACGGAACGCTCGAAGGCATGCAGGTATTTGACGGCGAGCTCGAACGGATGATGCGCGAGGGCATCATAACAATGAACGATGGGCTGGCTTACGCGACCAATCGGCAGAACCTGCTTCTTCAGATTTCGGATCTGGGCGGCGGCTCGATAGGTGAAATGATCGGGATGGAATCGCGCACTGGCAATCTCGGCCTCGGCGTCTCCTAAAACGACAAAGCTTCGGCGTACAAGCGTGGCCGGCTCGCCGGTTCGATTCGATTCACTCGCTTAGAATCGCGATCAGGTCTTCTCTTATGTCGGCGTCGGAATAACCCTGCTTAAGGTAGAAACTGAAACGATCGGTGGTCAGCAGGCGCAGAAACAGTTCCTGAGTTATCTGTTCGTATCCTCGCTCGTTGGAGGAATCATGCGTTGCTGACGGGTTCAAACAGGTAAGCCGTACGAGGATCGAGAGTTCCTGCCAGATCGCTTCCGCATCCTGACTTAGTAAAACTTGCCGCCAATCGCGCACACGTCCGGAGCCTTTTCTCGCGGAGAGATTATTGCGACTTTGGCGCTGGGCAAACGGGGTGAGGGCTCGCGTTGCCATTGCGCTCTCCTGTAATTTCAATCTTGTTTTCGTAGCGGAACTCTAAAGGGTGGCCTGGGGGCAAGCCTTTGAGTACCGTCCACAGGGGTCGAAGAATACCCTAAGCTCCAGTTTTATTCAAGCATCAAGGAACTGGATATCGATTAGCACTTTCAGCCCCTCGTACCGCGCAAGGCCAATTCCATGGGTAAGACTAATCACAGCGAAGAGCGTCGCACCGCGCACCGGTTCGAAGTCACCTGGGCCGTTGTCATCAAAGGCAAGGATCAAGCAGGCGAACGCTTCGACGAAACCGGCACGCTTCAGAACCTCAGCTCGAGGGGCGCGTTATTTTTCTTGCCGATCGGTGTCAGGCTCGGCGCAAGCCTTCAGGTGGAAATCCGGGTCCCCATGAAGGACAAGTCCTGGATGAAATACTCGGCTAAGGTCGTGCGGGTCGAGAAACAGAAGTCCAGTTTTGAAGTCGCCGTGCAGTTTCCTACCGCCAAACCAGTCTTTATAGAGAGATGATCCGGCGGCCAGGCGAACGCTCGGTATTTACGCGCAGTTGGTGTTTCGCTCTTGCAGCTTTCTTATTCGCTCTTTCAACCGCTTCAGGACTTCCTCTCGTTCGTTCTTAGTGGCGCAGTGCCTGAGTGTTTCGACAAGGCTGTCTATCTCTCCGGCCAGTGCGCGTCCGTGATCTTCACGAGAGTCAGTTTGCGCCGGCGCCTCAACTTCGACGGTTTCGCCAAAGATCTGATCGATGGCCGACCAGAAGAGGTCGATATCGATCGGCTTCTCCAAACAGCAATTGGCCCCTGCGGCTTCTGCCTCGACCAGGATCATCGGACCACACCCGCTTATTACGACTATTGGCGTCGCTCTGAGTTGGTGATCCCTGCGAACCTGCCCGATAAAGTGGAGTCCGCTTGGGCCCGGCAGCGCGATATCGGTAATGATCAGATCGGGCGGAGATTGGCGCGCGACGGTCAGCCCCTGTTGTGCTTCAGTCGCGGTGCCCACTTTGTAGCCTTTAAGTCGAAGCAACTCGGCGAGCGGGTGCAGGGTATCAAAATCGTCTTCTACAATTAGAACCGTCCTCATATTGTGCATGTCCTTAATGAACTTCAAATTCCAGCGGGAAGAGATAAGTGAGGTTTGGTTATTTTTATATGAGCGAGGCCGCTCTATTACTAACGGCTCCATCATACATGCAGCGCGAGGGTTGCGCAACGGTCTTCTTCTTTAGGAATAGTGTTCGGATTCCGCGTTGCTGGCCGTGGACTGTTTTTCGGGGTGAAATAAGCTTCGCGTGCTTTTCGGTCCTTTGCGCCTTTGCGCTGGGTATTGAAGGAGTAAGACTTAATACTCAGCGCAAAGGCGCAAAGGACCGCAAAGCACGCGAAGGACCGATCACACGTTTACAAGCCAGCAACCCAATAAGTCGGTCAGATGATGCACAAATGAGCAACAGAATCGGAGGCCGCCTTCCCGGAAACCTTGGGCGCTCCAAAGTTTGCTCTTTCATTCTGCTGCATCCCCTAATACAATCTCCCGAGTGTCTCGCATTCGGATTGATTCTTATCAGGAGATTTGTGCTCGCTTTGTGAGGAGACGTTGTAATGAAAAGTTTTACCCTCAGGGTTTCGCTCGCTGCTTCTTTGCTCGTGCTGCTATCGCTCGTCGGCGCACTGCCGACACGGTCCGATAGCGGACGCGTCCAGGTCAACAACACTGAAGATCGAACACCCAAGCCGCGCTCGCGCTCTGGCTTGAAGCCGCTCTCGTATCGAAGTCCCGGCGCAACTCATAAACTAGTGATACCAGCGGACGACCCTGAACTCGAACAGCAACTGACGTCGATGCACATCGTGCGAAAGCTAAAGAAGTATCGAGCTTACTCGGTAGCCGAAATCGGCGACGCGGAGCTGAGCTCACTGGATTCGGCGACGCTCGATCGCGCGAACCTTAGAGACGATTTGAACCTTGTATTGCTCAAGCGAGGCCAGCTAGACACCACCGGTGTCGCGCCGGCAATAAACGACGATCTGCGTCAGCAGGAGACGGCCTCGCGAGCGCTTCATCTCGTCCAAATGTTTGGACCTCCAACTACCGATTCATTGCACGCGATAGCCGAAACCGGCGCGCAGATTGTAGGTTATATTCCGAATAACACTTATCTGGTTTGGGCCACCGGCTCCGAACGACAACGACTTCGCGCCATTCAACGAAGCGTACAAGGATCCAGAACAATTCAATGGGAAGGCCCCTATCATCCCGCTTACAAGGTGGATCCGCACATCGATCTCGACTCGACGAAGCAGATACGAGTGTCAATCCAGATTCTGGACACTCCGGACGCCGACAGTACGGTTGCGTTGGTGAAGTCGATTGCAAACACGGTGCTGATGAGCGAGTTTCGCGCGTCAGGAGCGCTTCATATCAAGATCCTCGCCGAATCGTACAAGCTGAAAGAGCTCGCGAAAACTCCGGATGTCTTGAGCATCGAGCCCTGGTTCACAATAAAGCCGATGGACGAGCGCGCCGATCAGATTGTAGCGGGCTCGTTGGCTTCCGATACGGTTAACAATATTCAGGTGAGCCATCCTACCGGACCTGGCTATCTCGCTTTCCTGAACTCTGTGGGTTTCAATACAGATTTCAACTTTGCGGTGGACATTGGAGACACGGGTTTTGATGTTGGCTCGGCTGACGCCCAGACGGTGCATCCGGATTTCCTGAATGCCGGCGGAGCATCCCGCGTCGCGTATTTGAACGACCTCACTCAAGACTCTCATCCAAGCGGCCCGGCGGTCCTTCCGGCGCATGATCCGACAGGACACGGAACCATAAACGCTTCGATTATGGGCGGCCTCAACACCAAAACGGGAAGCGCCTATACGGACGCGACGGGGTTCCAGTATGGACTCGGAGTGGCTCCGTTTGCGCGAATAGGAGTTTCAAAACTATTCAAAGACGACCTGAGCTTCGGCAATTTCGCTTACCCACAGTTTACGGCGCAGGCATATGCAGGCGGCGCTCGAATATCGAATAACAGTTGGGGAAGCTCTTGCGATGACCTTTGTAACTCCTATGGCGCGGGGAATTTCGACGATTCCCAGATTTTTGATTCCCTCGTGCGGGACGCGGATCAGAACACCCCGGGGAACCAAAGCATGACGATCGTGTTCGCTTCGGGAAACGATGGAGACATAAACACGCCTTCGGTTTCTATCCCCGGGACTGCGAAGAACGTCATCACCGTCGGCATAAGCGAAAACGTACGGACTGACGGGACGGACGGGTGCGGTGTCAGGAATATTGATGCGGACAACGCGCAGGATATCGTCTTCTTCTCGGGCTATGGTCCGCTGCAAGACGGACGCGCAAAACCCGATCTCGTTGCGCCAGGCTCACACATTTCCGGAGCGGCAACACAGGACAAGTTCTACGCGGCGGCTTCGTCGAATAATATCGGTGTTTGCAATAAGTATTTCCCCGCGGGCCAGACGTTGTACACGTGGTCGTCGGGCACCAGCCATTCCACTCCGATTGTTAGCGGCGCCGCCGCGCTTGCTTTTCAATGGCTGAAGACCACTCTGGGCGCAGAACCCAGCCCCGCTCTCGTCAAGTCGTTCGTACTCAATTCAACCAGCTACATGGCCGGAGCTTTTGGCGGTGACAGCCTGCCTGGCGCGCATCAAGGATGGGGCCTCCTGGACATCGGACGCATGTTCGAATCGACCAGCCGCATCCTTTACGACGAGTCTCCTTCGCGGACCTTTACAGAAAGCGGCGGCGCGCCCGTTGAAACTACCGGCGTAATAGCAGATCCGACAAAAGAGTTTCGAGTCATGCTGGTGTGGACTGATCCGCCCGGTGATCCGGGGACCAACGCGCCTTATGTGAATCAGCTCGATCTGGAGGTCGTTGTCGGCGGTGTCGTGTACAGCGGGAACCATTTCTCAAAACAGTACTCGACACCCGGGGGTCAGAACGACTTCGTCAACAACGTGCAAGGGGTGCGGCTTCCGGCGGGAACTACGGGGCCGTTTGTTGTTCGCGTGCGCCCAACGGTTATTGCAGGGGATGGTGTGCCGGGCAATGGCAGCCCGCTCGATCAGGACTTCGCTTTAGTGGTTACAAACGGGCGACAGACCGCAATACCGGTGCTTACCGTTGGCTCGACCGGCGATGTTTCAGCAGGCGTGACGGTTCAACATTCAAACGGAACTACCGATAGCTCGTTGTTGTCGGGCGAGTCGGCAAAGATAACGCTGACAATCAATAATCAGTCGCAGTCCGCGGCGGCGACTATTCAAGCCGCATCGCTGGCGCTCGGCAGCTCGCAGAACTCGTCGACATTTCAGGATATCGCGGCCGGCCAGACTGGAACCAACGGCTCGCCGTTTCAGATTCAAGTACCTGCGGGCTTGCGTTGCGGTTCAGTGGCGACACTGCAGCTTCAACTCGACACGAACGCCGGGCGCTTCACGCTCCCGGTTCGCGTTCAGGTAGGAAGGCCCACCACCGCCGGCGGACCTGCTGAGACTCTGGTGTTCGATGATGTCGATAACAGCACCGTGAAGTGGAAAGCGAAAGGCGGGTTCGGGCCGGTAAGCGGGCCCGCAAAGAGCGGCACCATGTCCTTCCATACCCAGGACGCGGGCAAAGACAGAAACGAAAGTCAACAGTCTCAGCTCTTCATGAAGAAGGGTTTCGTGGTTCCGGCAAACGCCGGACAGGTTCGGTTGTCTTTCTTTCACATTTTTAACTTCGAGCCCGGCTACGACGGCGGTGTGCTCGAGATATCGGCTGATGATGGAGACTACCAGGACGCCGGCGCGCTGATACTCGTTGGAGGCTATGACGGGAAAGTAACGCAAACGTCAAACAATCCGCTGGGCAATCGCTTCGCCTGGACGGCGCGCGGAAAGCCCGGCGTTTTTAGCCAGGTAGTCGTCGATTTGAGCGACTTTGCGGGTAAGCGAGTCAGGCTGCGGTTCCTCGCCGGGTTCGATGACGCCACGGGTATCGCGGATGGCTACACCGGCTGGTTTATTGACGACATCAGAGTCACTGCCGTCATGTACTCGTGCGGCCAACCGTAGTGGGTTAGTTTGTAGGTCCTTCGCGTGCTTTGCGGTCCTTTGCGTCTTTGCGTTGAGTATTGCGTATTGAAGTAGCAAGACACAATCCTCAACGCAAAGACGCAAAGGACCGCAAAGCACGCGGAGGTTATTAGGCAACGCAGAATCCGAACACTACCGTCTATTCTTAACTAGAGACACGTGTATGGTTTTGTGCTAACATCACTCGTGCGGTGAACCCCGTATGTTGCGTGGTCTTTTTGCCGTTCGTTCATAGCCTGAAAGCCTCCAGACAACTTGATGATAGGATCGCGGGCTCTTAAGCTAGCGAATCGTGGGCGCGCACGCGCGCACCCGCGGGTTATACCGGGTTGATCCAAAGCAGCCGTCTCGGTATTCGGTAGTGCAATCCCGCATTCGGCTCTGACGCCGAGGGCGAAGCGCTGAGGGAGACTCAGATGGGAAGCAGAATTCTACTCGCCGATGACAGCATCACAATTCAGAAGGTGGTTAATCTCACCTTCAGCGACGAAGGCATAGAAGTTGTCGCCGTGAGCAATGGCGACGTGGCGGAACGAAAGCTGGCGGAAGTCAACCCCGACCTCGTTCTCGCCGACATCTTCATGCCCGGAAAGAACGGCTACGAACTTTGCGAGTCGATCAAGCAGAACTCGCAGTTCCGCAACGTACCAGTGGTCCTTCTCGTCGGCGCATTTGAACCTTTCGATCAGGCTGAAGCTCGCCGTGTTCGCGCCGATGCGCACCTGACCAAGCCCTTTGAGTCTCGGACATTGGTTGAAACGGTGCGCAGGCTGATCAATGCGTCCGCCCACGCAGCGGGCGGGCCAATCGCCGCGATGACTCCGGTCGATGAGCCGCGTGATGATCGCGGGAGCGGACGCGACACCGGTACGATTTCCGCTCAAGTGACCTCCGGGCGCCTGGCCCCGCCGTCAACTCCTAAACTTGATCTGTCAGCGATGATGGCGGACACCGGCGCCGCATCAACAGCCTCGATCAGAAGCACCGGTGAACTCTCGTCAAGAATGGGAGATTTTCACACGGATGCTTTCGAAGTAAACGTCGCCGGCGCGTCGGCTCGCGAAGCGATTACAGCGACTCTGATCGATACTGATGAGCCGTTTGAGACAATGGAATTCACGTCCAGCGAGTTCGGCTCCGAGGACGTGTCCTCGTCGTTCGCGTTGGAAGCGGGAGAGCCGATCCTCGATTTCGAAAGGTCGGAGCTATTCGAGTCGCCGACGCCCCGGCCGCCATTTCAGGAAGATATCTCCTTCGAAACAGAACCGGCCGCCGCACTTGGAGTAGACGTCAATTCAGCGATAAGCGAAGCACAGGAGTTTGATAGCAACAACACCGAGACCACGCGCTTCGATCTCACATCCGGCGAGCCCGCATTAGCCGAAGCCGCCGAGGCTCCTCAGCCTGACTTGTCAGCAACCCAGGTTGACATGAATGTTGAGACGGCTTTCGAAGCGCCGAATGATACCGCCAGTGCGACCCTCCTTGCTGCCGACGAGCCTCTCGGCGACGTGCTTGATGAGACGACCCCAATCGAGGAGTCTGCCGAGTACAGCGCCGCCAACGATTCTCTGAACCTTGAACTCACTGAGCTCGAGACGGGGACTGCCGCGCCGGTTACACAGACCGAGTTTGACCTGGTCGATACTCCGGACGCTTCGTCACCGCAAGCATCCACTCAGGTGGCTACTGAAGAAGAAGTATTGCCCGGAGAACCTGAGACCGCGCCTGCTCACGCTGCGGACTGGACATCTCCCCACGCGGGTGCCTATTCGACGGCGCAACTCGACTCGGTCGTGATGCCGATCGAGACCGCCGCATATTTGGCGCAGCACTCCCTCAGTGAGGCTCCACAATCCGAAGCCCCACAGGAGGCCAGTTTCACGCCTTCACCCAGATGGACGGAAGAGGAAGCTCAATTCGCCGCTATAGACATCGAAGCGGTTTCGGTAGACGAGCACGCTGCTGAACCCGATTCACACGTTTCGGATCAGGCGACACAGCACGTTGGGGCGCCGGCGATGAGCTCGGCCACAGATTCGGCCAATGGAGCGCATGCCGCTTCAGAGCTGTCCGCCGCTACTATGGAGGAAATCGTGCGTCGGGTGATTGCCGAGATGAGCGACTCCGTCGTCCGCGAAGTCGCCTGGGAGGTTGTCCCGGATTGTGTAGAGCGAGTCGTCGATCAGTTAACGCGAGAGTCCTTGTCTAAACCGACATAATCCGGCAAACATTCGACTGCCATCGTCCAAGCATCCGAAGATCGCGACTACGGGTCCTCACTAAAGTCCGGATAGACATCCAGGAAAGACAATTGTGGAATGGGCTCCTGGCCTTCCTCGATTTGGGTCCCATCACTACTGTGAAAACCTGATTGGTGCCGCAACGCTCTTTGCACGTCCCGCAGGTTAAACCGTATCAGCTTGTCGGTGAGCAGCACAGCGGGAATCCTGCCGGCGCGGCGAAGTCGGTGGATAGTGCCCTCGCTGACCTGCAAGACTTCGGCAAGCTGGCGAGTCGTTAGATAGTCAGCGCGTTTATCCTTCTGCTCCGGCGGGTCTGATTCGCCTTCCTTCATTTGTGGTTTTTGTCGCCTTGTCGCCACTTATTTCTTCACCGGTTCCAGTGAGAACGCCAATGGAATAGCCTCGGAGCCATTCACATCGACAGTCTTGCTTTGAGGCTTGTATTCCTGAAGCGAGGCAGTGACCTGATACCTGGCGTTGGTCGTGGGCACGCGGAAGGCGAACTCGCCGTGACTGTTGGTGGTGTAACTCAGTGAAAACGACTTGACGTGTTTGCGCTCCTGTTCTTCTTCGGCGGTCGGGATTCGCACAAGTTTCAAATGCGCGCCCCCCAGCGACACGCCGTTGGAGTCGAATACGGCTCCGCGTATGAGCGAAGTGCGGCGGCTCGTCTTTTCAAGTCGTATGGTCTTGATGATTGTTTCTTTGCCTTCTTCGACCTGTTGCATTTGCACCAGGTTCCCGCCTTGAAATCCCTCGGCGTCGAAGCTGATTGTGTAATCGTCCGGTTCCAGCTCGAATGAGTAGTTGCCCGCTTGATCCGTTTTCGTCTCTTTCATCGAACGGTCGCGGCTGCGCATTGCCCTGACATCGGCCCCCGCTATCGGCTTGCCCTTTTCGTTTTCGATTTTTCCTTTGAGTGTACCGGTCTTTCCCTGTGCCGCGGCTAACGTCGCGCTGACCAGACAAAAGATCGTGAGAGCAATTAGGAGTTTTTTCATAAGACTGTGTCTAAACCCGCGATAGCAGCTATGAGTTGTTGGGAATTTGATTTTGCGGTTTCGGTTTGAGAAAAGTCAACGCGCAGTGGTGGTGTCCTAAAGTTGTGTAGGTCGACGAAGAAACCGGCGCGGCTTTCTTTGGAGTGCGGCGCTGTCTGTGTGTACGCGCCGCTTTGGCTGCTTTGAATCGCCACCAAGAGCCAAAGCGGCGCGTACGCACAGACCGCCCCGCACTCCAAATATGTTCGTCACTCGGCCTGAGGTCGTTTTCATGCGTCTGTGAATACCAACACAACTTTAGGACACTACCCGCGCAGTCGCAGTCGTGGCCCTCGAATACTGGCGGCCTGACGAGACACTGGCGCGGTCAGATTTGAATTGCCTATCATTCTGCCTATCATTCTGCCTATCATTCACGGGTCAATAGATATGAGGATCATCGCCGGAATCTACCGCGGAAGACGATTGCGAACTCTCTCGGGATCGATGACCAGGCCCACCTCGGACCGCTTGCGCGAGACACTGTTCAACGTATTGTCGCCGTGGATCGACGGCAGCCGCTTTCTCGACATCTGCGCCGGCTCCGGAGCGGTTGGCATTGAGGCTTTGAGTCGCGGGGCAAGCGAAGTCATTCTCATCGAGAAGTCGCGCGATGCGTGCGCGGTGATCGAGGCGAACCTCAACACGCTTGGCGCTGCCGGTTGCGCTACGATCGAACGCCGCAGCGCTTCGGCGGCACTCAACGTCCTGGAACAGGAGTCACGCCAATTCGACATCGTCTTCTTCGATCCCCCTTATTCATCTGAAATGTATGACGACGTTATGGAGCGACTGGGAACGGGAAAGGTGATTGCGTCGGGCGGCATCGTGGTAGTCGAGCATCGAGCCAAGATCTCTATTCAAGCGGAGTATCATAAGCTGCAAAGGTTTCGCGAGCTCAAGCAGGGAGAATCAGCGCTGGCGTTTTATGAACTTGGTGAGTGTTCGGAGTAACCGTTGTTGCTGGGGGTGATTAAAACTGGGACTTGGGTGGGACTTAGGTTACCCGGAACTCAGAGCGAGGAATCGAGCGTTCCGCCCGGCAACCCCGTAGGGGTGCGATGTTTATAGTTACGGTCGCCGACGTGGACTCCTAGTTCCGTTAGGTGCGGCATAGACTTGAGCGCAGGAACATTTCACCTTACGGGGTTGGTAACATATGGAGCTCGCCACTATAAACATTCTACCCCTACGGGGTTCCAGGGAATTCTCAAGGCACTTCTTCCCGCGAAGAGTCGCGGGCGGTTCCCGACTCAAGTCCCGCTTTTAATCACACCCGTTGTGGGTTCGCGTTGGAGGGTAGTGGGGTATTAGCGTGTTGCCAGCAAGCAGTCCTCTGCGTCCCCTGCGTCCTCCGCGGTTTTTCCTGCTCAGTGGCTCGGAATCAACCGCAGAGGACGCCGAGGACGCAGAGTTACTGGGTTGCCGCCAACACGCTGATACCCCACTAGCGTTGGAGGCGACGCTGGCCACGTCTCGTTGTTCCATGCTACTATCGCTCGCCTTGAAAAGATCGGCAGTTGCGGAATACCTTAGGAGCAAAAGGCCCAATGCGCCGCGCAATCTATCCCGGCTCGTTTGATCCAATAACGCTTGGACACCTGGACATAATCGAGCGGTCAGCGAAGCTCTTCGACGAAGTCATCGTCGCTCTTCTCCACAATATTGATAAGCAGCCGATGTTCACAACCGAAGAACGCATTGAGATGATTCGCGCCGTAGTGCCCGCCAGCAATGTGCGCGTCGACACGTTCGAAGGATTGCTGGTGCACTACGCGGTTGCGCAGAAGGCGCAATTCGTCGTTCGGGGCATTCGCGCAATTTCCGACTACGAATACGAATTACAAATGGCCCTGATGAATCGACGTCTCGAGCCGGCCGTTGAAACGGTGTTCTTGATGGCGGGAGAAGCATACTCGTATGTCAGCTCGCGGCTGATCAAAGAAGTATTCACGCTGACCGGCTCGATAAAGGGTCTCGTGCCGGAGCTGGTTGAGAATCAAATGCGGGATAAGCTGAAACGTGATGCGTGAAACGTGATGCGTGATTCGTGATGCGTGATGCGTGAAAAGACAATGATACGCATCACGTTTCACGTTTCACGCATCACTCTTTACGCATCACGTTTCACGAGTCTTATGAGCCAATCGCCTTTCAAAGAATCAATCTATGTTTCCCAGATGGAAGTCTCGGCGACGCTCGCCGTCCTGATGGAAGCGGACCGACTCCGGAGAGAAGGCGTAGATCTGATCGACCTCGGAGCCGGCGAGCCCGACTTCAATACGCCGCGAAACGTCAAAGACGCCGGCGAGCAAGCCATAGAGAACAACTTCACTCGATACACCGCCACCAGCGGAATAGCCCCGCTGCGCCAGGCAATCGTCGACATGATGCGTCGCGATTTCGGCACGAATTACGATCCTTCCGAAGTGCTGGTTACGATAGGCGGCAAGCAAGCCATCTTCAATGCGATGGCCACCCTGCTCAATCCCGGGGATGAGGTTCTGATCCCATCTCCCTACTGGGTCACCTTTCCAGAGATCGCAAAGTTCTTCCGCGCGAAGCCGGTGATTATCGACACCGAGCCGAATGGCTTTTTGTTGACCGCTGATGCCGTAAGCAACGCCATTGGGCCTCGAACGCGGCTGCTGATCATAAACTCACCGAACAATCCGACCGGACGAATAATTCCGCCCGATGAGTTTCACAAGATCGCGGAAGTTGTAGCCGAGCGCGATGTTTGGATCATCAGCGATGAATGCTACTTATACTTTGCTTATCCGCCCGCGACGCCGTTCACCGCGGGTCAACTGCCCGAGGAGCTGCGATCGCGCGTCATGATCTGCGGATCGTTTTCGAAGTCATACGCAATGACCGGCTGGCGCATTGGTTTCGGGTTGGGTCCGAAGCCGTGGATTCAAGCCATGCTTACGGTGCAGAGCCACTCCACGTCCAACGCAAACTCGATGGCGCAAAAAGCCGCGATCGAAGCTGCAAACGGCCAGCAAGACTCGCTGCGAGAAATGATAGGCGAATACAAACGGCGGCGGGATTGGGTCGTTCCCGCGTTGAACGCGATCGACGGTGTCGAATGCGCCCTGCCCGAAGGCGCGTTTTACGTAATGCCGAATATGAAGGGATTGCTGGGCGGATCCGTGCGCGACTCAATCGAATTGTCAAAGCTCCTGCTGGATGAGGCGCGTGTGGTAGTAACCGCGGGGTCCGCTTTCGGGATGGAAGGCTACATCAGAATATCTTACGCCAACTCGCTCGAGGCGATTCAGGAAGGCGTGCGCAGAATCGCCGAAGTCGCCCGCGCACTGACCGCGCGATAACTCACTCGCGCTCATCCCATCCGATTCGAATATGCTTCGAATGGTCGACCGACCGGTTTGCCGGCGCCGGGACACGATGTCGCACGAGGACCGCGCTTAAAGCTCTCGCCGTTCGCACGGTAAAAGAAGACCGCACATCCGCCTGAGAATTGGACGCAATTAAGTGGCTGACCTTACGAGGAACGCGCTGCTCAGAACTTCGTAATGCTTATGTCCTGTTCTCCTTCTTCTCGGAACTTCATGAAGAAGAAAAACGCGAAGCAGATTAACGCTACGACGAAGCAGGCTCCGCCCACGATCAGGTTCCCTCGTTCCATGACGTTGTTCGGCTGGTATAGATACTTATAGAGAAACCAAGCCCCTGTCCCAAGCCCGATCACTCCCACAAGTAGAAGCAAATTTTTCATGGCCCCTCCCTCAGAGATAAAGCCTCAAAACGATGACTTCCAACTGCGGTACGTGTGGATTTTGCTGCTCTCGATGCCGATTATACACGAAAATCACATCTGTCAAAAAGCCGCAGGAGGTTTATCCGGCGCGCGCTTACTTTTTTCCTTGGGCTACAAGCTAGGGACGCCGGAAGAGCGACGAGCTGCGGCTCTCCTGAATTAATTCGCAGGCGCCTTCAAAGACTTCGTCGATCGTTACTCGCTTTCGCGTTGAAGCCTCGATGATCCTGTGGCTTCCAGACCGGACAAAGCCCCCTGATGCGCTGTTCGCGATTTCAATCACCGGCGTCCCAAGCTCAGACGCAAGCTGAGCTATCGCAGGCTCATCGGTGATTGCGATGCTTGCGCGAGCGATGGCAGCTACCAGCTCAACCGCTCGAGGTTCAGCCACGGTTGTTATCGTTTTCATCCCGGCCGCGGGAAACGCGCGGAGCGCTCCGGTGAACGCGGAATCCGAGGGCTCGTCAGCCGCTATTATTCGAGCGTCGAAATTGTTCGCGAGCCTCCTGCCCGTCTCCGCGAATGCCTCGACCGGCCACCCGCGCGAGTCTCCCGGGTCCGAAGCGTAGAACAAAACGATCAGTTCCCCTCCCCGAGAACCGGCCTTCTCGAGGCGCTGCTCGAATCGAGCGTGTTCTTCGTCGGGCAACGCGACTCCCAACGTGGTGTCGGTCATTTCGGCGCCCACCTGTGCCAGCACCCTCTTGTGATTTGACGAGCCGGATCGATCCAATGACCTGGGCACTCCGACCAGATCGAGAAGTGATTCCATCGCTCGAGGCAGCCTCGACGGAGTGATGGTTCTCGCTCGCAGGAACAGCCGCGATGCGATCTGCGTTTCAACGCGAGGTGAAAAATCCAGCACCAGATCGAAATTGTATTGCCGCGAGCGTCTAACCAGGGTGACCAGTTTCCTGAGCGCGCTTGTGTACTTTCGGTCGGAGGATTTGATGACACCGAGATCGATCGTGTCATCCGCGAACCGCGCCAGGCTAAGCAGCTCGCAGGTCCCACTCGAAGCCGCTGCGACGAGCGCAGATATTGGATATGCGGCGCGCAGCGCCCTCATGGCTGGCAGCAAGGCGAGCGAATCACCAAACGTCGACATATCGATCGCGAGTATTGAACGAAACGGGTTATTTGATGTTGCCGGGTTCACTCAGAATCACTCTACCTGATTTCTCTGCAAGCGGGCATTCTGGAATCAGCCTATCATATCCAGATTCCGATTGTAGTGGCTTGCCTCCTCGATGTCTTGTATGTCGGTTTCCTTGTATTTCCGTTATGTAATCAAGGCACACTTATAGTAGAATGCCACCTTGCGAAGCCAGAATCCTGACTAATGGCGCTGTGGCAGCAATGACTTTGCCGTATCTGTCTGTGCGACGAAGGCTACCCAGAAGAAGAGTAGTCTGCGCCACACGAGGGACGCCGCCCGGACGCGCTGCGCTTCCGCAGAAGCTGCGTCGGGAGTTCGGTTGCCCCTGCTTTGGGTTTGTGTTGATATGCCGAACAAGTTTATCGGCCAGGCGTAGTAGTCGATTTGACTTTCTTCGGTATCGCGGATGCGACGCGGCATTCTGCTGCACCAAGCGCGCGGCAGAGCATCCACCACGGGCGGCCATAGCGAGCTGGGGTTGGGGCTAATGAGTTTGTTGGTACCAAAAGTCGAAAATCACATTGGCGACACGAGCCCGACGGGGACTCCAAACAACAGCCCTGTCCTAACAGACTCCTTGAGTGCTTTCAACTGGACTCAAAGAAGACTCAATCACGGCGGATTCTATCAAGGACTCGCTCAGAGTCTGGTAAAAGGTCTTCATACAAAGCAGAGTCTGCTGGACTTTATTTCGAAAGTTACCCGAGCAGCCGACCAGGCATATTCGACTCGCCAGTACGACAAGATCGGCGCACTCAGCAAGATTTTGTTGAGCCTACCACTCTCCCCGCAGATTGAATGCATCGGGCACTTCTACGAAGCATTGAGTGTGATGCGGTCGGGTCACGGCGACACGGTTCGCGGGACTGCACTCTTCAAACAAGTCGCAGAGCACGGGCCCATCCACTATAGGACGAGAGCGATGCTTGCGCTCGGGGCCACCAGCGTCAGTATCGGAGACAGTAGCGCCGCGTTGCCCTGGTACGGAGAAATAGTACGCATCGCCGCGCGCGAGCGCGCCATCGACCCGGGGACATTGTATTTCGCGAGACAAATGACGGCCATCGTCAGGGCAAGTAATGGGGATCACGAAGGCGCGATCCGAGATCTTGAAGAGATTTCGCCGCTGGCTCGGCTTGCGACCTATCAAGAGCCGCGCGCCTATTCTATCCACCTAAACTCATTGGCCGTCGAATTGGCGGAGGTTGGGCGGCTGGAAGAAGCGGCGCGAGCATCCAGCATTGCGTGTTCATCGCCATACGCTTCTGCCTATCCGGAGTGGCAGGAAACATTCGATGAGATCGCGCTGAAACGTCGCAGCGCATCTCGGTCAACGATCATCGTCTCCGGATTCCTCACCCAAGCCGCCGAAGGTTCACATCGCAGACGAGTGACGCAGATCAGCCAACAACTGCTCGTCGACCCGCAAGAACGCGTCTCTTTGCAACCGAGTCGATCAAGCGCGATCGTAGCGAGTAGATACGATCGACCTCAAGGTTCACAAGCACGTGTTTTGGATTTTCAGCAATGGAAGCGACGCGTAAAGCCTGGGCCGGGCCAATTAAGCGCACTCTCCGCCGAACAGAGGATGGAAATGTCAACCGGGGAGAAGTTAATCAGGTTGATGGACCTGATCTCTGACGATGAAACCGACGATGAAACGATAGACGTAATTCTGGAAGCCGTCGAAGCGATTGTATTGGGTCGCAAGGGAGCGAATTAAGCGGACTTCCTCCTGCGCTGTGGTTTTCGCCTGGCGCGGCTCAACCTCTTCACATACCTCAATACAACCGCCCGCTCAGCCGCGGGCAGTTTGACCACCTCCTGAACAATCTCCGCCAGGTCGCTGCTAAGGATGCTCTTGTTTCTGATATCCAGAAGCATCAGGTGGTGGGATTGATCGACGGTCCGATCCGACTCAACCTCCTCAAAATGCCCGAACGCGACGTTCACAAGTTTCCGTTCGCTTATTCTTAATCCGCGGGCGAGGGCCTTGAGCTTTTCGACGCTGAGATTTGTCGCGGCGCCACTTATGATCGCGCTGACGTAGCTGTCGGTGATCTCTCCTCCGGATCGCAGTTTCACGTCGGATCTGGAGAGATGTTTTTCCTTCATTACGCGGTCTACATAACGGCTCAAGCCTTCTTTGCGCATCTTTGACATCGGTCGAACTCCCGGTGATGGATATTATTTTGAATATGCCCCGTCAAAACAATGCTTAAAACGAGGGTTCCATTGTAAACTACCAACGGCTGCGAAACAATTACATTATTGCCAACCCAAGGCAGGAATATTATCCTTCAACGCGCTTTTTGCAAACCTCCCGGTTAAAGCGTGGCAGCCAAAGATACGCGGTCACCAGTCAAAGATACCCTTGAGGACACCCTGGACACGTGATATAGTCGCGTACGCCTCCAGTGCCTCTAAATCGACTTAAACGCAACCGAAATATTTGAATTTTCTAACTGCGTTTCCCCGCGCAACTGAACTTTATCCGGCGCAATCATGCGATCAGGACGCAATCAAAACCGGACTCACGCGGGTGTTCCGGTGAAAGGCCATCGGGGGCCCGCGCTCTCGCGCAGCGCGCTGATATACTCGCAACGCCATAATCACATGCGAAGAAAGTTACAATGGTTATTGATTTCGCGACTCGCCATAGCAGCGGTGCTGCTGGCGATCGTGGGACTGACCGAGCGAGACCAGAGCGCGCGCGCTTTCGTTCCGGTGCTGGCCGCGATGGCGTTCGCGACCGTCATACTGTCGCTCTTTTATTTTGCGGCGCTGCGCTCTCGAGTATCACACCGGACGCAGGCTTACATACAGTTTTCATTGGACGTTTGCATGGTGACGTGGCTGGTTTACAGGACCGGCGACGTCGAATCTCCCTTTCTGGCGCTTTACCTGGTAATCATATTCGCGGCGTGCGCGCTGTTGGGCAGGACCGGTGTGTCGCTCGTCGGAGCGTCGGCCGGCATATGTTATGTCGGCGTCGGTGTTCTGACTATGAGCAAGATCCTCCCGAGAGCGGCCGGCTGGGCTGTTTACGAAGGAGGCCACCTTTCGTGGACAGAGTTCATGTTCTCGCTCAATTTGATTGCGATCTTCGCGGTCGCGATCCTGTCGAGCCAGCTTGCGGAACGCATCCGGCGCAGCGAGACGCAACTCGCCAGCGCAACCAAGGACCTCGCCGATTATCGCCTTTTCAACGACCGCATCATCGAGAGCATGCGCAGCGGCCTGGTGACCACCGACTTGCAGGGCCATATCACCACTTTCAACCACGCCGCGGAAGAAATCACCGGCTATCGCGCCGTAGACGTTCGCGGCCAAAATGTGTTCGCCATCTTCGGCGACATTGAAAAACAGATCGAAGCAGGGCTCGAGTCCATCCGCACACGCACCCGGCTTCCGCGTTTTGACATCGGATGCAGGACCGCCGACGATCGCGAGATTCATCTCGGATTCTCGGTTGCGCCGCTTGTCGATGAAGCCGACAACTCGCGCGGATACGTCCTGACGTTTCAGGACCTGACCGAGGTGATGGAGCTCGAACGCGAGGTGCGGCGTCAGGAAAGGCTTGCGGCCCTTGGCAAAATGGCCGCCGGGCTTGCGCACGAGATTCGAAATCCGCTCGCTTCGATGCGAGGGTCGGTCCAGGTGCTTGCAAGCGAACTAAGTTTTTCACAGGATCAGTCGCAATTGATGCAGATAGTTCTTCGCGAGTCGGACCGTCTGAACCGGATAGTTTCGGACTTTCTAACCTATGCGAGACCGCCAAAAATCGAGCGCTCTGTGATAGAGTTGGCGGGCCTCCTGTCCGAGACCATCTCGTTGTTGCGCAACAGTCCCGAGCTTCGCGCGGACCATGTGATAAAGGAAGAATATCCCGGAGACCCGGTGCACTATCAGGGCGATCCTAATCAGATACGGCAGATATTCTGGAACCTTGCGCGCAACGCTATCCAGGCGATGCCGCACGGCGGCGAGCTTCGCGTGGCGCTCGATGCGCGTCCGAAACGAGATGTGACGATTGCCTTCAGCGACACCGGTGAAGGCATGAGCCGCGAACAAAAGGACAGACTGTTTGAGCCGTTCAACTCGTCGAGCGGCGGGACGGGTCTTGGGATGGCGATCGTGTATCAACTGGTTCGCGATCATAATGGGAAGATTGTTGTGGACACCGAGAGTGGGAAAGGCACGCGCATAGCAATCAGGCTGCCTGTCAGCGCGCTGGTCCTGCAGCAGGCGCCGGTCGCTAATCCTGTGCGTCTGGAGACGGGCTCATCCAAGGCAGTGCTGAATGCCTGAACGTAACCAAGTCAAGGTGGCTGGGGAGAGCGAGTGATGGAAAAGTTGCTGGTTGTTGACGATGAGCGAAGCATGCGCGAACTGCTCGAGCTTGTGCTGAAACGCGAGGGCTATGTTGTACACACCGCCGAGAACGGCACTCGAGCGCTCGAGCTCATTCGGCAAAACGTATACGACTTGATCATCTCCGATGTGAAGATGCCCGACATAAGCGGCATCGAGCTGCTCGCTCGTGTACGCGAAATCTCTCCTGAAACGATGGTCATAATGATTACCGCGTTTGCGACGGTCGATACGGCGCGGAAGGCGTTCAAGCTCGGCGCCGAAGACCTCGTGATCAAGGATGCGGGGTTTGACGTCGAAGAACTGAAAGTTTCGGTTGGGAAGGTCCTCGAGAAGAAACATCTCCGCCAGGAGAATGTTCTTCTCAAACGCGAACTGCGCCAGCGGAACTCGCTGGACAACATCATCGGCCGCTCGCCCCAAATGCAGGCCATCTATCAAATGATCGAGACCGTGGCGGCTACAACATCGACAGTGCTGATAACAGGTGAGTCGGGCACCGGCAAAGAGCTGGTAGCGCGGGCAATACACAGCACCTCCGACCGAGCCGCGGCTCCGTTCGTGTCCATCAACTGCGGCGCTTTCACCGAAACGCTCCTTGAATCGGAACTGTTCGGCTACATGAAGGGGTCGTTCACCGGCGCGGTTTCGAATCGAAAGGGTTTGTTTGAAGCCGCCGAAGGCGGAACGATCTTTCTTGATGAGATTGGCGAGACTACTCCGGCGATGCAGGTGAAGATGCTGCGCGTCCTCCAGGAGCGAAGCATTCGGCGCGTTGGCGGGCTCGAGGAAATCCCGGTGGACGTGCGCGTCGTCGCCGCAACCAATCGCGATTTGTCGCAGATGGTTGAGGACGGAACGTTTCGCAACGACCTGTTCTACCGCATCAGTGTCATACCGATTGAGATGCCGCCCCTCAGGGCGCGGAGAGTAGATATTCCTGATCTGGTGCGCCACTTCCTCGAGAAGTACAGCGCCGCAGCCAACCGTCCGACGCTCGAAATATCGGAAGAGGTAATCCCTTATCTTGAGTCTTACGATTGGCCGGGCAACGTGCGCGAGCTCGAGAATACGATCGAGCGAGCCGTAGCGCTTGAGCACGGGCGAATCGCCGGGCTCGATCGGAGACGTGACGACAATGGACCGCCTCCGGGCCAGCAGGATCGACGAATCAAGCCCGAATGGCTACCCGAAAGAATACTCAGGTACAAACCGCGCGTTGTAACCGATCTCGATTTGCCGGACGACGGAATCGACCTTGAAGCGTACCTCGCGCAGCTCGAGAAGGACTACATCATTCGAGCGCTTCAGCGTACGAGCGGCAATCAAACCCGAGCCGCCGAGATTCTGAAGATGTCAGTACGAAGCTTGCGCCATCTCCTGGACAAACATCGCATTCGCCAAACGGCAAGCCTTCTTCGCGAATCGGGACCACTGACCGACTCGGCCGCGCATAAGTAAAGCCGCTCATAAGTAAACCAGAGTTCTTGTCGCTCACGGTCAGTCCCCGAGTTCGGGGCGGTGTCTGAATTTGGAAAGGTAGCAAGGGCTTCAGCCTGTTCCAAATATAGTGCGATTTGGGCATCTTTACGGGTGTGGTTAAAAGCGGGACTTGAGCCGGGAACCGCCCGCGACTCTTCGCTGGAAGAAGCGTCCTGAGAATTCCCCGGAACCCCGTAGGGGTTGTTTATAGTGGCGAGCTCCATATGGTGCCAACCCCGTAGGGTGAAATGTTCCTGCGCTCGACTCTATGCCGCACCTAACGGAGCCAGGAGTCCACGTCGGCGTCCGTAACTCCTCAGAAGCTCTGGATGGCGGAGGATGATACTGCAAGTACACAGATAACTTCCTGAGCTGGGAGAAGCTCCGCACAGATGAAAACTACAAGATAGTTGCAAGCGT
>Ga0134124_10000734_pt1 | contig 26347 bp, 28 predicted proteins | sample KB304_FD_96880 | JGI IMG/M metagenome (GOLD analysis project Ga0134124, IMG submission 96880) | Terrestrial soil microbial communities without Nitrogen fertilizer from Kellogg Biological Station, Michigan, USA - KB3-0-4 | ecosystem: Environmental > Terrestrial > Soil > Unclassified ... | reverse complement strand
TTCCGCGGCCGCTTATGCGTCAGGCTATAGCCAATGGCCCATGCAAGGGGCAAGCCAAAGTCCCGCGCAACCTGGGCTCTTTCCGAAGGCGGTCCGAAGGGCTCGGTCATGGCCTATCAAGCCCGTAGAGCGTGTGCAGGGTGCGGACCGCAAGATCGGTCTGGGCGGCCTTGATCAGCACGGAGAATTTTATCTCCGAGGTGGTGATGGCGAGGATATTGATCTTTTGGCCGGACAAAGCCTTGAACGCCTTGGCGGCGACGCCGGCATGGCTACGCATGCCGATGCCAATGACAGAAACCTTCGCGACATCGGTCGCTCCGTCCAGCCGCTCGTAGCCGATTGCGCCCTTGGCCTTGTCGAGGGTCATTCGCGCACGCTCATAGTCCGCGGATGGAACCGTGAAGGTGAGGTCGGTGGTCGCGCCGTCGGCCGAGACGTTCTGCACGATCATATCCACGTTGACGTTGTTATCGGCAAGCGGGCCAAAGATCGCGGCCGCGACCCCGGGCTTGTCCTGCACCCGACGGATTGAAATCTGCGCCTCGTCCTTGGAGAAGGCGATGCCGGTGACGACTTGCTGTTCCACGATGTCTCCTTCGTCGCAAATAAGTGTACCGGAGGGCGGCTTTTTGGGATCAATGTCCTCGGGTTTGTCGAAACTCGAGCGCACGAAGATGCGCACGTTGTGCACCATGCCGAGCTCAACCGAGCGCACCTGCATGACCTTGGCGCCGAGGGAGGCGAACTCGAGCATCTCTTCGTAGGCAATCTTGTCCATGCGGTGCGCTTGCGGCACCACGCGCGGATCGGTCGTGTAGACGCCGTCGACGTCCGTGTAGATGTCGCAGCGTTCGGCTCCTATCGCCGAAGCGATCGCGACTGCCGAGGTGTCGGATCCGCCGCGGCCCAACGTCGTGACGCGGCCGGTATCCCTGTGCATGCCCTGGAAGCCTGCGATGACCGCGACCTGGCTGTGCTCCTTGAAGCGCTTGATCAGCTCGGCCCCATTCACGTCCAGGATGCGCGCGGAGGCATGCGCGTTATCGGTCAAAATCGGCAGCTGCCAGCCTTGCCAGGACCGCGCATTGACGCCCATGCCTTCGAGAACAAGGGCGAGCAAGCCAGCGGTGACCTGCTCGCCGGTTGCCACCACCGCGTCGTACTCGCGTGCGTCGTGCAGCATCGCGGCCTGCCGGCACCATTCCACCAGCTGATTGGTCACCCCAGCCATGGCGGAGACCACGACGGCCACATCATAGCCGGCGTCGACCTCGCGCTTGACGTGGCGCGCTACATTGCGGATGCGGTCGAGATCGGCGACCGACGTTCCGCCGAATTTCATCACGAGCCGAGCCATGACGTTCCCGTGCGCGCCGAAAGGCGCTAACAAGCGACCGGCACGAAAGCCCCGCGCGCCGGCCTGAAAAGGCGCGTATACATACCGGTGGGGTCGCCGCGCTGCAACAACGGCCGACACCCATATAATGAGATCGTCTGCATGGTCACCGGAAAAGCCCGCATGTCCAGCGTCGATACCGCCGAGGTCGAGCGGTTTTCGCGTCATGCCGCCGACTGGTGGAATCCGCGTGGGCCCATGGCGGCCTTGCACAAGTTCAATCCGATCCGGCTCGCCTATATCCGTGACCAGACAGCGGCCTGCTTTGGCCGCGATCCCAAAAAGCTCGACTGCCTGAAGGGACTTCGCATGCTGGACATCGGCTGCGGCGGCGGCATCCTGTCGGAGCCGCTCGCGCGGCTGGGCGCGGCGATGGTCGGCGCCGACCCTTCGGAAGACAATATTGCCGCGGCAAAGGTTCATGCAAGCGGGGCGGGTGTTGCGGTCGATTACCGTGCGACGACCGCGGAAGACCTGTCCGCGGCCAATGAGTTCTTCGATGTGGTGCTGGCTATGGAAGTCGTCGAGCACGTAGCCGACGTCGATGCTTTCGTTGGGGCCTGCGCGGCGATGGTAAAGCCCGGCGGCCTGATGATCGCCGCAACGCTCAACCGGACACTGAAGAGCTTTGCGCTTGCAATCGTCGGCGCTGAATATGTGCTGCGCTGGTTGCCGCGCGGCACGCATCAATGGGACAAGTTCGTCAAGCCCGAAGAGCTGGAGAGCGCGATTGAGCGCAATGATCTTCAGGTCATCGGCGAACGTGGCGTGATCTACAATCCGCTTGCCGACCGCTGGCAGCTGTCGTCGGACATGGATGTCAACTACATGCTGGTGGCACAGCGCCCGAAGAAAAAGGGAGATGCCGCATGATTCTCGAACTGGTTGAGTTCAATTCGCCGAAAGGCTGGAGCCGCCGGCAAGTTGCCGAGGAGGCGCGCAACGTCATTCCGAAGTGGCGGGCGAACAAGGAATTGTTGCGCAAGCATTTTCTGCTCGAACTCAATGGCAAGACCGGCGCCGGCGTTTACATCTGGCCGTCGGTTGAAGCGGCGCAGAAGGCACACAACGAGGAATGGCGCCAGTCCGTGATCAAGCGTACGGGCGGCGCACCGACGATCCGTTATTTCGACCTCTTTCTGCTGATCGACAATGAAAAGGGAGACGTGACAGAGTTTCCCGAGGCTGCAGAGATTCGGCAAGACGCGGCCTAGGCACGAAGAAAGATTAATCTCCAAGAAATGCTCTGGGCCGTTTTTACTCTGATCGCCGCGGCCGCGCAGACCGCGCGCAACGCGATGCAGCGCGAACTGACCGCAACGCTGGGCACGGTTGGCGCCACCCACGTGCGCTTCCTGTTCGGATTTCCTTTCGCGCTGCTGTTCCTGTTTGGTCTCCTGGCAGTCACTGGCGACCACCTGCCGACGGTGCCGCCTGTATTCTGGCCGTGGGTAATCGGTGGGGCGCTCGGGCAAATCGCTGCGACGGCGCTGATGCTTTCCGCGATGGGCGAGCGCTCCTTCGTTGTGGCCTATGCCTACATCAAGACGGAGCCGGTACAGGTTGCGCTGTTCGGCCTGATTTTCCTCGGTGACAAGGTGACGCCACTGTCGGGGGCGGCAATCCTGATCGCGACCGTCGGTGTGATCGTGATTTCACTCAAGCCGCGAACGGGTGCCGGCACGATGCGATCAACATTGATCGGACTTGCGGGCGGCACGATGTTCGCCCTGTCGGCGATCAGCTATCGCGGTGCGATTCTGTCGCTTGGTCTTTCTGATTTCGAGCTTGCCGCAACGTTCACCGTAACGGTCGGTCTGGTCATTCAGGCCGCGCTTTTATCGGTCTTTCTGGCACTGCGCGATCCAGAGGTCTTGCGGGCCATCGCACGGGCCTGGAAACCCTCGCTGTTTGCCGGCTTTATGGGTGCGTTCGCGTCGGAATTCTGGTTTCTCGCCTTCGCAATCACCACGGCGGCCAATGTGCGCACGCTTGCATTGGTCGAGGTGCTGTTCGCACAGGGTGTGACGCGGTTCATATTTAAGCAGCCCACCACGCAGCGCGAGGGAATCGGTATCGTTCTGGTGGTGATCGGCGTCGCGCTGCTGGTCTGGGCGTACTAGTTCCGCTCGTCCGGAAGCGACGGCAGCGGATGAAATTCGACACCTTCCTCGGAAAGTTCTTTAGCTTCTTCCGGTGATGCCACGCCGTAGATCGAGCGATGCTCGATCTCGCCATAGTGCATTTTGCGCGCTTCCTCGGGAAATTTCGCCCCGACATTGTCGGCATTCTTGGTGAGGTGATCGCGCAGTTCCTTGAGCTTGGCGCGGATTTGCTGCTCCTGCGGCGAAATCATCGCGACCGGCGCCGGCGCAGGCGTTGGTGCCGGCGTTGCCTCGGACGCTGCCGCGGGTGCCTCGATAGTCTTGCTCCGCTTTTTTGCAGTCGCGGACAGCCGCGGCGCCATGATTGCTTTTTCGACCTTGGCCGAGCCGCAGTGCGGGCAGCTTACGAGACCGCGCTTCGCCTGCTTGTCGTAAGCAGTCGAATCCTGGAACCAGCTCTCAAACTCGTGGCCCTGCTGGCAGATCAGTGCGTAGCGAATCATTCTGCCCCCCGCACGACGTGAAGGTGCGCCGGCTCCGCCAACGGTTCGACGATTTCAAATCGTCGGCCATGTTGCAGCGAGGGGATGCGCGCACGCGCATTGGCGACTTCTGCGGGATTAATCTCAGCCACGATAACCCCCGGCTCGGTGCCACCTTCGGCAATGATGCGCCCCCAAGGGTCAATGATCAGTGAATGGCCGAACGTATCCCTGCCGTTTTCGTGTCTGCCGCCCTGGGCTGCCGCAAATACAAAACAGCCGTTTTCAATGGCACGGCTGCGGATGAGGACATGCCAATGGGCTTCGCCGGTCTGTTTTGTGAAAGCCGACGGAATTGCCAGCATGGTTGCGCCAGCTTCGGCGAGCGCACGGTAAAGCGCGGGAAAGCGCAGGTCATAGCAAACGGTCAAACCGAGGCGGCCCCACGGCAGGTCAGCCAGCACCGCCAACTCACCCGGACGGTAATTGCGTGATTCGCGATAGCTCTCGCCGCCCGCAAGGTCGACGTCGAACATGTGGATCTTGTCGTAACGCGCCAAGATGTCGCCCTTCGGATCGACCAGGAAGGAACGGTTGGCGGCGCGGTCGGGCGAGATCCTGATCGCAAGCGAACCGATATGCACATATATGCCGAGCTTGCGCGCGACCTCGCGCAACGTCGCCAGCGAGGCATCAGCCTCTTCTTCGACCGCCACCGCGAACAGTTGCTCGCGATTGGCAGCCAGGATGTTTGTCATTTCAGGCGTGAGCACATATTCGGCGCCGGCCGATTTTGCGTCACCGATGTACCGGACGGCGGCATCGATATTGGCGCCGGGCTGCAGACCCGAACGCATCTGGATCATGGCTGCTTTGAAACTACCGCCGTTCATGGCGCGATAAAAATCTGCGGCACAGTCATACGTCCGTTTGCGCGTTGAATCATTTCTTCCCGGCGTCCGAAGTCGCTGCTGACGTCGATCTCGCTGTAGCTTACACCCTTTCGCTTCAGCAAGGCCTTGGCTGCGGAGCAATAGGGGCAGAAGCGAGTCGTGTAGATTTCAACAGGAGGCATGGCGTTTTCGGGCATTTGGGCTCTTTTATATGGGGGGACGCGCCGCCGCCACAACCCGCGCAAAGACCAGCACATCGACATGGCCGGCACCCGCCCGAGACAGGGCGCGGGCGCAAGCATCGACCGTGGCGCCCGAGGTCAGCACGTCGTCGATCAACACCAGCCGGCGCCCGGCAATATCCGATTCATGCTCCGTAGCGATCCGGAAGGCGCCTTGTACATTATCGGCGCGCTCGTTTTTCGACTTGCCCACCTGTTGCGGCGTTGCCCGCAACCGCTTGAGGCCGCCATGGACAATAGGCACGCCGGTCAATCCCGAGATAACGCCGGCGAGAGCCGCCGACTGATTAAAGCGCCGCGCCCATTGTCGCCGCCAATGCAGGGGCACTGGAATGAGCGCGTCGGCATCGGCAAGCAATTCGCGGCCGGCACGCGCCATCCATTGACCCATCGTCGGCGCGAGGTCGAGGCGGTCGCCATATTTGAGGCTATGGACGAGCGCGCGAGAAATGTCGTCGTAACGCACAGTAGCACGCGCCCGGTCATAGGCCGGCGGGTTGGCTATTGCTTCCATCGACAGCAGGCCGGGGCCGGGGTCGTAGGCGAACGGAATCCCGAGCCGCGCGCAGTAGGGCGGCTCGATGAGCGACAGTTTTGACCAGCAATGCGCGCAGAGCCCATTGCCGTCACCAAGCGGTTCGCGGCAGGACGGACAAAGCTGGGGCAAGGCGAAGTCGAGCGCGAGCCGCAGCGCCGATCGTAAACCCCTACGAAAGCGGGCAGCCGAAGGCTCGCCAGCCGGACTTGCCGAAAGAAGCTCGGGCATGCTGCAAGGGTAGCACGATCATCTGTGGGCGTGGCACGATCGCGCGTGACGCGATAGGACAAAGCAATGTCGTCAGGGCCCAATATCTTTGACCGACACCTGCTTCGCGTACGCCAACGACGCGCGCGACGATTGACGCCTGCAACGTTTCTGCTGGATCGCGTTGCGGCCGATTTGGGTGACCGGCTTTCCGCGGTCCTGCGCAAGTTCGATGTGGCCGTTGATCTCGGCACGCCAAGCGATGCCGTGCGTCGCGTGCTGGCGGCGAACAATAATATCAGCACCATCGTTGCGGCCGGACTGGATGGCGATGACGATGGCCTGCGCGTTACCGCCGATGAGGAAACCTTGCCGTTTGCTGAGCGTTCGCTTGATCTCGTGGTGTCTGCGCTTGCGCTGCAATTTGTCAACGACCTGCCCGGCGCACTGATCCAGATCCGGCGCGCTCTGAAACCGGACGGGTTATTGCTGGCGGCATTGATCGGCGGGGACAGCCTGACCGAATTGCGCTCGGCATTTGCTGCCGCCGAGAGCGAAGTGGAAGGCGGCATCTCGCCGCGCGTTGCGCCGTTCGCCGATATCCGCGAGCTTGGCGGCCTTTTGCAACGCGCTGGCTTTGCATTGCCGGTCGTCGATAGCGAGCGGGTCGCAGTGCGCTATGACTCGGCTCTTGCGCTGATGCGCGACCTCCGGCGCATGGGCGCGACTAATATTCTGCATGAGCGCCTCCGCACGCCGCTCAAACGCAGCACGCTTGAGCGCGTGATGGCAATCTATGCCGATCGCTTTGCTGATGCGGATGGACGCGTGCGTGCGACGTTCGAAATCATCTGGCTTTCTGGCTGGGTACCTCATGAGAGCCAGCAGAAGCCACTCAAGCCCGGCTCGGCGGCGCAGCGCCTTGCCGACGCGCTCGGCACCATAGAACTGCCGGCGGGGGAAAAGCCTGAGCGTGGCTGCTAAAGCAAAGTCATCAAATGTGAAATGAGCGGCACGTCTGCCGGAGGCATTTTGTAGTCGCGCAGCCGATTCGGCTTGACCCACGCAAGCTGCTGTCCCTCTGCTGGAGTGACGGTCCCGTCCCAACGACGGCAGACATAGAGCGGCATCAGCAGGTGGAAATCGGGATAGGTGTGGCTCGCAAAGGCAAGCGGCGCCAGGCACGCCTCGCTAACCGTTATCGCGAGTTCCTCGCGTAGTTCGCGCATCAAGGTATCTTCCGGCCGTTCGCCATCCTCGACCTTGCCGCCGGGGAATTCCCAGAGACCGGCCATCGGCTTTCCTTGCGGTCTTTGCGCAATCAGCACGCGGCCGTCCACATCGACGAGCGCGCAAGCCGCAACAAGGACGATCTTGAGCGCCAAGGCGCGGCTCCGGATCTATGAGCGATAGTCGCCGTTGATGGCGACATATTCTTTAGTGAGGTCGCAGGTGAGAACACGATCGCGACCTTTGCCCAACCCGAGCGCAACCTTCAGGCTGATTTCAGGCTTCTTCATCGCCGCGCTGACGGTCGCTTCATCGTAGCTTGGATCGCGTGCGCCCCTATGCGCGACGCGGATGCCGCCAAACCAGATCGAGAGCTTGTCCCTGTCCGCTGGCTCGCCTGCTTTGCCGACGGCCATCACGACGCGGCCCCAGTTGGCGTCTTCGCCGGCGATCGCGGTCTTCACCAGCGGAGAATTGGCAATTGACATTGCAATGCGCCGCGCCGAGACCTTGGATACCGCGCCTTCGACCACGATCTCGACGAGTTTGCGGGCGCCTTCGCCGTCACGTGCCACCTGTTCCGCGAGGCTGGCCAGCACGGAATGCAGCGCTTTTTTGAACCCTTTCAAGCGTGGATCCGTCGCGCGCACAATTCGCGGAGCACCAGAGGCTTTGCCGGTGGCAAACATCATCAGCGTGTCCGATGTCGATGTGTCACCGTCGATTGTCACGGCATTGAAGGTATCGGCGACACCGTCTTTCAGAAGCGCCTGTAGTGCCGGCGCGGAAATCGCCGCATCGGTGAACATGAAAGAGAGCATGGTCGCCATGTCAGGAGCGATCATGCCGGCACCCTTAGCGATGCCGTTGATCGTTACACGAGTTTTGCCGATCTTTGCCGTCGCGGTCGCCACCTTGGGAAACGTGTCGGTAGTCATGATCGCCCGCGCCGCAGCAAGGAATTCACTGGATTGCGCGCGCGCGACCAGGCCTCCCATGACGCCATCGAAAGCCTGCGCCTTCAGCGGTTCGCCGATCACGCCAGTCGAGGCAAGAAACACATCGCCCGGCTCGCAGCCAGCCGCACGCGCCGCGATCTGCGCGGTGAACTTGCAGGCGTCGTGGCCGGTCTTGCCGGTGAACGCATTGGCATTACCGGAATTCACGACCAGCACTCGCGTTTTGCTCTTCTTCAGATGCGCACGGCACCACTCCACGGGAGCCGACGGGCACTTCGAGCGCGTGAACACGCCCGCCGCGGTCGTGCCGGGATCGAACAGCGCCAGCAGGACATCGGTGCGCCCTGCGTAACGGATGCCGGCCTCGGCGGTCGCGAGACGCACGCCGGAAACTGCCGGCATGTCGGGGACATTGGCGGGGGCAAGAGGGGAGACTGCGGTGGACATAACATTCTCCGTCGTCATGTCCGGCTTCGTGCCGGTATCCGCGGTTTCGGATGCATCGGCATAAAAGACGCCAATGGCCGGCACAAGGCCGGCCACGACGAAATCATTTGATGATTTGGATCGCTGCTACTTCTTTGCCGGCGCCGCGGGCTTTTCCTCAGGCTTGGCGGCCGGCTTGTCCATGCGTTCGATCTTGGCTTCGGCACGCAGCTTGGTGACCAGTTCGGCCTGCGCCTTGCGCGTGATGTAATTCTCGATCTGCGGCTTCACGTCTTCGAATTTCGGCGCCGGCTTGACACGCTTATCCTCGACCTTGATGACGTGCCAGCCGAACTGAGTCTTCACGGGCTCCGAAATCTGTCCCTTGTCGAGTTTGAAGGCGGCCTCTGAAAATTCGGGCACCATCTGTTCCTTGGTGAAGTAGCCGAGATCGCCGCCATTGGCCTTGCCGGACGGGTCTTCAGTGACTTCGCCGGCCACATTGGCGAAATCTTCGCCCTTCTTCAGCCGGGCGATTATCGCCTTGATCTTGTCTTCGGCTTCCTTGCCCGCCTTGTCTTCGCCTGCCTGTGCGCGGAAGAGGATGTGGCGCGCGTGGACTTCCTTCTCCTCGCCGATCTGCTTTACGGCCTCGTCGTAGACCTTATGCATCGCTTCGTCGGTCAGGGCCTCTTTTCCGACCGATTGCAGCAAATTTTCCATGAGAAGCTTCTTGCGGGCGAATTCGACTTTGCGTTTGAACTCGGGCCCATCGCCCAATTTCTTGTCGTCCGCAGCTTTCGACACGAGGATCATGTCCGCGACGAACTGCACCAGGTAATCCTGCTTGGCTTCGGGCGACATCGGCGGAATTTGGCCGGCCTCGTCCTCGGCGACGGCAAGGTCGCTCTGATGGATTTCAATACCGTTGACCTTGGCCACAACCGGATCCTTGTCCTGGGCGCCCGCGGGCCCAGCCGTCATCACGAGGAGCGCCAGAAGTGCGGCATAAAAGCCGGCATGACGCGAACGGACCGGTGAACCGGTTGGAACTGAAATCGTCATAAGGCTTTCCTTGAATTGTCAGTACCCGCCAGGCGGGCGTCTGGCGGACTTTTCGCCCAACGACCATGTCTTTGCAATGGCCGAGTGGTACGCAACGCCTAACGTCCGCGTGACCGGCCTGTCGTTAATGCGAGAACAGGCCGCCAATTGACAACATTCCGACCCCCTCATATCTCTCGCGGAGCATTTTGCCGTCGTCGGCGCGTTCGCGTCGGATTTGCCCGAAAAGTGCCGTATTCCGGAGTGCCGGAGGCAAATCCGGCCGCAACGGCATGATATAAGCGCCCGGCTCACGTGAGGAGTTTCCAAGGATGATCGGCGCAGTTGCCCGCAAGCTGTTTGGTTCCGCCAACGATCGGCGGATCCGCAGCTATCAGCCGCGGGTGGGCGAGATCAACGCGCTGGAAAAAGAGCTAGAGGTATTGTCGGACGAGGCGCTCAGGGCGCGCACTGACGAATTCAAGAAGCAGGTGGCCCAAGGCACCTCACTCGACGACATCCTGGTCCCCGCCTTTGCGACCGTTCGGGAAGCTGCCAAGCGCACGCTTGGGCAGCGGCATTTCGATGTCCAGCTGGTCGGCGGGATGATTCTCCACGAAGGCAAGATTTCCGAGATGAAGACCGGTGAAGGCAAGACGCTTGTCGCCACGCTTCCGGTCTATCTGAACGCGCTGTCCGGCCGCGGTGTTCATGTCGTCACCGTCAACGACTATCTGGCAAAGCGCGACGCGGAGTGGATGGGCCAGATCTACAATTTTCTCGGCCTCACCGTCGGCGTCATCGTGCACGGGCTCGACGATGAGCAGCGCAAGAAAGCCTACGACTGCGACATCACCTACGGCACCAACAACGAACTCGGGTTCGACTATCTCCGCGACAACATGAAGTATCGCCTGGAGGACATGGTCCAGCGCGGGCACATTTACGCGATCGTCGACGAAGTCGACTCGATTCTTGTCGACGAAGCGCGCACGCCGCTGATCATTTCCGGTCCGCTCGACGACCGCTCCGAGTTCTACAACACGATCGACAGCTACATCCCGCAACTCGACAAGACGGACTATGAAGTCGACGAGAAGCAGCGCACAGTCACGTTGACCGAAGCCGGCATGGAAAAGCTCGAGCAACGATTGCGCGCTGCCGGTCAGCTCAAGGGGGATTCACTCTACGACGTCGAGAACGTGTCCGTCGTCCACCACGTCAACCAGGCACTACGTGCCCACAAGCTTTTCCAGCGCGACAAGGATTATATCGTTCGCAACGGCGAGGTCGTCATCATCGACGAATTCACCGGACGCATGATGCCCGGCCGCCGCTATTCCGAAGGGTTGCACCAGGCGCTCGAGGCGAAAGAACATCAACCAATACAGCCTGAAAACCAGACGCTCGCGTCGATCACTTTCCAGAACTACTTCCGTATGTACGAGAAACTTGCCGGCATGACCGGCACGGCGCTCACCGAAGCCGAAGAGTTCATGGACATTTACAACCTCGAAGTGCTCGAAGTGCCGACTAACATGCCGCTCGTGCGCCTCGACGACGACGACGAGGTCTATCGCACTGCAGCCGAGAAATACCGGGCAATCATCACGCTGATCGAGGACTGCAAGCAGCGCGGACAGCCGGTGCTGGTCGGCACGACCTCGATCGAGAAGTCGGAGCAACTCGCCGAGATGCTGCGCCAGGCGGGGTGGGAGCAACACGATTTCTCCGACCCCAACGCGTTTGCCGCGCTTTATTCCGGCGACGATGGCGCCACCAAGACCAAGGTGTTTGCGATCCTGAATGCCCGCTACCACGAGCAGGAAGCCTATATCGTGTCGCAGGCAGGCGTGCCGGGAGCCATCACGATTGCGACCAATATGGCCGGCCGTGGCACCGACATTCAGCTCGGTGGCAATGCCGACATGCGGATCCGCCAGGAAATCACTGATATTTCGGACCCGCGTGAGCGCGAGAAATGCCCGCGCGCCGACGAAATTCGCACGCAGGTCGCACGGCTCAAGGACAAGGCGCTCGGCGCCGGAGGCCTCTTTGTTCTGGGGACTGAAAGGCACGAAAGCCGCCGCATCGACAACCAGCTGCGTGGACGTTCGGGCCGCCAGGGGGATCCCGGCCACTCCAAGTTCTTCCTGTCGCTTGAAGATGACCTCATGCGCATCTTCGGCTCGGACAAGCTCGACGGGATGCTGCAGAAGCTTGGTCTGAAGGAGAACGAGGCGATCGTTCATCCCTGGATCAACAAGGCGCTCGAAAAAGCCCAGCAGAAGGTTGAAGCGCGCAACTTCGACATCCGCAAGAACCTGCTGAAATTCGACAACGTGATGAACGACCAGCGCAAGGTGATTTTCGAGCAGCGGCTCGAGCTGATGCGCGATGAAACGGTCGATGAGACGATTGCCGACATGCGCCATGCGATGATCGAGGACATGGTCGCCAAGTACGTTCCCGAAAATGCCTATCCGGAGCAGTGGAACGTCACCGGCCTCGACCACGACCTGCGCGAGATTCTCACACTCGCGCTGCCGGTGCAGGATTGGGCCAAGGAAGAAGGGATCACCGGCGACGACGTCCGCGAGCGCATTACCCGCCGTGCCGATGAATGGATGGCGGGGAAGGTGGCCAAATGGGGCCCCGACGTCATGCGCTATGTCGAGAAATCAGTTCTGCTGCAGACGCTGGATCACCTTTGGCGCGAGCATCTTGTAATGCTTGAGCATCTGCGCCAGGTCATCGGTTTGCGCGGTTACGGCCAGCGCGACCCGCTCAACGAATACAAGGCCGAAGCCTTTGCGCTGTTCGAGGCGATGGTGACGCATTTGCGCGAGGCGGTGACCGCCCAACTGATGCGCGTTGAGGTCGTACAGTCTCCGCCGGCAGAAGAAGCGGCGCAGCTTCCCTACATGGAGGCGCACAAGGTCGACCCGACAACCGGCGAAGACGAAATGGCGCCCGCTCTGGCGCCTGCGCTCGTCGGTAACGGAAACGGCGCGCAGGCTGAACGTAATGCGAATGACCCTTCAACGTGGGGCAAGGTTGGCCGCAACGAGGTGTGCCCGTGCGGTTCGGGCAAGAAGTTCAAGCATTGCCACGGCAAATTTGCCTGAGGTGCGCTTCAGCCGCCGCCGAATGTCTTCATCGCTAGCTGCCGACGGAATGCCCGGTCGCGTTTGAGATGCCATTCGCGACTCATGGCATGCCGTCTGTTTGCGCAGCGCTCGGAGTAGAGGAGCACCCACTTTCGGCCACGCGTCGAACGCGCGCCCTTGCCGGCATTGTGCGTGACCAGCCGCCGTGCGACGTCATTGGTCCAGCCGACGTAAGTGAGATGGCGATTTTTTGCGATGGTGCCGAGCACGTAGACGTAGCAGTCCATAGTGCTCGCTGCGACGATCAGCGCATTCCCGACCAGCGGGTCTCGAACGAGCCGGTGGGGACCACCGGCTGGGCACCGGCGAGCAGGCCGTTGTTGCTCGCCGGCGGGGTCGTATAGGCGGTACGAATTTCCGGACGTGGCGTCTCGACTTTGGCCGGTTGCTGAACCGGAGCAGGCTTCGGCGCAGGTGCGGCCTCTACGGTTGGTTTCGGCGCGGGCCCCGGCGCCGATGAGGGTTCGGTCGGCCACGGCGACGACCCGGCCGAAGCGGTACGCACGGGTGTGGACGCGGTGTGCGCGGGAGCAGTCTGCTTCGGTTTTGCGGCGAGATCGGTGCTGCGCGCGGTGCTACGCGTCGCGACCTGTTCCGTTTGTGGCGGAGCGGGCGCAGCTTCTGATTTCGACCTGCCGAACAGTTCGCCGATCAGACCTGCAATCGAGGTCGGCTTTTCCTGTTGGGTCGGCGTCTCGCCCTCCTTGGGCTGCGGTGCCGCATGCGGCATTGGAACACTTGCCACGGTAGCAGGCCCGCTTGGCTGCTGCGGCGATTGCAATTTGGCCAGGGTCACCGCGCCACGGTTGGGCGTCCTCGGCAACGCGCCGGGAACTGCTGCCGATGTGACGTAAGGCGCGCTCGTGAGCTCAAAGAGGCGGCCGTTATTATCACCGCTGCTGGAAGGAAGCTTCGCCATAAACACCGGATTCATCCCGCCGTCACCGACGCGGAATGGGACGGTCGAGACACCGGTGGCGATATACTGCGCCATCTTAAGCTGCTCTTGCCGACGCTCCTCGTGCACCGCATCGGCAATCGTCTTGTCGAGCTGATAGACGGGACAGGCGCCTTTCGCGTTGAACGAGAGCGGCTTGGTTGAATCATCCGGTTGGGTCGCGTCGAAAACGTAGCGTTTCTCGCAAACCGCGACCTTCGGCTCCTGATGCGATGCGTTGAAGTGGTCGTAGCCCTCCTTCAACATTTTCCAGAACGCGAAGTTTGGATTGTTGCGATGCTTGGCCATGTTCATCGCAGTCATGCGGAACGGGTAGGCCTGGAGTTGGAATGCCTTTTGTCCGCCGAAAAACGATTCGCGTGCGAGCGCGTAGATTTCCTGAATCTGCTCGTCGGTCATCGCGTAGCAGCCGCGCGAGGAGCAGTCGCCATGCACCATCAGATCGGAGCCGGTGTAGCCCCAGGCGCGATCATAGGCATTCGGAAAGCCGGTGTTGAACGCGAGATAGTAATTGGAATTCGGGTTCATCTGACCGGGCGTGATCGTGTAGAAGCCCTCGGGCGCCTGCCGGTCGCCTACTTTCTTCTTCGGACCGAGATCGCCCGACCATTTGCAGATCGGGTAGCTCTTCAGGAGTGCGTACTCGCCGTCACGGTTCTTTTTCCAGACCTCCATCTCCGCCTCTTCCTTGAAGATGCGGGCGAGGATCGGCGAGTCCTTGTCCATATTTTTCGCCGTCATTTCGGCGAGTAGTTTTTCGGACAGTGGCGCCTGTGCGCGACCCGTAGGAGAAATGCTATCGGCGTCACAGCCGGCAAGGGCTACAGCGGCGATAACGGCCGCAGACGCCAGCAGCGTGCGAGCGAAAGGTCGTTTCAAAAGTGCCACTCCCCGAGGAGGCGGGCCCCTCATTGTGTAATCGTTATCCTTAAGATGTGGCATCTGCAAGGCGATCCGTCCCTTCTCAGGCTACCGCTAACCCTATGGTAAAGCAAAAGTAAACGCCGTTATCCTATACGGTGGCACGGCCCATTGTGAGAAACTTGTCGCGCCGCTGTTTTCGCACGGCCTCGCGGTCCAGTCCCGCTAGTTCCGACAAGGCATTGGCGATCGCCTCGCCGGTCGCCGCTATGGTGGCCTGTGGATCGCGGTGGGCACCGCCGGTGGGCTCCGGGACGATTTTGTCGATGACCCCGAACCGCACCATGTCTTGAGCAGTGATCTTCATGCTAGTCGCCGCCTCCTGAGCCTTGGTCGTGTCGCGCCAGAGGATTGACGCGGCGCCCTCGGGCGAAATTACGCTGTAGATGGCGTGCTCGAGCATCAGCACGCGATTGGCAGTGGCGATGGCGATGGCGCCGCCGGACCCACCTTCGCCCACGATCACCGCGACGTTCGGGACACCGAGCGACAGACATGCATCGGTCGAGCGGGCGATCGCTTCCGCCTGGCCACGTTCCTCCGCGCCAATGCCGGGATAAGCGCCAGCGGTGTCGACCAGGGTGATCACAGGGAGCCCGAAGCGATCAGCCATCTCCATCAGACGTACGGCCTTTCGATACCCCTCCGGACGTGCCATGCCAAAATTGTGCTTGATCCGGCTTTCGGTGTCGGCGCCTTTTTCATGGCCGATGACGCAGACGCTTTCACCGCGGAAACGTCCGAAGCCGGCGACAATGGCTGAGTCCTCGCCGAACTTCCGGTCACCGGCGAAAGGGATGAAGCCGGTGATGAGCCCGTTGATGTAGTCGACGCAATGCGGGCGCTGAATATGGCGGGCAACTTGCGTTTTCTGCCAGGGCGTGAGCTCGGCGTACAAGTCCTTCAGGGCGAGCGCAGCTTTTGCCTCAAGCCGGCTAATCTCTTCGCTGATGGCGACGGCATCACCGCTCTCGCCCATCGCGCGCAGTTCCTCGACTTTGGCCTCCAGTTCGGCCACTGGCTTTTCGAAATCGAGATAACTGCGCATTGGGTCCGGGCAATGTGTTTTTCGGGGCGACCTGACGCGGTGAAAGCCTCTTAGTCAAGCAAGCGGGTTAATTTCGCTTTTAAGTCCGTCCTTGGCTAGCCGTCTGCCAAGGGATGGAGATCACGCACCAGCGTTTTCAGGCGTTCTTCCAGCACATGCGTGTAAATCTGTGTCGTCGAGATGTCGGCGTGGCCGAGGAGCGTTTGCACCACCCGCAGGTCGGCGCCGTTGTGCAGAAGGTGGCTCGCAAAGGCGTGGCGCAGGACATGGGGGCTAAGCCGCGACGACTGAATTCCGCAGGCGGCCCCCAGTGCCTTGAGCTCGCGTGCGAAGTGCTGGCGCGTCAAGTGTCCTTGCTCGCCAAAAGACGGGAACAGCCACTTTGACTCCTTGTCGCGGTCAGCCTTGCCGCGCAATTCAAGGTACTCGGCCATGGCGCGCTTGGCCTGCTTGTTGAGCGGCACCAGACGTTCCTTGCCGCCTTTCCCGCGCACCACCAGCATGCGCTGGTCGCGGCGTGCGGCGGCAGCTGGAAGTGTCACCAGCTCCGACACGCGCAAGCCCGTCGCATAGACGACTTCCAGAAGGCAAAGAAGGCGTGCTGCGCGCAGGCGCTGAAGCGGCGGCTGTTTGGTGTTATCGCTATTGGCGCGCGCAGTCTTGAGCAGCGCATCTACGTCGGCAATCGAAAGCACCTTCGGCAACGAATGTGCATGCTTTGGTCCTTCAAGCACGGCAGCGGGATCGTCGCCGCGCTTTCCTTCCGCATAAAGAAACCGATAAAGCTGACGCACCGCCGAAAGCCGGCGTGCCAGCGATGACGATTTAAAGCCGCGCTCGGCGAGGCTTGCCAGAAACTTGCGCAAGCTATCGGTGGTCGCGTTCGCGATCGTGCTGCGCGATGCACGCAGGTGGGCGGACAGGTCCTCGAGATCGTTGCGATACGCGGCGAGTGTGTTCCCGCTGGCGCCGCGCTCGGCGGCCAGCATGTCGAGAAACAGTTCGATCAGCGCTTCGTCGGATGCCCCTGGCTGGCGGCTCATCGCCATGCGTTCCGGCGTCAGTGATTCTTGAGAAACTTGTCGGGGGGAATAGTCACGATGATCTCACGTGGCTTGTATTTGACGAAAGTAGCGAGCGAGAACACGGCACCGTAAGCCAGCCCGCCGAGCACGCCGAAAAGCACCAGAAATCTGAAAAGACTCGGCATGACCTTTCCGTCGAGGATGGACCGCGGCGATTTGCGGCGAGTTACGACCACGTTCCCGGACCGCTGGCAAGACCGGCCGCGCGGTAGCTGATATATGGAACCGAGGATTCGTTGCGGAAGCCTAGCATGGTTAACGGCGCCATCCAAAAACCCGCGGAAAGCGGCCCAGAATCGGTGGTGGTACGCGCACTCGGCGGGCGCTCGATCGTGCTCGTCGGCATGATGGGCGCCGGCAAATCGTCGATCGGCCGCAGGCTTGCTGGCCGACTGGGGATTCCTTTCATTGACGCCGACACCGAGATCGAAAGTGCGGCGGGCATGACCATTCCCGAAATCTTCGAGAAACACGGCGAGCCTTACTTTCGCGCTGGCGAGGCGCGCGTCATCGCGCGTTTGCTCGACAACGGCCCGCAGGTGCTGGCGACCGGCGGAGGCTCCCTCATGGATCCGCAGACCCGTGCGCTGATCGGCCAAAAGGGTATTTCGATCTGGCTCAAGGCGGACGTCGATGTGTTGCTCAAGCGAACAAAGCGCCGCAACGACCGGCCGTTGGTGGAAAAGATCAAGGATCTGCTGCCCGTGCGCGAGCCGATTTACGCCCAGGCCGACATTATCATTCAGTCGCGCGACGAACCGCACGACACGATTATCGACGAGATCATGGGCGAGCTTCCGAAGCGCCTCGGCTTGAATTCGGAGAAGCCGCTATGACGGCACTGCTACGTCAAAGCGAACCCATCGTGGTGCCGGTCGCGCTCGGTGTGCGGGCCTATGATATCATCATCGGCCGCGGGCTGCTTGCAAGCCTGGGCGAGCGCATCAAGACTCTGCGGCCCGGCGCGCGCGTCGCGATCGTGACGGATGAAACGGTTGCTGCGCATCACCTAGCGGCAACCGAGACCGCACTCGAGGCGGCAAGCATCGGCAGCGCGCGTATTGTTGTGCCGGCGGGCGAGGGCTCGAAGAGCTACGCGATTTTCGAAAAGGTATGCGAAGCGATCATCGCCGCGCGTGTCGAACGCAACGATCTCATCGTAGCGCTTGGCGGCGGCGTGATTGGCGATCTTGCAGGGTTCGCGGCTGCATCTGCCAGGCGCGGTCTCGATTTCGTGCAAGTGCCGACCACGCTGCTGTCGCAGGTCGATTCGTCCGTCGGCGGCAAGACCGGAATCAATTCGCGCCAAGGCAAGAATCTCGTCGGCGCGTTCCATCAGCCGGTATTGGTCGTCGCGGATTCGGCATTGCTCGACACGCTGCCGAAACGGGAATTCCGCGCAGGCTATGCTGAAGTTGCCAAATACGGGCTGCTCGGGGATGCCGCGTTCTTCACCTGGCTGGAGAAGAATTGGCAGGATGTCTTTGCCGGCGGTCCGGCACGCGAGCACGCCATAGCGGTGTGCTGCCGCGCCAAGGCCGGCATTGTTGCACGCGACGAGCGCGAAACCGGCGAGCGCGCGCTGCTCAATCTCGGCCACACGTTCGGGCATGCACTCGAAGCCGGCTGCGGCTTTTCTGGCCGGCTGCTGCACGGCGAGGCAGTGGCGCTGGGAATGGCGCTGGCCTTCGAATTCTCCGCGAAAAAGGGACTCATCTCGGCAGCCGATGCCGCGCGGGCATCCGCGCATCTTGCGGCGGTGGGTTTGCCGACCCACGTAAAGGATGTCCCCGGCGGCGTTCCGCCTGTCGACATATTAATGGAACTGATTGCTCAGGACAAAAAAGTAAAGCGTGGCACGCTCACATTCATATTGGTGCGCGGCATTGGCCAAGCTTTCATCGAAAAGAATACCGATGCCACCGAGGTGCGCGCGTTCCTCACGGACAAGCTAAAATAGTCAATGACCGCGAACGACTGGCTGTCACTTGTCGTCGTCCTGATCTGCCTGCTGCTTTCCGCCTTTTTCTCGGGGAGTGAAACAGCGCTGACTGCATCGTCGCGTGCCAGCATGTCGCGGCTGGAAAAACACGGAAACCGCCGTGCCGCCATCGTCAACCGGCTATTGGAGCAGCGCGAGCGCCTGATCGGCGCGCTGCTGCTCGGCAACAATGCGGCCAATATTGCCGCATCTGCCTTGGCGACAGGCGTTCTGCTCGCATGGTTCGGTAATGCCGGCGTGGTCTATGCGACCGCCCTGATGACTGTGCTGGTTGTCGTGTTTGCTGAGGTGCTGCCGAAAACCGCGGCCTTCAACGCACCTGACCGCATCGCGCTCGCGGTTGCAAAGCCGATGCACTGGGTGGTGCGGCTGCTGGGGCCAATCCTGATCTGGATCGAAAAACTCGTCTGCTGGATTCTTGCGCGCTTCGGCATGGACGTTGGAGAGGATCAGGCGATCCTCTCTGCCCGCGAGGAGTTGCGTGGCGCCGTCGATCTCCTCCACCGAGAAGGTGACGTGGAGCGTCTAGACCGTGACATGTTCGGCGGCGTGCTGGATCTGCGTGAACTTGCTGTCTCCGATGTGATGATTCATCGCACCAATATGGTCACCCTCGATGCCGACGATTCACCCGAAGATATCGTAAATGCTGTGATTGCCTCACCGGTGACGCGCCTGCCGATGTGGCGCGGCAATCCCGAGAACATTGTCGGCATACTGCATGTGAAGGATCTGCTGCGCGCACTGCATGCCGTGGATGGCGATGCGGCAAAGGTCGACATCGCATCGCTGATGACGCCGCCCTGGTTCGTGCCGGATACGCGTCCGGTGTCGGAACAGCTCAAGGCCTTCCGCCGGCGGAAGACGCCGTTCGCACTGGTCGTCGACGAGTACGGCGAAGTGGAAGGCCTGGTGACACTCGAGGACATCCTGGAGGAAATCGTCGGCGACATTACCGACGAGCATGATGTGGCAATACCCGGTGTCCGGCGCCAGCCGGATGGATCGGTGAATGTCGACGGTGCGGTGCCCATCCGTGACCTCAATCGTGTGATGGACTGGAATTTGCCCGACGAGGAGGCGACGACCATCGCCGGGCTGGTCATTCACGAGGCGCGTTCGATTCCGGAGGTGGGCCAAAGTTTCACGTTCCACGGATTCCGTTTCCGCGTGCTGCGCCGCGCACGCAACCGTATCACTGCATTGCGCATTCAGCCTTTGCCGCGAACGCAACCGGCGAAGGCCGGCTAGCTCCCGCTTTCGCCAGGCGCGGAGGCATGGATGGCGAGAGCGTGGACGCCGCCGGCAAGCTCGGCCGCAAGCGATTGATTAATCATGCGATGACGCTCGATGCGGGTCTTTCCCTTAAAGGCGTCCGACACGATATAGACCCTGTAGTGAGTTTGCCCGCCCGGCCGGTGCCCGGCATGGCCCTCATGTTGGTGCGATTCATCAACCACTTTGAGGTTTTGCGGCGCGAAAGCCTCGGTCAACTTTTTTGTGATGAGATCGGCGGTTCGCATATTGCCCGCTTAGGAGAGCGCAGCCTGCCGGTCAATGGCTACAAACAAGTCTTGAAGGCGTCACCTGTGAAAGCGCATAATGTTCGGTCATGAAATTCGACTCGCCTCTTTTTGATCGCATCCGCGTCAAGCCGGAGAAGGACCGCCGTCCAAAGACCGGCGGGCCCGGCTGCGAGTGGCATGGCTGCAAGGAGAAGGCGACGCACCGTGCCCCAAAGGGCCGCGGCCGCGAAAAGGACTACTGGCGCTTCTGTCTCGATCACGTGCGCGAATACAACCAGTCATACAATTTCTTCGCAGGCATGAGCGACGCGGCCGTGATGGCGTACCAGAAGGACGCGCTGACCGGCCATCGCCCCACCTGGAAGATGGGAACAGGCAAGGGAACAATGCGGCCGGACATGCGTGCATTTGGCTCGCATTCAGATCCTTTCGGCCTGTTCGGTGAAGGTGTCCGCGCGGAACAGAAGGCGCGCGCTGAAGCCCGTCCGATCCGCAATGCTGAACGCAAGGCATTGGACACGCTCGGTCTCGACATCGACGCGACTTCGCAACAGGTGAAGATGCGTTTTAAGGAACTGGTAAAGCGCCACCATCCGGACGCCAATGGCGGCGACCGGTCCACGGAAGATCGTCTGGTCGAGATCATCCAGTCGTATAACTACCTAAAATCGGTGGGATTCGGCTGACCGGCCACCGGTTGCGGCGGGCAACCCAGCCCCGCCTTTCAGGCAGAGCTAGCAGCACCTATCTCATTGAAATAATTGATGGTGCCATTCGGGATGGCCGGGTTTTTTGCCGCCGTGGCCTCTGCTAAGTTGCCGCCGCCATCAGCCGGACCGTACGAATCGGACCGCGTCACGGGCTTCGGCATTCCGAAGCCACGGAGGATCAATGAACGTCGCAATGCAAGAGACTGCCGGCCTGCCTGACATGAAAGTGTCGGTTCGGCAGGTTTTCGGAATCGACAGTGATTTGGAAGTGCCCGCCTATTCCAAGGCTGATGAGCACGTACCGGAGATCGACGGCGATTACCGCTTCGACCGTCCAACCACGCTCGCCATTCTCGCGGGGTTTGCGAAGAATCGCCGCGTCATGGTCACCGGGTATCACGGCACCGGCAAGTCGACGCATATCGAGCAGGTCGCGGCGCGCCTTAACTGGCCGTGCGTGCGTGTCAACCTCGACAGCCATATCAGCCGCATCGACTTGATCGGCAAGGACGCCATCGTGATCAAAGATGGCCAACAGGTTACCGAATTCCGCGAAGGCATTCTGCCCTGGGCTCTGCAGAACAACGTCGCGCTCTGCTTCGACGAGTACGACGCCGGCCGGCCGGACGTCATGTTCGTCATCCAGCGCGTGCTGGAAGCATCGGGTCGGCTCACGCTGCTCGACCAGAGCAAAGTGATCAAGCCACATCCGTCATTCCGCCTGTTTGCGACGGCCAACACGGTCGGTCTTGGCGATACGTCGGGCCTCTATCACGGCACGCAGCAGATCAACCAGGGTCAGATGGATCGCTGGTCGATTGTGACGACGCTGAATTATTTGCCGCACGACAACGAAGTGGAAATCGTGTTGGCCAAGGCGAAGCATTACCGCAACGAGCAGGGCCGCGACATCGTCAACAAGATGGTGCGGGTTGCCGATCTCACGCGGAACGCGTTCATGAACGGCGACATCTCGACCGTAATGAGCCCGCGCACAGTGATCACCTGGGCGGAGAACTCCGAGATCTTCAACGATATTGGGTTCGCGTTTCGGCTCACTTTCCTGAACAAGTGCGACGAGCTCGAGCGGCCGATTGTTGCCGAATTTTATCAACGGTGTTTCGGCGTCGAATTGCCGGAGTCGTCGGTGAATGTGGCGCTCAGCTAGCTAATGGCGCCATGCCGCGCGTTCGAGTCGAGAGCATTTTGGGTCCGACGCGGCGGCGGGCGATATCGGGGCTGCTGGCCTTCAACACCCGCGCTGTCGGCAAGGGTCAGTACAAGCCGATTGCTATCTCCCTGCGACGGGGAAAGAACATCGTCGGCGGTCTGACCGGCTGGACTTGGGTGGGCTGGTGCTACGTTGAGCTGTTGTGGATCGAGGAAAAATACCGGGGCAAGGGGCATGGCACGGCGCTTGTCCGTAAGGCGGAATCGGAAGCGCGCAAGCGCGGCGTGAGACACATGTATCTCGACACGTTCAGCTTTCAGGCGCCGGGGTTCTACAGGAAGCTCGGCTTCAAGCCGTTCGGCTTGCTGAAGGACTTCCCGAAGGGACACAACCGGACCTGGTTCAGGAAGGCGTTGTGATGGCGTCGAATATCAAAACAAAACCGTCTGCAAAGGAGTCGCCAACCGAGCCGTTCAAGCGCGCGGTGACAGGATGCCTTCGCGCGCTCGCGCGCAAGCCCGATCTCGAGGTTGCGTTCGCCGCCGAGCGTCCGGGCCTCATGGGCGGGAAAGTTCGTCTGCCGGAGCCGCCGCGCAAGCTCGGCAAGGCGGAAGCCGCGGTCGTTCGAGGTCACGCTGATTCGATCGCGCTGCGTCTTGCCTGCCACGACGCAGCGATGCATCGCCGGTTGCAGCCGGCAGGCCAGCAGGCGCGCGCCGTATTCGAGGCGGTGGAACAGGCGCGTGTCGAAGCGATCGGTGCGCGGCGCATGGATGGCGTCGCCCAAAATCTCACCGCGATGCTCGATGAGCGCTTTCACCGCGCGAAGTTCGATGAAATCACCGATCGTGCCGACGCGCCGATCGAGGACGCGCTGGCGCTCATGGTGCGCGAACGCCTGACAGGCCTGGCGCCGCCGCCTGCCGCCAAGCGGCTGGTCGATCTATGGCGTCCCCTGATCGAGGACCGCGCCGGCAGCGACCTCGACCGGCTTGAAAGCCTGGTCGAGAACCAGCGCCAATTCAGCGATGTCGTGCATGATCTGCTCGATGCGCTCGAAATGGGCGAGGACCGCAGCCACGATTCAGAGGACGAAGACGAGGGCGAAGAGGACCGCCGCAAGCAGGACTCCGGCGAGGACGGCGAGGCCGCCGATTCCGACGAGATGCAGCGCATGAGCATGGAAGACACGCAGGTGTCCTCCGAGGACATGCCCGACGCCGCGGCCGAAGCGGCGGAAGCGCCGACCGCCGATATGGCCGATGACACCGACATGGGTGACGCCGAGACGCCGGGGGAGCCGCAGCGCCCGCGTCATTTCGGCGCCAACGAGCCGCGCGGGCCCGACTATCGTGCATTCACCGCCAAATTCGATGAGACGGTCGCGGCTGAGGATCTCTGTGAGGCAGAGGAGCTGGACCGATTGCGCGGTTACCTGGACAAGCAGCTGTCGCATCTGCAGGGCGTGGTGGCGCGGCTTGCCAACCGGCTGCAACGGCGGCTGATGGCGCAGCAGAACCGGTCGTGGGAGTTTGATCTCGAGGAAGGCCAGCTCGATCCTGCGCGGCTGGCGCGCGTGATCATCGATCCGCTGCATGCGCTCTCATTCAAAGCGGAAAAGGACATGCAGTTCCGCGATACCGTCGTGACGCTGCTGCTCGACAATTCCGGCTCGATGCGCGGCCGCCCGATTACGGTCGCCGCGACCTGCGCCGACATCCTTGCGCGCACGCTCGAGCGTTGCGGCGTCAAGGTGGAAATTCTCGGATTTACGACGCGGGCCTGGAAAGGCGGGCAGTCGCGCGAGCACTGGCTCACTGCCGGGAAGCCTGCCAATCCGGGCCGTCTCAACGATCTCCGGCACATCATTTACAAGTCTGCTGATGCGCCATGGCGCCGCGCGCGCAAAAACCTCGGCCTGATGATGCGCGAAGGTCTGCTCAAGGAAAACATCGATGGCGAGGCGCTCGATTGGGCGCATAAGCGTCTGCTGGCTCGCAGCGAACAGCGCAAGATTCTGATGATGATTTCGGACGGCGCACCGGTCGATGATTCCACACTGTCGGTCAATCCAGGTAATTATCTCGAGCGCCATCTGCGCTGGATCATCGAGGAGATCGAGACACGGTCGCCGGTCGAGCTGATCGCAATCGGCATTGGCCACGACGTCACGCGTTATTATCGCCGGGCCGTTACCATCGTCGACGCCGAGGAGCTCGGCGGCGCCATGACCGAGAAACTTGCCGAGCTTTTCGAAGAGCACGCCGCCGCCGAGCGGCCAAGCCCCCGCGCGCGCAGACGCGTCGCGTGATGTTATCCCGGCGCCGTTGGCTCAACATCGGAGCGTTGGGCGCTGCGCTCGGGCTTGTCGCCGGCACCTTCGCTCTCGCAAATGTGCTGCGCTATCCGGCGGCGCCAACGCGTATCGAAATTACCGCAATCCCGATCACGTCGTTCGACAATCGCGACCCGACCCGGATGCGATTCGGCGCGCTTGAGTTTCGTGGCGGTCTTGAGCTTTCGTCGAAGCATCCTGCTTTCGGCGGTATTTCCGCGCTCCATGTCGAGCCGGACGGAAACCATTTCATTGCCGCGACCGATCGCGGCTCATGGCTGCGTGGCCGTATCATCTATCGGGACGGACGGCTGGCGGGCATCTCCGACGCCGAAATGGCGCCAATTCTCGGTGCCGACGGACGTCCCCTTGCCGCGCGCGGATGGTACGACGTCGAGTCGCTCGCTGAGCGCGACGGTATTCTTTACATCGGCATAGAACGCGCCGAGCAGATCGTGCGCTTCGATTACCGCAGAGACGGCCTGCAGTCGCTTGGTCAGCCCATCGACGTGCCGGCGGACTTCAAGACGTTCACCTACAACAAGAGTCTCGAATGCCTCGCGGCGCCACGACAGGGCGCGCTCGCCGGAGGGCTGATCGTGGTGACCGAGCACAGCCTCGACAGCGCCGGCAATCTTCGCTCGTTCTTCGTGAATACTGATCGTGTGACACGCTTTGGCGTCAAGCGAAGCGACGATTTCGATGTCAGCGACTGCACGCTTCTCTCGCAAGACGAACTGTTGGTGCTCGAGCGGCGAGCGTCGCCGGCGCGGGGCATTACTATTCGCATCCGTCGTATTCCGCTCGCCGACATCAAGGAAGGCGCCCTGGTCGATGGCCGGACGATGTTCGAGGCCGATCTGGCCTATCAGATCGACAACATGGAAGGGATCGCGGTGCATCGGAATCCGGCGGGCGATGCAATCGTCACGCTGGTTTCTGACGACAATTTTTCGATCATCCAGCGCAACCTGCTGCTGCAGTTTTCGGTGGTTGGGGAGTAGGCCGGGACAAAATGCAAAGGCCGGGGACGAGCCCGGCCATGCCAATTCACAGCAGTTAGAACAGGGTATCAGCTCGCCTTGGTTTCCCGCTTCTTCACGATCTGGCGCTTGAGATCGAGCACGCGCGGCGCCAGCTCGTCGTCCTTTGCCTTGAGCAGGAATGCATCAAGGCCGCCACGATGATCGACTGTCTTGAGCGCGTTTGCTGACACGCGCAATTTGATCCTGCGGCCGAGCGTGTCCGAGATCAGGGTCACATTGCGCAGGTTCGGCAGGAACCGCCGCTTGGTCTTAATGTTCGAGTGGCTCACTTTATGGCCGACCAGTGGCCTCTTACCGGTCAGGTCGCAACGCCAGGACATGGCACATATTCCTCGAAAAATAGCGCGCGCCGACGCGCGGTCAGATCAATCGTCTGGGTAAAGACCGCGGACGTATAGAGAGCGGGATTGTGGGCGTCAAGCCAAGCCAATCGGCAAAAACGGTGGTTTTTCAGGCATGGCGCGGACGAACACAGAATCGACCAAATCCGGACGGACGAGATGGCTGCGTAGCCGTTAACTGTGCAATCACCGCTCGGTGCCTCGAGCGGATTGCAGGGCGGATGATAGGATCGGCGGCCCGAGCGCGGATCACCCGCGGCCGCCAGCGCGCGGAAGGATCGAACTTTGCGTCAGAGCAAATATCGCCCGCTGCTCGCGTCATGCGTGCTGGCCTTTGCTGCATTTACCCCGATCGGTGCGGCTTCCGCAGAGGGGCGCCTGGAAGCGCATTATTCGGCGACGCTTGCCGGCATTCCGATCGGGAGCGGTAGCTGGACCATCGAGGCGGCTGAAACGCAATACACCGCGACCGTCAACGGGTCGACATCGGGACTTTTGCGCGCCTTCAC
>Ga0134124_10000733_pt1 | contig 26355 bp, 25 predicted proteins | sample KB304_FD_96880 | JGI IMG/M metagenome (GOLD analysis project Ga0134124, IMG submission 96880) | Terrestrial soil microbial communities without Nitrogen fertilizer from Kellogg Biological Station, Michigan, USA - KB3-0-4 | ecosystem: Environmental > Terrestrial > Soil > Unclassified ... | reverse complement strand
GGTCGATGTGCATCCGCAGGTGATAGAGCTCGCCGAGGTGCAGCACGGGCGTGTCGTGCAGCTCGGCGACGTGACGGCGGATGTCCCGCACTCGCGCGATCTCCGTCTCGAGCACGGCCGCGTCGGCGTCGGCGCATCGATGCTCGGCCGCGCGCAGCGCGCCGTACCAGCGGGCGATACGCACACGCCGCTGGCGCTCGAGCATGGGCACGATCCAGCCGAAGAGCGGCCACCGGCAACGCGATCAGCACGAGCCGATCGAGTAGCCCCGCCACCCAGAAGGGGAACGTGCGCTCCAGCCACGACGGCCCCGTGCGCAGGTAGCGCACGGCCTGATCGTTGAGCGGCAGATCCACGAACGACTCCGACGGGAACCGGCCCGCCTGCTCCATCGCGTTCGTCGTCCGGTGCACCTGATCGGCCGCGAACAGCAGCAGGCGCACCAGGTCGGGATGGATGCCGTCGCGGACGACGAGGCTGGCGCGAGCGGCCAGCAGCACCTTGTCCTCCGGTGGGATGTTGCGCGCCATGTCGATCACGCCTTCGCCGATGGGCACGCTGGTCAGGAACGCATGCCGGGTGCGATAGGCGAGGTGCCGCCGCTCGCTCATGAGTGTCAGATCGGGGGCGGCGAGCAGGCGGTGCACCAGCGGCGCGCGGGGCGAGGCGACGACGAACGCCGCGTCGACGGCGTCGCCGAGCAGAGCCGCTTCGACCGCGTCGCTGGGCAGCTCGCGCAGCGTGCTGTTGGCTGCGGTGACGCCGGTGTCGTTCAGCAGCTGCAGGGCGAGCAGGCGTGTCCCGCTGGCCGGCTCGCCCACCGCCACCCGGCGGCCCTTGAGATCGGACAGATCGGTGACCCGCACCGCGCGGCGGTGGAAGACCCAGACGGGCTCGTCGAAGACGCCGCCGAGCGCGGTGAGCCCGCTCGTGTCCACCGCGTGGGCGGTGCCGCCCTGCACGAACCCCACATCGGCCGTGCCCGCCATGAGACGGGTGAGCGTCTCGATCGAGCCGGCTCCGGGGACGAGGTCGAGCGTGAACCCGTGCCCCGCCAGCACCCGGCGATACTGCTTGCCGAAGTCGTAGTAGGCGCCGTCCTCCCGGCCGGTCGACATGACGAGCCGCCGGGGCGGCAGCGGTCCCGCGAACCGGTTGGCCGCCGCCACCCCGATCGCCAGCGCGACGAGCACGGCCACCGTCACGACGGCGAGCAGGCGCGTGCGACGGCGGCGAAATCGTGGCGTCGACGTCACGGGCCTTCCTGCTCCCTCGAGCAGGAGACACCCGATCCCGGCCGTTCGGGATACGACCTTCGGCTAGCAGGCCACGGTGCCGCCGGACGAGGCGATCATCCGTTGAATCGCCTCGAGCAGGTCCCCGTCGTCGACGGGCTTGGCCAGGACCGTTACCGACGCGGCCCCCGCCCCCCGGGTTCCCGGCGGGATCTCGCCGTCGCCCGTGATGAACACGACCGGACATCGGTAGCCGGCCGCGATCAGCGCCTCGTGCAGCGCCAGGCCGCTCTGCCCCGGCATGCGCACGTCGAGGATGAAGCAGCACGGCTCCCCGGCCGCCCGATCGGCGAGCAGCTCGTGTCCGGACGCGAATACCCGGACCTGGAATCCGGCCGAGGTGAGCAGCCGCCGCAGCCCCCGGCGGACCGACGCATCGTCATCGACCACGAAGATGACGGGATCGATCGCCGTCAGGCCATCTCCTGGCCGGCCGCCGCAAGCGCGAAGTGAAACGTCGCCCCCCCGGTCTCGTTGTTCTCCGCCCAAATGCGACCTCCATGGGCCTCGATGATCGAGCGAGCGATGGACAGGCCCATCCCCAGGCCCTCGGCCTTGGTCGTGTAGAACGGCTCGAAGATGCTGGCGGTGCCACCGATACCCGTCCCGGTGTCCTGCACCGAGACCTCGACCGTGCCGGGATCGGCGCACGCCGTCCGGACCACGACGATCCGGCCGGCGGCATCCGGCACCGCCATCGCCTCCATGGCGTTGACCAGCAGGTTCAGCACCACCTGCTGCAGCTCGACCCGGTCCCCGGTCACCTGCGGCAGCTTGGGATCGAAGTCGTGCACGATCGACAGCCCGCGGATCAGCGCGTCGCTGCTCAGGAGCTTGGCGACGTCGCCGATGAGCGCGTTGAGATCCAGGAGCACGCGGCTCGGCGCCGCCTTGCGGAGCATCTCGCGCAGCCGCCGGATGACCTCGCCCGCCCGCCGGTCGTCGGCGACGATGTCGGTCAGGATCGCGCGGATCTCCTCGAGATCGGGGCGGCCGGCGGTCAGGAAGCGCTGGCCCGCCTGGGCATTGGCGAGGATGCCGGCCAGCGGCTGATTGAGCTCGTGGGCCAGCGACGCGGCCAGCTCGCCCATGGCCGAGACCCGCGTGAAGTGCGCGAGCTCCTGGCGCGTCTGCTGGGCCTCGATCTCCATCTGCTTGCGCCGGGTGATGTCGGTGAGCGAGACGACCGCCCCTCCCTCGGCGCGGTTCAGCGGAAGCACGGACATCTCGAACCAGCGCTCGCCCGAGGCCAACGTCCGCGGCCACTCGAGCTGGAAGCTGGGCTCGGTGCCGTCGATCACCGACTGGATTCCCGTCAGCGCGGTGGTGACGTAGGGGCTGTCGGCGCTGATCGCCAGCCGGCACACCTCGGCGTAGCTGGCCCCCAGCCCGAGGCCGTCGATGCCCGCGGGGCGGCGATCGTTGAGGAACGGCGACCACCCCTCGTTGATGGCCACCACCCGTCCCCGCTGGTCGAGCACGGCGACGCTGCTCGTCAGTGAGCTCAGGATGGCGGCGTTCATCGCCTCGCTCAGGCGGAGCGCGTCCTCCGCCTGCTTGCGGGCCAGCGCGTTGCCGAACACCTCCGCCACCAGCCGGATCTGCGCGATCATCGCCGACGACCACGCCGCCCCGTTCGCGCGCGGGCCGAAGCTCAGGACGCCGGAGTCGGTGATCAGCAGCGGCACGTCGTGCAGGTCATCGTCATCGGTCGGCCCCGGCAGCTCCAGTCCCGGCGCCGGCTCCGGATGGGCCGTCCACGAGTGCGTCGGTACGAAGCTCTTGGCCGCCTTCGAGAGCTGGAAGATCGTGATGTGGCGCACGCCGAGGTGCTCGCCGAGCCGGTGCAGCCAGACGTCGATGGTGCGGTCGACGTCGCCGCTGGGCAGGTGCACGAACGCGCGCGAGAGCCTGGACAGCACCTCCTCGAAGCGCAGGCGTCCCTCGAGCGCCTGCTGAGCGCGCTGCCGCTCCTCGATCAGCGCGGCCAGGCACAAGAGCGGAATGGCCAGGGAGATGAGCACGATCTGCAATGAGAGGACGTTCTCGGCCGGCGGCAGGATCGCGAACGGGCCTCGGGCCGCGGCCCCGCCACAGATGGCCAGCCCCTCGACGGTCATCAGCGACAGGCTCGTCCCCGTGGGCCCCAGCCGCACCGCCGCCCAGACCAGGAACGGCACGATGAAGGCGAGCGGAATGGTCAGGAGCACGTCGAAGCCGCTGGCGCCGGTCCCCTGATCGAAGACCCCCCAGCCGACCACGATGAGACCCAGCCACAGCACGCCGGCCTCGAGGACCCGGCGCCAGATCTCCGGGTGGGGCCAGCTCCATCGACGGCCGACGACCATCACCAGGGACGGCACCAGCGTGAGGGCGGTCAGCGTGTTGGAGAACACCCGCGTGCGCCACACGGGCCAGTAGGCGTCGCCGCGCAGCAGCGCCACCCCCCCCGCGTCGAGGAACGACGAGGCGATCGGCGCCAGAAAGCCGGCGCCGGCGATGAAGATCACGACCGAGCGGAGCGAGTAGAACACGCCGGGCCCGTGGCCGGCGAAGCGACGCACGACGGCCGCCGCCATGATCGCCTCGCTGCAGTTCGTCAGGAAGAACACGAAGACCAGCGGCGTCGGTCCCAGCGTCGGGAGCTGCACAGCCAGGTGGGCCGGCAGCGCGGCCAGCAGGAAGAGCGCCCAGCGTCGCGGTGGCGTCAGCAGGAGCGTGGCCGTCAGGATCGCGTTGGGTGGCCACAGCACGGAGGGGCTCATGGGCGGCAGCGTCAGCGAGAAGCCGATCAGGGACCCGATGTAGTAGGCGACGGCGACGCCGAGGGCGATCGCCGCCGTCTGGGCGGAGGTGTACCTCCAGCCCAGGGACCCGGCGCTCGACTCCACCTCGTGACCAGTGTCTGGTGTCAAGCCGCTACCACTCCTGCGCACGCCCGGGCGCACGCGTCGGTGTTCGTGTGCGATGACGTCGATGTCGGGTTACGGATCGGGTGGGATCACGGGTCGGCGGCGCCCTCGACCACTCGCGCGATCATGGCCAGCAAGGTGCGGTCGTCGAACGGCTTGCACAGGTAGGCGGCGGTGCCGGCGGACAGGCACCGCTCGCGCGTCTCCGGCGCGTCGTCGGCGGTGATGATGATCGTCGGCAGCCGTACCCCATCGGCGGCGAGGTGACGCTGCACTTCGAGTCCGCTCAGTCCCGGCATCTGGAGATCGAGCACGAGACAGTCGGGCGGACGGGCCGGCAACGAGTCCAGGAACTCCTGGCCGGACGCGAAGGTCGCCGCGTCGAACTCCGAGGCGCTGAACAGGCGGCGGAGCGACTTGCGCACCGACTCCTCGTCGTCCACCACGGCCACCAGCAATCGCGGGCGCGTCATGCCGCCCCCGCCGGCCACGACCGAGCGGGGCCGGTGGCCGCTTCGAGCGTGGCCGGGTCGGCGGCCGGGCCGGAGCCCAACCGCGTCAGCGTGAAGAAGAACGTGACGCCGCGATCCGCGTTGTTCACAGCCCACAAACGACCTCCATGCGCGTCGACGATGGCGCGCGCGATCGGGAGTCCCATCCCCATGCCGTCGGGCTTGCTCGAGAAGAACGGCTCGAAGATCCGCTCCTGCAGCTCACCGACCAGTCCGGTGCCGGAATCCTGGACGCCCACGCACACGGCCTCGCCCGCCCGCCGGGTCGTGAGGAGCAGGCACCGCTGTCCGACCGGCGTGTCCCGCATGGCGTCCAGCCCGTTGAGGGTGAGGTTCACGAGCACCTGCTGCAGCTGCACCACGTCGCCCCGGATCGTCGGCAGGTCGGGCTCGAGCTCGGTGCGGATGCAGGCGTTGCGGATGATGGCGTCGGTGCGCAGGAAGCGCACCACGTCCTCGATCAACCGGTTCACGTCGATCGTGGTCACCTCGGGCTCGCGGCGCCGCAGCATCCCGCGCAGGCGCTGGATGACGCCGGCCGCCCGCTGATCGTCCTCGATGATGTCGTCGAGGATGGTCCGGATCTCGTCGAGGTCCGGCCGGTCCGCGGCCAGAAAGCGCCGGGCGGCCTGGGCATTGGTGAGGATGCCCGTCAGGGGCTGCTTCACGTCGTGGGCGAGGGCGGCGGTGAGCTGGCTGACCGTGGCCATGCGCGCCACCCGGGCCAGCTCGTCTCGCACGCGCCGCGCCTCGGCGGCCGCGCGCTTGCGCTCGCTGATGTCGATCCGGGAGATCACGGCCCCGCCGGCCGCCGTCCGCAGCGGGTGCACGCGAATCTCGAAGCACTCGGCCTCCGGCCCCTCGTCGGTCGAGACCTGATGCTCCAGGACGACCTCGAGACTGGTGCCGTCGAGGACCGACTGGATCCCGCGCAGCACCTCGGCGGCCGTCCGATCGCCCGCCGCCACCAGTGCGCGCCACACCTCGAGATAGCTGGCGCCGATCGACAGCGCCTCCTCGTGGTCGACGCCGCCCGACTCGCCCCGTCGCCAGTGATTCGTCGCGATGATCACGCCCGCCCGGTTGACGACCACCACCGTGCCGGGCAGCGATTCGACGATGGCGCCGCTGAGCGCCCGGCTCTCCCGGAGCGCCTCGTCGGCGCGACGCCGGGCCAGGATGTTGGCGAGCACGCCGGCCAGGAGCTGCAGCCGCTGCGCCAGCTCGTCCGGCCACGTGCGCTCGGCGAGCACCGTCGTGAAGGAGATCGAGCCGAGCACCAGGTCGTCGGCGACGAGAGGCACCCCGATGTGCGAGCGCGTGCCGATGGACTGGTACGTGGTGCGGTCGAGTGCGGCCTCCGGCGGCAGGTCGTCGAGCCGGGAGAACCTCACGATCTCGCCCCGGCGAAGCCGCGCCGTCGTCCACGGGAAGCGCAGGAGCGAGACCACCGCCGGCCCCGGATCGACACCGGGCCGGGCCCATCCGCGGACGCGCAAGAAGCCGGTCTTCTCGCTGAGGGCGACCAGCGTCGCCCGATCGACCCCGAGGAACTCGCCCACCGCGGCCAGGCTGCGCTCGCTCTCGGCCTCGATGTCCGCCGTCTGCAGGAGCACGAAGCGCACGTACAGGCCGGAGAGCACCTCTTCGAAGCGGAGGCGTTCCGTGAGTGAGCGCTCGGCCCGACGGCGCCGCCGCCATTGCAGCAGCAGCACCACGAGGAGTCCCGACTGCAGGAGACTGAGCACCGTGAGGCCGATGATGGTGCCGTAGCGCTGCCAGAACGACTGGCCGCGGAACAGCACCGTCGAATCGAGCGGCAGCCGGCGCTCGTCGAGCTTACAGCGCCGCAGCTCCCGCGCGTCGAACCTGAACGAGCTCGCCCCGCTCCGCGGCGCCGGCAGCACGGCCCCGGGGCCCTCGGCCAGGAAGCGTCGGCCCAGCTCCCCGGCCTGGGCGCCGAGATCGGCGAGATCGATGACACGGCCGCCGACGGTGCCGTAGCCGAGGTAGGACTCGAACAGCCCATACACGGGGGCGCTCGAGGTCTCCGCGATCCGCTGCAGCGCCTCCCGCGAGACGAAGGTGTTCCCTTCCCGATCGAGCAGCAGCGACTGGAACAACACGGCCGTCCGCGGCGGAAGCGCGGCGACCTCCGCCAGGATCTCGCGGAGCGAGTGGCCGGCCAGGTAGCGTACCCGCAAGCGGCTCGCGTATGGCGCCAGCGCCGTGCTGACGTCCCGCAGCATGGCGCGCTCGGAGCGTGAGGTGCCGGCGATCACGACGAGCTCCTCGGTGTGCGGCTGCAGTCGCAGGGCCGCCTCCGCCGTCGCGGCCGCGGTGACAGGTCGCCAGATGCCGGTGACCAGGGCGGGTAGCTGGGGGGCGTCCAGGTCGCTCGGACGCAGCTCGGTGAAGACGATCGGGACGTTGGGGAAGAGCTCGCGACGGTGCTGCAGGAGGAAGTTCAGCACGGCCGGGCCGACGGCGAACACGAGCCGTACCGGCCGTCCGGAGTACTTGTCACGGAGGAAGCTACCGAGGAGCTGCCCGTACGTCTCCCCCGGGAAGTGCGATTCTTCCAGGAATTCCGTGTGGATCTGGATCGGCCCCAGGACGGGGGGAGCCAGGGCGGCGCGGACGCGCTCGGCCACCATCAAGTGGCCCGGGATCGCTCCCTGCAGCACGATGACGACGTTCAGGTGGCCGACGGACTCGGCCGCGGCCGGCGACACCATCGCCACCGCGGTCACCATCACGCCGACGAGGGCCCGCACCATGGGCAAGAATCGACATCGCCGCACCACCATTCCGATCCGCCTCCCGCCAACCAAACATGGACCGGCGGCGGGGGGAATCTGGACCTTAGTCCCAGACCTCGGCCTCGGGCACGCGGGCGATCACATCGAAGAGCTGCTCGGGGACGACGGGCTTCACGAGGTAGCCGTCGAAGCCCGCCGCCTGCGCCTGCCGGCGATCTTCCGCCTGCCCGCGCCCCGTGATGGCGACCAGCATCATCCGCTTGCCGTCGTCGCGAGCGCGGAGCCGGCGGGCGACCTCGTACCCATCGAGGCCGGGCAGCGCGATGTCGATGAAGGCGATCTCCGGCCGGAAGGCGGCGCCGAGCTCGACCCCGTCGAAGCCGTCGACGGCCGCCGCCACCCGGTGTCCCTCCATCTCCAGGACGGCTCGCAGGGCCTCGCGGGCATCGGGATTGTCTTCCACGACCAGGATCCGGGTTGGACGCGGGCGCGGTCGCGATGGGTCTCCGGTCGCCGCTGCCGGCAGGGACGCACACAGCGGCAGCCGCACCGTGAACTGACTGCCGTGACCGAGCCCGGCGCTCTCCGCGGTGACCGTGCCCCCGTGGTATTCGACGAGCGCACGCACCAGCGCCAGGCCGAGCCCCAGCCCGCCCTGGGCCCGGTCGAGCGAGCGGTCGGCCTGCGTGAACATCTGGAAGATGTGCGGCAGCATCTCGGGATCGATCCCGATGCCGCGGTCGTGTACGCGCAGGATCGCCTCGTGGGACGACTCCACCGAGAGGTGGATGGCGGCGCCGCCCGGCGTGTACTTGACGGCGTTCTGGAGCAGGTTGCCGACGATCTGCTCGAGCCGGGCGGGGTCGCCGTTGACGACGACCGGCTCGGGGCCCATCGACAGCGAGATCTCGTGGCCTTCGGCGTGCCGCGCGACCTGCAGCGCCTCGAAGCTGCGCCGGGCGACGTCGCGAAGGTCGAGGGGCTGCGGACGCAGGCTCAGCTTGCCGAGCCGGATGCGCGAGACGTCCAGCAGGTCGTCGACGAGACAGCCGAGGTGACGCGTCTGCCGGGCCATGATCTCGCGCAGCTGCACCCCCTGCGGCCCGTGGGCGGCGACGCGATCGAGCAGATGAAGGGCGTGCACGATGGGCGCGAGCGGGCTGCGCAGCTCGTGGGCGAGCCGGGCCAGGAAGTCGTCCTTGCGCCGATCGGCCTCGCGCACCTCGCGGTAGCGCCGGGCGTTCTCCAGCGCCGTCGCGGCGTGCGCGCCCAGGGTCGTCATGACCTCCACGTCCTCGGCGCCGAACGGCCGCGCGGCCGGCCGTGCCGCCGCCAGGACGCCGAGGACTTCCCACGCCCCGCGCAACGGCACAGCGACCACGGTGCGATCCCCGTCGATCTCCGGGACCACGACGGCCGCGCCGGTCTGGATCGCGGTCGCCAGGGCCCCCCGGGCTCGGGCGGGGCCGGTGTCGCCGAAGACCTCGGCGGCGTCGCCGGCGGCGCCGCGCACCGCGAAGCGGTCGTCGCGAATGAGCAGCACGCCGAGCGCGTCGGCGGCGAGGACCTGGGCCCCGCGCTCGGCGACGCGCTGCAGGAGCAGCTCCTCCCGGACCTGGCTCCGGGCCAGCTCGTGCGTGATCTCGAGCAACTGCTCGAGGCGCGCCTGACGCCGGCGCAGCTCGTCGAGGACTCGCGCCGTGCTCCACGACTGCAGGCGGTCCTCCATCCCCTCGTTCCTCATCGGTGGCTCCTGAGGGTCGGCCGCGAGGCCCGCCCCGCCTTCCGTGATGCTCGGCCCGTTCGTCCGCCCGCGAGCGGTAGACGCTCCCCCGCTCCGGACCGCTGGCTGTGGCATCGATTCAGATCTCCCTTCTCTTGCCCGTGCGTAAGAAACCACGCGCCGGTGTCGCCACGAAAGCTGGACCTTGGGCCTGCGGCCTGGACTTACGTCGCAGTCGACTGGGATCTTGGGCCAGTGACGTTCGTCGAGGCTCCGAATCGCGTATAAATCCCTACGTCTGCGGGCTGGAGGTGGGCGCGGCACGGCATCGGCGGGGCGGTATCGGGTAATTCCCCGATTGTTCCGACGCGGGCCGTCTGGCATCCTGTGCGGGCACCGACGTGGCGACGACACCTAAAGCGCGCGTTCGATCGGAGATGGCTCGATCGGAGATGCGATGACAAATCCTCGCGGTCAACGTCCCGACGCCGCGTCGCCACGCGCCGCCGCCTCCGCGCGCACCAACGAGGCCGCGGCGGCCGCGCCGCCGATCGTGTTCGTCATCGACGACGACGAATCGATGCGCCGCGCGCTCGAGCGACTCCTGCGCTCGGTCGGACTGCAAGTCGAGACGTTCAGCGCGGCGAGCGACTTCATCGGACGGGCGCTGCCCGATCGTCCCGCCTGCGTGATCCTCGATCTCCGCCTGCCGGGGTTGAGCGGTCTCGAGGTGCAGGAGAGTCTCGCGCGCGCCGGTCGCGAGGTCCCCATCATCTTCATCAGCGGCTACGCCGACGTGCCCTCGAGCGTGCGCGCGCTCAAGGCCGGCGCCTTCGACTTCCTGCAGAAGCCGTTCAGCGATCAACAGCTGCTCGACGTCATCCACGAGGCGCTGGAGCGCGATCGCGACGAGCGGCGCCTGCGCGCCGAGCGCGCCGCCGTGCGGGAGCGGTTCGACACGCTGACGCCGCGCGAGCGCGACGTGCTGCATCTCGTGCTGCAGGGCCTGCTCAACAAGCAGATCGCCGCCGAGCTGGGCATCAGCGAGAAGACCGTGAAGTTCCATCGGGGCCGCGTGATGGACAAGACGCAGGCGGGCTCCGTGGCCGAGCTGGTGCGCCAGGCCGAGAAGATCGACGTGCGCCTCACCAGCCCCGGCCGCCAGGCCGGGTAGGGCTCGGCCCCTTCCGGGCGCTCTCCGCGGCCGCCCGGCGGGGTTCCTCCTCCGGCGTCCGTGTCGCCGGTGCCGCAAAGGCTGTCAATGCCCCCGGGGGCATGCTGCTACAATTCTTGCGTCATGATGAGCGCGGGACTCGGCAGCATCTTGATCGTCGACGACGAGCAATCGGTGCGGGAGGTCCTGAGCGAGTACTTCACGGAGCAGGGCTACGCCGTGGAGACGGCCGGCGGCGGCGAAGAGGCCCTGGCCGTGGTGCAGCGCAGCACCCCCGACCTGGTCCTGCTCGACGTCCGCATGCCCGGCATCGACGGCGTGGAAACGCTGCGGCGCATGCGAGGGATCGCGCCCGAGGTCTCGGTCATCATGGTGACGGCCAACGAGGACGTCGGCCTGGCGCGGGAGACCCTGAATCTCGGCGCGCTCGACTACGTCGCCAAGCCCTTCGACTTCGTTTATCTGGAGCGCGCGATCATGGCCGGCCTGGCCCAATCCGGCGCCGCCGGCCTGCCGCTGACCGCCGAGGCCTCGAGCGGCCCGTGGACCGACCTCGCCCGTGCGGTGTTTCACGCCGTGCGCGGGATGGCGTCGGCGTCGCGCGCCTCCACCGGAGCCCGACTGGAGGACGCGGTCCTCGCCGCCGCGCGCGAGGCGTCGCTGGGACGTGCCGACGTGGCCGGAGCCTTCCTCGGGGAGATCGAGCTGCTGCTGACGCTCGCCGCCGAGCTGCGCGACCTGAGCGACGCCCAGCTGCCGGCCATCCAGAGCGCGCTCGCCCAGGCGCGGCAGGCGCTGGGCGCCGGCCGCTAGTCGATCAGCGCCGCCCCCCCAGTCCCCACGCCCACACCGCGGCACCCACGAGCGACGGCAACACGACGACCGAGTGCAGCAGCACGGCCACCGCGTTGTTGGCCGGGTCGCCCCGCGTGTACTCCAGTCCGGTGACGCCCAGCACGGAGGCGATCAGCGTGATGAGCCAGTTGCCCCAGGCCGGCACCGTGACGATCCAGGCCAGGCGCCGGCGTCCCGTCTCGCCGTAGCGGAGCATGTCGAGGGTCGCGGCGACGGCGATGAGCCAGAGCCCGCCCAGCAGGGCGTTGAGGTGGGCGGCCAGGGCCAGGCGCGGGAGCTCGACGGTGACCTTCTCGGTGAGCACGACCGCCGCCCACAATCCCGTGATCATCCCGATGGCGAACAGCCAGGCGCCCGCCCACGCGAGTCGCCGCTGCAACGCGTCATCGGCCATGGCTCGATTCTAGGCGAGCGGACCGCCGATCGCCGTCAGTTCATAGAGGCGATCCTGCGAGCGGAGGGCGGGGCGCCCCTCGGGGTGCATGCGGACCGAGGAGCCGTCGCCGAGTATCCGGCGGGCCTTGACGGTATCGGCGAGCTGGATCTCGAGGATCTGGCGCACGTGCGACTGCAGGGTGGGATCGAGGACGGGAAACGCGATCTCGACGCGCCGGTCGAGGTTGCGGGGCATCCAGTCGGCGGAGGCGAGCAGGTATTCCGGGGCGCCGCCGTTCTCGAAGTGGAAGATCCGAGCGTGCTCGAGATAGCGATCGACGATCGACACGACCCGGATGTTGTCCGAGAGGCCCGGCACCTCGGGCCGCAGGCAGCAGATACCCCGCACGATCAGGTCGATCGGCACCCCGGCCGCGCTGGCGGCGTAGAGCTCCTCGATCAGGCGTCGATCCACCAGGTTGTTCAGCTTGGCGATGATCCGCGAGGGCAGCCCCACCCGGGCCCGGCTCGCCTCTCGCCGGATCCGCTCGGTCAGCTCGTCGCGCAGGCTGGTCGGGGCCAGCAGCAGATGGCGGAACCCGGGCGGCCGCGTGTAGCCGGTGAGCAGGTTGAAGAGCGAGGTGAGGTCCTCGCCGAACGAATCGCGGCTGGTGAACAGTCCCAGGTCCTCGTAGACGGCGCCCGTCCGCACGTTGTAGTTGCCGGTGGCGAGGTGGCAGTAGCGCCGGATGCCGTCGGCCTCCTGGCGGACGACCAGGCACGCCTTGCAGTGCGTCTTGAACCCGACGAGCCCGTAGACGACGTGGGCGCCGACTTCCTCCAGCGCGCGGGCCCAGCGGATGTTCGCCTCCTCGTCGAAGCGCGCCTGCAGCTCGACCAGCACCGCGACCTCCTTGCCGTTCTCCACGGCCGTGTGCAGCGCGTGGGCGATCGGCGAGGCCGGGCTCACGCGATAGAGCGTCATCTTGATCGCCAGCACCCTGGGATCGACGGCGGCCTCGCGCACGAAGCGGGTGACGGCGTCGAAGCCATGGTACGGGTGATGGACGAGCACGTCGCGGGCGCGGATTGCGCCCCAGATGTCACTGGCGCTCTCGAAGGCCGGCACCGGGTGCGGCACCCGCGGCGCATCCTTGAGCCGGGGCACGTCGAGCGCGGCGTAGAGCTGGAGCAGATCGGAGAACGCCGTGAAGCCCTCGCCCTCGTAGAGGTCCTCGGGCTGCAGCTCGAGCTCCTCCAGGAGCGTGTTCAGGATGTCGGGCGGCAGGTCGGCGTCGTACTGCAGGCGCACGGCGGTGCCCAGCCGCCGCTCGCGCAGGCTCTCCTCGATGCTGGCCAGCAGGTCCTCGGGCCGCCCCCGCATCTGGATGTCGGCGTCGCGGGTGACGCGGATGGCGTGACTCGAGAGGATGTCGTAGCCGTTGTAGAGGCTCGGCAGCTGCAGGCGGATGACGTCCTCGAGCAGGATGAAGACGTGCCGGCCGTGGGCGTCGGGCAGCGGCACGAAGCGCGGCAGCACCTGGCTCGGGATGTGGATGATGGCCAGCGAGCTGTGCGGCAGCGCCGAAGGCGCGGCCGGCCGCATCGAGGCCACCAGACACATCGAGCGGTTGCCGAGATACGGGAAGGGGTGGCCGGGATCCACGGCCAGCGGCGTGAGGACCGGCAGCACGGTGCGTCGGAAATATTCCTCGAGGAGGCGCTGCTGCTCGCCGGTCAGCTCCTTGGGCCGCAGCAGCACCACGCCCTCGGCCTCGAGCAGCGGCTGGATCTCCTGCAGGAAGCACCGGTGCTGCTCGTCGACCAGCTCGTGCACGCGCCCCGACACCGCCGCCAGCGTCTCGCCCGCCGAGAGCCCGTCGGGGCCGGAGGTCGGCTCCCCGGCGTGCAGGCGGCGCTTGAGGGTGGCCACCCGCACCATGAAGAACTCGTCCAGGTTCGAGCTGAAGATGGCCAGGAACTTCACGCGCTCCAGCAGGGGCACCGAGGGATCCTGCGCCTCTTCCAGCACGCGGCGATTGAACTCCAGCCACGACAGCTCGCGATTCACGAAGGCATTGGCATCCATGTCATCCCCGCCCGTTGAATGTCTCGCGCAGCAGCAGGCCGTCGCGGACGCCACGCGTGCAGACGACCAGCGCCCGGTACCCACCAAACACCAGCACCTCCTCGAGGACGACGGCGCCGGCCAGGATGATGTCGGCGCGCTCGGCCCGGAGGCCGCGAATCGCCCGCCGCTGGCGCAGCGACACGCTCTCCAGCCGCTCGCGGATCGCCGTCACGTCCGCCTGCTGCAGCCGCAGCCCGTGACGGTGCCGGCGCTCGCCGGGATGGCTCTTCATATGGATGCTGGCCAGCGTCCGGACCGTTCCCCCCAGCCCCACCACGACCTCGTCGCGCTCAGCCGGCGGCAGCGCGCCGCGCAGCTGGGTGCGGACCTCGTCGCGCAGCGCCCGTAGCTCCCGCGACGAGGGCGGGTCGCGACGCAGGAACCGCCGCGTGATCCGCACGGCCCCCAGCGGGACGCTGGCCGTCGACACGACCTTGCGGGCGCGCACGCGGCTGAGCTGCAGGCTGGAGCCGCCGAGGTCGGCGACCACCGCATTGCGCACCGGCAGACTCTCGAGGGCGGCATCGACCCCCAATCGCGCCTCGTCGCGGGCGCTCAGCACCTGCACCTCGATCCCCTCCTCGTAGCGTAGCGGCGCCAGCAAGCGCTCGCGGTTGCGGGCGTCGCGGACGGCCGAGGTCGCCACCGCCACGATGCGGGGGCCGCCGCCGGGCTCGGCGTGGCGCCGGAAGAAGCGGCGCACCGCGCGCAGCGTGGCCTCGATCGCCCGGGTCGGCAGCGTCCCGGGCGTGCCGCCGCCCAGGCGCGTGGGCACCCGTTCCTGGGCGACGATCCGAAAGCGGGCGGCCGGCGTCAGTCGCGCGAGGAGGATGCGGACGGCGGTCGAGCCGAGATCGACGACCGCCACCAGCTCCTGCTTCCGGCGGGCATCGTGCCGTGTGGGTCCCATCGGGTCAAATTACGGATTCGTGACGAAATCCGGGGCGGGGTTCAGTCGTGCCAGAGCGCGATGCCGCCCTTGAGGCCGGCATCGTTGGACACCACGGTGACGTCCGGATCGAGCTCGAAGTCGATCTTCTTCGCATTGCCGCCGCCGATGTAGAGGTGGTCGAAGCTCGTGAGCGCGCGCAGCGTTCGGATCGCCCGGCGCACGCGCTTGTTCCACTTCCGGTTGCCGACCTGCTTGCGAGCCGCGTTGCCGAGCTGCTCGTCGTAGCTCTCGCCCTTGCGGAACGGATGGTGCGACAGCTCCAGGTGCGGTGCCAGCCGCCCGTCGAGATAGAGGCCGGTGCCGAAGCCCGTGCCCAGCGTGATGACCATCTCGACGCCCTTGCCGGCGATGACCGCCAGGCCCTGCACGTCGGCGTCGTTGGCGACGCGCACCGGCTTGCCGAGCGCGCGGCCCAGCGCGCCCGCCAGGTCGAAGCCCTTCCAGCCCTTGTTGTCGAGGTTCGGTGCGGTCAGCACTCGACCGCCGCGGACGACCCCGGGGAACCCGACCGAGATGCGGTCGTAGGCGCCCAGCGGCGCGGCCAGCCGGACGAGCGCCTCGACGATCTCCCGCGGGAGGCTGCCGACCGGCGTGTCGACGCGCACGCGCTCGGTGAGCAGCCGGCCCGTCTCGTCGATCACGGACGCCTTGAGGCCGCTGCCGCCGACGTCGATGGCCAGCGTACGGGTGCGTCCGATGCTCGAGATCTCGGCGTGCTGTGCGTGCGCCATGGACTCTCCTCGGGGGTGGACCCCCTGCCGGAGCAGCAGGGAACGTGATCGTATCACGGCCCGGCCATCGTCCCCGGGACCCCAGAGGCTAGGCGTCGGCCAGTGCCCTGAGAATTCGCGGCTTTACGAACCAGACGAGACGCCCGGTGCCGCGGGCGCCGGTGGGTAGGTCGACCAGGGCCGCCCCGCCCTTCTTGAAGGCGAACCGGCCACCGTCGGCGGCTCCGATCAGGCGTGCCAGCAGCGCACCGAGCACGGGCTCGTGGCCCACGATGGCCACGCTGGCGTCGGCCGGCTGCCGGGCGAGCACGGCGACGATGTCGGCGACGGTGCCGTGGGCGAGGACGGGCTCGATGACGGGCTCGAGGCGTCGGAAGCTGCGCGCGGCGATCTCGGCGGTGGCTCGCGCGCGGGGCAGCGGGCTCGTCAACAACACGTCCGGCCGATGGGCGATGCGGGCCAGACCCTGCGACGCCACTCGAAACCGCGCGCGGCCGCGCGGCGTGAGTGGACGGTCATCGTCGGCGAGGCCGGGCGTGCCGCTCGGCACCGCACTGGCGTGACGGATGATGAGCAGCCTCATGCAGGGAGATCGGCCGGAAGTCCTTTGACCTCCAGGAGCCGGTGCACCGTGATCGGCTCGCTGACGCCCTTCACGCGCTCGGGACGGCCAGGCGCCACGCTCACCACGGACGACACACGGGCCAGCAGCGCCTCGGACAGCAGCACCTCGCCGCCGCCGGTGAGCGCCTGGATGCGTGCCGTCAGGTTGACGGCCGGGCCGACGACGCCGTACTTCACGCGGTCGGGACTGCCGATGTTGCCGGCCACGACGGGGCCGACGTGCAGCCCGATGCCCATGCTGAGCTCGGGCAGTCCGTGCGAGCGGCTGTCCAGATTGAACGCGGCCAGCGCCTCCTGCATCGCGGCGGCGCAGCGCACGGCGCGCTCGGCGTCGTCGGGACGGCCGAACGGCGCGCCGAAGAGCACGAAGATGGCGTCGCCGATGAACTCGTCGATGATGCCGCGGTGCTGCTGGATCACCGGCGTCATGGCGGCCAGGTAGCGGTTGAGCAGGCCGATCATCGCGGAGGGCCCCAGCCGTTCGGACAGCTCGGAGAAGCCGCGCAGGTCCGACATCAGCATGGCCACCTCCCGCACCTCACCGCCGAGCTGCAGCGCCTCGGGGTCGCGCAGGACCTGAGCGGCCAGCTCCGGGCTCACGTAGCGTCCGAGTGTCTCTCTGATAAAGTCTCGATCTCGCAGGGCGCGAGCCATGTCGCTCATCGCGCGTGTGAGGACGCCGATCTCGTCCCGGCTGCGCGGCACCAATGTCACGTCGAGATGGCCGAGCCGGATACGGCGGGCCACCTGAGCGAGCTCGCGCAGCGGATGCGCGATCCAGCCCGCCACCACGATACCGCCCACGAGAGCCACGCCGAGAGCGAGGAGGCCCAGGAGCACGGCCAGCCGCGCCTCGGCATCGATTTGCTCGGTGTAGTCGCGCTCGGGCACGACGACCTCGACCAGCCACTTCAGATCGCCGGCCGTCAGCGGCACCGCGCGGCCCAGGTAGCGCTCGTCGTGATGGTCGAACTCGAAGGTCGCCTCCTTCTCGAGCGGCACCCGGCGCACGGTGGCGGCAGCCAGCTCGGCGTCGATCACCTCGGCCCGGGATGCGCCCGACCCCCGCCGGCCGATGAGGACCGTCCCCTGCCCGGTCGCGATGAACACGCGCCCGCGCGGCGAGACCTCCAGGTCCTCCAGGGTGCCGGCCAGCCGGTCGAGCGAGAAGTCGACCGTGAAGACACCGCGCACGCGGCCGCCGGCGTCGAACAGCGGCGCCGCGCAGGTGATGCCGAGGCCGCCACCGGCATAGAACTCGTAGGGCTCCGTCCACACGACCGTGCGGCGCGCCTCGGCCGCGCGGAAGTACGGGCGCTCGGCCGGACGGTACTTGTGGTCGGTGGAGCGGCGCACTTCCTCGCGCCGGCCGTCGGGCAACACCCGGTCTTCTTCTAGATGGATGCGCTCGCCGACCGGGAAGCTGCGGTTGATGTAGATGTTGCCGCGGTCGTCGCGCCAGGCACCGATGAAGTGGTTGTCGCGGTCGCCGTAGCTCACCCAGCTCACGTGCGCGTGGGCGCGCAGCACGGCGAGCGTGTAGCTCTCGAGCGCGGCGGCGGCGCCGGCGTCGAGCTGGCGCTGCTCGACCAGCTGGGGGCCCAGACGGACGGTCGCCTCGGCGTCCTCGAACACGCGCGCCGCGTTGGCGGCCGTGAGCCGCGCCGCCTGGGCCATGGCGGCGTCGATGAGCGCGCGCGAGCGCGTCCGCTGCTCACGCCAGGCCAGACCCCCGATGACGGCCCCGGTGAGTCCCGTGAGCAGCACCACCAGACCGACGAGAGCCAGCGTGAACGGGGGACGACGGCGCAGATACCCGGTGACGCGCGTCAACCTGCTCAGGATGCCCAACGCTACCGCAGCCCGAGACGAGTGGTCAACCGCTCGGGGCCTGGCGTAGCATCGTGGCGTGCGCCGCCCGCTCGAGCTGGTGATCTTCGACAACGATGGCGTGCTCGTCGACAGCGAGCCGCACGCGCAGCGCGTGACCATCGCGCTGCTGACCGAGCTCGGATGGCCGCTGAGCCCCGACGACTGTACGGAGCGATTCCTGGGCCGCTCGATGGCCAGCATCTGCGGGCTGGCCGAGGCGCACCTCGGGCGCGCGCTGCCGGCGGACTTCGAGGACCGCTACCACGCCGGGCTCTTCGAGGCCTTTGCCACGGGGCTCACGCCGATCCCGGGTGTCACGGAGGCGCTGGGCCGCATCGCGGTGCCCGCGTGTGTCGCCTCGAGCGGTTCGCACGAGCGGCTCCGGCTGGCGCTGACGACGACGGGCCTCTTCGACCGCTTCGCCGGACGCATCTTCAGCGCGCAGGACGTGACGCGCGGCAAGCCGGCGCCCGACCTGTTCCTGCACGCCGCCCGCACGCTCGGCGTCGATCCCACCCGCTGCGCCGTGATCGAGGGCAACCCGGCCGGGGTGGAGGCGGCCAACGCGGCCGGCATGCTCGCCCTCGGGTACGCCGGCGTCACGCCGGCGGCCGGCTGAGCCACGCGGCGCATGTCTTCCGGTCGATGACGGAGCTGCCGGCCCTGCTGGAGGGCCGAGGCCTCAGGCCTCGCGCAGCGGCCGACCCGTGAGCTGGGTGAGCGCCTCGACGTACTTGGCGCTGGTGGCCCGCACGACGTCGTCCGGCAGCGCCGGGCCGGGCGGCCGCTTGTTGAAGCCGATCTGCTCGAGGTAGTCGCGCACGAACTGCTTGTCGTACGACGGCTGCGGCTTGCCCGGGCTGTACTGATCGGCCGGCCAGAACCGCGAGGAGTCCGGCGTGAGCACCTCGTCCACGAGGGCGATCCGGCCGTCGATGAGACCGAACTCGAACTTGGTGTCGCACACGAGGATCCCGCGGCGGGCCGCGTACGCGGACGCGCGCCGGTAGATCTCGAGCGAGAGCGCCTTCAGCCGCTGGACGGTGTCGGCGCCGATGCGGCGGCCGGCCTCGGCCTCGGAGATGTTCTCGTCGTGCAAGCCGACCTCGGCCTTCGTCGCCGGCGTGAAGATCGGCTCCGGTAGCCGATCGGACTCGCGCAGGCCGGCCGGCAGCGCGATGCCGCAGACGGCGCCGGACTTCTGATAGTCCTTGAGGCCGGAGCCGGCCAGGTAGCCGCGCACGACGCACTCGATGGGGAAGACCGTGGCCTTGCGCACGAGCATCGAGCGGCCCTGCACCTGCGCGCGGTGGCGGCGGACGTCCGGCGGAAAGTCCTCCAGCCGCGTCGAGACGAGATGGTTGGGCACGACGTCCTTCAGGTGCTCGAACCAGAACTCCGACATCTGGGTGAGCACCTTGCCCTTGTTCGGGATGGGCGTGGGCAGGACCACGTCGAAGGCGGACAGGCGGTCGCTGGCGACGATCAAATAGTGGTCGCCGAGGTCGTAGATGTCGCGGACCTTCCCGCGGCCGTGCAGCCTCAGTCCCGCCAACTCCGTCTGGACGATCGCCATATCGCGTGCACCTCCCAGGTGTCGAAAAATACAACAACGACGCGGCTTATACCAGCACGGTGCCCCGAGTTGGCGCTTGACGTGCCTCCCACCCGAGGGCACAGTTTGGGACAGTGAAGCGTGAGTCAGGGCGCCAATGGCCTGGGTCCGTAGCCACGCGCCCGAAGCACGTCTGCAACCACCCCAACCGCCACGAGTTCTACTGCTGGCGTAGTCCAGACGCCGCTCAGTACGAGCGCGATCTCATGGCCAGCAACCCGCACTACGCCCGTCTCTACGTCTCCGAGGTCTACGCGGGGACGCTGGGTGGCTGGGCGTGGGCGGTGTGCTGGACCTGTCGCCGCAGCGACTAGGCACATCGGGGGCTCCGGGCGCCCCCCAAGCCCCCAAGTCGCTCAGGCGCCGCGCAGGTGCGGCAGCACGGTGGCGGCGAACAACCACGTCCCCTCGCATCTCGGCACGTCCGCGAAGTTCACCGTGAGCTGGTGCGCGCCCTGCGCGATGATCGCGCGTAGCGTCTCCGTCACCTGCTCGGGGGTGCCGATCAGCCGGATGTCCGAGAGCGGCCGCGTGTCCGGCCGCGCCTTGATGCGCGCCACCTCGCGCTCGCTCTCGCCGATGAGGATCCCGACCCGGACCACCTGCTGGATCTCGTCGTAGTCGCGGCCCACCTCGCGGCAGTGCGCCTTGAGGACTTCCTGCTTCTGCGCGTAGACCTCGAGGCCGCGGAACGGATAGTTCCACCAGTCGGCGTGCCTGGCCACGACGCGTAGCAGGTACTTCTCCCCGTGGCCGCCGACCATGACGGGCGGACACGGCTGCGGCCGCGGCTCGCAGTACGCTCCGGCGATCTGGTAGTGCTCGCCCTTGTACTGCGCCGGCGCCTGCGTCCACATCGCGCGGATCAGCTCGATGGACTCGGCCAGCTGCGCGATGCGGACCTTCGCGGGCGGATACGGCCAGCCGTACGCGTGGTACTCCTCCGCGTTCCAGCCGGCGCCGATGCCGAGGACGAGTCGGCCCCCGGACAGCGTCTGCACCGTCGCCGCCATCTTGGCCAGATGCGCCGGATTGCGGAAGCTGTTGCACAGCACCTCGTGACCGCACAGCTTGTCGGGATACCGCGCCAGCGCCCACGTGAGCAGGCTCCAGCCCTCCGCCACCTTGTGGCCGGCGTACTGGACGTGGTCGGGCAGCCAGAGCGAGTCGAACGGCGCCGACGTGCGATCGAGATAGGGAAAGGTCGTCTCGACGAGTCGCGACCAGACGTTGAGTCCGACGGGGACGATCATCGCTGCGCACGATCCTCCGGAAGGCAACGCCTGTCAAGTGGTGGGACAATGCGCAGCGAAATGCATGTCCTCCGCGCTCGACTCGTTCTCGTCGCCGCACTCGTCGTCGGGGCCGCGACGACCGCGTTCGCCGAATCCGGACCGACGTCGCCCCTCGTTCGCGTCGAGCTGGTCAGCGAGGGGCAGTCGATCGCGCCCGGCGAGACGTTCTGGGTCGCCCGCCACCGCCCCGGATGACGGCGCTCAGGTCACCGGTAGTCTCAGCGGCCCGACGAATCCGGCCCGGCAGAGGAGCACCGCGAGCGTCAGCAGCGCCGTGCGCATCGAGGGCCGCCGGAGCTGCTGGGAGATGCCGGCGAAGAAGAGCACGCCGCTGAGGGTGACGCTGTTGAGGACGTAGTTGTCACCGTGGCGGTTCGCCGCCTGCCCCGTCTCGAAGAGCTGGTGCGACTCCTCCCGCAGGCCGGCGGCCTGCTCGTGCAGCGCGAGCCGATACTGCGGCAGGGCGCGAGCGGACGCTGACCCGTTCACCGTCACCGCGAACACGCCCCGGCGGTGGACCGAGCCCTACCCGTTCTATCAGGGCGAGATGGGCATGACGTGCGCGGTGCCGATCCTCGATGGCACAGGGGTCCGCAGCGTCTTCACTATCGACATCTCGCTCGCCGAGCTCTCGCGCTTCGTCGATGCCCTGCGGATCACCGCGCACAGCCGCGTGTTCATCACGACACCGGACGGCGCCATCGTGGCCGGCACGGTGCGGCCGGCGCGGACGCCGCCCTGGTGGCCGCGGCGGTGCGCCCGGTGGCACGCGGCCGTGTCCGCGGCCCCATCCTCGACCACACCGGCCAGCGGATGCTGGCGCGGGCGGCGGCCTTCACGGTCGGCGCCCGCGAGTGGCAGGTGGCGATCGTCCTGCCCGAGCGCGACCTGACCGCGGCGATCGACGCGCAGGCCGGGCGCGCCGCCGTCCTCGGCGGGCTCGGGCTGCTCGTGGCCGCCGCCGGCGGCGTCGCCCTGTCGCGCTGGATCGCCCGCCCCCTGCGCAGCCTCGGTGCCCAGGCCCAGCGCGTGCGCGACGGCGATCTCTCGGTCCACGTCGTCCCGGACGGCCGCGACGAGATCGGGACGCTGGCCCACGCGATGACCGAGATGATCCAGGGCCTGCGCGATCGTGACTTCATCCGCGACGTCCTCGGCCGCAACGTGAGTCCTGACATCGCCGAGCGGTGCCTGCGCGACCCCGATTCGGTGAAGCTGGGCGGCGAGCTGCGGACGGTGTCGATCTTGATGTCGGACCTGCGCGGATTCTCCGCGCTGTCCAAGCGCCTGGGCCCGCAGACGATGATCGAGCTGCTCAACCGCTATTTCGCCCGGATGGTGCCGGTCATCCTCGCCCACGGCGGCACCATCACCGAGTTCATCGGCGACGCGATCCTCGTCCTGTTCGGCGCGCCCGTGGTGGGCCCCGACGACGCCGCGCGCGCCGTCCGGTGCGCGTGGGCGATGCAACGCGCGATGGCGGCCTCCAACCACGAGAGCCGGGCGGCCGGCCTCCCGGAGCTGACCATGGGCATCGGCCTGCACGTCGGCCGGGTCGTGGCGGGCAACATCGCCGGCCCCGATCGCGTCAAGTACGGCGTGGTCGGCCCACCGATCAACCTGGCCGCCCGCATCGAGTCACTCACGGTCGGCCCCTAGACACTCCTGTCGGGAGACCTGCTCGCGCGCGTGACGGAGATCGCGCGCGTCGGACCGCCGACCTCGCCCAGCCTCAAGGGCATCGCCGAGCCCGTGCTCGTCTTCGAGCTGCTGGGGCTCGTGGGCGAGGACGCCGGCGCCAACGCGAGCCCCGTCGCCGCGACGGCGGCGGTCGACCTGCCCGCCGCCTGCTCTCCGGTGGACGCCAGGCGCGTGGCCGAGCGGGCCTTGCGCGTCCGGGTCACCCGGCGCGGCCTCTCGCGGGTCGAGTTCGAGACGGACCGCGCGTTCCCGGACGATGCGTTCGACGTGAAGCTCGTGATCGAGTTCGGCGACGGCGCCGCCGGCAACGGCAGCTACGCCCGCGCGGCGGCGCGCCGGCCGAGTGCGGCCGGCCTGCGGGTGGAGGCGGCCTTCACGGCCCTCGACGAGCGTGATGCCGAGCGCATCACGGCTGTGGTCGCAGGCGCGCCGTCGTCCGGCTCTGGTTCGGCGCCGTCATGTCGACCATGAGGGTCGAGCCCCCTTCCTTCGAGAACAGCGTCGCGGTACCGCGCGAGCCGCGCTCGCCCCGCAGGAGCAGGCGGCCGTCGCTCACCGCGATGGTGCCCTGCGCGTCCATCACGCCGATCGTCCGCGCGGACTTCGCGCGATACGTGCCGTCCTCGCGGACCGTGACCTCGAGATACTGATCCTCGTTGCTGTTCCCGGGTACGTCCATCAGCCCGACCCAGCGCCCGGCCACGGATTTTAGATCTGTCACCGCCACCGGCGCGCCGGCGGCTCCGCCGCCGGCGGTCCGGCCGCTCCCGCCACCGGACGCGCACGCGCCGAGGGCGGCGAGCAATGCCACGACACCCAGCGCACCCCGCGACCACCTCCGCACCCGCATACGTCATCCTCCTTCGAGCGGCGGCGAGCGCCCAGCGGGCGCGGCGATGCCGCGCCCGCTGCCGGACTCGTCCCTATCGCGTCGTCCCGGTCGAGCCGGTCGAGCCCGTCGAGCCCGGACTCGCCGCCGGGCTCGGGCTCCCGGCCGTTCCGGTCATCCGACCGTCGCGGGGCACGACCAGGATGTCGTTGACCACGCCCTTGACACCCTGCACGCGACTCGCGATCCGCTCCGCTTCCACCCGCTCATCGGCGGTGCCGACGTTGCCGCTGAGGCGCACGATGCCGAAGTGTGTGCCCACGCCGGTCGAGAACAGGTGCACGAACTTGTCGGTCGTCACCTTGGCCTTCACCTGGCTGCTGATCGTCTTGTCATCGATCTGCTGCCCGAACGAGCGCCCCGTCATCGACCGACAACCCACCACCGCGAGCGCACAGAAGACCATGACCGCGGAGATCTGCCACTGCTTCGTCAACATCAACTTCTCCCTCCTGCGATGATCACTTCGAGCTCGGCGGACCACGGACCCCGGTGCCCGCGCCGCCCTTCGAGCGTGGCGCCGGCGCACCCGCTCACGAGATCGAGACCGCGCGGCCGCGCGAGCCCCACGCGGCGCGCCCGGGCGCCCTCACTCCGGCACCTGCCCGGCGAGCTCGAGGACCTGGCCGCCGCGCAGAACGTTGACCGTGAACGGCGCGCCGGGGGGGAGCGCGCTGAGGCGCTGGCGGACCGTCACGAGGTCCGCGATCGAGTTCACCGGTACCCCGACCACCTCGAGGACGATGTCGCCGCCGATCGTCAGCGGTCGCCCGTCGATGGTGGCGACCTTGGTGCCGCCGCGCAGCCCCATGGCCGCCGCCGGTGAGTCCCTGGCGACCGTCTGGACGAGAAAGCCGAGCACCCGGCTCGGAATGTTGAAGAGGTCGGCCAGGTCCTCGGTGAGCAGCTGGCCCTCGAGCCCGGTCCAGAACGAGCGCCGCTCGAGCAGGAGCTGCCGCGCCGTGTTCATCGTGACGACGAAGCCGAGCCCCTCGCTCCCCCCGCTCTTGGAGATGTTGTGGCTCACGACTCCGATGACCTCGCCGTCCAGGCCGAACATGGGGCCGCCGGAGTTCCCCGTGTTGATCACCGCGTCGGTCTGGAAGAACTCGGCCAGCGGCATCGCCTTGTACATCGTGTTCGGTGCCCAGCGTGCGCTGATCCACCCCACGCTGAGCGAATGGCTGAGCCCGTACGGGGCCCCGACCACGAGCACCTGATCGCCGACGCGCACCTGGTCCGAGTTCGCCAGGCGGGCGAACGGCAGGTCGGCGGGGACGTGGTCGAGCTGGAGCAGCGAGAGGTCGGCGCCCGGCTCCGAGGCCACCACGCGCGCCGGGATGACCTCGCCCCCGACGGTCTCCACCGTGACGGTGTCCATCGTCTGCACGACGTGCGCCGCCGTCATCACCTTGCCGTCGGCCGCGATGAGCACCCCCGAGCCCGTCTCCGTGAACGTCACCTCGCTGCCGTCACGGGCCATCTCTCGCCCTCGGGCGCGGATCACGACCACCGAGGGCGCCACCCGGCGAAAGACGTCGCCGACACTGGGGGATTGCGCGGTGACGGGCGACCATCCGAGGGCGAGCCCGAGGGCCAGCGTGGCGACGATCGCGGACCGGCGGTGGGAGCGCATGGTCACTCGACCAGCGGAACCCGCTCGGCCAGTTCGGCGTTGACGACGGCGTCGAGCTTGCGCTCGATCTGGAAGAAGCGCGCGACCGCCCGGTCGGGCAACACCTTCCGGAAGCGCGACACGTACTCCCGCCGGACCTTGCTCCGGGCCTCCTCGAGGCTGAGCGTCTCGTCGAGCAACTGGCCGGCCAGCGTCTCCGAGAGATTCGGGTAGTGCTCGAGATACTTCGTGAGCATGCTCGGACGCGCATCCTGGCGCCCGTCCTCCGCCGGTTTCGCCGGCGCCTCCGAGCCGAGCGCCGGCGCCGGGCTCCTGCCCCCGGCCATGGCCGTGATCAGCATGACCGCCAGCCAAACGGCCCATCGCCGCTCCATGCGCACTCCTCCTGAGCTACCCGACCTGGTAGCCGCGTCCGGCCATGCAGGCGGCGTACGAGCGCTCGTACCGGTCGAGGTTGGCTTGCTGCTGCCCCTGCGACTGGGCGGCGACGTCCGCCGCCTGTCGGTTGTACGCGCCCCGCCGCAGCAACCCGGCGGCGGCCCCGACACCGGCGCCGATCGCCGCGCCCTTGCCGGCATCGCCACCGATGGCCCCGCCGATGACGCCCACGGTCGCGCCCCGCGCCGCTCCGCCCAACGCGCCGCCGCTCGCCGGCGCCGGTCCCGGCGAGGCGTAGACGGCCTGTTGCGAGGGATCGAATCCGGTCTGCGCCTTCGCCCAGTTGTGACATTCGAACTGGTCTTGCCGCATCTGCTCTTGCCCGATCCCCTGCTTGGGATACACGAACACCTCGGCGCCGGCGCCGGTGCTCATCGCCAGCCACGCGACGCCGGTCACGGAGGCGGTGAGGGCTCGCCCGGTCATCAGGCGCCTCCGCCCGCGCCGCTGTGTTCGAGTACATCCGGCTGCGGCCGGACGATCAAGCGGATGCCGAGATGGCAGGTCGAGGTGTCGACCGCCTGCGCCATCCGCGCGGCCGGCCGGTAGCGTCGGCAGTAGTTCGGCGCGCACAGGAACGATCCGCCCTTGATCACCTTGCGGGGAATGCGGACGTCGGGTGTTCGCGGGTCGTAGCTCCGCTCACGCTCACCGCCGCGCGGGTTGACGCTCGGGCAGCACGACTGGGCGCCGTCGTGGCGGTCGTACCAGTCGGTGGTCCATTCCCACACGTTGCCGATCATGTCGTACAGGCCGTACCCGTTGGGTGGGAACTGGCCGACCGGCGCGGTGCCCTCGTAGCCGTCGATCAGCAGGTTCTCCCACGGGAACGCGCCCTGCCACGTGTTGGCCATCTGGCGCCC
>Ga0134124_10000730_pt1 | contig 26389 bp, 32 predicted proteins | sample KB304_FD_96880 | JGI IMG/M metagenome (GOLD analysis project Ga0134124, IMG submission 96880) | Terrestrial soil microbial communities without Nitrogen fertilizer from Kellogg Biological Station, Michigan, USA - KB3-0-4 | ecosystem: Environmental > Terrestrial > Soil > Unclassified ... | reverse complement strand
GCCAAGCCGCCTTGCGCAAGGCCGACGTGGGGACGATGGCCGAGGTCTGGTCAGCCCTCGGGTGGCTGGTGGTTCCAAGCATGGGAACGCCGTCAGTGGACGTCGGCGACGAGTCGTGTGCTGGCTCTACGTCCAAGCGGCGTTCCCAACTGAGCGCGGCATGACTTGGACCGCTGGTTCCACGATCCGAGGGAGTGTTCGATCTGCCAAAGGATCGCCCGAGAGGAAGCCATGACGACCGGCAAGTGCACCGGCTTCCACCCGACCCATCAGGCCCAGCTCGAGTACAAGTGGGGCGGCAAGTACGGCAACGTCAACTGTCAGGCGTGCTCGGCTGGGATGGCAGGGCAGGCCGACACGTGCGGGGCGCTCCTGTTCACCGGGGCGCAGATCCGTGCCGCCACGAACGAACCCATCCCGGACCCCGAATCGCCGGGGCTGACCCTCACCCAGGTCCATGCGGCGATATACAAGCTGTCCAACGGCAAGATCGACCTCGACGTCCACACCGGCTACCCGTTCGCATCGTTCAAGAGCCGGGTCATCGCCGGCGATCAGGCCATCCTCAATGGGGCGCGCCGGGCGCTCATCGAGGCGGGTCAGGGCTACGGCAACGGCTTCGCCAAGAACCACGCCATCGAGTGCGGAGCCGACTACGGCGTGCCGTGGTTCGATGACCCGCTGACCAAGCGCGTCGCGACGACATGGGCGGTCTTGGAGCGGTTCGCGGGCACCCTCGATCTGGGCGACGGACTGCTCGGCATCGGCAAGGCCAATTGCGCGTTCACCCGCGACATCACGGCCAACTACGTCGTCACCGTGCGCCCCATCAAGCCTGCCATCGTGCGCCGGTACACCCGTCACCAGGTCGTCGATGGGGTGGCCCGGATGGATCTCCGACAGGTCCGCGAGACCGAGGGCTTCCAGCTCGCGTGCGGCGGCCCGAAGTCCTACCCCACGAACATCGGGACGCGGATCAGCCTCGTCCAGATCCACAAGGCCGGTTCCCGGATGGACGGCTGGTTCCTCAGCTCCGGCTACTCAAAGGAGGTCTAGGTGACCGACGACATCGAAGATCCCGGCGTCATCGTCCAGACCCCACCCGATCCCTCAGAGGAGGGTGCCCCGGACGTCAAGACCGATCCGGTGGACGATCCCGCAGCCCCCGAGACGGACGGTGAGTCAGAGACGGCATCGGGAGTCGAGCCGTGATCTTCGGTCGGCCCGTCAACCTCTGGCTCGGACTCGCCACGGCCATTCAAGGCGCCGTCACGGTCACGGTCGTCGCGCTCGGAGTCGATGGAGTCATCGCCGCCACGATCTCCGGCGCATGGGGCGCGGTGTTCGGCGCGATCATCCTCGTCGTCGCTGGCCAGCCGCCGACGCTCTCGGCCGGTGATACCTACCACATCCAGACCCCGACAGGTCAGCCGAACTACGAGGCCACGGTCGCGACGCCACCCGCTGCGACCAGGCCGACCATCGACCCTGAACCCAAGCCCGGAGGCTGACCCATGCTCGAGCGCATCGTCCTCGCGGTCATCATCGCCGTCGTCATCGGCCTCGTGTGCATCCTCGTGGCCCGCCTCCTCAAGGCGGTCAACGTGCCACCGGCCGAGGCCGTGGGCGGGTTCCTTGAGCAGTTCGCATGGGCCATCGGCATCCTTGCCGGTCTGTGGGCGTTCTTCTCGGGCTGGCGACCGTGACGAAGCCGGGCCTCTCCCGTACCCACAACCTCATCCTCGGAGGGCTCGCACTCGTGATCTTGGGTCTGGCCATCCTCATCGGGACGGCGCAGCGGTGACGCCCTACTACTCCGACGACCTGGTGACGATCTACCACGGCGCGTCCGCAGATGTCATGCCGAGGCTCGCGGATGAGTCGGTTGATCTCGTGCTGACCGATCCGCCATATGCCCACGAGTTCGACCACATCTGGGGTGATCTGGCGGCGACCGCCCCGCGCCTGATGCGCGGCGGCTCGTCCTTGTTCGCCTATTGCGGGCACCAACAGTTGCCGGTTGTGTTGGCATCGCTCGGCGTGTCGCTCCGATTCCACTGGCTATGCATTCAGCCGAACGCCGGCGGAATCACGCCGCTGCTCCACGGACTAGGAGTCAAGGTCAACTTCAAGCCCGTTGCGTGGTTCACGAAGGGCGCTCGAGCCGACCGCAAGGTGATCCTAGACGATGACCTCGGGCGGATTGGCAAGGACTGGGCGAAGCGACTCCACGCGTGGGCGCAGCCGATCTGTCCTGCTCCGATCGTCAAGTTGACTGACGAGGGCGGAACCATCCTCGATCCATTCCTTGGATCTGGCACGACGCTCGTCGCCGCGAAACTGCTCGGCCGCAAGGCCATCGGCATCGAGATCGAGGAGCGCTACTGCGAGATCGCCGCGACACGCTGTTCGCAGGAAGTCTTGGGGCTGAGCGCGTGACGCCATGGACGATCTCGAGCAGGCCCGTGACGTCGAAGGGGATCCGTTGACCCCCACCGAGGCCGACGTCATGCACCGCTCAGAGCAGGGCCAGACCCGCGACCAGATCACCCACGCCCTGCATATCGGCAACAGCACGCTCTGGAAGCATCGCCTCCATGCGTTCGCCAAGCTCGCTCCGGGCCGTGCCCTGGCGGGTGCGTTCTACATGCTCGGCCGGCGGGATCAGAAGCGCGACGATGAGGGACGACGGTGAGCGACCTCCACTCCATCCGGATCAAGTGCCCCGACGGCCGAGGCATCCTGACGACCATCGAACTCGACGGCGAGCCTCTGCGCGGCGTCACCGTGGCGTCGTTCGAGATTGGCGTGGACCGGATGGCCGAGGTCACGTTGACGATGTATGCGGACCTCCTCATCGAGGGAGAGGCGCAGATCGTTCGGACGTGGCGACAGGGATTGCCGTGGTATCGGCGGCTTCCGTACTGGCTGAGGCGAACCGCATGAGCCGCGCCGACCGCTGGAAGTCAGATGCACAAGCCAATGCCGAGGCCCTTGCCAACCGAGGCCGGACGTACGCCGACCGCAACGCCGCGAGCCTGCGCTTCTCATGGGATCCCAGCAAACGCGGACCGCGCGACCTGCGCCACGCCTGCGAGCTGGTCCGGCGCGCCTACCGTGACGAGGTGCCGTACCAACTTCATGAGCGCGACGGGTTGGCGGACGACGGCTCGCCCAAGATGACCGGGGACGCCGAGACGTTCATCTTCGGCGACCCGTCATGGACGGACGCGGGTCCGCGCCGCTGCTCGTGCAAGGCCGTCGCCCAGAGCAAGGGTCCGCCGTGGCCGCCATACCTCCCAGCGACGCATCATCACTACCTGGACTGCCCGGCCCATCCCCGGAACCGCCCCGTCATCGCGTTCTACTTGCATCCCTTCCGAGCCACGATGGCCGACATGGAGAAGGCCCGCGAGGAAGCCACCCGGAGACGCGCCGCCATCGTCCAGCACGTCGCGTTCGGCATGGATCCGGTCGAGGCCGCCACCTCCGAGGGCTGCCACCCGCTCGATGCCAAGCTCGTGGTGTTCGATGCCCTGTGCGCGTTCTTGCGCAGGTTGACGGACGTTCGGGTGGACGTGCCCGGTGGTACGGTGGCGGCATGAGCATCCTTGACCTCGCCGCGATGATCCACACAGCCAAGTGCGATCAGTGGCGCGGCATTCCATTGAACGAGGACGTTCCTGACGGCGACCCGCGGATCGCACAGCCGTTCGGTCGGCCCGTCGCCATGCCCGAGCATCACTGGCGCGTGTCTCGGGACGTGATGCAGGCGCTGACCGAGGCCGCTCCGCCGCCGTACCGCATCGTCAACCCTAAGACAGCGGAAGGCGTGACCAAACTCCTGTTCGGGTGGCCGATCGAGGTCGATCCCGACGCGACCAGCGGCACCCTCTGGCTGACCCGTTCCGAGGCCGTTGCCCCGGTAGCGTAGACTCATGACGCCTCGCTCCTCCCGGCTGCCTGCATCAGGGCCGGGACCCAACCTCGATGGTTCAGCGACGGCACCCCTTGGAGGTTCCCATGTCGTACCGTACCCAGTACGTCCACCTGCCCGACGACAAGGCCGAGCACATCATCGGAGACGGCCAGCGAACCGCCTGCGGTGAGGCGATCCCATACAACTCGCCCTGGACCACGGAGCCCGAGGGTTCGGTCTGCTCCAAGTGCAAGACGATGAGCGCCAAGGCCGACGAGACCGCAGCGGCGCTCGACGAGCTGCGCGAGGCCGAGATCGTCCAACCCGAACCTGTCGTCGAGCCCGAGCCCGTCAAGGCGGAAGCGGCCCCGAAGGCGAAGGCCAAGAGTGGGTCGGCCAAGTAAGCGCACACCCGAGAACGAAGACGCCATCATCGAGGCGTTGACCAAGGGCTATACCCGCAAGGCGTCTGCGGCGTTCGGCGGCGTCTCCTACACGACGATGCGTGAGTGGGAGCTGGCGTTTCCTGAGTTTGCGGAGGCCCTTCAAAAGGCCGAGGGCATCGCCCAGAACGCCCTCATCGACACGATCGTCCATGCCTCGACTCATGGCACGGTGACCACGCGGCCTGATGGGACGGTCATCGAATCGCCGGGTGCGTGGCAGGCGGCGGCATGGGTCCTCGAGCGACGATGGCCGAAGGACTACAGCCGACGCGAGGCTGTTGAGATGAGCGGACCCGACGGAGGACCGATTGACACTCGCGACCTCTCCAAGGTCCCGGATCACGAACGTGAAGCTCTCGCCGCAGCTATCCGCGATCACCTCGCAAGCCGCCGGCGACCTCCAGTACGAGCTGGAGGTGAACCGGACCCTCAGCCGGGAGACTGACTATTCGGCCTACGTCGAGGACCCGATCGGCTTCATCTGCGATGTCCTCGGTGAGGATCCGTGGCGTATCCAGGTAGAGATCGCGGAGGCCGTCCGCGATCATCCGAACGTTGCCGTCCCATCGTGCTTCGGTTCGGGCAAGGACTGGATCGCGGCTCGCTTGGCGGCATGGTGGGTCTGTACCGGTGGGATCGTCGTCGCCACGTCCAACTCGTTCCCGCAGCTTCGCAACATTTTCTGGCGCGAGCTTCGGAAGGCATGGCGAGTCGGCAGCCTCCCCGGTAGCCCGTCCAACGGGAATGATCTCCGCTGGGAGATCACCGAAACCGGGGCATGGGCGATCGGCGTCAAGCCCGAGGACAACGACCCTGAGGGAATGCAGGGCGTCCACGGTCCCCGGGTCCTGGTCATCGTGGACGAGGCGAACGGCGTTGGGGCTCCGCTCTGGGAAGCGACCAAGGGCCTCGTCGTCAATGAGCGCAGCCGACGGCTGGCGATCGGCAACCCGTACGAGCCAGCCGGGCCGTTCCATGAGGCCTGCCAATCCGCGACATGGCACGTCATCACGATCAGCGTGTTCGATACGCCGAACTTCACAGGCGAACCGGTCAACGCCAAGGCGCAGGCCGAGCTGGTCAGCCCGTTCTGGCTCGAGCAACGCCGCCAGGAAGGCCTCGAGGGGACGCCGTGGTGGCAGGCCAAGGTCCTCGGCCAGTTCCCCGACACCGCGTCCAACAGCGTCATCCCGCTGGCATGGCTGGAGCAGGCGAGGAACCGCCAGCACCTCCCCGACGCGAGGGAATGGGCGGGCTTGGACGTGGCCCGCTTCGGGACCGACGATTCGGTGCTCCTGGAGGGCTCCGGTAACGGCCCCGAGTCGGTCGAGATCGTCCACGGGCAGGACACGATGCAGGTGGCCGGGATGGGGATGCGCTATCTCAACTCCCGCAGAGGTTCGTTGGCGGTCGATGTCATCGGGGTCGGCGGTGGAGTCGTGGACCGGATCCGCGAGCAGAAGCCACCGGGCCAGCTATTGGCGGTGAACGTGGCCGAATCGCCCGATCATGACTCGGATCTGCTCGTCAACCTCCGGGCGCAGGTGTGGTGGGACGCGAGACGGGCGTTCGATCCCACGAACACGACGGACGAACCGCTCAGCCTCCAGCGATTGAGCGATCTGGACTACCAGCGACTTCGCTCGGAGCTGAGCGCAGCCACCTACCGGATGACCTCATCGGGCAAGGTCCAGATCGAGTCGAAGGAGGAGATGAAGGCCCGCGGCCTGCCCTCCCCCGACCTCGCGGATGCGTTCTGCCTGAGCCTCTATGCCCGATCACGAGGACGCAGGCGGGTCAGCTCGTTCGGGGCAGTGGCGTAATGCCACGGAGCCGAACGAATAGCGCGGCATACGTGGCCGTCTCCTAGCACCTTGACGCAGGTGGGTTCACGGTTCGGATTCGGGATCAGGCGTCCGCGTCGGTCCAACAGTGGGCCGAACCAGCCAGCCTCAAAATCGTGTGGCTCGACATGGTTCATCGCTTCTGCCCCGGCTTCGGAGCAGGCGTGAACGGCTTGGAGCGGAAACGGTCCAATGGGTTGAACGAGCCGAAGTGCGGATCATCCGAACCTCGGCCCGCAGCATCAACCGTTGGGTTCGGCCGGAGCGGCTGGAGCGTATCCCGAACCGCAATCGGGATGACCCGACCGCCGACGACTAGCGATCGGAAGTAGGCACTGATCGACGAGTCGTATCGTTTCGCCTCCTCTTGGGCCGTCGCCCAATCTTCATCCGACAGGTAGATCACGCGGCGCTTCATGGTTGCCATACCGTGCATTGTGCCACGTGGCACGTGCCACTGACTAGCCTTCTCCCGACCGCGACGCTCGGCGGTCAGTCTCCAAAGGACCGACCGTGACCGACGACATCCGGGTGAGCGAATGGGACGGCACGCCGTGGGCCGGTCAGGCCACGGTCATCGAGCCGATGAAGGCCCTCCAGACGATCCGCCCCGCCTCGCTCAAGGCGGTCACTGCGCTGGGACCGTGGGCCACTGGAATCCCGCTCAACAGCCTGCTCGACACGCCCCAGCGACGTGCCGCGGCGGCGATGAGGGCGTACAAGGTCGGCTGGTTCTACAAGGCCGAGCACAAGATCGCCGAGGACATCGCGGTCCTCAAGGTGTCCGTGGCCCCGGAGGACACCGAGGGCGACAACGAGCGGACGGTCATCGAGCCCGACCTGTTCACCCCGTGGGAGCGACTGGACCCGATCGGCCAGTTCCTGCGGCTCATGGAACGCCCGAATCCGAACCAGACCGGTCGCCAGCTCCGGGCCAAGACGCAGATCCGGCTGGACATGGCCGGGACCGCGTTCTGGTACCTGGAGGGCATGACCCTCGGCCTGCCGACCGCGATCTACGGGATCAGCCCGGCCCGGATGTTCCCGTCCCACGACCGGCAGGGCAACCTGATCGGCTGGGTCATGGACCGCGACAAGCCGTCTGGTGGTGTTCCGTTCGAGGTCGACGAGATCCTGACCTTCGCCACCACCTCCCCCGACGACGGCGATCCGTTCGGAGTGGGCGTGGTGGATGCGGTGTACTCCGAGCTGCCGCTGTCGGACCTGATGGCCCGCCACGTCACCGACCTCCTCACGACGGGCGGGCGGTTGGCGGGGATGCTCTCCCCGAAGGAGCGAAGCCTCACCGAGGACGAGTTCCAGGATGCCCAGCGGGCATGGCGCAACGTCGCGTCAGATCCCAACGCGGCCCGCCGGCTGCTCCTGTTCCCCGAGCCGATGGAGTATTCGGCCGGCGCTTCGACCCCGGCCGACATCGGCATCCCCGAGCTCGCGACGCTCAACCGCGACAACATCCTGACCGCCTTCCCGATCAGCCCGTACATGCTCGGCATCCCCGTCCCGGGCGGCATGAACGCCTCGGGCGAGGTCCGCAGGGAGGAGCGGCTCGCTTACCAGCAGGACACGATCCATCCGCGGGTGGAGCTGTTCGAGGAGATCGTCCAGGTCGGGCTGCTGTCCCGGTACGAAGCGATCATGGGCACGACCTACGACTTCGAGGTCGCCGAGCCGAACCTCGACACGGCCCCCGCCCTGATCGAGAAGGTCGGCGCGTTGAAGGCGCTGTGGGACGCGGGCTTCGACGAGAAGGGCGCCGTCGAAGCGGTCGGGTTGGATCACATCAAGTTCCTCGGCCGCCCCGCTCCTCCTCCGGCCCTGCCGGGCACCGAGGCAACGACGGGCCTGACGGTCGCGGCGACCGACACCAACCGGCGGGATCTGGCGCAGGTCCAGCAGAACCTCGTCAAGGCGGCACCCATCGAGGACCAGCGGGATGCCTTGGTCCGGAACGCCGTGGGCACGGCCAAGAGCAGCCTGTCGATGTTCCTTGACGCCCAGCGCGAGCGGATCGCCGAACGGATCACCACGAAGGGCCAGAAGGCCCGTAGGGGGATGAAGGCCGATCCCGGCGACTGGTGGGACCAGGCGGCCGAGGACGAGGCGCTGCGCGAGACGATGCGCGGCATCTACGTGTCCGTCGGGAGAGCTGGACTACAGGCGGTCGCCGACAACCTCAAGCGGATCATCGGCAAGTTCGAGCTCAACAGCGTCATCGACGACCTGTTCACCTACGGCGGTGAACGGATCACGGGCATCAACGAGGCGACCCGGGGCGCGGTCCAGCAGATCCTCGCCGAGGGGACTCGGAGGGGCTACTCGCTCAACCAGATGATCGAGGGCGTCCCGTCCGAGAGCTACGGCGGGCTGAAAGGGGCGCTCCTCGACAACGGCGTGCCCGCCTTCGACGACCTCCGAGCCGAGACGATCGCCCGGACCGAGACGATGCTCAGCTACAACCGCTCCGCCGTCACCGGGTATCGGGCGTTCGGGGTCGAGCGCTTGCAGGCGTACGACGGCGACGGGGACGAGCAGTGCGCCAACCGGGCAGGCGAGATCTTCTCGGTCGACGAGGCCCTGTCGATCGAGGACCACCCGAACGGGACGCTCGTCTGGTCGCCGGTCATCGGTGACAAGGCGTATGACGATCGGGAGGATCGCCTGCTCGAGTTGGCGATGAAGGCGATCGACAGCCTCGGCACGAAGTCCGAGATCCACGTCCACAACGCGGTCACCCCGCCCGATGTCCACGTCGAGATGGCCCCGACCACCATCCCGGTCAGCGTCGCGGCAGCCGAGGTGAATGTTCCACCCACGATCGTCAACGTGACGACGCCCGAGACGCAGGTCACCGTCCAGCCCGTTCACGTCACGACCCCGGATGTCACGGTGAACGTGCCCGAGCCGGTGGTCAACGTGACCGTGCCCGAGGCCGTTGTGCCGATCACCGTCCAGCCGGCCGACGTGACCGTGGTGCCGGGAGTCGTCAACGTCAATGTCCCAGAGCAGCCCGCCCCGGTGGTGACCGTCGAGACACCCCCTGCACCGACGGTCCAGGTCGACGTCCACGTCCCTGATCCGAAGCCGGTCACTCGCAAGATCATCCGTGATCGCTCGGGCGCCATCGACCGCATCGAGGAGTCCTAGATGGCTGCCGGGGCATGGACGTTCACGAGTGCCGGCAGGACGGACATCCTCGCCGGCACGCTCGCGACCGGCGACTCGTACAAGTGCGCGCTGTTCCTCTCGACCAGCAACATCGGTGCCGCGTCAACGACCTACGCGGGGCTTACCAACGAGGTCGCCAACGGGCTCGGCTACACGACGGGCGGGATCGCCGTCGCCCTGACCGCATCCGGCACGACGACGGTGACGATCGCGATGACCACGGCGCCCGTCTGGACCGCCGCCGGAGGGTCGATCACCGCCCGCTACGCCGCCATCTACGAGGTCGGCGGCCGCGTCCTCTGCTACTGCCTCCTCGATAGCACACCCGCTGACGTGACCGCGACGGATGGCAACACGCTGACCGTAGGGTCCAACGGCAGCACCGTGTTCACGCTCGCCTGATGCTCACCCTCGCCGCCGCCGATACGTTGGCGGGAGTCGCCTCGGCCGGGACGATCGTCACCTCGACGATCTTCGGGATGGAACTCGCGGCAGGGGTCGAGACGTACAAGGTCCTCGACCAGCGCCAGCTCGCCGCGGCAGCCGCGACGATCTACACCGTTCCGACCAGCACGACCGCGTTCATTCGCTCGATCACGGTCGTCAACAACGATTCGGTGACCCGGACGTTCCAGTATTTCCGGGGCGGCACGGCGGCAGCCAACGCGATCACCCCGGTCATCACGCTGCCGATCGGCGGGATGGCGATCTACGAGGACGGACAGGGCTGGACCGTCTACGATTCGACCGGCCGGTCGCAGGCTCAGGGGCTGACGATCAGCTCCGCCACGCCATCGGTCACGGATGCGGGCGCCGGCACCGCAGGCACGTCGCTCCAGGTCTCGGCCTCGGATCACGACCACCAGGTGTCGGTCGCCACGAACGCGATCCTGCTCGGCACCGCTGCCGCCGCAGGCGCCGCGACGTCCACGCTGCGCTCCAACGATACGATCGCCGCCTTCGATGCGACGACCCCGCAGGCTGCCTCTCCGGGCGTTGCCTCGGCCACGGGCTCGGTCGCCTTCGCGGCGAGACGCGATCACATCCACCAGGAATCGGGTGGGATCGTCAGCCTGACCGCCGCGACCTCGGGCATCAACACGACCGAGACGGTCATCAAGAACTTCTCGATCCCGGCCAACCTGATGATCGTCGGCACGACGTTCCGGATCACGGGCCACGGGATCTGTACCACCACCGTCGCCAACCTCGTGACGATCCGTTGTCGGATCGGGACCACGACCCTGACCGGCAACATCCCCTGCACGCTCACCGCGACCGGGACCACGACCGGGGTCGCCGCGCCGTTCGCGGTTGACATGCTCATCACGGTCCGGTCGAACGGCGCGAGCGGCACGGCCATCGGCAACGGCTGCCTCCTCGGCGGAACCGAATCCGCGGCCCTCACCGCGTGGTCCCGCTCGGTGAACCTGTCGGCCACCGCCGCCACCGTCGTGGTCGATACGACGGCCACCAAGCTGATCGAGCTGACCTGCGTGACCGCCGCCACCACGACGACGCTGACGTGGCACGACGCGGCGATCGACTGGGTGAAGATTTGAGGTGGCACGGCTAGACGCCCGCTGGGAGAACTTCTCGGAGCGCGGCCAGACGTGGGACCACTTCTGGCAGGACGCGAGTGTCGCGGCCGATCCGGTCGTGGTCCTGCCGCCCGCAGCCGCGCTGACCCTCACTGGGGCCACGCCGGTCGTCCTGACGCCGCGAGTGACCCTGCCGACGGCGGCGAGCCTCACGGTCAGCGGCGCGGTCCCGGTCATCTCGACGCCTCGGGTCGCCCAGCCATCCGCCTCGAGCCTGACGCTGACGGGCGCGACACCCGCCGTTCTCGCTCCGCGCGCGGTCCAACCCGCATTCGCCTCGCTGACGCTGACGGGGGCCGTCCCGACGGTCGAGGTGGCGGGCAGCGCGATCGTCCTGCCAACTCCGGCCTCGCTGGTCCTCACCGGGGCCGTCCCGGACACAGGGATGGCACAGGGCTCGCACCGCGTCGGGCCTCGCTTCCTGCGGCAACTGCCGCGCACAGCACCCAAGCCGGTATCGGCCGAACCGATCCCAGCGCGACTCTCTCTCGTCGGGGCGGAACCCCGGATCACCGTCAACGACGACGACCTAGCGCTCGTGCTCGCCGCGTAGGAGAACTCGATGGAAGCCCTCAAAGCCGAGCAGCTCGGTACCGCCAAGTGGCGCGTCCTCGCGATCCCGTTCGGGGGCGAGTTCAAGGGCGGCAAGGATCGTGACGGGGAGTTCTTTAGCCCCCGGACCGACGTCAAGCCGCACTGGTTCAAGGACCACCCCGTCATCTTCCAGCACGGCAAGGATCCGACCCTCGGAGACGAGGATGTCGGGGTCGAGGGCGAGCTGACCAAGGGCGACGAGGGGTGGTGGGCCTCGCTCTGGCTCGATCGCCAGAACCGCTACTTCGCCCAGATCGACGCGATGATCCGAGCGGGCAAGGCCTACGGCTCCTCCGGTTCGATCAGCCACCTCGTCAAGATCGACCGCAGCAGCGGCGAGATCCTCGTTTGGCCGCACGCCGAGCAGACCATCACGCCCGTGCCGATCAACCGCCTGTCGCGAATCACCGCATCCAAGGCGCTCGATCACTTCACCTCTGCCGGTATTGCACTCGATCCCGAACTGCGGGACGTGCTCACCGAAGTCCCGTCCGACCTTGGCTCCGACCTGCCGCAAGGTGGCGACGACCCGGCGATGGCGCGGCTGGCGTCAACCCTCAGCCTCCTCGACGAGACGCTCAAAAGCCTTCGTCGATAAGCCACGGCGCGCTCTACGTGGTGTCCAGAAAGGGACACCAATGCCCCCGGAACTCGATAGCCAGGTCGAAGCCCTGACCAAGCAGGTCAGGGATCTCGCGGAGGAGCTCCGCGACAAGTCGGACATGCCCAAGGACCGGATCGCCTCCATCGAGGAGGAGATCACCGCCAAGTCGGCCGCCATCGACGAGCTGATCGCCGAGAAGCGCCAGCAGGAAGTCGATGCGAAGCTCGCCGGTCTCGACGAGCAGCTCAAGGCGTTCCGCTAGTCGGCGGCATCGGCCAAGGCGTCGGCGATCCTCGCCGGCGCGGGCGCTCCCGACAGCACGAAGTCGGTCGGCCAGTACAGCGACACGAACTTCCTGTCGGCCCTCATCAACCGCAAGAACGGCGACCCCGACGCGGTGGAGTTCGTCAAGGCCGTCCTCGGCACGACGACCGCCACCGGCCTCGCGGTCGTCCCCAACAACTTCGTCGCCGGTCTGGTCACCCAGATCGCGGCCAACAACATCTACCGCGACATCTTCAACGTGGTCGATGGGGTGTCGGGCGCCGCGGTCGACATCCCGTACGAGGTCACCGCGATCACCGCGGCGATGCTCCAAGGCGCGACCGGTGCCTACGGCTCGAACAAGGACGTGCGTGACTTCGGGTTCGCCCGGGCCACCGCGACCCTGTACACGATCGCCCAGATCGCGGACATCGGCAACCAGCTCCTTCGCCAGAGCAACGGTGCCGCCGAATCCGCCGCCCGGCGCCGGCTGGGCAAATCGATCGGCATCCTCGAGGCCACGTACATCACGAACGGCACGGGTTCGTCCCAGCCGCTCGGCTTCTTCCAGGCCTTCCTCGCCTACGGCGACCCGGCCCTGTTCAAGACCGCGCTGTCCTCGGAGCCTCGGCTCGCGGCCCTCGGCCGGGGCATCGCGGCCCTCGAGACGCGTGGCGTTCCGCGCGACAACCTCGTCATCGTGATGAGCCCGACCGACTTCTGGGAGACGTCCGTCGAAGGCCTCGGCACCTCGTATGCCGGTGGCTGGGCGGTCGATCCCGCCGGTGGTGCGGCGGCCAATCCCCCGATCACCTCTGCGTGGGGCGTTCCGATGCGGAGCGACCCGAACTGGCCGTCGGCCCAGACGGGCACCGCGCTCATCATCGAGCGCTCCGACGTGGAGATCTACACCGGTCAGGAATACCGGATCGACGTCTCGTCCGAGGCGGGCAACCGCTTCGACCAGAACATCACCGGGTTCCGGGCGGAGGAGGAGTTCGGGTTCAACGCCGAGCCGTACGTGCGGACCGGCCGTGTCCAGAAGGTCACCGGCATCTAGCCCCCCTTGCACGCCTGACTGTGCGACATCAAGTCCGACTGGCCCCACGTAAGGGGCCATTTCGCATGGACCCCGGACGGTAGAGCGCCCGTCCGGGGTTCTCCCCACCCGACTGCGCTCGTTCATCACACGGAGGCGCTCTGCCGTGACTATTACCGTCGAGCAACTTGCTCATGCCCTAGCGATGGTCGGCCCGGCCGAACTCGAACACATGGCGTGGAGTCCGTTCAAGCAATGGTTCGGCCCCGGTGAGGAACCGGACGACTTCCGCGATGCGGCGGCAGAAGACGACTATCCGATGGCGAGCCTCGCACGGGCCATCTGGATCGAACTGGAAGCTGACTACCACCGTTTACGCGACACGCTGATCCGCGAGAACAGCGCCACCTTCCACAGTCCGGCTTTCCCCATCACCACGACGATCACCACGCCTGACCCAGACCGGCCTGTCGCCGGTCCCGGTGAGTGCTGATGAACAGCACCTTTGTCGACCAACGGGTAAACGGCGTCGGGGACGGGTTCGAGGACATCTCCTCGCCGCGCGCTCATGCGGGCAGGATCGCCATCCGCGAGCACACGTCGGACCTATCGGTGGTCCTGTCCACGCTGTCGAACTCGTGGCAGAAGGGCGACGACGAATACCACCTCGCCGACCTGTACATCGACGGCGTGTTCCTCGATGTCGGCGGCCACATCGGCACGGTCAGCCTCGCGGTCCTGCTCGACAACCCGAAGGCCAGCGCGATCATCGTCGAGCCGCTCGTCGAGAACATCGCGCTGATCGAGGCCACGATCGCCGAGAACCAACTCAATGCGACGGTCGTCCACGGCGCGGTCGGGACGTCCGAGGTCAAGATCGGCCTGTCCCACAACGACCGCTTCATCGGCAACCTCGACTTCCCCGAGTACGAGACGCGCAAGGTCCGCAAGTACAGCCTGCGCCAGCTCGTGAAGCTGGCCGGGGGCAAGGTCGCAGCCCTGAAAACCGACTGCGAAGGCGGGGAGTGGGGCCTGCTCGACAGCCCGCTCGTCAACGACATCCCGTACATCTTCGGCGAATACCACGGGGATCCCGGCCCTCCAGGCTTGGAGCGGATGCTCGGCGAGAGCCACGTCCTGACGTTCAAGCCGGTCGGGGCGACGGGCTGGTTCTGGGCGGCTCCGAAGTGAACGACTTCGGCCCATATACGCGCACGCTCTACACGCTGGCGCAGATCTACGACGTCGGCAACACCTTACTCGTGAACGCCGGTCGCCTTGCCGAGGCTGTCGTTCCGTTCAGGCCATTGCGTCACACACGTAGGCTGCTGCCGAGAGAACAGCGCTGGCGTCTGCCGGGATGAACATCCTGTTGCTCGCAAGTCACGCCGTTGCCGAATACGACGACCTGCGGATGTTCACCGACCTTGGCTTCGACACCTTCGCTCCGGGCGGCTACGAGGTCCCGTCCCGCTCGGGTGAGGGTATCCGGCCCGCGCTCCCGGACGCTCCGCATCACCCGGAGCTCGTGGCCCGCCTCCAAGAGGTCCGTGCGGCTCGCGGCGAGCCCGGCCCGGCGATCGACTGGGGCAAGGCGGCGCTCCACGACAACATCATCGACTGGGCCGACGCGGTCATCGTCCACCACTTCCCCGAGCAGTGGATCGTCGGTCAGTGGGACCGGATCAAGCACAAGCGGGTCATCTGGCGCACCTGCGGCCAGTCCGATCCGAGGCTCGAGATGGTCATGGAGCCCTTGCATCGGCAGGGCCTCCAGATCGTCCGCTACTCCCCCGCCGAACGGCGCTACTTCGAGGCCATCGGCCAATGGGCCGGTCAGGACGCCCTGATCCGGTTCGGCAAGTACCCCGACGACTACGGCCCGTGGATCGGGGACAACCTGGTCGTCGGCAACATCACCCAGCACATGAAGCAGCGCGGGGACGCCTGCGGCTACGGGTTCTGGGTGGCGGCCACCGAAGGGCTCCCCGTCCAACCGGCCGGGGCGGGCTCGGAGGAGATGGGCGGGCTCGGGCTCCTCTCGTACTCGGCGATGCTCGACTACCTCCGCCACCTCCGGGCGTACCTCTACACAGGCACCACGCCCGCGTCCTACACCCTCGGCCTGATCGAGGCGATGCTGTCGGGGGTGCCGATGGTGAGCATGGGACCCGAGGCATGGCGTGGCCCGTCCGCGCTGTTCGAGGGTCACGAAATCGCATGGCCGCACGGTTACGACGATGCCCTGACAGCAGGGACGGTCGCGGGGACGCTCCTCGACGAAACCGAGATCGCTGCCGGTCTGAGCGATCGTGTTCGTGAGCGCGCCATCGACCTGTTCGATGTCGCCACGGTCGGCACGCAGTGGGTCGAGTTCCTTCGATGAAGGTGCTAGTGCGCCTTCTTGTGGCATCGCCGACAGAGCCACTCAACGTCCAGCCAGTGCTCGGGCGCATAGCCGAGGTGGTGATGCGCCACGAGGTGCAGTTCGCGACCGCATCCCTGACAGCCTTGCGGGCGGACTAGGTGTCCGCTGCGGAGAGCGGCACCGACGGCTTTCCATGCATCCAGAAGTTCGGGCCGTTCGGCTCGGACGACCGCGCGGTGCTTCACGGCTAGCCGGTTCCGACCGCCGCTGTCCTTGAATCGCTGCTGGGTCGCTTCGTACTTCGCGGTCTCTCGATAGCGGGCATATCGGAGAGGAGCCAACGGGCCAGCCTCGCGACGAGCCTGCGCGGCCCGGCCCTTCTCGGAATGGTTGTACCGATAGAGCGCCTGACGTCGCGCTTCGGCCCGTTCCTCGTCCGTCTCGTACTTCCTAACCATCACCAAGATTATACAGGAGCGCTCACCTCCCATGTCAGTCACCAACAACGGAGGGTCCCAGGTAGTCCGCGTTCTCGCGGACTACCACTAGTCCACCACCACGACCTCTGGGAGAGCCTCGAACTCCTCTGCGCCCGGCTCGGCTGGACGCTCTACAGGCCCATCGGCATGGACTGGTTCACCGAGGGCTACTGGAACTTCGAACGGGCGGCGCACGGCGATCGGGTCGCCCGCCAGTACCTCGATCCGCTGCCCACGGACACGGACGTTCGGGCCGACAAGTCCCACCCGGGGCGGCTCCACAAGCTCCTCAGCCTCCAGGAGGCGCGGGATCTCCGACCGGACATCGTGATCGCGTCGGTCGCCCACAACCACGAGGGCTTGGCGCGGTTCGCCTCGGAGGTCGGGGCGACGTTCGGCATCCACCTCGGCAACGTCCGCTTCTCACCGATCGACATGGCCGAGGACCGCTGGGATCTCGCGGCATTCGGGATCGTGACGAGCCTGATGCCGGGGCCGATCCCGAAGCCGCACGTCGTCGTCCACCAGGAGTTCAGCCTCGACGACTTCCGCCACGAACCACCTGAGGACCACGAGCGGACGGTCGTCTCATCGTTCGTCAACTGCTTCCCGGAGAACCCGCAGGGCTACGCGCTGTTCCGGGAGGTCGCCCACCTCGCCACCGAGATCGACTGGCGCATCTACGGCTCGTACGGGCAGCTCCCGCGCGACGAGTACGCCACCGAGGACGTGGCCCGCTGCGCCGAGGTCGGGGACCGGATGCGGGCCTCGGACATCGCGTGGCACACGAAGCAATGGAGCGACGGGTTCGGGCACGTTATTCACAACTGGGCCGCCGTCGGGCGTCCGGTCATCGGGTTCCAGTCCTACTACGCCAACCAGCTCGCCGGGCCGCTCTGGCAGGAAGGCGTCACGTCGTTCGACATCACCGGACGCTCGGCCGACGACATCCGGCGGGTGGTCCGCTCACTGGACCCCGAGACACGGGTTCGGATGGGCGATGCAATGGCCGCCCGCTTCCGAGAGGTCGTCGACTTCGATGAGGAGGAGCAGGCCATCCGGGCGCTGTTCGCGCAGGTGCTCCCGTGAGGCTCCTGATCTGGGGCCACTACTCGGCAACCGGGTTCGGGACGGTCACGGTCGAGCTCGCCAACCGCTTCCTCGCGGCGGGGCTGGACGTGCGCGTCCTCGCGGTCAACCATCGCGGCGAGCCTGTCAAGGGACCACTGGCGGGGCGGGTCTGGCCGGCGGGCATCTTCGGTGACGACTACGGCGGCAACGTCAGCGCCGAGGTCATCGGAGGCGGGTTCTGGCGGCGGCTCGATCCGCTCGACGACTGGAAGCCCGATGCGGGGTTGGTCATCTCGGACATGACGGGCCTCCTGTCGCACATCGGGCAGGCCACACCGGACAAGCTGACGGCGTGGCGGTCGATCCCGATCCTCCACTACTGCCCGATCGAGGGCGACAACCTGACCCCGGCATGGCGCGACGTGTGGGGCCTGATCCAGCCGGTCGCGATGAGCGACTACGGGCAGCGGGTCATCTCGGCCCACATCGGGCGGTACGTGCCGCGGATCTACCACGGCGTGGACACCCAGGTATTCCGGCCGGTCAGCCTGCGCGACCCGGTGATCGTCGACGGACGGAGGCTGGGGACCAAGGACGCCTGCAAGGACTACTTCGGGCTGGCCGGGCGGAAGGTCATCCTGCGCGCCGACCGGAACGCGCTCCGCAAGTTCTACCCGGCGCTCATCGAGGCGTTCGTCCCGATCGCCCTCGCGGATCCGGAGGTGGATCTGATCCTCCACTGCGCCGCCAACGACCCGCTGGGCTCCGACCTCATCGGCGAGCTGATGCGGATGCCGCCCGAGATCCGGGACAACAAGCGGGTCCAGTTCACGGGCATGACCGACACCTTCGTCGGGCTCTCAACCGACAAGCTGGTCGCGCTGTACAACGCGGCCGACCTGTACATGACCACGACCGGCGGCGAGGGCTTCGGCCTGACCCTCGCGGAATCGCTGGCCTGCGAGGTGCCCGTCGTGTCGTCGGACTGGGCCGCCGAATCCGAGGTCATCGGCCCCGGCGGGGTGATGATCCCGCCGCTCCACGACAGCTACGGCGAGCCGGTCCGCTACCACTCGACCTACGGGATGGATTGGGCGGTGCCCGATCCCAAGGGCTTCGTCGAGCCGGTCCTCGGCCTGCTCGCCAAGCCCGCCCGGAGGCGCGAGATGGGCGCGGCCGGGCGCAGGCACGTCGAGCGCTCGTTCAACTGGGACCTCGCGATCGCGGAGTTCCTGGCCCTCCTCGAGGAACCCCATGCCCGCGCCAACGCTGTCTGAACTCAAGACCTACCTCGGGCTCACGGGTTCGGGTGACGACGCCCTGCTCACGAGCGCCATCAACTCGGGCACGGCGCAGGCCGAGCACGACACGAGCCGGACGTTCAGCTACGCCAGCAACACGACGCGCGACTACTCGACCGACGGTCAGGTGCTCGTCCAGATCACCGACATCCCCAAGACCGACGCGACGCGGGTCGTCACCCTCAACGGGGTGGCCCTGACCGAGACGCAGGGCTATTGGCTCCTCCCGGATCGGAGGAACCCGGACATCTCGACGACGATCCAGCTCGCGGCGTTCGACACGAACCGGGCCGACTGGTTCAAGGCTGACCCGATGTGGTGGGACAAGAACCTCGATATGTTCTGGCGGCGGTACGGGGCGATCCCGCTCGATCTCCGGATCACCTCGTTCGTGGGCCATCCGACGTGGACCGCGGACGTGTATGAGCAGGTCCGCTTCCTCGCGGCGTGGTTCTACTGGCGGGCCAAGTCTGGCGCATCGGGGGTGATCCAGACGCCCACGGGCGAGGAGATCGACCTCGGAGCGGAACCCGTGTCGTCCCCGGTGTTCGTCCACAACTGGCGGATCCGGACGGCGGTGGCCGGTGTCTAACGTCCAAGGCCTCGACGACCTCATCCGCCGGCTCGAGGCGATCGGCGATCCCCATCCGGTCCTGCGCGCGGCGCAGCTCAAGACGGTGCAGGAAGCGCAAAAACTCGTCCACCGCAGGACCGGGTTCCTCCAGCGCAACATCAAGCCCGGCGCGATCAGCGCGACATCGGCCAAGGTCGTCGCCAACACCCCGTACGCGGCATCCCTGGAGCTCGGGGCCAAGCCCCACGTCATCCGCCCGAAGCGGGCCAAGGTGCTTGCGTGGGGCGGTCCCCGGAGATTGACCGGCAGGCTCCGCTCGGGAGGCAAGCCCACGAACTTCGCGCGGCTCGTCCACCACCCGGGCAACAAGCCCTACCCGTACCTGATCCCGGGCGCGCGCAAAGCCGTGGCGGACCTCAAGGACATCATCGTGACCCTCTGGAACAAGGCCGCCTGACATGGCGACCACCTTCCGGAGCGATGTCGTCACCGGGTTCGGGACGATGATGGCCGCATTCATCGCGGCCCACCCGACGATCATCCTGCGCCACTTCCGCTCGCGGCCGCCGTCGTCGAACACGGACATGCCGTTCACGTTCCTCGACCTCCGACCGGAGGCGATCGGCCACGATTCCGGCCTGCGCCAGCGGTTGATGAGCCCGGCCATCGTGGCGGTGTTCCGGCTGACTGACAACGGCGAGACGACGATCCTGCAGGACGCCGCAGTCGATCTCCTGGTCGACTGGTTCACCTCCTATCCCCACATCGTCGCGGGGACCGTCTGGGATGCCATGACGGTCTCGGACGAGTCCCTGCAGGACGGCGAGACGTACTTCGCCGCCGTCCGCTTCACCTTCGGGAACATCTCGATCCTCGAAGGCCGCACCTAGGAGGTGACGATGTGAGTGATAACCAATTCGTCTTCGATTCGGGCGATGTGGTGGAAACCTTTGTCGTTGAGGTCGATCACGTTTACGCCGAGCCGGGACAGCCCCATCCCGATCAGCCACACGAGTTCCACGAAGTCCACTATCGAGCGGGTGGAGTGGACCCCGATTTCGTGGCTTGCCAATGCGGGCGCATGGCCTTCGTGCCCCGACCAGTCGTGGCCGCGTCCTGAGACGCCGCTGATAGCGCTCAGCCCCGGCCCGCTCTGGGCCGAACCACCAACGAAAGCCCGTCATCCGACGGGCTTCTTCGTGTCCAGCCCAGAGAGAAAGGGACATCGACCGTGGCGCAGGGCTTCACGCGGTTCCGGAAGATTCAAGTTGCGAAGCAGAGTGTCATCGGCACCGCTGTTCCCGCGACCCGGGTCCTGCCGTACCGCTCCGCAATCGTGGTCAACCCCAACCGGACCGATCCCGACGTGGACGTCGGGTCGCTCGATCCGGTCATCGCGCCGTATGCCACGGCGCTCGACGTCACGATGCCCGGTGCCGCCGGGCCGCAGACGTTCAACGACCTGCCGATCCGCCTGTCGGCAGGCGTCAAGGGCGGCGTGTCCCCGACCGGCTCCGCCGGCGCCGGGTACACGTGGACGTTCACCGCCGCGTCCCTGACCGCAGACGCCTTCGATTACTGGTCCGTCCAGACCGGCGACGACACCTCCGACTCGGCGGGCGCCGGGATCAACGGCTTCGGCGGGGTCATCAACCAGTTCGGCATGACGATGCCGCAGGATCTCGGGCCGTGGACGGTCAGCGATGACTGGGTGTTCGCGGGCGCCACCTACGGCAACCGGACCGGCGCGCTCAACGTCGATTCCAATCCCGCGTTCATGTTCGGCGCGGACACCGCGTTCTACCTGAACTCCGTGGCCGGCGCGATCGGGGCAACCCAGATCGTCGATGCCGTCCGTGGAGCGTCGCTGACGATCGGCGACAACCTCGACCTCAAGCGCTACGCCAACGGCTCCAACACCCGCTTCCAGCTCGGTGCCTACGGCCGCGGGCCGCGCACGATCGAGCTGACCATGACCGTCGAAAAGACGACGGCGATGATCGCCGAGGCCAACACCCTCGACGACACGCCGGTCCCCAACCGGTACATCAAGATCGCCGCCAACTCGACCGAGAACGCGGGCACCTCGACCAAGTACATGGCCGAGTTTTATCTCCCGGTCCGGCTGTTCTCAGTCACGGAGGGAGAGATCGACGGCAACTCCAACTACGTCCTGACCTACCACGGCTTCTACGACTCGACGCTCACGTATGCGTTCAAGTCGATCGTGGTCAACAGCCTGTCCGCCCTTCCGTAAGCCCTACTAGGAGCGCTCATGACCCCCGTCAAGTTCCGGGACTGCGCCTGTCCCAACACGCCCCACGCCAAGGGCGACACCGTGACCTTTCGCGAGCGGCTGCCCTTCCAGGCCAACGTCGATGCGGTGTCGGCCATCTTCTCCGGAGATGGCGACCACAACATCAACAAGGCTTGGGAGGTCTACCTCCACCAAGGCCCGGTGGCGTGGAACCTGGTCGATGCCGAGGGCGAGCCGGTGCCCCTCACCCGAGAGGCGCTGGACGCCCTCGACTTCGCCGACCAGTGGGAGATCGCCGACCGCGCCGACGACATCTATCAGGGCACGGTGCTCGCCCCTTTAGTGCGCAGGATGAAGGAGTCCTCCGAGAGTGGGCCGATTACCGAATCGCCCCCCCGCCGTACCAAGCGCTGACCGAGACCCCTCGGGCGGCCAAGGCGATCCTCCGCTCCGAGTACGGCCCCCTGCCCGACGACTTCCGGGACCTGTTCGACCTCTATTCCCTGCTCTGGGAGAAGGAGGTCGGCACCCGATTCCGTGAACACGAGCGCGAGACGGCCCGCAAGGAAGCCGCCCTCGCCGCGCAGTACGCCAAGTCTGCCCGCGAGCTGCAGCGTCGCCAACAGGAGTGAAACGTGGCGTTCGCCGAGACGCAGAAGCTCGTCGTCGAGCTCGACCTCAAGGGCAACCTGAACGCGAAGCTCGGCGACGCCGCGCGAGCGCTCAAGGGCTTCGACCGGGCGACCAGCAATACGCAGCAATCCCTCAGCAAGTTCGGACGCAACATCGAGCGCGGCATCGTGCTCGGGGCTGCGGCGGCTGCTGGGGGATTTGTTGCTGTCGCCAAGGCGGCGGGCGACTTCGAAGCCGAGATGAACACGATCGCGACGATCGTCGATCGCAAGGACATCGCCCGGATCGGGGAAGCCCTCCGCAAGACCGCCCGCGACACCGGCATCTCGCTCGAGGATCTGACCTCCGCCTACTACGATCTCGCCTCGGCCGGGGTCAAGGGCCAGCTCGCCACCGACGCCCTCAACGACGCGGTGATGCTCGGCATCGGCGGCCTCGCCACGACGGCCGAGACGGTCGATCTGCTGACCACCGCCATCAACGCCTACCAGCTCGACTCCAAGGGCGCCGCCAAGGCCACCGACCAGTTCGCCCTTGCGGTCGCCGACGGCAAGGTCAAGGCGTCGGAGATCGCAGCGACCTTCGCCGACGTGGCATCGGTCGCCAAGACGTACAAGGTCGGGATCGACCAGATCGCCGCCTCGTATGCCGTCCTGACCGCCCAAGGCGTGCCGGCGGGCGAAGTCACCACGGAGATGCAGCGGGCGATCATCTCGCTCATCAACCCGACCAAGGACCTGGAGATCGCCCAGAAGAAGCTCGGCATCAGCTTCACCAAGGAGATCGCCAGCAAGGGCCTCGTCGGGGCGCTCCAGGAACTCCGGGTCTACTCGGACAAGACCGGCATCCCGCTCATCGCCCTGCTCGGGCGGATCGAGGCCGTCAAGTACACCCTCCAGACGACCGGGCCGAACTTCCAGACCTACAACACCGAGCTGGCCAAGATGGAGCAGGCGTCCGGAACAGCCGCAGCCCAGATGGCCGAGCGCCAGCAGGGGCTGAACTTCCAGCTCGCACGGCTCAAGGCGCTGGCGAAGGATGCCGGGATCACGATCGGCTCGGCGCTGCTGCCGAAGCTCACCCCGCTGGTCGAGAAGCTCAACGCCTTCATCTCGAGCAACCAATCGAAGATCGCCGACTTCGGGACCAAGCTCGCGAGCGGGTTCGAGAAGCTCGCCGACGCCATCGGCAAGGTCGACTGGAGCCCATTCATCGACGGGCTGAAACTGTCGGGCGACATCGCCAAGACCGTCATCGGCGCCTTCCGCTCGCTGCCCGCGGATCTGCAGAAGCTCGTCATCGCAGGCTTCGCTCTCAACAAGGTCACCGGCGGCCTCGGCACGTCCATCGCCAAGGATCTCGGCGGGGCGATCCTCGGGAACTTCGCTACTCGCGGCTCGTCGCCTGCCAATCCGATGTGGGTGGCCGAAGTCGGCGGCGGGCTGGGCGGGGCCGGAGGGGCAGCGGCCGGGACCGGGCTCAAGGCCGTCCTCGCGGGTGCCGGGCTGCTGATCGGGACGGACGTCATCCTGTCTCAACTCCAGACGGCCAACCTCGGCATCGCCCAGATCAAAGCGGGTGCGTTCGGCGTGAACGTGCCCGGCGTGACCGACCAGCCGTCCGTCCTCCAGGCGTCGATCGCGGCCCACCACGCCGGCGGAGTGCAGACCGGAGGCCTGTCGCCCGAGGATCGCCAGAACCTCAGCGATGCAGCGGCGAAGCTCGACGAACGGCTCGGCCAGTTCGCCGGTGAGTTCGCCCGGACAAGTCAGGCAACGCGGCGCGGCTTCTCCAGCGTGGTCGATGCGATCCACCGCGAGCTGTTCCAAGCCCAGTCGGGGTTGCGCAACGCCAAGGGCGCCGAGCAGATCGCCGCCGCGATCAAGCGGGTCATGGCGTCGCTCATCGGCGGCGGACTCGGCGGGGTGGGCGGAGCATCCCGGACGCTCGGCGACCTCAAGGCGCAGCTCGCCAACACCCACGACCCGAAGCTGCAAGCCGTCCTCAAGGCCGCCATCGAGAAGGTCGAGCGCAAGCTCGCCAGCCGCCAGATCGTCGCGGAGCAGACCGCCAAGCTCAAGGACATCCTCGGCTCCAACCTGACGACGGCCCAGAAGATCGTCGCGCTCCAAGGGGTCGAGAAGGCCATCGGCAACCGGGATGCTCACGAGACCAAGCGCGTCCACGACGCGATCGTGGCGCTGAAAGCCAAGCAGCACACCGACTCCACCACGCTCCACAACAAGATCGACGCGGCCAAGCGGGCGCAGGTCCACGAGATCGCCCGGACCACCCACGCGGTCATGGAGAAGGACCTCTCGGTCACGACGAACATCTCCAACCCGACGACCGTCGTCGTCAACTCGCGCGAGGTCGCATCCTCGGCGGCGGTCTATCACAGCTACTTCGTCACCGGGGACCACAACCGGTGAGCCTGTTCTCGTACCTCCAGGGAACGCTCGTGGCGACCTCGAGCATCCGCCTCCGGGGCAATGGGTATCCGGGGCCGCAACTGCCCGCCGCGGCCGACGGGACGGGTTCGCAGGGCGCCGTCGTGTTCGACGATCCGACCGGCAGCCTGACGGTCACCGGCTGGCAGACGTACATCGCGGAGGAACCCGACTGCGCCTCGGCCCGTCGGCTGTTCACCGGGCTGGTCGCCGATCGGACCTACCGGCGCGGTCCGTATCTCGTGGACGCCGGGCGCGAGATCGACACGACGATCAACGACCAGAACATCTACCTCTCGATGCGCCTCATCACGGGCAGCGACGCCAAGCGCCCGGAGGAGACGGACACCGCGCGCCTCGCATGGCTGCTCGGATCGGACTACCTCGACGGGCTCGTCTACGACACGGGCTGGGTCACCGGGGCGGGACGGACGTTCGATGCCACCGACTACCACGGCCAATACCCGGCCGATGTCCTCTACGACCTGGCCGGGCCACGGGGCCAGATCTTCTATGCCGCGTGGGACCACTCGGTCAACCGGGTCGGGCTGTTCTTCGATGCGCCCGACAGCACGACGAACACGTCGAGCCTGACGATCTCCAACGTCCTCACCGACGTCACCCGGGATGTCAACGGGATCGTCACCGGGACCTGCTACCCGCCGAGCAAGGACGGCGAGCTCCAGTCCGACCCGTCGGATGTCTACTCGCACATCCGGTACAAGTACACCGGAGGCGCGGTCTACGCCAACAACCCCACGACCGCCGCGACGTTCTTCCCCTCGCCCCTCCTCCGTCGCGGGATCAACGTCGAGAACGATCGGGTCGGCAAACGCACGACCGCCACGACCTTCGCCAACCGGATCCTGGCCCGCGATTCGGTCGAGCACGTCACGATCACCTGCACCGTCCGCTTGCCCTCGACCAAGGTCGGGCTGATCGACGCCGGGCAGCGGATCAGCGTCCGCTTCTCGCACCTCCCGGGGTTCACCTCGTTCGCATGGACCCGGGTCGAGCGCAAGGTCGTCTCCCAGACCGAGGGCGACCCGACGAACTACGACGTGGTGCTGACCCTCTCGACCTACGGCATCCGGGGCGGCGGCGGAACCGGCACGGGCTCCACCGACAACTTCCCGGTCGGCCCGCCGCAGGAGGCGGTCCACTGGTGGTCGGACGGGTTCACGGTCGTTGGCGACAACCTCGTCGGCGATCCTGCCGGCGAATCCCCGACCACGACCGTCCTCGTCGCGGATCAGGTCTACACGTACCACATCTCCGTGACGTGGGACGCGATCAGCTACGCCCACGTCCTGCAGCTCGGGATCGCGCCGGGCGTGCTCGACTTCGACTTCACGGACATGCCCGACGGCGCGGGGTCGTACACGTTCGACGGCACGTTCACGGCACCGGACGCCGGGCACCTGAACAACCCGTACCACCTGTTCGGCGCGGCGGCGCAGGCACCGCACGGCCACGATGTCGTCGGGACGGTCAGCTTCTGGGTCGATCCGCCTGATTGGATCACCGGTGCGGGCGCGGCCGAGGCGTCACCCGGCAACCCCGTCGAGGACGAAACCCCGACTCCCGATCCCGATGGGGTCGAGACGGTGTTCACGACCCTGTACCCCTTTGCCCCGGGTTCGCTCCACGTGGACATGAACGGGGTCGAGCTCGATTCGGGGGTGGACTTCACCGAAACCACCTCGACCACCTTCACGTTCACCGATCCGCCGCCGACGAACGCACAGATCGTCGTCTG